>Ga0209466_1000151_pt1 | contig 15622 bp, 15 predicted proteins | sample PanSoiPlo30MoBio_FD_188323 | JGI IMG/M metagenome (GOLD analysis project Ga0209466, IMG submission 188323) | Tropical forest soil microbial communities from Panama analyzed to predict greenhouse gas emissions - Panama Soil Plot 30 MoBio (SPAdes)... | ecosystem: Environmental > Terrestrial > Soil...
AGGAGGCGCGCGAGGAGGGGCCCTTCGGTGAATGGCCCGGCTACTATTCCGGCGGAACCCTCGGCACCGGAGAACCTCAGCCTGTCATCAAAGTAAAGGCAGTCTATCATCGCAACAATCCCATCCTGGAGGAGGAAGCGCCTTTGTGGACCGGCGCGATGAAAACTGATGCCAACCCGAGCGCCGGTATACTCTGGGATCAATTGGAGAGTGCAGGAGTTCAGAACGTCGTCGGCGTGTACAATCATTCGCCGTATTTTTCCGTCGTGGCGATCAAGCAGTCTTACGCCGGACACGCGAAACAGGCCGGTTTGGCTGCCGTGAGCAGCGCTGCCGCCGCTCGCAACGGACGTTATGTCGTTGTGGTCGATGAGGACATCGATCCTACCAATATGAAAGAAGTGCTCTGGGCGATGATGACTCGGGTGGATCCCAAAACTAACATCGATATCATTGACGGTTGCTGGAGCACGCGTTGGATCCGCGCATGCCGCCAGAGAAACGGGAATCCGGAGATCATACCAACAGCAGAGCGATTTTTTACGCGGTCCGGCCTTTCGAATGGCGGGATAGTTTCCCCAAAGTAAGTCGTTCCGGGCGTGAACTGCGAACGAACGATCAAAAAATTTCGCGGCATTGTACCCTTTCCCAACGGATCCACATAGGGAAGAACCAGGAAAACAACAGTGCCGGATGTCATGGATCGGCCACTTCGTATTCATTACCCCGGAGCCCTCGATCGGACCATCCACAGTACCTCCACTGTTTCGTATTGATCGATGAACCCATTGTGCGTGTTGACCCCTGGCTGAGATTACGGTTCAATTTAGCAATGAACAAAAAGCTTGCGCTGGTCTTAATCGTGTTGCTCGGCGCCGGGTTGAAGAGCTTTGCCCAGACGAACTCTACAACAGGTACGGCGACCGCCGGTATCGTCGCTGCGACGAAAAACTTCCTCGCCACGCTTGATGATGCCCAGCGGGGCAAGGTCGTCTTCGATTTCAAAGACGACGCGCAACGCAAGCGCTGGTCGAATCTTCCGACAACAATCTTCAAACGGCAGGGACTACACATGGGCGACCTTACCCAACCGCAGCGCGACGCCGTGTTGGCGGTTCTGGCCGCGGCGTTGAGTCCGCAGGGCTACGAAAAGATTCTGCACATCGTCGAGGGCGACGAGGTGTTGAAAAAATCGAGCGGCCAGACGATCTTTGGGCGCGATGAATATTATGTCTCGTTTCTCGGCCAGCCTTCCACCACCGAGCCGTGGATGATTCAGTTCGGCGGGCACCATCTTGGCCTCAACATCACGCTTGCCGGCGAGGAACGCACGCTCGCGCCGAGCCACACCGGCGCGCAGCCGGCGATTTACGAACTCGAAGGCAAAACGGTGCGTCCCCTGGGTCGCGAGACTGACAAGGCGTTTGCCCTGCTTAGTTCGCTTAACCAGGCGCAGCGCAAGGAGGCCATCCTTGGCTTTCAGATGCGCGACCTTGTACTCGGGCCCGGTCGCGACGGGCAGACGATTCAGCCGGAAGGAATCAAAGGCTCGGACTTGACCGAGAAGCAGCGCCAGATGTTGCTGGATCTCGCCAGCGAATGGACCGGCATCATGCACGAAGCCGTCGCGAAAGCGAAAATGGACGAGATGAGAAAGAATATCGCCGAAACTTACTTCGCGTGGAGCGGCCCAACAGAACAAGGCAGCGCCGCTTACTTTCGAATCCAAGGGCCGACGGTAATCATCGAATACGCCCCGCAGCGGCTGGGCGGCGACCCGACAAAGCACATCCACACGATTTATCGCGATCCAACGAACGATTACGGAGTAAAATGGTGGAGGCGGTGACCAGCGCAGTCTGTCGTTTGCAGCTGCTGCTCGCGTTGCTTGCGGTTCCGTCCGCCGTTTTCGCGCATCGGGATGACCAGTATCTGCAAGCAACGCTTGTGGCCATCGAACCGAGTAGCGTCCGACTGCAAATCAACCTTACCCCGGGCGTGGCCGTCGCCGAACAGGTGATCACCTTAATCGATCGCGACCGGGACGGTGTGATTTCCACGAACGAAGCCGCAGCATATGCCGAGTCACTGAAGCGCGATCTCATGCTCCGCATAGACGGGCGAAAGTTAGAATTGAAACTCACCGCGTCTGAATTCGTCGCGCCTGAAGAGCTCCGCACCGGCTCGGGAATCATTCAGATAGAGTTCTCCGCGACGCCTGGCTCGCTCGCGGCCGGTGCGCACAGGCTCACGCTGGAGAACAGGCATTTAACCACGATGAGTGTGTATCTCATCAACGCCGTGCCGCCCAGGGTTGGCAGTATTCGGATCACCAGGCAGAAACGTAACGACAACCAGAGCACGGGCGAAATTGAATTTACCTTTCGTCCGTTGCACCCAAAGATTGCTGGATCGGGCGGGCAGTCTTGAAATCGGTTGGGTGTACAGGCCAACAGTGAAAATCGAAAGTCTACGTGAAGTCAAAGCAAATTTGAGTAGGATGTAAAAGAATTACCTTCGGAACCGTCGGTAGTGATAACCAAAAATGGTCGTCCTTGCGCGGTACTTTCCCCATCACCGAGAACACAGACATTGAAAGCATGGTGCTCGCGCAAAATAAGGAGTTCTGGCGACTCATGGACCGCGGTCACTAAATTTTTCCGACTTCGATCTTACTACGATACCAGCGGGCTTTAACTCTTCGTTAAGACATTTCGTGTAAAGCGTATGTTGAAAGCGCGTTAGATGTGTAGTACAGTTGTGTGTTACAATTCAGGGGTTTTCTCATGGCTTTGAGTGTACGGTTGGATGCAAAGACGGAGTCGTTGATCGGGCGCCTGGCGCGAAAGAGGCGGCAGACCAAATCCGAGGTCGTACGCGACGCCGTCAGCGTCCTCGCCAAGCAAGAAGACCGTGGGTCGGACGGGAAACGTCCTTACGATCTGGTTGCCCATCTGGTGGGTTGCGTCAAAGGGGGGCCGCGGAATCTTTCCGCGCGAAGCGGTGAGAAATTCCGTCAGATACTTCTCGATCGCCGGCGGAGTCGCCGATGATTCTTGTGGATACCGGTCCATTGGTCGCGTTGATCCACGAGGACGATGAGCATCACGAAGTTTGTAAGGAAACGTTCTCAACGCTGGGCGAATCGCTTGCGACCGTCTGGCCCGTGCTGACCGAAGCGATGTACCTTCTAAGCTTCTCCCTGGAGGCACAACTTGCTCTCTGGGAGATGATTGAATGCGGGGCTGTTGAAATACTGCCGCTGGGAAATGAGGATGTCGCTCGCATGAAGGAGTTGATGCGCAAGTATCGCAACCTACCGATGGATTTGGCGGACGCTGCGCTGGTGCGTGTCGCCGAGCGCGAGCGGCTGCGCCGCATCTTTACCGTGGACCGTCGAGATTTTCAAATCTATCGCCCCTCTCGAATCGGGCGCTTCACCGTCCTACCTTCGCGGTTGTAGTCCTGCGGAGATCGGATCGATTCTAATCCGCGCCATGGTGCCGACAAGTCCCATCTCTTCTTAGAAATGTGTCATTACAAGATTTAACCCCAAAGTCTTGCATCTAAGACCCTTGAAACAGCCTGAACACAGTTATGCACTAGCAGGTTGCTGAAAAACTCCTGGTTGGGAAATTTTTTCCACTCTGAAAATGACCGTCTATGTTAATATGGCACCGAAGGTATTTTCGGAGGCGTTGATGCGCGGGAGACAGGACGGACAAGCAAGTATGTTGGCGCTGTTTTCTATCGAGGCCCGTATTCCAAGCGACCATCCACTGAGACTGATCAAAGCGATGGCGGATCAAGAGCTTTCGGGATTGTCGAAGGTCTTTGACCGGATGTATTCCAAGGTGGGACGGCCCTCGGTGGCACCGGAGAAGATACTGAAGTCGCTGTTGTTGATCGCGCTTTACTCGGTCAGGAGCGAGCGGCAATTTTGCGAGCAATTGGGTTACAATCTTCTGTTTCGCTGGTTTTTGGACATGGAGCTTGAGGAAGAGAGTTTTGACGCCACGGTATTCAGCAAGAACCGTGAGCGGTTGATGGCGCACGAGGTGGGGCGATTGTTTTTTGAAGCCGTAGTCAGACAGGCTCGAGGGGCCGGGTTGATGAGCGACGATCATTTTACAGTCGATGGGACTTTGATCGAGGCCTGGGCCAGCCTTAAGAGTTTTCGACCTAAAGGAGAAGATCGGTCGGGGGATAAAGGACCAGGAGATCCGGGCAACCGTTGGGTGGATTTTCATGGTGAGAAACGCAGCAACCAGACTCATGAGTCCACTACCGATCCCGACAGTCGTCTGATGCGTAAGGGGCCGGGCAAAGAGGCCAAGTTGAGTTATGGGGCCCATGCCTTGATGGAGAATCGAAACGGGCTGTTGGTCGATCTCGAAATCAGTCAGGCCACGGGCAGCGCCGAGAGAGAAGCCGCAGAGCGACTGCTTAAGCGTCAAAGACGAAAAAGAGTTAGGGTGAAAAGCCTGGGAGCCGATCAGGGTTATGACACGCAGGACTTTGTGGGTTTTTTGCGCAGGCGAAAGATTCTCCCTCATGTGGCGGCCAACACCCAGCGCAAAGGCGGATCGGCCATCGATGGGCGAACCACGCGTCATGAGAGCTATACCCTCAGTCAGCGGATTAGAAAGAGGGTCGAAGAGATCTTTGGTTGGATGAAGACCGTGGGAGGTTTTAGGAAAACGCGTTTTCGAGGAACTGACAGAACGCAACTGGCTGCTTGGTGGGTGGGAGCGGCATATAACCTTATCCGCATGGCCAAGTTGGTGGCCCAAGCGGTCTGAAACTGGAACAGAACTGATGCACAAAGAGCTGAAAAATGAGTTTGTCGAGCATTCCAAACTCATTTTTTCATCCTCTGTGTTCGACAACACTCCAAAAATTTCCACCCGCATCGAAATTTCTTTTATTAAAGTGCATTTTTCAGCACCCTGCTAGTAATTTCTGTCCGGGTGTTCTTTTTACAGCTCGGCGATCATCCGTTTGATTCTCGGCCAAACTTCACCACCCTTGGTGTTCATAAGCTCAATATACGCGCGGTTTTCCCATTGTCTGATTGCGCTGTCATAGCTGGGCCGACCGCGTATACGTTCGTACCAGTTCGCGAGTCGCGGGCGTTTTGCGATCCAGTCGAGGAGGTTCAGATGATCGAGTCGAGTGAGATAAGGCGTATAGGCCGCGTCCGCGAGCGAATAGTTATCATCCGCTAACCAACGGCTGCCGCCCAGTGTTTTTTCCATGTCCGTAAGCAGCGCTTCCCACATGCGTACTGCGGTTTTGAATTCTTGGGCCTCGACGCCGTTATAAATGATATCGCGTCGCCGCTCGCGTCTGATCGGATCCGGTATTCTGTTGATCAGAGCGTCGCACGCCTGCTGTCCCTTCTCGAGATACTGGAAGCGAAAGGCGATGCCCATGCTGAGGGTCGCGGTTGCGATGTCATGATGGCCCTCGTCGAGCCGTTTGGTCCATAAACGCATTTGTGCTCGTGCGTGTGATTCCGCCGGACGAAGAGACGGGTTCGGGTACTCGTCGTCCAGGTACTCCATAATTACCGTAGATTCCCGCACGACTTTACCCTTGTCGACGATGGTGGGAACGACACCTCTGGGATTGAGCTTTAAATACTCGGCTTTCTGCTGATCACCTGCCCTGAGATCAAGGTGGCGACTCTCCCACGTAAGCCCTTTTTCTGCCAAGGTAAGACGGACTTTTTGGGCACATGTCGACATATCATTGTGATAAAGCTCCAACATGGTTTTGTCCTTTACTGGCTGGCTGGTCGTGTCACCGACGGATCAGTTAGAGATAGCCTTTCTCTCGGTAATACTGTTTCGCTCCAGGATGGAGCGGAATCCCCAAAGGAGAAGCATCCGATGAGCGGCAGAGCTTTCTCATATCCAGGGGATGGTCATCGTCTACGGGAATGACGCTTTGTCTGGCATCGACGGCTTCGCAGATAGCATAAGCCAGCTCATTCGGCAGCCAACGATGCGTAATCAATGGCCAGCCGCTAAAATCGAGGGTCTGAATGTCTCCGCCCAACTGCGGGTACTTTTCTTGTGGGAGCACGGCTCTTTGGAAGCCCAATGGCTCGACCTGTCGTAAAATCTTTGGTTCCAGAGCCAGCACCTCGAAACCGTGATCAAGGGCGAGTAAAAGCCAGCCGTGTAGACCTTCATCGAAAACCGCATTGACCTTTCCCGTTTTGATGCTCTCGATCCGCCGGTCGGATGTTGGCCGAGGGCACTCTTGGATTTTACCTCCCCAGCGCCTGATGCTTGAAAACGAGAGGCCGCATAACGAAAGGATTTTGTCGATGGTATAACGAGTCGTGTTGCCGATTCCGGACGATCTCGTAGAAACGTTTAGAGGAAGTTTTCTTTCGCCTATTTCGAACAGCGACTTTAGCTTGAGCTCCTTGGAAACGGCGAAAGCAATCCTGTCCCACGAAGGAAATGATGCCAAAGCTCGCAACGGCAATTTCTGCTTGTAGAATCCCTTGCCGCGGTACGCCATGGTGACGATGGCGGATGGGTTTACAAAACCGACGTCCACGTGTTGCTTCGCGACTTCGACGGCCGCTTGCATGCCTCCCATGACATCGCCGTTGATCCCCATGGTGATCGGGGGAAATTGCTCTTCCTTTGAGCTCGGCTTGATGGAAACCGTAACGACGTTCCCCAAGGAAAACATATGCCTGCTGTAGATCTCCGCGGCGACCTCGAGCGCCATCTTGCCGCGCATCATTCGAGCATTCATTCGCGCCATAGAATCCTTCTAACGAACGTCTCTCCGCTGAACAATCGACGGCAGTATCTCCTCTGCCAATATGGTGATTGCTTGTTGGTAATCCGGTCCGAGCTTTGCCAGACATATCTGATCAAAGCCGTAGTCCCGCGCATAGGAGCACATCTCTTCGAGCTTTTCGATGCAATCGCGCGGTCTGCCGGCGATGAAACCGGCATCCACCATTGCATCCGTGATGATTGGCGCGACATCCTCAATGGTACCGCCCGCCATGAACCTTGCTTTAATGTTCTTTACGGCTTCAGGCTCAATGTTGAGGGCGCGAAACTCTGCATCCGCAAAACCCAACGCGTCGAGAACGAGAAGCATGTGGGCGATGTAGCGCTTGGGAAAAATTCTCGCTCGCTCATAATCGTTGGACACCGAGATATTGATCTCGCAGACTTTTCTTAAGCTCGTTTGCCGATTGGATTCAGTTCTGCCAAGTTCCGCTGCTTCAAGGAGTTGCCGCAGCTTCCCGCTCCTCACAAGCGGTATAAAGAATCCGCCGATCAAAACTCTATCCATGAGCTGCCCGCAATTCTCATTATCCTCGGGCCGTTCCCACCGCTATAAAAGCGAATGGCCGTTTTGGGTGAGAAGCGAAGGTGGATGCTCGAGTCTTTTTTGAGCTGGTAAAAGGATGACAGAACCGGGTAATCCCGGTAGCAAACCGTTTTTCCTTCAAATAGCCGCTTCATGCAGTGGACGGTTTCTTTCACCATGCTGATCGGTTTGACCAGATTGATTTGGTTGCCCGCCTGAGCGTAATCTCCGCGGGCCATTCCCACGCTGATCTCCCGGCCATCGACGAGCTCCGAGAGGGCCGCGAACGCATCCGCTGCATCGACCGGGTTCCTGAAGTAGGGGACGAGGATCGCTGTTCCGAGCTTGATCGGCACGCGCGACGCTATGGCAGTCAAGATGACAAACACATTCCTGTAGCCCAGATTGTCGTTGATCCACACCTGATCAAAGTTGTTCCTGCGCGCTAGCTCTGCGAGTTCGATCCACTGGGGCACGGTATAGTGGTTCACGATATGCGTTGTGAACTGTAAACCCAGCTCGCCGGAATAGACCGCCATGAAGAACCTCGGTTTGTTGATTTGAATCGCAACAGAAAGTTTCTTATTTCATCTTTCAGACCCAAAAAAAAGAGGACGATGCGGTTTTCGCTGATTGCGCCGCACCGTTGCCGTTTTCACCTCGGGACGATAAGAATGATTAGAGTATTTGTTTTGGGAGAATTGCCCTGATGACCTTCGATGCAGATTCTCACGTAGAAGAGTCGGTGCAAACCTGGAAATATCTGGATGAAAAATTTGCCCGGCGACGACCCATTCCGATCACGCTCGAAGATCAGCCCGCGCTTTTGGGGCAGAACTCTTTTTGGCTCATCGACGGTGCCGTGGTTCCGCGGACGAGCGGCAAAGGATTGTCGCTGTTCGGGACCCCCGCGACTTCTCGCCGCGCCCGGGAAAAACCTTTTTCAATCGGGAGCCAGGAGTTGACCGATATCGAGGCGAGAATTCGGGATCTCGATAAATTCGGCATCGACACACAGGTCATCAATTCCACGCTCCTGAACGCCACCCTCTCGCCCGACATTGATTTCGAGTATGGCCTCTGCCGCGCCTACAACACCTGGATTCAGGAAATCTGCGAGCAAAGCTCCGGCCGGCTCAGGTGGAACGCCATGCTCCGGCTGACGCACATCGAAAAAGCACTGGAGGAGCTGCGTCGCATCGAAGCGCTGGGCGCAGCAGCGGCCGAGATTCATGGTATGGCGGGCGATAAACTTCTCGATAGCCGCGAGTTCGACCCGTTCTGGTCGGAAGCGGAGCGACTGAACATGCCCATTTACGTTCACATAGGTTTTGAAAGCCCCACGTTCACGGGACTGTTTCAAAACCTTTTCATGTCGATTGCGTTCTCGAACCGAGCATCGCTGCTGATGGGATTTCTCGCCATTGTGGGCACGGGAGTCGCGGAACGCTTTCCCCGCCTGCGCTTTCCTTTTGCCGAAGCCGGGATCGAATGGCTGCCGTGGCTCACGCATGTCATGGACTCTTACTGGCGCATGGGGCAGGGTATCTTTAAAAACGATCCCGGCTTTGGCCATTCGAAAACCAAACCCAGCGAGATCCTTCGGGAAGGCAACATTTACGTTATCTGCGAAGAAGACGAGGACCTACGCGAGCCGCTCAAGTTGATCGGTGATGATCGGATCATGCTCGGTTCCGATATGCCGCATTCGGAAAGCCACCCCAACTCTTTACAAAAATTCCAGGACCGAAGTGACTTGAGCCCCACGACAAAAGCCAAGATTCTAAACGACAATGCCCGGCGGTTTTTTTCACGCTGATCCCGGTGCAGCTTAAAGATCGAAAGTAAATGCGAAGAGAAGATTCGCGAGTTTATCAAGTGGGCCGATCGCTCGCCGCCGCACGCGACGCTGCGCCGAGCGGTGCGCTTGATCGGCGTCTTTCATCTAAATGGAAAACATCTCACGACCGCCGTTTATCACCCGGAGCGGACGGAGTGGCGATAGGCGCTACGAATAGATTGCTCAAGCGTGGTCCATTTCTCCGACAGTATTGACGGTTTCTCGCGGGCTCGATGACTCGCGACAGTGCGATTCGCGCGTAACTTCCAAGACATTGCGCTTGCGCTCCGGAAGTTCGTCGAGAAATAACACTCTATTACAGCACCGCTGCCCTGGGGCGGAAAACGAATGAAGTCGCCCAGATATAAAAGATCACTATGGCTTTAAAGTCGTTGTGCTGATTACACCGAAGAACGGCCAGAACTGTCATTCTAGAGCAGGTCCAGAATTCCAAGCGAGCCGACATGCAGACGCGGCTGAATTCATCGGCAGTCTCGACAATACGCAGGGCGAAATCATCGGGGAGCCTGCTGCGAACACTGGCTGTTTCGCAACCGCAACTCCATACCTATACCGCGTACGCTTTTTAGTCCTAATCTTGTTTTTGCGTCTTGTGAAAGCTGACGAGGCGCTTCAAGCCTTCAATCTCGCTCTGCAACGCTGAGAGTTGTTTGCGATACTGCTTGAGTGTTCGCTCTTGACTGTCGAACAGCCGCCCGAGCTTTTTAATCTGCTGTTGTTGATTCTGAATTTGTGCTTGCTGTTCTTTGAAGGCGTTGATGAAGACGACGCTCAGACGCTCATATTTGACGCCTTCCAGCTCGCCATTGTTATTGTTGAACGTAAATAACGGTTCGACGCCGACAACGTCTTCCGCGGCAAGGCCAACGTCGCGCGTACCGTATTGTTTCCATGTAAAAGTAATTGGTTTCAGACGATCGATTATTCCCAAGCTGCCCATGTAAGGGGCTAAGTCCGTCTTATATCTAAGGCTCGATCCACAAGCCGCGATGGTGAATCCCGGAGCGAAGCACACGGGAGCAGTGCCGGCCGGCAGAAAGCCAAAGGTGATCCTGCCAAAGACGGTGACGTCGCCGTTGATTTGGGACGTACCGTTGAACGTGACGCCGGGGCCCGCAAATATGTGGTTGAAGACAACCGGGCTGTTGAAAGTCGCCCCGCTGTTGACAGTCATCCCGTTAGTACTGGTGAATGAGCCGGTATGAACAGTCAGGTTGCCGGGGATCTCCGTAGTCTCGCTGGACGTGCCGAGAACGATTGTATTACTTTTCGAAACTCTGGCGCCGTTGCCGATGGCGGTTGACTTGTTCACCTGTGTAGCAGTATCAGGGGTCCCGGCATTTGAGCCGATAAATGTATTGCCGGCGCCGGTCGTGTTGTTCAAGCCTGCGTTTTGTCCGAAGAACGAATTACTAGCGCCAGTGGTATTGAGAAACCCTGAGCCCTGCCCGAAGAATGAGTTGAAGCTCGCGGTGGTCGTATTGTTGCCCGCGTTGAGGCCGAAGAATGAATTGGCGTCGCCTGTCGTATTGTTGAAGCCGGCGTCCGCTCCAAAGAAGGTGTTGATTCTGCCGGTGGTATTGTGGGCGCCCGCGTTATCGCCGAAAAAAGAGTTGAGGTCTCCGGTGGTGTTGAAGAAGCCCGCGCCTCGGCCAAAGAAAGAGTCATTAGATCCGGTCGTATTGGTTTGGCCTGCGCCGCTGCCGAAGAAAGAGTTGCCGCCGCCTGACGTGTTGTTTAGTCCTGCGTTAAACCCGAAGAGCGCGTTTTGAACGCCAGTGTTGTTTGCTCCCGCGCCGATGCCAGCAAAGAAATTCTGAAATCCTGGATTCCCCATCGCAGGAGCCGCGCCAATGTTGTACTGCGCGGCCGACAACACTCCCCCGGCCGTCCCGCTACCGCTTATATTGAAATTGCTCATCGGCTGCAAAGTCGTTCCGTTTTGAATGTAGTTGTCGCTTCCAGGTGGAACGCTGTCGGTTGGTATGGTCCCGATGATCTGACTGCCGGCTATGCTACCCGTTACCTGTGAGCCTTGCACCGTTTGAATCTGAGCGCTCGTCACGCACCCCGCGCAGGCTACGGACAATCCGTCGGCCGCCATCGATGCGGCGCTGCGAATTGCGTAAGGGGTGGAAGTGAGGAGCTTTCGCGGTGCAAGCGTTGTAAATGTCGAGCTGCTGGTCGGCTTGACGGCAATCTCGAGATAGCGATCCGCTCCCGTGAATACTGATGCTCCGAAATCAAGGTCCACAGTGAACACGCCTGCGGTTACTTCCACCGAAGTGACTGTTACCGCACTGCCAATCTGCGTTCCAGTGTCTACGAGGGCAGTGTCAAAGACTTTGAATTGAAAATCGTACTGACCGCTCGCAGGATTACCATTGTCGCCGAGCTTCCCTTGATAAGTAAACCTGGTCGTCTGACCAAACGCACTGCCGATAGTCAGAGTAACAGCAGACACAAGCAGTATCAGCGTTAAGCGTTTGTTCCGTTTCCAATTGGTTCGGCTCATCATGATACCCTCCTTCGCAGCGCGAGAGCAGGTCATCGCCTCGACGGATGCTCGCATCGCCTGAGTTATGGACAGATAGATTCAGCACTGCCGACGTATCCAATACGCCATTTTGTGTCAACTGAAAACGCGGGCCGGGGCTACACCCGAGCCATTGGAGGAAAGTCTTACGTTGAACGCGTGCTACGAGTCAGATTATTACGATCAATCGATAGCTGCTCGAATGAGGATTCTGACATCAAACACCCCGTTCGGCAACTTTTCCTGCCCTCATCGCGCATTGCCAATCTTCCTTTAGATCTTTTTAAGGAAGATGTTTATGCGTTATACCGTGACGACGTTCAAGGCGCGCCTCGGCTGAGGGCCGGAGCTCAATACGATGGCGACCCCACTCTCCTTAATTGCGCGGGGCGGTTCTTCCTGCGCCTCATCGCCTCGTAAACTGCTTCATCATCGTACAGTCGCTAAATTCATTCAACGTTCCAACATTCGGATTGAACTCTGCCGACGGTCGTAAGGAACTGAGAGCAGCAAACCTCGGCGTTCTTCTTTTTGCTGGCGAACGTCAAAAGTAAAGATCTGAAATAGCCCGAAATCGCCATAGGAAAAGCTGATGACGCCATCAAAAATGGTGAACGTCGGGGTCAAATCTTTTGTTGACAATCAAGGCTCGTTTTCGGTGGGCATCTAACCATATCGAGGTTTCCGCATCTTCTCGGCGAATATTTTATATAGGAGCAATTGGTACGCTTCGGGGAAAGCAAGGGTCGACTTTTATTTTCTAAACTTTGGTGCTTTTTGTTTCGACCATCCCGCACAGGTGCTTTTTGCATTTAACTCCACAACTTCTTATTCGCGATCGCCGCGCGCTGTCGCGCGGGGCGCGCAGCTTGGCCGAGGGGGTGGGTCTTTTGTTGCTTGTTGAAAAGAATCTAATTCGGCCGTCAGCCCCTCCGGTGCCGATGGTACTATCGGAAGTTTAGATGCTTTCGCTGTCAGCCGCTTCACTTCTCGTCGGTTTTGGCGACCGTTTCACGAATTCTGATTTCAACGTCTCCTGGTAGCCGCGACAAAGGCGGTCGACCCGCTTGAGCAGTGTGGGTACGCGAAACTCCCCATGGAGCTCAACGATCCGTGCCGCTGCCTCGTGCAAATCCATCCCGGCAGCGCTCACGTATAACGGTCGCGCACTGGTACCTCGCCTGACGGATCGGACCGCTGGACCGCGGCGAAAAAGCTTTTTTGCTACGCCGATAACAGCAGCGTTTCCGCCGAGAGCTTTGTGAAGGTGGGCTCCCAGGCCAGGGTGATCCCAGTCTCCCAGCCAGACATAGCCGTCGATGATGATGACCTCGGGGCGCACCGTAAGTTTCGAAACAACCGACAACAGGGCCGGCAGCTCCCGGCGATAAAACCGGCCGGGCTCGTAGGGCGCCGGCTCGTCCACCCGTTCGGTGATGGCGAGATCGGGATGCGCATCGGACCAATCATGAAACAGGATGCAAGCTGCAATGGCGCGGGTATTTGTGTAATGGACGTCGGTGCAAGCGATCATACGCTCCAGTGTAATATCAGGCGCATGCCCGTTCAATGACGGTTTTGTCTAGAAGCGTTGCTGGTGGAGTGCTGGGACCACTTGACGTCATTTGCATGGATCGCAAGAATACTCCCCATGGCAAGTGTCGATCAAAAAGCTGTTGAGAAAGATTGGAACGCGCGTGGCTTTTCCTGCGACCTGTGGACCGATGCGCCAGGCCGAGTGTGGCGAGACTTCATCCATGAAACCGATGAACTGGTGATGCTGGTCGAAGGCGAAGAAGAATTTGAAATGAACGGTCAAATACATCGGCTGGAGATCGGCCAAGAGCTTCGTATCCCCGCCGGCACCTATCATACAGCGCGTAATGTTGGCAAAAGCACGTCGAAATGGTTGTACGGCTACAAGCGGAGGTAACTCCGGCCTCCGCGACTATGGCTGCTATATGGGTTGCCTCAAAGGTAACCTTTGGGGCAAAGAAATCGGGTCAGACTTTCGTTGCTAACGTGGCCCCTCGCGCACCGTTCGACAGAATATGTTTTTCAACGACGGTGCCGCGGTCGGCCAGCTAGAACACCGCTCCCGAATTTCAACGGATCTGAAAGATTTCCTTCCAGGTTTTCTCATACCTCGGGAACTCTCTGACATCGTCGATGGTCAGCATGTAAGGCGTCGTAGGCCGGATTTTTTCCAAAGGTTCCACTTTGGGATGAGCCGGAGTTTCACCTGCTTGAGCATAAACCTTCTGTCCTTCTTCACTGACGACCCAGCGAACCCAGAGTAGTGCGGCGTTGGGATGCGGGGCCCCCTTCATTACCATTACAGAGCCGCCAACTTCGCCCACACCTTCCGTCATTAGCGGTTGAATCGGGGCGCCTTTTTGCATTCGCACTGGAAAATGGTGCGAGTAGCAAGTAAAACAAATGGCGCGCTGACCGGCCATGAGGAACTCGGTTAACTGCGAGTGGCCCCGATGAAACTCGACTTGATTGGCGGCGATTCTCTTGAACAGATCGATCGCCTTTTCATCGTTATTGTATTTTCGTTTGGCAAATCCGACCAACAATTGGTAATCGCGCGGCTCGCCCATGATGCTATCTTTCCATTTAGGATTCGCGATCTCCTCGTAGGCTTTTGGCTCGTCGCCTTTCTTAACCAGATTCGTGTTCCATCCCGCAATATAGTATTGCGTATCCGTGGCGACCCAAAGGTCGCCTTTGAGCTGGGCCGGATACGCCGCTGCCTCGGGTATCACGACTTGCTCCACGATTTTCAGGTCCAGTATCTGCGGCAAGTAGGTCAGCGCTCCGCTAATGACGTCAGCAATGACGCGTCCTCCCTTCTGCTCGGCGAGCACTCGAGCGATTAGCTTATCGCTCGTGGCGTCGATATGATCGACCGTCACGCCGGGAAAGCGCTTCATGAAGGCAGGGGGAATCACCGACATCGCGCTAGGGGATAGCGGCGCATAAAGCGTAATCTTTCCTTCCTTTTTTGCTTTCTCATAAAGTTGATCGAGGGAATCCGCTGCGGCCGCGAAAAGCTTACCTGCAGAAGCGCCGCAGATAATGAGGGCCAAGGCGATGGTTGACATAAAGGTTGCGGATCCAATCGAGCTCGATAGATTTGTCTTTTGATTCATTTCACCTCTCCGTGATCTGCGTTCCATGGTTCTGAAATCAATATCCGGGAAAACTTTCTTGTCTTGCGGACGCGTCGTGAACCGTTCTCTGCAACTCTTCCATGTAGGAAAACGCCGATGATGTCAAACCCTTAGACCAGACATTGAGACTGTAGCGCTACGCCAGCACGATACCGGTCGGACCGTGTTATATCTCAGTGATCTCAGCATTTTCGTCCCGGAATATGGTGTTTTCCGGCTTGTTCAGCCCGCTCCTGGAGCTAGAATAAACTTATGGAACCGGTACGGCTCGAAGTGTTCTCCGATTATGTCTGACCTTTTTGCTGGCTGGCGGAGCCTGCCTTAGCTGAACTATGGCGCAGAGATCCAAGTGTCGATGTGGTGTGGCGAGCTTTCGAACTCCGCCCTGCGCCCGTACCGACGCTGGATCCTCGAGGCGAATATCTTCAAAGAGTATGGAGCGGTTCGGTTTATCCATTGGCACGGAGGTTAAACATCCCTATAAGGCTTCCTACGGTACAGCCACGTTCTCGACTTCCGCATGAGGCGGCTCACTGGGCACGCGAGCAGGGCAAGTTTAATGAGTACAATGACGCCGTCTTTCACGCTTTCTTTGAACGGGGAGAGGACATCGGTCGTGCAGAGGTGCTTATGGCGCTCGCCTCCGAGCTGGCTCTTGACAGTGAAGCTCTGGGACAAGCGCTTGATACCCAT
>Ga0209466_1000152_pt1 | contig 15566 bp, 18 predicted proteins | sample PanSoiPlo30MoBio_FD_188323 | JGI IMG/M metagenome (GOLD analysis project Ga0209466, IMG submission 188323) | Tropical forest soil microbial communities from Panama analyzed to predict greenhouse gas emissions - Panama Soil Plot 30 MoBio (SPAdes)... | ecosystem: Environmental > Terrestrial > Soil...
TAGTTAACCGAGCCCTGAGGATCAAGTGGTGCCGGAGGAGGGACTTGAACCCTCACAGGGTTACCCCTACCGGATTTTGAGTCCGGCGCGTCTGCCATTCCACCACTCCGGCACGAAGGATAATAGTAATAACGAAGCGTCGATCCGGATACAAGAGCGCGTGCATCTGCACGAAAAAGATGGTCCTTTTTAGAAGAGCAGTTTCCAGCACTCCTGTAATGAACTCACGCCGGCTAGCTTAGGATGTTGGATATGCGTGAGTTGCGAGCTATTGCTGGCGGGAAGAATGCAGCGTTCGAAGCCTAGCTTCCCTGCTTCTTTGACGCGGGCTTCAGCCTGGGAGATGCCGCGGATTTCTCCGGCGAGGCCTACTTCGCCGAAAAACACCGTCCTCGGATCTATGACCCTTTCCTTGTGACTCGAAGCGACCGCAGCGATGATCCCGAGGTCCACCGCTGGTTCATCGACGTGGACGCCACCGGCGACGTTGACGAAGATATCCTGATTGAAGAGCTGAGCGCCCATTTTTTTCTCTAAAACCGCGACGAGCAATGCCACCCGGTTGTGGTCCACGCCGATAGTCGTGCGTCGCGGCACCGCTAAAAAAGACCGACTGACCAAAGCTTGGAGCTCGACGAGAATCGGCCGAGTTCCTTCCATGCTACACACCACGGCGGACCCTGGTACCGCCAGCGGTCTTTCCATCAAAAAGATCTCTGAAGGATTCGTCACTTCTTTGAGGCCGGCTTCTTTCATCTCAAAAACGCCGATCTCGTTGGTCGAACCGAATCGGTTCTTGACAGCTCTCAAGATGCGAAAGCTGTGGCCGCGCTCACCTTCGAAGTAAAGAACCGTATCGACCATGTGTTCGAGGACTCGTGGCCCGGCGATGGCGCCATCTTTGGTCACGTGGCCAATCAAAAACGTGGTCAGGCCCGTTTTCTTAGCCAACACAATGATGGAACCGGAGCTTTCTCTTACTTGAGCTACGCTGCCCGGTGCCGATGGGAACGAAGAAGTGAATATCGTTTGAATCGAATCGATAACGAGAACCTTCGGCTTGATCTTCTTTACCTGTTCGATGATACGCTCCAATGAGGTTTCACTGAGCACCAACAGGTTGGGCGCGGCGATGCCGAGGCGCTCGGCGCGCAATTTGATTTGCGCTTGAGACTCCTCGCCGGAGACGTAGAGGCAGGTGAACCCGTGCTGGCTGATGGCCGCAAAGGCTTGCAGGAGCAACGTTGATTTTCCAATGCCGGGATCGCCGCCGATCAAGATGACAGAGCCGGGAACCAGCCCGCCGCCGAGAACGCGGTCGAATTCTCCGATCCCTGAAAGGACGCGGGTTTCTTTGGCCGTTGCAATTTCGTGGATTGGCGCAGGGTCTTCCTTGGTGCCCAGACTGAGCTCTCCGCGCGGATGCGAGACGCGCTCCTGTCTCTCCTCGACCAGACTGTTCCATTGGTTGCAATCCGGGCAGCGGCCCAGCCATTTTGGTGATTGATAGCCGCAGCTTTGGCAGGAATAGATTATCTTTACTTTAGCCATTGGTCATTTTTTTCATAACGAGATTTCCGGTTAGCAGGCTTCACCTCAGACGACCTCCCGACGAGGAAGATTCCAACGATCAATCAACCGAGAGATTCTCTCGATGGCGCCGCCAGGTTCGGCATGGACGATTAAGACTTCGTCGGCCAAAGCGGCGACCAGCTCGTTTCTGCGGCGCGCGGTTTCTTTATCAGCTCGCCGCGATCTTTCAAATCGCGACAGCAACAATAAGCGAGCCGAGTCTATCGCGGCCCGCCACTCGCCAGGTATTCGGATTCTTGCTAGAGACCTCGCCAAACAGATAATAATCGGCTGTTTACCTTCCAGGAGGATGCGCAAGCATTGCTTTTCCGTAGGCGAGTGAAAGCCACTCACCATCGTTGCTTCTTCCTGACAAAATTTACGCGCAGCCATCTGAGCGTTAACAATCGCATCTTCAGGACAACGAGCTGAGCAGAAAAAACCGATCTTATGTTTGCCAAGAATTTGCGGGTTTCCAATAATCCATAGGTGCGCAGGAGCGGCGGTGGTCAATCGCTCGCTTAGCTGCCGAGGCCAGTGAGGATCGGATGGAGTGATAATCAATACCTCTAGAGCTTTCATGTTTCCTCAGCTCACCGAATCGTCCAGCCGTCCTCCACTCGTATTGATTGTATGGACGCGGAAGCCAGTTGACAAGCGATGCCGATTGAACCTGATAGCCCGCTAACTCTGCCGTTAGTGAAGTGATAGTGTGAAAGGGTGGCAACTAAACCACGAAAGTCCGCGGCCGATTTCTTTCCCACGAAGCCCGCGGTCGAGACTCTGCGTCGGGCGGCAAAGTCCTGCAAAGGCTGTGAGCTATACAAGAACGCTACTCAGACAGTCTTCGGCGAAGGGCCGGCAAGAGCAAATATAATGTTTGTCGGGGAGCAACCCGGGGATCAGGAGGATCGACAAGGCCGTCCCTTCGTCGGACCTGCGGGACGGCTGGTTGATAAGGCGCTAACTGAGGCGCGAATCCCGCGAGCGCATGTTTACGTCACTAACGCGGTCAAGCATTTCAAATGGATAGGGCGCGGCAAGCGGCGGCTTCATCAGAAGCCCGCGATCAGACAAGTGGTGGCGTGTAGGCCGTGGCTGGAAGCTGAGATCGAGGTCGTGAGGACGAAGATCGTGGTTTGCATGGGCGCAACGGCAGCGCAATCGGTTCTGGGCAAATCGGTGCGGGTTACGAAGGAACGCGGTAAGTTCATCGAGTTGCACTCCGGTCCGATTGCTTTTATTACCATCCATCCCTCGGCAATCTATCGCCAACGCGAGAAGGATGAACAGGAGAAAGAGTATCGACGTTTTGTTTCCGAAATGAAGCAAGTCCGCCGCAAGCTCAACAGCATAAAGACCGTCGTGAGCCCCTAATAAGGCCGTATTGCGGTGATGACTCTCCTATACTATTAAGTTAACTCTCAGAAATGAATACGGCGTTCATTCAGGAGGAGTTACAAGCTCTGCACAACACCTCACTTTATCGGCGTCTCCGGGTAGTTGCAGGTGAGCAGGATGCGGTGCTGACAGTTGATGGCCGCCCGGTTTTGAATTTTTGTTCCAACAATTATCTTGGCCTTGCCAATCATCCGGCGCTCCGGGAAGCGGCCAAGCAAGCGATCGATCGCTACGGCTGCGGCTCCGGCGCCTCTCGCCTGATTTCCGGAAACATGACGTTGCACGAAGAGTTGGAGAATAAGATTGCGGAGTTGAAAAGAACGGAGGCCGCGCTGGTGTTCAACTCAGGCTTTCAGGCAAACACGGGAGTCATTCCCGTTTTGGTCGGCGAAGGCGACCTGATTCTGAGCGATGCTCTCAATCACGCCAGCATCATCGACGGGTGTCGTCTGTCGCGCGCAAAGGTTGCAGTCTATCGGCATTGCGATCTTGATGAGCTTGAACAGAGATTGAAAAACGCTTTGCCCAAAGGCCGAAAGCTCATCGTTACGGAATCCCTGTTCAGTATGGACGGCGATGAAGCGCCGCTCGCGGATATTGTCCGTTTGGCCGAGCAGTACGATGCCATGGTGATGGTCGATGAGGCGCACGCGACCGGCGTGTACGAGCCCGACGGAGCGGGCATCGTCGCGAAGTTGGGACTGGGTGAGCGTGTATTAGTTCAAATGGGAACCTTGGGAAAGGCGCTGGGCGGCTTCGGCGCTTATATCGCCGGCAGCAAAGTTTTATGCGAGCTGCTGATCAATCGCTGCCGGAGTTTCATCTTTACAACTTCCCTGCCTCCCACGGTGATGGCGATGGGTATAGCGGCTATCGATCTGGTAAGGCGGCAACCGGAACGACGCCAGGGGTTGTGGAACAACTGTGAACGGCTAAGAACGGGATTGTCAGAGCTTGGCTATTCACTCGGCAACAGCCACAGCCAGATATTGCCGCTGATGATCGGTGATGCCGCTCAGTGCATGAAACTGTCGCAGGATTTATTGGAACGGGGCGTATTTGCACAGGGGATTCGACCGCCGACAGTTCCGACCGGCACCTCTCGCTTGCGCATCACGCTGATGGCAACGCACTCATGCGAGCACATCGATAAAGCGCTCCAAGTGTTCAAAGAAGTTGCACAGGAGCTTAGGTTTGTCGATGGAAAATAAAAGATCCATCGTCGATCTTCCGTCATCGATTATCTAGACATGGTTATCGACTACGAGACTCTCAAACACTTAGACCATACTTACGTTTGGCATCCGTTCACCCAGATGCGGGAATGGATGGGAGAAGAGCCTTGCATTATCAGCCAAGGCGAGGGGCATTATCTGATCGACGTGCATGGCAGCAAGTATCTGGACGGCGTTTCGTCGCTCTGGTGCAATGTCCACGGCCACCGAAAAAAGGAACTGGACGACGCGATCAGCGCACAGCTCGATCGCATTGCGCACTCCACGTTTCTTGGGCTGAGTCACGACTCCGGCATCCAGCTGGCGCAGAAACTGATCGAAGTCGCACCTAAGGGCCTGCAACGGGTTTTCTATTCAGACAGCGGCGCCACAGCGGTCGAAATCGCACTTAAGATGGCGGTTCAATACTGGCAACTGAAAGGCCAAACACAACGTACGCGGGTTGCGTCGCTTGCAGAGTCCTATCACGGCGATACAGTGGGCTCTATGAGCGTGGGCTATTCGGAGACCTTTCACCGCTTTCACAAGAGTCTCCTTTTCCCGGTCCTGCGCCTGACTCCGCCCCACGTGTTTCGCTACTTTAAGCGTTTGAGCGAGGAAGAAGCGCTGCAGAGCGCGATCCGCGAAGCCGAAGAAAAGCTCACTCCCGAAAGGAATTCGCTCGCGGCCCTGGTCATGGAGTCTCTGATGCAGGGGGCGGCGGGGATGTGGGCGCAGCCGCCGGGCTATGTCTGGGCATTGCGGGAGATCTGCCGCAGGAATGAGATTCTCTTTATCGCTGACGAAGTAGCCACCGGCTTTGGCCGGACAGGAAAAATGTTTGCTTGCGAGCATGAAGATATTGTTCCCGACATACTCTGCTTGGGAAAAGGAATCACCGGCGGCTATCTACCGCTGGCCGCGACTGTGACCACGGAAGAGATCTTTTCGGCTTTTCTCGGGGAGTACAAGGAATTCAAAACTTTCTTTCACGGCCATACCTACACGGGTAATCCTTTGGGATGCGCTGTCGCGCTGGCAAGCCTCGATCTGTTCGCGCAGGAAAATATCTTAGAGCGGATGCAGCCCAGAATCGCCTATTTAAAGCGCAGATTGAAGCAGGACTTTATCCCGCTCGCTCATGTGGCCGATGTCCGTCAGTGGGGTTTCATGGTGGGTATCGAACTAGCCGAAGATAAGAATGACCGCAGAAGCTACCCGCCAGAAAATAGAACGGGGCACAAGGTGATTCTGGAGGCACGGAAGAGAGGCGTGATGATCAGGCCGTTAGGCGATGTGATTATCCTCATGCCACCGCTGACTATCGCCGATGACGAGCTCGAGACCCTTCTCGACGTCACCTACGATTGCATTCGAGTGGTCACGGAGACCGAGGGATCGAGAATCGAGGATAGACTATAGAGGATGGATCCGATTATCAATTCTCGATCTTCCATCATCGCCAGTAAAAGACCATGGGTAATGGCATTTTCATTACCGGCACGGACACCGGCGTCGGCAAAACCTTTTTCGCCTGTGGCTTGGCCGGGCTGTTGAAAGAATCTGGCTACGAGGTCGGCGTTATGAAGCCTGCGGAGACCGGCTGCCGTCAGGACGACGGCAAGCTCGTACCTCAAGATGCATTGGCTCTCAAAGAAGCTTCAGGCTGCGCCGTTCCACTAGAAAGAATCTGTCCCTATCAATTGCGTGAGCCGTTGGCGCCTACTGTCGCGGCCGAAAGACAAGGAACCCGAATCGATATCGATCGCTTGATGAGGATCTACGATGAGATCAACTCGTCTCACGACATTACGATAGTTGAAGGCGCAGGAGGACTGCTCGTGCCGCTTCTACCAAGCTACACGTATGCAGACCTGGCGAAGGTTCTCAAACTTCCACTTATCGTCATCGCAGCGAACAAGCTCGGTATGATCAACCATCTACTTTTGACACTTGAGCACGCAAGCTGCAAAGGGCTGTGTGTATTGGGTTATGTATTGAACCACATCGAAAGCCAGTCATCGCTGGCCGCCGAGACCAACCGGGAAGCCTTGGTATCGCTGACTGGCGTTTCTTGCCTGGGCGAGTTGCCGCACATGAATGACTTGCAAGGTAGCAAGGCGGCGTCATTAGATTTGTTTGCCGAACAGATTGACCTGCAAATCCTTGAATCGGTTGTGAAACGCCGATAGGTGTGAGCCACAATTCCTATAGAGTTTAGATTGATAAGTGCGGTCCTCTGAGTTCTCTTTTACTCCGTATTTGGCGCATCCGGTGAATTTGATCCGGCAAACGAGAATAAAAGTCATCGTACACAGCTGAACGCATCTCGGCGATTGTCTGGACATCACGACTTCACTTCTTTCATAGCAGCGCTCATCGAATTTCTTTTTTCCTTGCGTCCATTTATGATGACCGCTGGCCGTGAGACCACAAAAGGAGCGTATGAGAAGATTTCTAATATGGCTCAGACAGTTGCTGGGTAGCGCGAAGATCGCGCGGAGGCTCTATCGCCAACTTCCATCAACCCGACGCTGCAAAGAGTGTTTGGTGCCGTTCTTGGGACTATTTTCGCTTCCGTTTCGTTTCGTGCAGATCCAGCCTTCGCGCAAGAATCCGAATCTCTGCACCCTCTGATATGAGCTGGCTCCCCCGGGCGGGGAGGTTTGTGTCATATCGGTCTTGTTTGTCGATGTGCGCGGTTTTACATCGTTGGCGGAGAAACTTCCCCCGGCGGAGGTTGCCAATCGTCTCAACCGCTTTTACTCCTTGGCCTCAAATACGATCTTCGACTACGATGGCACTTTGGATAAACTCGTGGGCGATCAGGTGATGGCTTTCTTTGGGGCACCGCTTTATACAAAGGATCACCCAGAAAGAGCGGTCCAAGCAGCACTGCAAATCATCAACGGAATGAGCGGTCTGGCGCAATTGAGCATTTGCACCTGGGGGCGGGAATCGCTACTGGCGAGGCTTTCGTCGGCAATGTTGGCGAAGGCACGGTGACCGACTACACGGTGCTGGGAGACACAGTCAATGTCGCGGCGCGTTTACAGGGAGCCGCCGCCTCAGGCGAGATACTAGTCACCGAAGAAACTTATGCTCATGTCGAGGCCCGGTTTCCCAATGCGTCCCGCCGCGAGCTGGAACTCAAAGGCAAAAGCGGGCCGGTGTACGCTAGAGTGATTGTGCTGGGAGATGAATTGTTTAATCGTCAGCAACTCTAGCTTCTAGCAAACAGATGAACAACATATCCGATGACTCCCGAAGCACAACAACTTGCGCAGGCGCTACTTGATCACCATAGAAAATTCTGCCGATTGCAGAGCGTCGAAACGTCCAATGCCAAATCCTGTCTCATTGCATATGGAGATTTGTGCGAACGAGCTGGGTTGTCACATCTCAAACCTAGGGTGGGCAAATACTTGCGCGAAGTCGCGCAATGGTGTCAAGACAACGGTTGGCCGCCGCTCAACGCATTAGCCGTTAATCACGATACTCAAAGGCCGGGCCAGGGCTATGATCGCGCGCCAGGATGCAACCGGGAGACTTGGCAGGATGAAGTAGCCGCTGCTATTAACTTCGCCGGTTATCCAGATTTCATCTCGTAGGCGCGTTCTATAACGCTTTCTCGAATGCGCTATTCAGTCGACACAATCCAACGCGAAATGTAAGCTCAACTCGCCTTGATTCAGCGAAGAATTCTCGGCATGCCCTCCCCGCGCCAACGGAGCGTATGCTTTTGCCGAGATCGGTCGGCGAAAACCGCAGGCCGAAAAAGATAAAACTGCGGCGAAAGGAAGATTCACCCAGAAGCACAGAACACGCCGAGATTTAGTTTAAACCTCTCTTGAGCCATTAGATGGCAAACGGGGAGCTCTTAACCTTGAACGGCAATAGGGCGGCTCGACTGTCCTGACATTTTTGCCGAGCGCACCATCGCTATCACATGATCCAAATGGGCTTTGATCGTTTCGAACGGCATCGTGGAGAAAGTGTCTTCGGTTTGTTCGCGGGTTTCTGCAGCCGCTATCTCATCATCAATAGTTTTCACTTGGCGAGCCAAGCTCGGCTCAACTAGCGCCTCGGCAGCCTTTAAAGAGGTTTCGGCGCGATCGAGTTCCCTGCTCGCGCGCGTCCTCTTGCTCATCGTTTCGGTAAATACCTCAGCATTGGCAACGTGAAATCTGGCGTCGAGAAGATCGCTTTCAGCCGGGCTCGATGCGCGGAGGATTTCCCACCGAAACGCGTTGTTTTCAATCGTCCATTCTTTAAGAACCATGCCGCGGCGCCACATGTCATACAGATAAGCCAATGCCTGATTGAGATCTGCCGCAGCGTGTAGAGCGCCGGAGGATTGAGCATCCGATGCAAGCTCGAATGTCTGGGATGTGTCACTGTTGGTCAGAGCTTTATTGTGCGCGGTGGGACCGAATACTGAGGAAGAATGCTGCAGAGCCAGGAGGGCAATCACGAGAACGACAAAACATAAATTTAGGACAATGTATCTCCACATCGGAGTCTCCTTATCGTAGCAACTAAAGCTACAGCTTGTGCCCGATTATCGTCGTTTTTATATTACCGTAAATTGCGGCGTTAGTTAACGATCGGGTCGGGTCACCCTCCGCTGCAATAAGTCTTTCAAGTTCTTTGGATTCCGGGTCGCGCTAGCTTCAGCCTAAGGCTGATCCGTCCTTCGGTGGAATCGCTAACTTGCCCGGATGACACTCAATTATTCAACGGGATTTCGGGAACACCACACTAGAGTATCTCGGCAATACTCGTCGGATCGTGCAAGGTATTGACCCGGCGACGGGAGAATGCAAAATAAGAACGGTCCCGATCTCGATATACGAAGCACACCAGAACAACCGGGTATAAAGCTCATCCTTGGAGAAGAGAAGCCTAAAGAGCCGCCTTTCAGGTCTGTACTACGGTTGGCGAATGATTGGGCTAGTCTCCGCGCTGCGAATTATCGGCGGCGGACTGCACAATTATGGTTTCACAGTCTTCTTTTTGCCGGTAACTCAAGAACTTGGTTTGAGCCGGGCTTCAACTTCTCTAGCGTTTTCTCTCGCCCGCGCCCAAGGCTCTTTTCTATCGCCGTTGGTCGGCTATCTCGTTGATCGCTATGGCCCCAAGCCGATGATGATCACAGCCTCGCTGCTCGCGGGAGTTGGTTACATCGTTTTCTCCTGGGTCGACAGCTATACCACGTTTCTTATCGTCTACCTCGGGGTAATCTCCATTTCGTTTACCGCAGGCTTCGTGCATGCGCCCACTATAGTGGCGAATACCTGGTTCATCCGGCTGCGCGCGCGGGCAATGACGGTAGTCAGCGCGGCCGTGCCCCTGGGCGGCGCCATCATCACGCCGGTGTTAGCGCTTGTCGTCAGTTGGTGGGGGTGGCGCTGGGGCGCCTTTATGTCCGGCACGCTATTTCTTGTGGTCGGTCTGCCTCTATGTGTCGGTGTGCGGCGGTCTCCAGAAAGCATGGGTATGCAGCCGGACGGCGAGGCGTTTCATGACGCAAAAAAGCTCGACGGACAAGTCACGCGACAGACTGATCCCCACGACGAGCCGAAAATCACTACCCGTCAAGCGATGCGGACGCGGATCTTTTGGATGTTAGTCGTCTCGATGATGGCCCGTTCGGCGGCATTTACTACTGTGACAACTCACTTTATCCCGATGATGGTTTGGAAAGGCCTGAGCCAAACTCAAGCATCGGTTTTGCTCGCGGGATTTGCCATCTTCAACTTGCCGCTTCACTTTGTGCTGGGATGGATTGGTGATTACGTCAACAAACCCAAGCTCACCGCGATCTGTATGCTGCTAGGGGTCGTTGCCGTACTGCCGATGCTTTGGAGCGATTCGCCGTGGGCGCTCTGGTTTTTCACGGCCCTGTACTGTGTGCTGGACGCGTCGATTCCGGTCTATTGGGCGTCCGTTGGAGACTTCTTCGGACGTAAATCATTCGGCACAATCCGCGGCACGATGAATTTATTTTACACTTGGGGAAGTGTCCTCGGCCCGGTGATTGCTGGCGCAGTGTACGACCGGACTCATAGCTATGCCACGGTATTGACGGGAATGACTGTGTTGTTGATGATCGCGGCTCTATTCACCGCGACGCTCATCAACCCATGGGCAATCACCCAGCAACGCTTGCGAGAAATTCCGGTCAACGCCTGAAAACGATTCTATCAAAGCAAACCATCCAAGAGAGTCGGCGTAGTCAACGTCGGCTCATTTCGGCTCCGAAGTTTCTTAGTCCCGGCATCACGATCCAACTGCTTAAGGTGATCAGCGCACCCACGGCGCAGCCAAAGAGCAAAGAGCCAGGAGCGCCAAGAAGTGCTGCCAGGAAGCCGACCTGGGTGGCGCCGACTGAGTTGGCACCCTGAGAGAACATGTTAAAGACAGCGAAAGCTCGGCCGCGAAGTTGGTCCGGGGTCAGCAGGTGAAAGGTGGTTTGGCGCATGACCGCTTGCAAGGAATTGACGAGTCCGAGGATTCCTAGAAGAAAAGTCGACAGCCAAAAATTCGTGGATATTGCGAAGAGGCCGACGCCGACGGCGTAGCAGAGGAAAGACCAGAGCGCCAAGAGTCCTTTATGCTCGACGTCGCCGATCAGTAGCAGAAGAACGGTTCCTATAATCCCGCCTACAGCGGGAGCGGAGGACAATATACCAAACCCGGCCGGTCCCACGAACAAAATGTCTTTGGCAAAGATTGGCAGCAGTGGCCGGTAATAACCCACCCCGGCGACGATGAAGTCGAGCAGAACCATGGCCAAAACAATAGGTTCCGAAAAAAGAAACCGCAGGCCGCCCAAAAAGCTCCCAAAGGAAAATGGTTCTTTTTTGCCATCCGGCGCTCCCGACGTCTGAATGAGAACGATGCTGACTGCCGCCGGGAGATAGAACAAGGCGTTGAACAAGTACGAGTTGCCGATATCCATCCATTCAAGACTGACGCCGGCGATCATCGGGCCAATGAAATGGGCCGCTTGAGAAACGCTCGAGTTTAACGACACCGCGTTGGTGAGATGTGGACGGGGCACGAGCTTCGATATCAGCGCCATTCGAGTCGGATTGAGAACGATGTTCAAAGCGGAAGTCAGAGCGGTGCCGAGGAGGATGTGCCAAACGCGAATGGAACCGGTCAGAGTCAAAATCCCCAAAGCGATAGCGACGAGTAGGTTGCCGGTGGCAGTAAGGAGGAGGAGCTTCTTACGGTCGACAAAGTCTGCCAACGTGCCACCGAACAGCCCGAAGGCAAATAAAGGAATTCCCTGAGCTAAACCAGTCAGCCCTAGCTGAAACGCAGAGCCCGACAATTCATAGACCTGATAGAGGTTCTGAGTCTGGCGCATCTGTTGCGCCGTGGTCGCGCAAAGCGCAACGAAAAAAAGCAGACGGTAATCGCGATATCGCAGCGAAGCCCACGGAGATCGCGACTTAGGCAGATCGGTGCTGTCCAATTGATCGTTGGCCATTGGGAGCGGCAGGAAGCTTTTACTTCTTACTGCTCCTGACCAGCTCTTCGTAGAGAAGCTTGAGAGGGATTTTCTTCGCGGTGGCAATTCGTTTCAGATCATCGTATTCGGGGGAAACCCGTCTGGTTCCGTTCGGCTCCTCAACCACCTTGACCCGGATGGCTCCATAACGCGTCTGGATCTTTTCCGACATCCGCTTGAGGATAATTCTACCGACGGGATAGTAACGGAGGCCGATCGTTGAAGTTTCGCAGAGAATTATTCGCGCCAGTGCTTCTCGGTCCTTTGGCTCGGCGACGACGCGAAGCAATGTTGCCGGGCGATTCTTTTTCATCTGGATCGGCGACAGGAACACATCGCGAGCGCCGGCGGCTAAGAGACGATCGAAAACATAATCGTAAAACTCCGGATTCATGTCGTCGATGTTGGTTTCGATGACAAGCATCTCTTCTTGGTGCCATGGAGTGGCGACTGTGCCGATGACCAAGCGGAACAAGTTGGGCCGATTTGCAAAATTTCTTTGTCCCGCCCCATAACCGATCTTTTCTATAGTCATGCTTGGTTGAACACCAAAACTTTTGCCCAGGGTGCTCAGAATTGCAGCGCCCGTGGGCGTCACAGTCTCCCCATCGAGATCGATTCCTTGAACGGGAAGGCCTTTTAAGAGTTCCAGTGTGGCGGGACCAGGGACTGGCAAAATCCCATGTAAGGCACGGGTTAAGCCTCGACCCAGGGGAATCTGCGAAAAATGGAAGGCGTCGATGGCGAGCTCATGAGCGCCGACGGCTGCGGCCATTATATCTACAATCGAATCCGTGGCGCCGATTTCATGAAAGTGAACCTTCCCGGGAGCAATCCGATGAATTTTTCCCTCGGCTTCCGCAAGTCGGGCAAAGATCTTGGTGCCCGTTTCTTTCACCGCATCCGAAAGACGGCTCTGGTTGATTAGCGTTTGAATCTGCCTCCAGGAACGGCCCGCCTCTCGAGCGGGACACATCACATGAAACCGAGTTGCGCCAATGCTGTGAATCGTCTTCTTGGCTACTTCGAGACGGTATTTTAGCGTGGGGATTTTCTTGAGCTCGGACTTGAGCTTATTCAAAGACAAACCGAGATGCAGCATAGCGCCGACAAACATGTCGCCGCTAATACCGCCGATGAGTTCGCCGTAGGCTATCTTCATAAGTTACCCTGCTGATATATCGATGGCTGTGCGACTTTCAGGGCTTTGAGGATAGAATATGGACGTGGAAGATCGCGATCTTCGATCCTCGATTTCATTGCCGGCGCAGGAGCTCTACCAGTCGGAGTGAGTTTCTTTGCCACTCATCTCGACGTAAATCTTTTTCGATTCGAACGGCTTGCTAGCCAACCGGTCCGCAAGCCAGTCGACGAGTAACGTTCGGGCGCGGGGATTGCGGATCGAGTGTTTTTCTCCTTCATAGACTACCAGCACGCGGGGACCAGGGATCGCATTCATGAACTGATGAACAAACTCGATGGGACAAAGGTCGTCGTCTTCGCCGGCCACGATGAGGTACGGACAGCTGATCTTTGGAGCTACATCCTTAAGCGTCAATGTCTTGGCGAACTCATCGAAAGCCGATTCGTCATCATACCCGGCCATGTACATGTAATTGAGCTTGAAGGTCGGCGAGGCCGAATTGAAAATTGTGTTCTGGCCCGGTTCGACATTAACCCCGCTCACCGCGCAGGCCTTAAAGCGGGGCTCAATGGCGGCGACGCGCGGACCCCAATAAGAGCCCATGCTGGAGCCCATAATGGCGAGGCGGTCGGGATCGATTTCCGGGCGGTTCACCAAAAAATCGCAGGCGAGCTTCCCCGCATCTTCGTAGTTGGAGGCGGTGCATTTGATACCACGATCCCTGGTTTCGCCCTGACCGGGCCCATCGATGGCAAGAACAGCGATGCCCCGCTCCAATAGCGGATCGTTGTGCATCGGATTGTCCTCTTTGACGCCGTCCATACCGGGAATGTAGAGAACACACGGGACTCGTTCTCCCGATTTCCTGTTGGGAGGCAGGTGCAGCAGGGCGGCGATGGATTTGCCTTGATAGGGAAGCTCGACCCGTTCAATGGGCCGCTCGGCATATTGAATGAATTTATCGTAGCAAGCCCGTTTTCGTTCACCCCAGGCGATGCGCTTCTCATTGCCGTCCTCGTATACTCCCCACATGGCATTGGTGTAAAAAGTCGCGGCAATGTAGTAGTGATCTCGCGCGTCCACAAGATGGCCGACCTTTTCCGCTTCGCGAGCCAAGTCTTCACGGCGTAACGCGCCGCGCGCAAACTCACGCGGGATATCGACAAATTTTTGCACCCGGCGGCTGATCTCCTGAATGTCCGCTTGCACACCGGAACCGCAGTTGCGCAAAATCTTCCCCGTCCGCCCCTGGTCCCAGTCCAATCCACGGGTTTGAATGACTTGATCCAATAACCAGCGTTGCTCGCGCCAGCGTTTCATCTTTCTTTCAGTCTCAATTCTCATCTGTCGCTCCTCATCCCGGATTGAGGATAGTATACGGAGGATAGAGGATCGCGATTCTCGATCCACCATCTTCGATCCTAGATTTCATTGGTCGCTTTCTCTCAGTCCATCTTTTTGCACAGCGATTTCTCGAGCGCGCCAAATTCGGCTGGCCGGTCGGGCTGACTCTAGTCAAAAAAGGTAAGGATGGCAAATACATGAGCGGACATTCGAACATTCGTTCTAGTTGATTATGAAGAGCTTTTATGGTTATAAGAAATCATAAGCTCTTTGTAGGTTATCACGGAAAATCAATATGTTATTTGATTTTGCTAACGTCCTCGTGTTTACCGCACTGGGGCTCGGATTCGTTGGTGTCAATCTCCTGATTGGCAAATTACTACGGCCTGCGAACCCCCAGGAGCGTAAACTCTCGACTTATGAGTGTGGAGAGCCGGCGAGCGGTAGCGCCTGGGTAAATTTTAATATACGATTCTACCTCGTCGCGTTGATTTTTATCATATTCGAGGTGGAAATTGCCTTTATCTTTCCGGTGGCCACCGTGTTCCGGCGCTGGATCGAGAATGGACAGGGGCTGTTTGCCTTTGTCGAAATACTTGTTTTCGTTGGCATCTTGTTTCTCGGCTTGATCTACGCCTGGGCCAAGGGCGACTTGGAGTGGGTGAAGAAAGTCAAAGTTTGATTCCTGACGTGAGGGCATTGCATGAAGCCGTTGCTTAACTCATTACCGGAAACGGTGTTTACAACCAAAGTGGATGACCTGCTCAATTGGGGGCGAGCCTCTTCCCAATGGTACATGCTGTTCGGTTTGGCCTGCTGCGCCATCGAACTCATGCAAACGGGCGGCCCGCGGGCTGACTTGGACCGCTTCGGAGCGGTTCCGCGCGCGACGCCGCGACAATCGGATCTGATGATTGTGGCCGGGACATTGACCTATAAGATGGCCAAACGGACCAAGCTGCTCTACGATCAGATGCCGGATCCAAAATACGTTATTTCCATGGGCAGCTGCTCGAACTGCGGCGGCCTTTTTCAGCTGGCATACTCTGTATGCAAGGGCGTGGACAAGATTGTCCCCGTGGATGTGTATGTACCGGGATGCCCGCCGCGACCGGAGGCGCTTACGGAAGGCCTCCTACGGATTCAAGACAAAATGATGCGGGAGCGCTGGCTGGTCAAGCCTGCACGTCCGGAGGGGAATGGGGCTGAGGCGTAGGGGATGGAGGTCAAAGAGATCTATCAACAGCTCGAGAAGCAGTTTCCTGGCAAGGTCGGTGATTTCAAAGGGGACGTGCCGGAACCTTATTGTTCGGTAAGTCCCGAGTCGATTGTCGAAGTCAGTCGCTTCTTGCGTGATGATGCCAAGCTA
>Ga0209466_1000153_pt1 | contig 15530 bp, 9 predicted proteins | sample PanSoiPlo30MoBio_FD_188323 | JGI IMG/M metagenome (GOLD analysis project Ga0209466, IMG submission 188323) | Tropical forest soil microbial communities from Panama analyzed to predict greenhouse gas emissions - Panama Soil Plot 30 MoBio (SPAdes)... | ecosystem: Environmental > Terrestrial > Soil...
GGCCTCTCTGGCGGACGCGTGGATCTCCCTCTGCGTCGATTGATGCAAATTCTTCGGGGACGACGCGTCGGACTTGACCGACCTGTCGCCTATACAGACCCGAATTTTTGCAAGCTCGTGCCGCGGGTCGGGCTTCGACAACGCAGCGCTACGCGCTTACGCTGAACAACCACCCCTAGTGTTCAGTGATCCGCGCTACCTTTGATTTTTGACACACCTGGTTGTATAGCACCTCCCTCTGCGCCGATTGAAGCGCAGCTTCTCCCACGCGACACGTCGGATTTCACCGACTTGTCGCCTCGGCAGACCCGAATTTCAGGCTCGTCCCCGAGGGGGTGTGGGCTTTGGTTACGCGACGCAACGCGACTGATACGCACTCACGCCAACAACCGGACATAGCATTTTGTGCCCGGTAACCGCTTTAATTTGAACATACGTGGGTTGTAAAAGCAACCACTTTGAGGTGTACAGCGAACTTTATTTACAAGCATCTTTTGGTTGTACAGCGAACTTTATTTCCCAGCACCTTTGGTTATAGCGACGTTCCGGCATCAGACGCGCGTCAGCTCGATGACGAGTTCGTGCAGGACGTCAGAACGGCAAAGAAACCCTTGGTTGCGAGAGCTCCGATCAACGAAGCTGGATCGCTGCATCCTGCACCTGACCGTGCCGATGTCGTCCCGCCGCGCCGCAGGTGACCCATGTTGCCCGCGACGAAGTGACGATGGCGAACATGGTGTGCAGGTCGCTGAACACATTGCGAGGCAAGCACGTTTCGGGGCTAAGCGAAGCTGCGAAACCGCGGTCCGTCTTCGCCCTGCGGGCTACGATGGGCACGTGCCCTTGCGAGGCCTTGCCCGCCGAAGCACAAGCGAAGGGGAGTGGTGGGCGGTGAGAGACTCGAACTCCCGACATCCTGCGTGTAAAGCAGGCGCTCTACCAACTGAGCTAACCGCCCCTTGGCGAATGGTGAGTGGCGAATAGCGAATAGTGGGGGTTTGCTCAAGCGACGGCGCTTCCGTCAAACGCCCCCATTCGCTAATCGCTATTCGCAAAAATGCGGTCGCCCTGCAGGTCGATGATCTGCTTGGCCTTGGCGATCGCAAAGGCAACCGCGGCATCGCGCGTGGGATGCGTGTCGGCGCGCACGAAGCGGTGCGCCTTCGTGCCCTGCGCATCGTCCTTCTCGATCACGCCGGCGGTCTGGAACTGGCCGTTGTTGCGGTACGGCGCCGGCCGGATGCGGTAGCCCTTGTACTCGACCGGCTCGGCCGCCGGCTCCTCGGCCGCACCGCCGGCCAGCCGGCCCAAAGCTGCCTTGAGTTTCGCGAACATGGGTCACACCCGCAGCGCGGCGCGCGAACTGACGCTTCAGGCTATACTGCCCTGCCGCATAACAAAAGCGGCGCCTTGCGGCGCCGCCTTGTCACGGATTTGGCTCGCCTCAGTGGGCGGTGAGCGCGGACGAGTCCTCCTCGGCCGGGGCCGCGGCCTTGGCGGCTTCCGCCGCCTTCTCCTCGTCCCAGTCGATCGGCTCGGGCATGCGCACCAGGGCGTAGCTGACCACCTCGTCCATGCGCGAGACCGGAATGATCTCGAGCCCGCTCTTCACGTTGTCCGGGATCTCGACCAGGTCCTTGGCGTTCTCTTCGGGGATCAGCACCTTCTTGATGCCGCCGCGCAGTGCCGCCAGCAGCTTCTCCTTGAGGCCGCCGATCGGCAGGATGCGGCCGCGCAGCGTGATCTCGCCCGTCATGGCGATGTCGCGCCGCACCGGGATGGCGGTCATGACCGAGATGATCGCCGTGACCATGGCGACGCCGGCCGACGGACCGTCCTTCGGCGTGGCGCCTTCCGGCACGTGCACGTGGATGTCGCGCTTGTCGAACAGCGGCGGCTCGATGCCGAAGGCGACCGCGCGCGAGCGGACATAGGACGCCGCCGCCGAGATCGACTCCTTCATCACGTCACGCAGATTGCCGGTGACCGTCATGCGGCCCTTGCCCGGCATCATCACGCCTTCGATGGTGAGCAGCTCGCCGCCCACGTCGGTCCAGGCCAGCCCGGTGACGACGCCGACCAGATCCTCCTCCTCCACCTCGCCGTAGCGGAACTTCGGCACGCCGAGGTAGTCGCCGAGGTTCTTGGTCGTGACCTTCACGGACTTCTTCTTCGGCGTGAGCATCAGCTCCTTGACCGCCTTGCGGATCAAGGTGGAGAGCTCGCGCTCGAGATTGCGCACGCCCGCCTCGCGCGTGTAGCGGCGGATGATCATCTGCAGCGCGTCGTCGTCGAGCGACCATTCCTTGGCGTCGACGCCGTGCTTGGTGAGCGAGCTCGGGATCAGGTGCTTGCGCGCGATCTCGACCTTCTCATCCTCGGTGTAGCCCGCCATGCGGATGATTTCCATGCGGTCCATGAGCGCCGGCGGAATGTTGAGCGTATTCGCCGTGGTCACGAACATGACGCTGGAGAGATCGTAGTCGACCTCGAGATAGTGGTCGTTGAACGTGTGGTTCTGCTCGGGGTCGAGCACCTCGAGCAGCGCCGATGACGGGTCGCCGCGGAAGTCGGCGCCCATCTTGTCCACCTCGTCGAGCAGGAACAGCGGATTGTTGGTCTTCGCCTTGCGCATCGACTGGATGATCTTGCCCGGCATGGAGCCGATATAGGTGCGCCGGTGGCCGCGGATCTCGGCCTCGTCGCGCACGCCGCCGAGCGAGACGCGCACGAAGTCGCGGCCGGTCGCCCGCGCGATCGACTTGCCGAGCGAGGTCTTGCCGACGCCGGGGGGGCCGACCAGGCACAGGATCGGGCCGGTCAGCTTGTTGGCGCGGCTCTGCACCGCGAGGTACTCGACGATGCGCTCCTTCACCTTCTCGAGGCCGAAGTGATCAGCGTCGAGAATCTCCTGAGCGTGGACCAGGTCCTTCTTGACCTTCGACTTCTTGCCCCACGGGATCGACAGCAGCCAGTCCAGGTAGTTGCGCACGACGGTGGCTTCCGCCGACATCGGCGACATCTGGCGCAGCTTCTTGAGCTCGTGGGTGGCCTTCTCGCGCGCCTCCTTGGAGAGCTTGGTCTTCTTGATCTTCTCCTCGAGCTCGGCGAGCTCGTCGCGACCCTCTTCGTCGCCCAGCTCCTTCTGGATCGCCTTCATCTGTTCGTTGAGGTAGTACTCGCGCTGCGTCTTCTCCATCTGGCGCTTGACGCGCGTGCGGATGCGCTTCTCCACCTGGAGAACGGAGATCTCGCTCTCCATCAGATTGAGCACTTTCTCGAGCCGCTCCGGCACCGCGGTGGTCTCGAGGATGCCCTGCTTGTCGGGAATCTTGACCGCCAGATGCGACGCCACGGTGTCACCAAGCTTGCCGTAGTCCTCGATCTGCTGGACCACGCCGACGACCTCGGGCGAAACCTTCTTGTTGAGCTTCACGTAGCCTTCGAACTCGTTGACCACCGAGCGGGCGAGCGCCTCCGCCTCGACCTTGTCGCCGGCCACGTCTTCGAGCACGACTGCATCGGCCTCGTAATAGTCGGCCCGGTCGGAATACTTCAGGATCTTTGCACGCTCGGCGCCCTCGACGAGAACCTTGACGGTGCCGTCGGGCAGCTTGAGCAGCTGCAGGACGCTGGCCAGCGTGCCGACCTGGTAGATCGCGCCGGTGGCAGGATCGTCGTCGGACGCGTTCTTCTGCGTAGCCAGCAGGATGAACGTATCCGAGCGCATCACCTCCTCGAGCGCCTTGATGGATTTCTCACGGCCGACGAACAGCGGCACGATCATGTGCGGAAACACCACGATGTCGCGCAGCGGCAGGACCGGATAGGCGCGAACCTCACCCGGAGTGAGCGGAGGGCGCGGTTTGGATGATGTCGATGTCATGGCCCGATTCCTCTTTGTTGGAGCCCCTCCTCATTGACCCGCCTGGGCGCTGTCATGCGGAGTGCGAGATGGGCCGGGAAGGGAACGCGGAGAGTTCAAGCCCGCGTGCCGTGGCCGGGGATACGACACCCTGCCCGGAATCTTCGAACGATTGGACTATCGACTATTAGGTGGCCCCCGGCCGGGGACCTGTCAAGTAAGCAGCATTCCGCAACAAAATCCCGGGCCGCCGCGGCAGACAGGCGAATTCGCGGCGAATTGAGGGCAGCACAACCGGCGGACGCGTCCCGTTGGACCCGCCACATCACGGTGGCGGTGCAACGGAGAGCGGCTCGCGGGGTGCCGCATGACGTCCCGCGACGGCGATGACATGGGCCAAAAGCCATCCGCTTCCGGGCCGGTCCGAGGAATCTGGCGAGCGGTCGAGCTGCGCTCAACGCGAGCCTTTCTCGCCCAGGATACCGTCAGGCGCTGGCGCCCGCGTCGCTGGCGCGGTCGGCATAGATGTAGAGCGGACGCGCCGTCCCCTCGACCACCTCGCGCGAAATCACCACCTCCTCGACGCCTTCGAGGCTGGGGAGATCGAACATGGTGTCGAGCAGGATGCCCTCCATGATGGAGCGCAAGCCTCGCGCGCCGGTCTTGCGCTCGATCGCCTTGCGGGCGATGGCGTTGTAGGCCTCGTCCGCCAGCGTGAGGTCGACGCTCTCCATCTCGAACAGCCGCTGGTACTGCTTGACCAGCGCGTTCTTGGGCTCGGTGAGGATGCGCTTGAGCGCGATCTCGTCGAGATCCTCCAGCGTGGCGACCACCGGCAGGCGGCCGACGAACTCAGGGATCAGGCCGTACTTGAGCAGGTCCTCGGGCTCGACCTCGCGGAAGATCTCGCCCTGCTTGCGGTCTTCCGGCGCCGAGACCTTTGCGGCGAAGCCGATCGATGTCGACTTGCCGCGCGACGAGATGATCTTCTCCAGGCCCGAGAAGGCGCCGCCGCACACGAACAGGATGTTCGTGGTGTCGACCTGCAGGAACTCCTGCTGCGGGTGCTTGCGGCCGCCCTGCGGCGGCACGGAAGCGACCGTGCCTTCCATGATCTTCAACAGCGCCTGCTGCACGCCCTCGCCCGACACGTCGCGGGTGATCGAGGGGTTGTCCGACTTGCGGCTGATCTTGTCGATCTCGTCGATATAGACGATGCCGCGCTGGGCGCGCTCGACGTTGTAGTCGGCCGACTGCAGCAGCTTCAGGATGATGTTCTCGACGTCCTCGCCGACATAGCCCGCCTCGGTCAGCGTGGTGGCATCGGCCATGGTGAACGGCACGTCGAGGATGCGGGCGAGCGTCTGCGCCAGCAGCGTCTTGCCGGAGCCGGTCGGCCCGATCAGCAGGATGTTCGACTTGGCCAGCTCGACGTCATTGTGCTTGGTCTGGTGGTTGAGCCGCTTGTAGTGGTTGTGGACGGCGACCGACAGGACCTTCTTGGCGTGATCCTGCCCGATCACGTAGTCGTCCAGGACCTTGCGGATTTCCTTCGGCGTCGGGATGCCGTCGCGCGACTTCACCAGCGAGGACTTGTTCTCCTCGCGGATGATGTCCATGCACAGTTCCACGCACTCGTCGCAGATGAACACGGTCGGGCCGGCAATGAGCTTGCGCACCTCGTGCTGGCTCTTGCCGCAGAACGAGCAGTAGAGCGTGTTCTTCGAGTCGCTGCCGACCTTGCTCATCGTCTTGACCTCGCAACCTTGGCGATCGCCGCGCCGGGACCACGGGCGGAACCGTGGAGTTTGTCGAAGCGAACGCCAAGCTTGTTCATCTGCGCTCTTCCGACGGCTTTGACAGCCGTCCTCACCCAGTTATTCCCAATCGGCGCTAAGAAACCGTAGCGCCGCGCACATAGTCTGCCCGGGTGGCCTTAAGCCGGGCACCGTCCCGCATCATAACGAAACACGCTAAGGCAAGGACAATCAAGATTCTATTAACGATAAAGTTTACAGCCCAATAGATATTCCCTATCCGCCCTGCGGGCTACGCCTATCTGTCGGGGCGGCGACGCTCCGCCGCGCCGCGAGGCGGAGCCGGCCGGCCAATGATTCGCCACGATCCGGCTCTCGGGGTACGGAAGACACGCAGCGATTGTCAAATCTTATGGCTTGACCGGAAGCTCCTCAGGCCGCTTCTCCACCACCTTGTCGATGACGCCCCACTCGCGGGCCGCCTCGGCGGTGAGGAAATAGTCGCGCTCGAGCGCGTCCTCAATCTTCTTGAGCGCCTGGCCGGTGTGCTTCACGTAGATTTCATTCAGGCGCTTCTTGAGGTTCAGGATCTCCTGCGCGTGCAGCATGATGTCGGTCGCCTGGCCCTGGAAGCCGCCCGACGGCTGGTGCAGCATGATGCGCGCGTTGGGCAGCGCAAAACGCATGTCCTTGGCGCCGGCGGCGAGCAGCAGCGAGCCCATGGAGGCTGCCTGGCCGACGCACAGGGTGGAGACCGGCGGCCGCACGAACTGCATCGTGTCGTAGATCGCCATGCCGGAGGTGACCACGCCGCCCGGCGAATTGATGTACATGGCGATCTCCTTCTTCGGATTCTCGGCTTCCAGGAAGAGGAGTTGCGCCACCACCAGCGACGACATGTGGTCCTCGATCGGACCGGTGATGAAAACGATGCGCTCCTTCAGCAGGCGGGAATAGATGTCGTAGGCGCGCTCGCCCCGGTTGGTCTGTTCGACCACCATCGGGACGAGCTGCATGTAAGTCTCAACCGGATCCCTCATCTCGCCTCCTCGTGCGCCCCGCATATCGGGACTCACCGCCCTCTTTTCAATCCTCGCGCTCCCCGTCTGAATAAACAGGGTCCAGCCGCGGCGCGAATCACAGTCCCAAAAGGATCCCCGCCTAGGCCGTATCGGCCCCGTCCTCCTCCTCCTGGTAGAGCCGCTCGCGCGGCACGGTCTTCTCGGTCACGTCGGCAAGCTCGACCAGGAAGTCCACCACTTTTTCCTCGAAGATGGGTGCACGCAGGCTCGCCAGCGCGTTGGGGTTGCGGCGATAGAGGTCCCACACCTGCTGCTCCTGGCCGGGGAACTGGCGCGCCCGCTCGACCGCGGCGCGGCTGACCTCCTCGTCCGTGACCTTGATACCGTTGCGCTCGCCGATCTCCGAGAGCACGAGGCCGAGGCGCACGCGGCGCTCGGCGATCTTGCGGTACTCGGCGCGCGCCGCCTCCTCGGTTGTGCCTTCGTCGGCGAAGGTGCGGCCCTGGTTCTTGAGGTCGTCCTCGATCGACTTCCAGACGTTGTTGAATTCCTCCTCCACCATGGTCGGCGGCAGGTCGAATTTGTGGCGCTCGTCGAGCTGGTCGAGCAAGGCGCGCTTGAGCCGCCGCCGCGTCACGGCCGCGTGCTCGCGCGTGATCCGGTCCTTCACGGCGTCGCGGAGCTTGGCCAGCGAGTCGAGCCCGAGCGATTTGGCAAACTCGTCGTCGATCGCCACGTCGACCGGAGCCTCGACGCTCTTGGCCGTGACCTGGAACTGGGCCGATTTTCCTTTCAGGGCCTCGTTCGGATAGGGGTCCGGGAAGGTCACCGAAATGGTGCGCGTCTCGCCGGCTGCGATGCCGACGACCTGGTCCTCGAAGCCGGGGATGAACTGGCTGGAGCCGAGCACAAGCGGCGCATCCTCGGCCGAGCCGCCGTCGAACGGCACGCCGTCGACCGTACCGACGAACGAGATGACCACGCGATCGCCGGTGGCGGCCTTGCCGTCCTTGGCGGTATAGGGACGATTGGCGTCGGCGATGCGCTTGACGCCCTCGTCGATCTCGGCGTCGGGCACCTCCGCGACCATCTTCTCCAGCTTCAACCCCTTGAAATCCGCCAGCTCGATCTTGGGCAGGATTTCCATGGCGATCGAATAGGACAGGTCGGCCTTGCCGGCGACCACCTCCTGGACCTCTTTTTCCGCCTCGGGCAGCGTGACCTTGGGCTGGCCGGCGAGCTTGAAGCCGTGGTCCGTGACGATCTTGGCGTTGACCTCCTGGACCGCCGCTTCAATCGCCTCGGCCATCACGGCGCGGCCATAGACCCGCTTGAGGTGCTGGGCCGGCACCTTTCCGGGACGGAATCCATTGAGGCGGACGCGGTCCTTGAGCTCATCGAGGCGCTGGTTGACCTTGGCATCGAGCTCAGCCGCCGGCACGACGACCCGGAACTCGCGCCGCAATCCTTCACTGAGGGTTTCCGTCACCTGCATGATGTTCGTGTCCGTAGCTTCAAGAATCGGTAGAGGGTGGGCAGTCGGGCCGGTGCGGGTCGAAAAGCGGGCGGATGGTGCGGGCGGAGGGATTTGAACCCCCACGACTTTCGTCACTGGAACCTAAATCCAGCGCGTCTACCAGTTCCGCCACGCCCGCAAGGGCAAACCCATTCCTCCGGGCGGCGCGGCTTATAGCATGGCGCCGTCGCGACGCACCATAAAAATAGGCGCTCATTGGGCATTCTGCCACATCCGGGGCGGATTCTCGGCCGCCCATGCGACCGGCACCCGGAGGCGCGATGCAGCGGATTGCCCTGATGACCCGGCGCCACCTGCTGGCTGGAATGGCCACGACGCTGGCCGGGCTTCCGGCGCGGGCGCAGGACCAAGCCGACCGGGCCGAGATGCAAGGCGAGTTCCGCGTCCTGCGCGCACGGCGGGTGGACGCTGGCGCCGCCGGCCCGGGACCCGTGCTGCGCGTCGGGCGCGGTCAGGAGGTCAAAATCCGCCTGATCAACGAGCTTTCGGAGGACACCGCACTGCACTGGCACGGCGTCCGCGTACCCAACGGCATGGACGGCGTGCCGCGCCTCACCCAGGCCCCCGTCGCACCCGGCGCGAGCTTCGACTACGTCTTCCGCGCCCCGGATGCCGGCACCTTCTGGTACCATCTGCATCCACGTTGGCAGGCCGCGGCCTTCCACGGCGCCCTCGTGGTCGAGGAGAGCGAGCCGGCGGCGGTCGACCGTGACGTGGTGTTCGTCCTCGCGGCGACCGGAGATTCCGTCAGCGTCAACGGCCAGGCGTCGCGCGACGTTGCCGTGACAGCCAACGAGCGAATCAGGCTGCGGCTGGTCAATGCGGCGTACCGGGCCATGGCGCTGCGGCTCGATCCACACCGTGCCACCGTGATGGCGATCGACGGCCAGCCGGCCGAGCCGTTTGCGGCCCGCGACGGGCGCGTCGGCTTGGGTCCGGGCAACCGCATCGATCTGTTCGTCGACATGACGCTCGCGCCGGGCGCCGAAGCTCCGCTCATGCTCAGGACCGAACAGGACGAGATCGCGATCGCGCGCTTCCGTTACGGCACCGGCGAACCGAGACGCAAAACTCCCCTGCCCGACCCGAAGCCGCTGCCGGCCACTGCGCTGCCGCAGCGCATTCCGCTGCAGAACGCGCAGCGGATGGAGGTGCCGATCGAGCGCGGCGCGCGCGCGTGGACGGACGCGAAGGCCGCGTTCGGGCCACCTCTGTTCAGCGTGAAGCGCGGCCGCACCGTCGTGCTCGGCTTCAAGAACAGCGGCGAGCCGATGGTGCTGCACCTGCACGGCCATGCCGTGCGCCTGCTCGACAATCTCGACGACGGCTGGAAGCCGTTCTGGCTCGACACGTTTGTCGTGGCGCAGCAACCGATGCGCATCGCCTTCGTGGCGGACAATCCCGGCAAGTGGCTCATTTCGGCGCGCCCGCTCCGCCCCGACGACGCCGGCCTGGCGACCTGGTTCGAGGTGACGTGACGGACGTTCCAACATGATCATCGGAATATTCTGCGGCTCCAGTGCGGGCGTTGATCCGGCCTATGCGAATGCCGCGCGCGACACCGGCCGCCGCCTGGCCCGCAAGGGCATCGAGATCGTTTACGGCGGCGGACGCGTCGGGCTCATGGGCGTGGTGGCCGACGCCGCGCTGGCCGCCGGCGGGCGCGTCACCGGCGTCATTCCCCGCGCATTGGCGGAGCACGAAATCGCCCATGCCGGGCTTACGACGCTGCACGTCGTCCAGACGATGCACGAGCGAAAAGCAAAAATGGCGGAGCTTGCCGACGGTTTCATTGCCCTTCCGGGCGGCGCCGGAACGCTCGACGAGCTGTTCGAGCAATGGACGTGGACGCAGCTTGGTATTCATGGGAAGGCTTGTGGCATCCTCAACGTGAACGGCTATTTCGATCCGCTGAAGGAGATGACATTGCGGATGGTCGCCGAAGGCTTCCTGCATGAGAGCTATGCGGGCATTCTGGCTTTCACCGACGACCTTGATGTGCTGCTGACGCATCTTCACAGCTTCGTTCCCCCGAATCGGAAATGGCAAACTGAGGCAAGCGCGAAGGTTTAATCATGACGCCTTCACCGTCCGCGGGCGGCCGCGTCGTTCCCATCGCAGCGGTGCTCATTGTTGATCAGGCCGGCCGGATGCTGCTGGTGCGCAGCGCGGCACACAGGCCTTCATGCAGGCAGGCGGAAAAATCGAAGCCGCGGAAACATCGCGCGAGGCTCTGTCCCGCGAATTGACGGAAGAGCTTCGACTCGACCTGGACACGCTGCGACAGGAATTTGTCGGCCGTTTCGCCGCGCAGGCCGCCCGGTGAGGCTACGCCGGCGCCGGCGGCTTGATCAGGTGTAGGGTGGGTTGAGGCGCATCGCACGGCAGGCGGGGATGAGCGCAGCGTCTCGCGCCGAAACCCACCGTTCCCGACGCGCTGCTGGTGGGTTTCGGCGCACCGCTCAACAACCTTTTCACAAGCCCGGCATGGCGCCTCAACCCACCCTACGGGAGATCAGGCGGGCGCGGGCGGCTTGATCAGGATGCCCAGATCCGGCTCGCCGACTCGGGCCAGAATGGCTTCCCGCGCCGCGTCGCGCAGCTTGAGCACAGCGGTGAAGTCCGTGCCGGTGGGCCTGATCGGCGCCGCCACGTCGATCATCACCGGAGTGCGGCGCGGCAGCCATTGGTCGCCGCGCAGCATGGTGCGGGTGCCGCGGATAGCGCCGGGGAACACGGTGAGGCCGGCATCAGCCGCCACCTTGAAGGCGCCGAGGAAGAATTCGGAGAGGCCCGAGCGGCGGGTGAACGTGCCCTCCGGGAAGAACACGATGACGCGGCCTTCCTTCGCCAGCTTTGTCGCAGCCTCGGCGTCGGCCAAGCCGGCCGCGAGATCGTGCCGCTCGACGAACAGCGCGCCGAGCCGGCGCAGCAAAGTGCCGGCCACGAGCTGGCGCGCAAACTCGCGCTTGCCGACGAAGGCCGGCTCGCCCGGCAGCAGCGCGGCGAGCACCAGCGGATCCGTATAGCTCGCGTGGTTGAACACCAGCATGGCGTCGTGGCGCGGCACGTGCTCGAGGCCCGTGGCCGAGACTCTTATGCCGGTGGCGAACAGCAGGAAGCGCGCCAGCCCCCGCACCATCGCCCAGCGCCAGGAGAGTTTCGGCAGGATCATGACCAGGACCCAGCCGACCGCGCAGGTGAGCACCGTCACGATCCACCACCACGCGGCGTAGAGGAGATTGCCGACCAGGCGGCCGAAGCGGGCGATTCGCGGGCCGAGGCCGGACAGCCACAGGCGCGCCAGCTGCCACCACATGGCGCTCTGGCGGCGGCCGAGGTCGCCGCGCAGATAAAGCTCCCTGGCCGAACTGCGGCGGACCTTTCCGCTCGACGTCTTGGGCACGGTGCCGGGCCCGACCAGCACGATCTCGTCGGCCGGCTCGCCAAGAATGGCCGCCGCCACCTCGGCCGCGCGGGCGCGCAGGCCGTCGCGCGCGCCGGCGTTGGTCTCGCGCGTCTCCGCCAGCGCCACCAGGCGTTCGGTACCGGTGGCCGCATCGGTGACGCCGAACACCGCGACGCCGCCCTTGCGCATGCCGGGAAGCTCGCCGATCGCGGTCTCGACCTCGTGCGGATAGATGTTGCGGCCGGCGCGGATGATGATGTCCTTGATGCGCCCGGTAATGAAGATGTCGCCGCCCGCCAGGTAGGCGCGGTCGCCGGTGCGCAGCCAGCCGTCGTGGAACAGCTCGCGCGACTTCGCCTCGTTGCGGAAATAGCCGGAGGTCTGCGACGGTCCGCGGAACTCGAGCTCGCCCTCGATGCGCTCGCCGACCTCGCCGCCGAGCCCGTCGACCACGCGCACCTCGTTGTCGAGAATCGGCTGGCCGCAGGCGACCACTTCGAGCGGATTGTCGTCATCGGGCCGGGCGAGCTCGGCGCGCCCGCGCATCATCAGGGCCTCGCGGTCGATCCGCTCGATCAGCGGCTCGCGGCCCATCGGCGGGAATGCCAGGCCCACCGAGTTCTCGGCCAGCCCATAGACCGGCGCCATGGTGCTGGCACGGAAGCCGTAGCGGGAGAATTTCTCGATGAAGCGGCGCATGGTGCGCACGGCGATCGGCTCGGCGCCGTTGGCCACCACGCGCCACGAGCTCAGGTCGAGGCCTTCCAGCTCGGAGTCGGGAATCTTGTTGAGGCAGAGCTCGTAGGCGAAGTTGGGCGCCGCCGACAGCGTCGCGCGAAACCGCGATATGGCCTTGAGCCAGCAGTCCGGGCGCACCAGGAAATTCAACGGCGATGTCAGATAGAGCGGCGCGGCACGGTAGAGCGTGCCCATCCAGGCGCCGATCAAGCCGAGGTCGTGGTAGAGCGGCAGCCAGCTGACGAACACGTCCTCCGACGTCGCCTGCAGCGCCGCGATCATCGAACGGACGTTGGACACCAGATTGCCGTGGCTGAGCACGACGCCCTTGGGATCGCCGGTGCTGCCCGACGTGTACTGGATGAAGGCCGTGGCCGAAGGGTCGGTCACTGGCGGCAACGCCGTACGCGCGGGATCCCCGTAGAGCTGCTCGACCGTTTCCACGCTGTCGAGCGTCTCGACCTGGCCGCGCAGGATGCCGGCGAGCCGCAGGCCTTCCGGCACCGTCACCAGGATGCGGGCGCCGGCATTGCGCAGGACCCCGGCCTGGCGGCGCAGGTGGTCCTCGATCTGCGATGGACGCGCCGGCGGATAGATCGGCACCGGCACTGCGCCGGCGTACAGGATGCCGAAGAACGCAGTGAAGAATTCCAGGCTGGTGGGCAGCATCAGGGCGATGCGGTCGCCGGGGAGAATGTCGCGGTCGACCAGCCCGGCGGCAACGCGCTGCGCCGACTCCTTGATCTGACCATAGGTCATGGTGCCGAGGATCGACAGGTCGTCGCCGAACAGCGTGACCTGGACGCGGTCGGGATGCTGCGCCACGTGCCATTCCAGCACCTCGACCAGCGTGCGCGCCTCACTTGGCGAGCCGCTGACGGCGGCGCCTGCGGGCACGGCGGATTGCACCGGCGCCGCGGCCGGGACCAGGTCGGGCACGGCCTTGGCTTCGCCCAGCGCGTCGAGCAGGTCGCGCACGGTCTCGGCCTCGCCGATCACCTGGGTGGGCAGGCGCACCTGGAAGGCGCGCTCGAGCCGCAGCACCAGTTCGGTGCGGCCGAGACTGTCGATGCCGAGGTCGCGGTCGAGCCGGCTCGCCAGCGCAACCTCGATCGGACGTCCGCCGCGCAGCTCGCGCACCAGCGCGTGCACGATGCTGATGAGGTCGCGCTCGCGCGCCGCCTGCGCATCCGCCTGTTCACCGCCACTCGAGGACACTTCCGCCATTCTCAAGGCTCTCCGGCTCGTCAATGCCGGCCGCGGATCAAGTCCACGCGACCGGGCAATCCATCTCTTTGACTCGACTTTACATTCCCGCTGGACGCGCGGGTCAAGCCCGCGCGTGACGAGACAATGATCCTAGCACAAGGCTGCCGCTTCCGGCTCAGCGCGGGCTGCGGCGGCGGTCGCAAAACTGATGACGCAGAGAAGGGATGCGAAGGGCAGAAAAGGACGCATGCGGGCTCCGGCTGCCGGCAGCCATCTTATCGCCGGCATGGTGATTTGGAAAATCATGCCGCTGACGAGCGGCGGTATCACGCCGCCGTCGGGCTCTTGCGGTGAACTGGCGAGGTGCGGGTCGTCCGCGTACTTTGCCCACACCTATTCCTGCATGTGCATCAGCCGCACACGCAGCTTGGTGGTGGTGAAATCTGGCTCGAACGGCGGATCCTGCAACCAGAGCAGCTTAATTTTTCCTACGCTGGGCTTTATCATTGTGCCGGCCAAGGCGCCGTCATCCGTCCGCTCGTTGGATCAGCAAGTTGCTGTACCGTTTTGAAGATTTTGCTCTCGACAGCGAGCGGCGCGAGCTCCGCTGCAAAGATGATTTCGTGCGGATCGAGCCCCAGGTCTTCGACCTGCTCACCTATTTGATCGACAACCGCAAGCGGGTGGTGAGCAAGGACGATCTGATCGCGGCCGTGTGGGGTGGACGGATCGTGTCCGACGCGACGCTCGACAGCCGCGTCAATGCGGTGCGGCGCGCCATCGGCGACAGCGGCGAGACCCAGCGCCTGATCAAGACTCTCCCCCGCAAGGGCCTCCGCTTCGTCGGCGCCGTGCAAGAACAAGAAGCGCCTGCGGAGCACGCCGCGACGCCGCCTCCGGTTCGCATCGGCGACGGTATCGAACCCCTGCCCGCCGCCGCACTCCCTCTGCCGGAACGGCCTTCGATCGCCGTGCTTCCGTTCGTCAACATGAGCCACGATCCCGAGCAGGAATATTTCGTCGACGGCATGACGGAGGAAATCATCACGGCGCTGGCGCGCTGCAACTGGCTGTTCGTGATCGCCCGCAACTCGTCGTTCACCTACAAGGGAAAGTCCGTCGATGTGCGCCAGATCGGGCGCGAGCTCGGCGTCCGTTACGTGCTCGAGGGGAGCGTGCGCCGCGCCGGCGATCGCCTGCGGTTCACCGGCCAGCTCATCGACGCGACCTCCGGAACGCATATCTGGGCCGACCGCTTCGACGGCGAGATGAGCGACGTGTTCGAGCTGCAGGACCGGTTCACGGCGAGCGTTGTCGCGGCCATCGAGCCGGTGTTGCAGCTCGCCGAGATCGAACGGCTGAAGCACAAGCCGCCTGCCAGCCTCGACGCCTATGACCTGCTGTTGCGCGCCCAGCAGCGCGTCAATGAGTTCACGGACGAAAGCCTGGCGGCGGCGCTGCGCTACCTCGAGCAGGCATTGGCCATCGACCCGTCTTACGCGCCCGCCATGGCCTTGGCCGCCTTTTGCTATGCGGATCGGCGCCGGCAGGGCTGGGCGCGCGATCCCGCGGCAGAAGCGGCTGAAGGGCTTCGCCTCGCCGCGCGTGCGGTCGAAATCGCCAAGGACGACAGCAACATCCTGTGGATGGCGGCCTTTGCGGTCTGGATGCTGGCCCAGGACGGCCCCCGCGCCCGCGATCTCGCCTACCGTGCGCTGCGGCTCAATCCCAACTCGTCCATGGCCTTGACCATCGCCGGCTGGGTTGAATCGCACCTGGCCAACCATGACAAGGGGATCGAATTGATCGGACGGGCGCTGCGCTTGAGCCCGCGCGACCCGCGCGAATGGATGATGTCCACCGCCATGGCGGCGGCCTACGTGTACAACGGACAGTTCCAGGAGGCCGTGCCCTGGGCCGAGAATGCATTGGTGCAGAATCCTCGCAACAACAGCGCGCGCCGCCTTCTTGCCGCCAGCCTGGCGAGCCTCGG
>Ga0209466_1000154_pt1 | contig 15509 bp, 16 predicted proteins | sample PanSoiPlo30MoBio_FD_188323 | JGI IMG/M metagenome (GOLD analysis project Ga0209466, IMG submission 188323) | Tropical forest soil microbial communities from Panama analyzed to predict greenhouse gas emissions - Panama Soil Plot 30 MoBio (SPAdes)... | ecosystem: Environmental > Terrestrial > Soil...
GAATCGAGTCCTCGGCCCATCACCGTCGGGATCGGGGAACCCAGCCTCATCCAGGAGGCGTTTTGCCTTCTCCGGATCGTGGGGCCACTGGTTTACCGCGCCTTCATACGTCCAATTCAGAGGCGAAAGCAGACCGCTGGCGGGAGTTCCGAGATCCTTAATCAGATGGCGAATGATACCTTCGCGGTCGATCGCCTGGGCCAGCGCTTGGCGTACCTTCTTGTGCCTGAGAATAGGGTGGGTGAGGTTGATGCCGATGTACTGAAACGTTGTGCCCTGACGGGCTTCGATGGTTGCATCGGTATTGCGCTTGATCCAGGGGAGCACATCCGGTTCCAGATCGTTCTGCATGAAACCGATGCTTCCTTTCTTGAATTCGAGGACCCGAACCATCGCGTCTGGAACCACTTTGAAAACCAGTCCTGCAAGCGAAGGTTTTCCTTCCCAATAAGAAGGATTCGCCTTCAAGGTTATTGTTTCTCCCGACTGAACTGATTCCAGCATGAAGGGTCCGGAGCCGGGTGGAGGAATGACGCTCGACATGGCATCGCCGGTGGAACTTTTGGGAACAATGCCTATGGTAAAGTGCTCGAGAAAGGGAGCGTGGGGTGCGGCCAAACGAAAGCGCAAACGATACGGTCCCAGTTGATCGATTGCTTGAAGCGGTTTCAAAAGCGCCCGTTTAGGCGAAAGGTTTCCGGGTTGCAGAATCGACTCATAGGTAAATTTGACATCCTCGGCTGTCAGCGGCTGGCCATTGTGAAATGTGACGTTCCTGTGCAGATCAAATACATATGTTTGGGCGTCAATCCTTTGCCAGTTCTCAGCCAGCTCCGGCTGCAACCGTGAGTTCTCGTCGGAGCGCAGCAGTGAATTATAGATCAGCCCGCCGATTCGGACGGAGTTCGCGTCCGTCGAATACCGTGGATCCAATTGAAGCGGGTTGCTTTCGATGCCAACGATTAAGTAGCCGGGGTTGTGATTAGAAGGGGAAGAAAAGCGACAGCCGCCTAACCCGATAACGAGGCTGAAGACAAGCAAACGATGGTAAGTTGTGTTTCTTGTCAACCGGGAATTCCCGACGTGAATTTTTGACTAACCATATCCCGTTTGTTAGGATGGGTCAATTTTTTCGTATTTGATCGGCTATGCAACTTCGTCTTACGGTTTGTTCAAATCTTATTTTCGTACTGTTAACAGCGATCTTCGCAAGCGCGGTTGCAGCCGAGCCCTTTGCGGTTCTTCCAGGCCTGGAAGGAGCGGTGGCGTTTTGGAAGCAGATCTTTACTCGTTACGGAGCAGCGGATGTTGTATTTTTCGATCCCTTCGATTACGGAAAGATTTATAGCGTCTTGCGTGCACCGGATACGGATGAAGGTCGGGCGCTGGTTGAGAGAGAACGTGCACGAATCATTGCCAACTACGACTTAACTGAGGAAGATGAGAGAGTCAAAACTCAGCGCGGGGTCAAGGAACAGTTTATCTCTGGTCTCAAGATTTCCGGACGTTATATGGCCCAAATGCGGCAGATTTTTCGCGATGAGGGATTACCGGTGGAGCTCGCTTATCTGCCGCTTGTGGAGTCTTCCTTCAATGTCCGCGCGCGTTCCAGCGCTGGCGCTGTTGGCATGTGGCAGTTCATGCCGGAGACTGGGAAGAAGTTTCTGCGCATCAGCGATACGGTCGACGAGCGTCGCGACCCTCTCGCGTCGACTCGGGCGGCTGCTCGTCTCCTGGGCGAAAATCGCAAGCTCCTCGGCAGCTGGCCGTTGGCTGTGACGGCTTACAATCATGGGACGGAGGGAATTTTTCGCGCCATCGATGTTTTGGGAACACGAGATTTGGTGGAGATCATTCGCCGTTATCAATCACCCACCTTCGGTTTTGCATCGAAGAATTTTTATGCCGAGTTTCTTGCAGCCGTGGATATTGCGAGGAACAGCGGAGTCCATTTTCCGTTCTTGCGGCCGCATCCGCCATTGAGCCTCCGTGAAGTCGAGATTAAACGGACAATGCCAATTCAATCGTTGCTGAAGCCAGCGACCGTCTCACAGAGTGACTTTTTTGAATGGAATCCAGCTCTTAGTACGACAACCACCGTCATTCCGGCGGGTTATCGGGTCAAAGTCCCACCAGAGAAAGCCGTCCACTTTGCTGTTTTGCAGGGACGCGCCGTCGATGCTCCAATCAAGAAAAAGAGCATCGTGGTCGTGAAGCGGAAGGATATCAAGTCGCCAAGCAGCAAATCCATCGCTAGGAATAAAAAAGCCCGCAGCACCTGAACGGATGCCGCGCGATGAGCCGCGGATGATCCGCGGGGTGGCGATAAGATTATTCGGGGTTTCAAAATCGCCGGCCGCTAGTCTCCCTTAGAGTGGGTTCAAACCTCTTGATTAATTTTGAGTAAAAGGACCTGTGTCAGAGTGTGGTTTTGCCGTCGGCGATAGCCTTGAAGGCGGAAAGCATTAGCCTATAATAACCGTAATTATGGACGTTACGCTCCTTAAAGTTACAGCAATTCTTTACCTCCTGGCGAGCGCGAGTTTCGTCGTTTATATTTTTCTTCTCCGTGACTTCGTCTCGAGTCTGTCACCGATTATTTTACTGGTCGGATTTGTCGTTCATACGGCGGCTCTCGGAGTCCATTTTCTGCAAACCGGCTATCCGGGTGTTGCTCAGTTTCGTGAAGCGCTATCTTTTTATGCTTGGCTGCTCGTTGCCAGCTACCTCTTGATCCAGCTCAAGTACCGGCTCGGGATCTTGGGATCAATCATCGCGCCTCTGGCGTTTCTTATGACCCTGGCTGCCTTCGCCTTTGGCACCGGCGATGCTGAGTTGCCCCCGGGACTGAAAACCTATTGGCTACCGATTCATGTGACCTTGGCGTTTCTCGGCAATGCCGTCTTCGCTCTAGCCTTCGGCGTCAGCCTTATGTACCTGCTGCAGGAAAATCATCTCAAGCGTAAGAAGATGACTTCCGTGATGAAACGATTTCCCTCGTTGGAGGCATTAGACAAGTTGAACTATGTGTTGCTAGTTTGGGGATTCCCGTTAATGACCTTAGGTATCCTGACCGGAAGCATGTGGGCCGGTATCCAGTGGGGCAATTATTGGTCGTGGGACCCTCGTCAAATCTCTTCAGGTATTGCGTGGCTATTCTACGGTGTCTTGTTGCATGGCCGGATCACCGCCGGCTTGAGAGGAAAGAAAGCCGCGCTGTTGACTATGGTTGGGTTCGCCGTAGTGCTGGGTTACTTTCTCTGGGGAGATTCGCTCTTTCCCAGCCGGCATGGGGGCCGGTTCGAGTAGCACGTGCATAAAGAAATCGTCATCGTTGGCATGAATCATCGTAGCGCGCCCATCGACGTGAGGGAAAGCGTTGCCTTCGAAGCTTCCTACGTTCGTGAGGCGTTGGGACGGTTGCGAACGTACCCGTCGATTCAAGAGAGTGTCATCCTATCGACTTGCAACCGAGTGGAGGTTGTGGCGGCGGCATCGAATGGCGAGTCGGCGTCAGAAGAAATCAGAGCTTTCCTGGCGGAGCAGAGGGCGCGGAAAAGTCGCCATCCTTTAGATGACCACATGTATATTCATCACGGTCCAGAAGCGGTTCGGCATCTATTTCGCGTCGCTGCGAGTCTGGATTCCATGGTCGTGGGAGAACCGCAGATCTTGGGTCAGTTAAAGGAATACTATAACGCTGCCCAAGCAGCCGGCACTGTCGGAACCATTCTTCACCGGCTTTTTCATCGTTCATTTTCCGTTGCCAAGCGAGTGCGAAGCGAAACGGCTATTGCGAGTCGCGCGGTCTCTGTGAGTTCGGTGGCTGTCGAATTGGCCAAAAGAATCTTTGACCGTCTCGACGATAAAACGGTGATGCTCATTGGCGCGGGGAAAATGGGCGATCTTATGGCTCGACACCTGCAGCGGAGCGGTGTTCACAGCGTGATGGTTACCAACCGAACCTTCGAACGGGCTGTGGAGCTCGCCGGCCGGATTCATGGTAGCCCAATTCTGTTCGAGGATTTTCCCCGTTATCTCACCCTGGCCGATCTCGTGATCGGTTGCACCGGTGCGCCAGAGATCCTAGTAGACGCCGGCACGGTAGAGAAGGTGCTTCGCGAACGGAAGCAAAAGGCAATGTTCTTCATTGACATCGGCGACCGCAGAAATTTTGATCCCGCGATTAACGAAATCGACAATGTGTATCTCTACAATATCGATGATCTCAAGGGCGTCGCCGAGGAGAATCTCCAGGAAAGATCCAACGAGGCTGAGAAGGCGGAGGGAATCGTTCAAGAAGAGGTCCACAATTTCACCCGCTGGATTAGTTCTTTGGAGCAAGTCCCGACGATTACGGCCCTGCGACAACGGCTGGAAGATATCCGGCAGCGGGAGCTGGAAAGATCGCTTGGCGGTAGCCTGAGGGACCTGTCGGAAAAGCAAAAGGAGGCGTTGGAAGACATGACCACGGCCATGATGAACAAAATCCTTCACGCTCCTATGTCCCACCTGAAGTTCGACTCCAAAGACGAGGATGAGAAAACTCTTTATATTGCAGCGCTGAAGAAACTCTTTGACTTGGAGCGGTGAGCGTCGAATAATTTGCCGAAGAGCACAAAACCATTTTGCGAGATGAAGTCGATTAGGATCGGAACACGCGGCAGCACTTTGGCTTTGGCTCAAACGGCTTGGGTGGAGAAAAAGCTCAAAGAGAAATATCCGGAGGCGCTAATCGAAACGATTCTCATCAAGACGAGCGGGGATCGGTTTTTCGAAGCCAGCGTTCAAGCGATTGGTGGTAAAGGCATCTTCACGAAGGAGATCGAAGATGCCTTATTAGGACACGAGATCGATATTGCTGTTCACTCCATGAAAGATTTGCCTACCGAGTTACCCGCGGGGTTGATCGTGTCGGCGATTCCTCAAAGAGAGGATCCCCGTGATGTTTTGGTCAGCGCCGAGTCCAAGAAATTCAACGAGCTTTGTACTGGAACAAGAATCGGCACGGGGAGTTTGCGCCGGGAGGCTCAGCTTATATATTCGCGCCAGGATCTGAGGATCGTGCCGATTCGGGGCAATGTCGATACGCGCTTAAAAAAACTTGATCAAGGAGAGTGCGATGCGCTCGTTATGGCCGCCGCGGGACTGAAACGGATAGATCGAGAAGAACGGATCACAGAGTATATCGCAAACGATGTGTGCCTCAGCGCACCGGGGCAAGGGGCTCTCGGCATAGAATCCCGGGTAAATGACTCGATTCGCGAGGAGATTTCGTTCTTGCATGATCCGGCTACTTTTGCTGAGGTCACTGCGGAGCGCTCATTCTTGAATCGCCTGGGCGGTGGTTGCCATGTTCCCGTGGGAGCTCGTGGGCAAGTGGAAGGCGAGCAGCTCAAACTCCTCGGGGTTGTCGCCAATCCAGATGGCAGCTCCCTTTTTCGCGGCGAGCTAGCCGGCTCTGTAGCCCACGCAGAGGAATTGGGCTGTGAGCTCGCCGAACGCTTGTTGTCTCAAGGAGCGCAACCTATTTTGATTGCCCCGTAGAAAGTCACGGCTTCGAACTATGACTCTGCAAGCAGCAGATAAGCCATTGGTTTCATCCGATGCTCTCAATGGGAAGCGCATCCTAATTACGCGCGGTCGATCTCAGGCGTTGAGTTTGGCTCAAAGTATAGAGAGCTTGGGTGGGGAAGTGGTTGAATTTCCCACGATAGAAATCAAACCGCCGGCACGTTATGAATCATTGGACGAGGCGATCAAACAGATAGCAAGCTACGACTGGCTCATTTTCACAAGTGTCAATGGCGTTGACCAGTTTCTTAACCGCTTTGAAAAGCTTGGAAAAAGCATAGCTGACCTAGTTGGTATCGAGGTCGGTGCCATTGGTCCTGAGACGGCAAAAAGGTTAACGGCGGCGCAAATTCGGCTCAGCTTGGTGCCGAAGCAATATCAAGCTGAAGGCATTCTTGAGGAGTTACTTTCGAAAAGCATGTTTGGGAAAAGAGTATTGATCCCGCGAGCAGCTAAAGCGCGTGATATTTTGCCGGAAACTTTGCGTCAGCGGGGAGCCCGGGTTGACGTGGTGGAGGCCTATCAAACCGTACTGCCTCAAACAGATGCTGCGGCGGTGCATAAGTTATTGCGCGAGGGCAAGATCGATGTGATTACATTCACGAGCTCCAGCACGGCAACCAACTTTGCAGCCATGCTGAACGACCCGGATCTGCCAAGGCTGCTTTCGAGGGTGGTTATTGCTTGTATCGGTCCAATTACCAAGAAAACTGTGGAAGACTTAGGTATGCGACCCGAGATTATTTCGGAAGAATTCACGATTCCTGGGTTGGTTAACGCGATGGTAGATTATTTCACCCGTTCCGTGAAAGACTCCAGTTAATAGAGACAAAGAAAACAATGGACTTTCCCGCTTACCGTCCTAGAAGATTGCGCCGTAACGAGAAGATCAGGGAACTCGTGCGCGAAACCACGCTAAGTCCCAAGAATTTCATTTATCCGATCTTTGTCGGACCGGGGAAGAATAGGGCTCAACCGGTTTCTTCAATGCCCGGAGTCTCACAACTCTCTGTGGATAGAGCCGTCAGGGAATGCGAAGAAGCACAGGCGCTAGGCATTCCTGCGATTATTCTTTTCGGCGTCCCCGAGCACAAAGATCCCGTCGGCAGGGAAGCCTATGCAGACAGCGGCGTTGTGCAGCAAGCGATCCGGACTATCAAAGAGAAAGTTCCGGGACTTTTGATTATTACCGATGTCTGCCTGTGCGAATATACCGACCATGGACACTGTGGCGTGATCAAAAACGGCGACGTCGACAATGACAGCACGCTTGAGTTGCTCGTCAAAGAAGCGTTGTCGCATGCGCGCGCCGGCGCCGATATCGTGGCGCCGTCCGATATGATGGACGGCAGGGTGGGCGCGATTCGCAAATCCCTCGACCAAGACGGCTTTGAACAGATTGCCGTCATGGCTTATGCAGCAAAGTACGCCTCGGGATTTTATGGCCCGTTCCGCGAAGCAGCAGAATCGACCCCGCAATTCGGTGACCGCCGATCCTACCAGATGGATCCTGCGAACGCGGATGAAGCTCTGCGCGAGGTCGAGCTCGATATCCGCGAGGGCGCGGATATCGTTATGGTGAAGCCAGCGATGGCTTACCTCGATATCGTCTATCGCGTGAAACAGAAGTTTGGTTATCCCGTTGCTGCCTACAATGTGAGTGGAGAGTACTCCATGATCAAAGCAGCCGGTCAGAATGGCTGGGTCGATGAACAGAGAATCATGATGGAAGTACTGTTTGCCATCAGACGCGCCGGGGCGGATATGATTTTAAGCTATTTTGCGAAAGACGTGGCGCGGCTACTTCACGGCCAATAACCGTTCAACTCGTTCCAGGCGTTCAAAATGTTCAATCCGTTGAGGAAACGTTTTGACCAACTGGAACGGTTGGAGCGAATTGAACGCCAAGTTCTTCAAATCAGATTCCAGAGATCCTTGACCTTACGCTGGACCGTCCGTTCGCATTCCGCCTCGCGCCCGGAAGTCCTGATTTGCGCTTCGGATAAGCGAAATACCAGCACGCGAGCTCCCTTTACCAGCCGCAGAACGTAAGTACTTGAGTCACCGTCATAATAAACATCGACGGTTACTGCACTATCCACTAAGCCAGCGACGCGATTTGCCCAGGCTTGAATATCCGACGATGCATCCTCGCCTAGTTTAGCGCTTATCAACGCGAGGTCCCGCTAGGCGATTTCATTTCTATTTGTAAAAACGGTCGGATATAGCCGCTCCCATGAGAAGATTTCCGCTAAGGAGGCGTCTTATCTCGTTGAAAACTATTATAGCAGGCCGAAAAAAGAAAGCCCCTGCTTCACCCGAAGCAAGGGCTTCGTTGGAGGTAATCTTATAAGATCGTAATGTCGTTACTTACTCCGCATACTTTTCAGCGCGGAACGCCTTGTGACACGCGCCACACGCCTCGCCGAGGGCTTTCACCTTCACACCGACCTCGGCATCATCCTTGGCTTTGGCTGCAGCCACCAATTCGCCGGCTGCCTTACTTAGGTTCTTGGCATCCTTGGCAAACTGGTCCGATTTTTCCCAGATTGCCTCTGTAGCCTTGGTCTTGCCCTGTGTGCTGCCTTTCGGAAAGAGGCTCGGGATCTTTTCCGCTGTCCCCATGATATCCTTGGCCTTTGTCTCTATAGTCGCATAGTCTTTTGATTCTAAAGCGGCCTTGATTGCCTTGGCGTCCGCGCTATTAGCTTTCATTGCTGCTTGTCTCTTCTCGATCACGTCCGCCTGAGCAAAAACGTGGGAAGAAGCGAGCAACGTCATGAAACCAATCACTCCGGCGATGAGAAGTTTGCCTCGAACCATTAGTTGTTTTCTCCTTTCTCTTTGAGACGCAATTTTTAGCTCCCCTTGTTGACTTTCTTTACTTCGTTTAACAACTGTTCCGTAGAGAGAAGATCCTTTTCAGTGTTGGTGGGTCGGATATTCAAATAGCGAACCACCCCGTCTTTGTCAATGATTACATAGGCCCGTTTAGCAATCCGTCTGGGCTCGTCATAGACACCATATGCTTGCATCACCTTGCCATCCCTGTCACTCAGTAAAGGGTAGTTAATCTTCGCGAAGTCAGCGAAGGCTTTCTGTGAAAAAGGGGCATTGGCGCTAATTCCTACGACTTCCGTATTTTCGGCCTGGAACATGGGATAATTGTCCGACCCGGACGCTTGCAAGTCTTTAATTCATGTCGGGGAGAAATCGAGAACATAGAAGTTGATAAGCACATTCTTGCCTTTAAGGTTGCTTAGAGACAACTTTCCGCCTTTGGTGCTTTCAAGTTCAAAGTCGGGGGCCTTTTGGCCGACTTCAAGGGCTGCGGCGAAGCGAGTCATCGCTAACAGAACGAAAACAAACACCAGACTCAGTAGGGTCGTTTTGGCTGGCTTCATACATTCTCCCTTTCTTTCTTTAAGACGAAAGGTTGCGGAAACTATTCACTTGATAAAAATTGCAGTGTTTATCTCTTACTTCGAACCTCAAGTCAATCCCCCCATCTGGGGGTTCTTCAAAGTCCCCCATCTGAGGCTCGTCAATCGATTCCTTCCCTCACTGCCAAAACAGCGGCCTCAGTGCGATTTTTGACCTCGAGCTTACGGAACAGCCCTTTAAGATAACCCTTGATCGTTTCGCGGGCTACGTGAGTAACGTGACTGATCTCCTCGTTGTTAAGTCCCTCCGCGACCAGTTGGAGAACCTTGAATTCAAGATCGGTGAGCTTATATTTTTCACTGAATTGTTGTTCTCGACTATTCTTGGGCGGGCTCTCGCTATCCGAAGGGCGTTCGAGGGTGAGCTGGGCGAGGTAGGGGGAAGGTTGGATTTTACCGCTGTGTGCATGACGAATAATTTCGATAAATTCCAGTCGGTCGGTATCTTTAAGAATGTATCCCATCGCTCCGGCTTTGATTGCTGAAGCGATCTTTTCATCATCGTCCTGAATAGACAGCATGAGAATTTTAGTTCGAGGAGTCAATGCGGCGATGAGTTTGGCGGCCTTAATCCCGTCCATTTTGGGCATGCGAACATCCAGCAGTGCGATGTCCGGTTGCATTTCACGGCATTTGATCACTGCCTCCTGACCATCGGCGGCTTCGGCGACTACCTTTATGTCTTTGGCGGTCTCAAGCAGTATTTTAAGGCTTTGCCTGAACAGCCGTTCGTCATCGGCGATTAAAAGTTTAAGCGGCATAGAATGCCTCCGCTTTAGCAATACCCGATATTCTGACGGTTTTTTTATATGGTTTCCTAGCATAGCAGTCAAGGAAGCGACTTCGAGGGCGGCGCTAAAGATAACACACTTTCCAACGCGGTTTGCTTCTCTTGGGTTCCAATCTTAAAATAACGACCCGCGCGCCAAGGGGCCGTCTGATCGCCGTAATGGGGTGAAAACAGGTGGCCGGATTGTCCGGACGAAAGAATAAAACCTGATTGTTGCCAGTTGCCGACGTCGATGATGAACCGTAACGAAGCGCCCACTGTGTGGGCATAGGGGCTCGAATGCCGATAGAAACCCGCGTTGATTGTTGTACCGTCGCCTGGAGAGGGAAACGGCCCGATGTTTAACAAGGGCCGGAGCAGTTTGATGCGACCTAAAGAGTGGCTTTGCATCAGGCTGTGAATTTTTCCCCATTGCCAAAGCTCGAGTTCATCGCCGAGACTTGTTTTCAATTCTGCACACGCTTCCCGCAGGGACTTTGCCACAAGCTCTCGCCGTGACGTTGTTGAGAACCATCCGGAGTTGGGATCTCTTAGAATCTGCTGGGTCGGCATCAACGATTGGTTGAAAATTTCCAGATAAGCCGAGAAGAGATCCTCGCCCAGGACGGGGACGAGCAAGTTTGCCATGAGGCGGTATTGGAATACGTGAAAGATAGTCGACTCAACGCTTTTTTCGTCGCATGTGCCATCCCAGCCGATGAGTCGATCGGCGGCCGTTCTAAGTTGGCCACTCTGGTCCGAAACTCGAGCCAGATCGGTTTTCAAAATTTCAATCAACTCAGTGGCATAAAGCGAAACCCGATCATATTGTATAGCCTTCATGTCGTTGATGGAGAACGATTTTTTCGCAGCCAAAAGTTCTTTGATTCGGCGAATCCGAGAAGGTGGCTCAAAAAAATGAGACAAGTAGTGGGGATAAGACGCGTCTACGATTCGATTGTTGGCTGTCGCGATCACTCCCTCAGGCGGATTGTAAATGCGCGGCAGTTCACTGAACGGAATGTATCCCAGCCAATTGTTCTCTTCGATCGAGCCGTCTAAGGGGAGCAAGGACGGAACCCTTCGCCGCAAGGGGATCCTGCCCGCCAAGCTGTAACCGATGTTGCCGCGGGTATCAGCGTAGACGTAGTTCAACGTTGGCCCACCGTGGCATGCAATGCTGTCAAGGAATTCGCCCCAATCGCGCGCTTGATTCACGCCGTACAAACAGCGAAACTCTTGGCTCGGATCGTGGACAGTCCAACGGAGCGATAGAATGGGTGACGGGTTAAACCGGTTGCTAAAATCGCTAAGCACTGGACCATGGCGAGTTGAGCGAACGATTTTTTTGACTTCGCCGCTACGGCGCACTTTAATGATTTCTTCGCGCCTCTCCATCGTGAGCCAGCGATCTCCGGTGAGGTAGCGGTCTGGGTCTAGCGGATGCGGCTTCTCCGTATACAGTTCGACATCATCACAGATTGCTGCGGTTACTCCCCAGGAAATCCAACGATTGTGACCGAGTTGAACACAGGGAGATCCCGGGATTGAGGCGCCCCACACCTCGTAACCATCGGGCCGGGTCGTCGCTGTTGCGGCTTTCAAATGCATCAGGTACCAAATCGGTGGAATCGTCAGACGTAAATGGGGATCGTTGCACAGAATGGCGCGGCCGGTGGTCGAGCGGCTAGGGGCGACAACCCAATTATTGCTGCCGTGACCGGCGCTACTCCAGTCACTACGAGCGAAGGTGCCATTCATGAATTGCCAGATACTTTGAGCTGAGTTCCACACGGCTTGGGTTATTGTTGGTTCATCTTCCGGGTATGTCGGACACAGAGAACGAAGCATTTCCGGATGATCTTCCAGCTTTGCGGCGAGCGCGATCACATTGAGACGGGTGAAAAGAGCCGTTGAAAGAAAAAATGCAAAGCCCTTTCCGATGATTAGACTATCTTCCGGTCGCCAGGGCTCTGGATTATAGCGGAGCAGGCGAAATTCCCAGGGCAGTCTTTTACCGCACTGCTCAATGTATCGATTGACGCCTTGGCTGTAAGCGTGGAGCTGTCGATGCTCGTATTCGGAAGCAAGCTGAAGAGATGCCAGGGCCGAGTGGTGGATCCCCATGATCCTCATGAAGTAATCGAAATCAGTGCTGTTTTGTCCGCGAAACTGGCTGGATAACTCTTTCCAAGGCAATGGGAAGTTGCCGAATATCTCGGCCAAGCGGCCGCAGAGGAAGCGCCGACTCATATCCATTTGCCACAGTCGTTCCTGGGCGTGCAAATAGCCTTGAGCGAGAAACAGATCTTCCTCATTGGTGGCATACGCGTGAGGGACGCCGTAAGCTCCCCAGGATACTTTGACTTTGTCTGTTAGCCCGGCAAGCTGCAGGCTCCCTTCATACTTTGGGAAGGAACCTCTGTCGAGGAAGCGAATAAGAGGGCGAAGGGGAGCCGAAAAAACGATAGGCATTAAGCCGCTCTTCGGCGTCTCCATCAGCTAGTACGACAAATGGCGGGACGGGAAATTTCTAAGCCGCACCAGCTAGAGAATGGCCTTCACTGAGGGCCGCTCTTTCATTCTCTGCAGATATTTCCCCAGTCGAGGTAAGGAGGCGTCGGGAAGGACGCCGAAGCCCTCTAGTCTTGTGAAACGGGGTAGAAGGTCTGCGTCCGCCAGCGAGAAATCACCCACCAAATAGGGCTGATCGCCCAGCTCATCTTCAAGGCGTTGCAATAGTTTTCGAAGATCGCTTTTCGCCGTATCGATAACCTGCTGATTCTGTTCCTTCGGATCTTTTGTTAGTTCCACGCGCAGTTTTTGATAAGGGCCATCGAGACGAGCCAGTCCGTAGTCGGTCAAAATGCGAGCCTTCGCGCGTTTCCCGAGATCGGCCGGCATCAAGGGAGGATTGGGATACTTTTCGTTCAGGTATTCGTTGATGATGCACGATTCGTAAAGAACCGTCCCATCATCGACGAGCACTGGAACCTTTCCGTCCGGATTGAGCTTGAGGTACTCGGGTGTCTTTTGTTCTTGCTTCCTCAAGTCAATCGGCACAATTTCGTAGGGTAAATTCTTTTCCGCCAGGACGACCTTCACGCGCTGGCAATTGGGTGAGGACTTAAAGTCATAGAGCTTGATCATGGTTTCGTCTCCTTTCCAAATCGATATCGATATTCGGCCATTGTCGACCACGAACTTTATACTAAGATTCACAACAAAGGAAAAGTGCTGTGTGCGCTCAAAGTGCGCTTGATCTACCATCGGTTTGATGTTAAGCGAGTTACTCGGTCAGATGGGAAAACTAAGGTGACTGAGGAAGAGGCGGCAAAAACCATTTTCAACGGCTTGAAAGCGGCCGGCATCAACCTGGTCGCTACTTTACCCGACATTAATCTTGCACAGTTGCTTCAGCAAGTTGAGACGGATCGAGGCGTGATTCACGTTCCGCTATGCCGAGAAGAGGAGGGGATCGGTATTTGTGCCGGCGCATATTTGGTTGGAAGAAAATGTGCCGCTATTATGCAAAACGGGGGATTCTTCAACAGCAACAACGCGATTGTAACCACGCTATTGCAATACCAGATCCCGTTGCTGCTTCTTATTTACTACGCGGGTGACATCGGCGATCGAACGTTCAGTACCTCGGGCAGTATGACGGAGCCCATGCTCCGGGCTTTGGGCATTCGGTATTATGTTATGCGCGAAGTTGCTGACGCTCCCGAATTGATCAAGCGAGCACAAATTCTGGCTGAGGATTCCAGGCGTCCGGTGGCGCTGTTGTTGACGAAAGAATTACTTGGGCGCCGAGCTTCGCTGAAGTCCCTGTAGATTCCAAACGCCGATGCGCAAGTTTGAAACGTGAAGCGCTGATGAAGAGATTCGACTGTTTAAGAACCATTGCTGTGGCGGCCGCGGATGCCCTGGTCGTGACCTCTGCCGGGGCGGTGACCTTGGAGTGGAACGCCCTACGACCCGGCGACGGCAATTTTCGGGTGCGTACTTTGGGACTTTGCTCCTCCATCGCTCTAGGGATGGCATTAGGCTTGCCGCATCGAAAAGTGATCGCCCTCGACGGCGATGGGTCTTTGCTGATGAATCTCTGTTCGTTACCGACCCTTGCTCGTATGCGGCCGAAAAACCTGCTCCACATTGTGTTTGACAATGGGGTCTATGAGGCGTCAGGCAGTAAGAAAACCGCGACGGCTACCGGCACTGATCTGGTCGCTATAGCGCGCGCCGCGGGCATCGTACGGGCTCGATGGGCGCATTCCGAGGATGAGTTTCGTGCAGTTGTGACCCAGGCTTTGAACGGCCGGGAGCTTTTTTTCATTGGCGCCAAAGTTACTACGGACCGCACTGAAGTGCCACCCTATCCGATTGATGAAGTAGAGAATAAGTATCGATTCATCAGGCATGTGGAAAAAACTGAAAACGTAGCGATTCTAAAAACTAACTTGCCGGCCAGTTACTCGTGATGTTTGTGTCTTGACATTTCGAGGCTCATGAAGATCGATATCGAATTCAATTCCGGCGCCCAGTTGCCGATGAACGCCATCCCGGAGCTTGCTCAGCTTGCGGAGAAACATGGATTTAATTGCGCCTGGGGTGGCGAGGCAAATAACAAAGATCCCACGGTCATGCTGGCTGCCATTGCCGCTGTTACTACCCGTCTCGAAGTAGGTTCGGCGATCTATCACATTCTAGGAAGAACTCCAGCTACTTTGGCGCTTCAGGCGGTGGGACTTGATGAGCTTTCGTCGGGACGTTTTTTGCTGGGTATCGGTTCGTCTAATCCGACCATCGCCAAATGGCATGGGCAAACCTTTGATCACCCATTGGGTAGAGTCGAGGAATACATAGAGATCGTACGCGCTGCGATGCGAGGTGAGAAGCTCAATTTTCATGGCAAGTTTTTTGCCGCCGAAAACTTCAAAATGGCTTTTCGTCCGTCAGGACGAAACGTTCCTATTTATCTTGCGGCATTCGGATCCAAAATGACCCGCTTGGCTGGCAAGATAGCCGATGGTGTACTGATAAACATGGCCAATCCGATTGAAATAGGTCGAATTGCCGAGGAGGTCAGACGTGGCGCCGAAGAGACTGGTAAAGATCCTTCGACTCTAGAAATCATCTGTAAAATCCGTTGCACTATCGCTCAGAGTTACCAGGCGGCGCGCGAAGCGTTAAGTCATGCGCTCACCTATTACGCTCTTGCCGATTATTACAGGGATCTGTTGGGGCGTATGGGGTTTGCCGAGGAAGTCGAAGCGATGCGGGCAGCCTGGAAGTCAGGTGGCTTTCATACGGCAAGAAAGTTCGTCACAGATCGGCTTTTCGACGGATTGCCCTTGGTCGCGGCGACATCAGCAGAGGAAATAGTCGAACAGATAAGACCTTACCGGCAAGCAGGAGCGACCAGGATTATTCTTCCCTACGTTGCCGCATCCGACGACGTGGTAAACGAAGTAAAGCACTTCATCACTTGTTGGAGCGCGGCCGCAACTGCACTGAACCTGATCCGACGAGGAGATTGACTCGATGCCGTTCGAGCTCTTGAATCCTAAAGGACTGGAACGTCCCGTTGGCTACACGCATGTAGCCAAAGTTACCGGAGGGAGTATCGTTTACGTCGCCGGTCAAGCCCCTTTTGATGAAACCGGTCAAGTCGTCGGTAAGGGAGACTTTGTCACGCAGTTCACCCAGGTCATACGGAA
>Ga0209466_1000156_pt1 | contig 15425 bp, 9 predicted proteins | sample PanSoiPlo30MoBio_FD_188323 | JGI IMG/M metagenome (GOLD analysis project Ga0209466, IMG submission 188323) | Tropical forest soil microbial communities from Panama analyzed to predict greenhouse gas emissions - Panama Soil Plot 30 MoBio (SPAdes)... | ecosystem: Environmental > Terrestrial > Soil...
CCCACCTTGTGGAAAACAAAATTGTCGGTCGCACGCTCAATCCTGGGGATCGAGGCGGCGGAATTTCTGCACCCGCTGCCCGGTGTTGACCTCCGACGTGTAGATGTTGCCGGCGCGGTCGACCGCGATGTTGTGCAGCGCCGTGAACATGCCGGCTTGGCGGCCGGGACGGCCGAAGCGCGACAGCGTCTCGCGGGTCGCGCGGTCGACCACCCGCACCTCGCCGTTCATACCGTCGATCATGTAAATGAATTTCTGCTCCTTGTCGGGCGAGAACACCAGGTCGTAGACCGAGCCAGTGCCGCGCGTCGCCTTCTCGTAGACGTGCTCGGACACGAAGGTGCCGTCCTTGCGGAACACCTGCAGACGGTCGTTGGTGCGGTCGCACACGTAGATCAGCCCGTCGCGGCCGAGGCGGATGCAGTGCACCGGGTTGCCGAACTGCTGCGACGGCGGCTTGTCCGGATCATAGGCCGGCGTCTTGGCGTCGCTCGGCCGGTTGCCGTAGGCGCCCCAGTGGCGCTTGTAGGCGCCGGTCTCGGAATCGAACACGACCACGCGGCGGTTGGCGTAGCCGTCGGCGGCGAACACCTCCTTGGCGGCGACATCGACCGCCACGTCGGCGGGCGAGCCGAGCCGGTCGGTGGCGTTGCTGTCGTTGCCCTCACCCGGCCGGCCGATCTGGAGGACGAACTTCCCCTCCATGGTGAATTTCAGCAACTGCCCGTCCTTCTTGCCGTTGCCGGCGAGCCAGACGAAATCGTTGTCGTCGACGAAGATGCCGTGCTCGCTTTCCGGCCACTGATAGCCCTCGCCCGGCCCGCCCCAGGCGCGCAGCAGATTGCCGGACTGGTCAACGAGAAGCACCGGCGGCGCCGCCACGCAGCACTTGGCGGTGGGCGGCTTCTGCTCGGCGGCGCGTTCGCGCTCGGTCAGCGAGCCCGGCCGGTGCACGATCCAGATGCGGTCGAAGCGGTCGGTGGCGATGCCCGAGACCTGGCCGAGGATCCAGTTGTTGGGCAGCGGTTTGGGCCACAACGGATCGACCTGGAACTGCGGCACCGCGGTATCGGCCGAGGCCGGCAGCGACGCCAGTGTCGCCAGCATGAGAGCAGCCGCCATGCATTTCATCGGACGACCTCCTTTATGATCGCGGCCGGCGCGGCACCGCTCGCGGCGGTGCGCGACCGCAAAGCCACAGGCAGAGCAAAATAGCCGACCGCGCCTTGCAATCACAGGGCCTTGCAATAGCTTGCCGCCACGGGCTGAGGCGATGATGCGGCGCGGCGGGGTGACGGCGACAATGGACATGCGGGCTGCGGCGGCGGCCATCCTGATGCTGTGCCTGGGGCCGCTCGCCGGCGCCGCCCTGGCGCATGAGCGGCCGGCCGCAACGCGCAGCGACGGCGCCAGGCACGACGACATCGACAGCGAACACATCTTCGGCATCACCGAGGGTTCCGACATCGGCGAGGCCGGCGAGTCGGAAGCGGAAGTCGAGCCGTTCGGCCGTTTCGGCAAGCGCGGCGGCTCCTACGCAGCAACCTCGACCATGCTCACGTACAAATATACGCCGGTCGACTATTTTCGCATTGCCCCGCTCCTGAACTTTGCATCGCACAACATTTCCAACGTGCCGGGCCTCGACAACATCGATCAGTTCACGTTCGAAGGTGCCGGTGCGGAGCTGCGCTGGCACCTGCTCGACCGCACCAAGGCGCCGTTCGGCTTCACCCTGTCGGCTGCCCCGCAGCGCAACCGCGTCGACGACATCACCGGCCTGCCAGTGGAGCAATACACCGCCGAGTTCGCTGCCCTGCTCGACAAGAACCTGGTGCCCGATCGCCTGTTCGCCGCGCTGAACCTTTTGTACGAGCCGGCGTGGACACGCCAGCGCACGACCGGCGAGTGGGAGCGCGACGCCACCGTCGGTGTCAGCGCGGCGATGTCGGCACAGGTGGCGGCCGGCGTGTTCGTCGCGACCGAGGTCAGGTACATGCGGAAATATGACGGCATCGCGCTCGACACATTCCTCGGCGAGGCGCTGTTCGTGGGCCCAAGCTTCTACGTCAAACTGCCGAACCAGTGGTTCGCCTCGGTGGCGTGGAACGTGCAGGTGGCCGGCCATGCGGCCGGCGAGGCGTTCGCCTTGGATCTGACCAATTTCGAGCGGCACGAGGTCCGCCTGCGATTTGGCGTCGGATTTTAATACGGCCTCCACCAGTTGCGTGCTAGGAGACCGGCCGACCGGTGTATCGGGGCGGGCATGAATGCTTAACCATGGCCTGGGGGGCGCCCCATCCGTCTGCATGCGGGATGAAGCCTAGAGACTTCGAGGATCGCGTGGAAAGCCGGACCAGGTTGATGCTGCGACACACCTGGCTGGTGACCATCGCCGGCATTCTGGCGCTGGCCGGACTGGTGGCGGCCGCGTTCTATTATTCGTCGCAGCCGACCACCCTGAAGATCGCGGTGGGACCGCCGAATTCGGAAGACGTCCGCGTCGTCCAGACCATCGCCCAGCAGCTCGCGCGCGAGCGCGCGTCGATACGCCTGCGCATACTGGTGAAGGACGGCCCGATCGAGAGCTCCAAGGCTGTCGACAGCGGCGACGCCGATCTGGCGGTGGTGCGGCGTGATCGCGCCATGCCGCAGAACGGTCAGGCCGTCGCCATCCTGCGCCGCAATGTGGTCGTACTCGTCGCGCCGCCGCCGCTGCCGCCGCCGCCAGCGGCCGCGACTAAGGCCAAGCGCCCCGCCAAGAAGGCGGCGGCCAAGGACGACGACCGCAAAAAAGCATCCGCGAAGGAGAAGGACAAGGACGACGAGGGCAAAAAAGCATCCGCGAAGGAGAAGGACAAGGACGACGAGCCGAAGAAGCTTGAAAAGATCGAGGAGCTCGCCGGCAAGCGCATCGCGGTGATCGGCCGAACCGAGGCCAACGTCAACCTGCTCAACATCATCTTGAAGCAATACGAGATCGCGCCGGACAAGGTCCAGGTGATCCAGCTCGACACGACCGACGTGGGCCCAGCGATCCGCGAGAGCAAGGTTGACGCGGTCATGTCGGTTGGTCCGATCAGCAGCCGCATCACGGCCGACGCGGTGGCCGCCGCCGCGCGCGAGCACGAGCCGCCGACCTTCCTGGCGATCGACGCGTCGGAGGCGATCGTCCAGCGTTTTCCCGTCTACGAATCCACCGAGATCCCCGCCGGCGTCTTCGGCGGCGCGCCGCAACGGCCGGCCGAAGCGGTGGAGACGATCGGCGTCTCCCACTATATCGTGGCGCGCCGGACGCTCGACGAATCCACGGTGGGAGATTTTGCCCGCCTGCTGTTCGGCGCCCGCCAGGTGCTGTCGAATGATCTGCCGTCGGTGGCCAAGATCGAGGCGCCCGACACCGACAAGGATGCTGCGGTCGCGGTGCATCCCGGCGCCGCCGCCTATATCGACGGCGAGCAGAAATCCTTCTTCGAACGCTACAACGACTGGATCTATTACGGGCTGATGATCCTGTCTTTCCTCGGCTCCGCCACGGCGTGGCTGATGAACTACTCCAAGGTGGACGACCGGGTACAGAAGCTGCACGCGCTCGACCAGCTCATGGACCTGATCCGGGCGGCACGCGAGGCTCCCGACGTGCCGGCGCTCGACCGGCTGCAGGCCGAAGCCGACGAGATCCTGCAAGCGGCGATCCAGCAAGTCGAGAACAATGCTCTCGACCAAGCGGGGCTGCAGGCGTTCTCGCTGGCGCTGCAACAGACCCGTGGCGCCATTGCCGACCGGCGCGCCCTCCTGCTCGCGCGATCGGCGCAATCCTGAAGCCCGCCCGTGGCTTTGCGCTGACGCCACAGCAATCGCACTCGGACAAGAACCGTTCACCGCCACCCGCGACGGGGTGCGCACGACGACCACGTATTGATGGCTGGGCGCCGGCTCAGGGGTGCGCTACCTGCGGCTCGGCCACTGGAGTCCGGGCCGCAGGCGTACGGTGGCCTTCGCTGGTGCCTGGAATATAGGGCATGAACATGCGCGCCAGGGTCGGAATCATCAGCAGACTGCAGATCGGCGACAGCAGCATGCCGCCGACGATGACGCAGGCGAGCGGTTGCTGCACCTGCGATCCGATGCCGGTCGAGATCGCCGCCGGCACGAGGCCGATGCAGGCCGAAAGCCCGGTCATGAACACCTGCCGCATGCGCGTCTTGCCGGCATTGATGATGGCTTCGTCGCTGCCGAAACCTGCGTCGATGTTGCGGCGGATGTAGGAGATGAGCAGCACGCCGTCCATGGTGGCGACGCCGAACAGCGAGATGAAGCCGATGGCCGCCGAGATGCTGAAGTTCAGACCGGCCACATGCAGGCCGAGAATTCCGCCGGCAGCGGCAAACGGGATGCCGGCCAGCGCCAGCAGGCTGTCACGCACGGAATTGAACAGGCTGTAAAGCAGCATGAGGATCAACAACAGGCTGAGTGGCACGATGATGGCCAGCCGGTTCTTGGCCTCGACGAAAGCGCCGAACTCGCCCGTCCATTGCATGCTGTAGCCGGCGGGGAGCGACACCTTGTCGGCGATGCGCGCCTGCGCCTCGGCCACCGTGGAGCCGAGGTCGCGGCCGCGCACGCTGTACTTGAGCGGGACGAAGCGCTGGCTGTTCTCGCGGTAGATGTAGGCCGCGCCGGTCTCCAGCTTCACGTCGCCGAGGTCGCCCAGCGCGATGTAGGCGGTCGGCGCTTTCGGATCGTTGTTGGGCAAGGCGACGGGAAGCGAGCGGATGGCATTGGCATTGCCGCGATATTCCGGCGCCAGTCGTACCGTGAGGGCGAAGTTCATCTCGCCTTCATAGACCCGCGTCACCTCCTGGCCGCCGATCGCGGCCTGCACCACTGAGTTGATGTCGCTCACCGAGAAGCCGTAGCGGGCGGCCTTGGCGCGATCGATGCGCACCACGAGATTAGGCTGCCCCAGCAGGCTGAAGACGCCCGGATCGGTAACGCCGGGCACCTCGGCGATTTCCGATTTCACGGCGCGCGACACGCGCTCGAGCTCCGCCAGATCGCGACCGAAGATCTTGACCGAGTTCTCGCCCTTCACGCCGGAGACGGCTTCTTCGATGTTGTCCTGGATATATTGCGAGAAATTGAAATCGACGCCGACGAACTCGCGATTGAGCCGCTCGCTCATCTGGCGGACGAGTTCGGCCTTGGTCAACCCTTTCGGCCATTGCTCGAACGGCTTGAGCGGCACAAAAAACTCGGCAACGAAGGAGCCGTCCGGATCGGTGCCGTCCTCGCCGCGGCCCTGCTCCGACACGACGGTCTGCACCGGCGGATAGCTGCGAATGATGTTGCGCATGCGCGCGACCGTGTCCATGCCGGCTTCCAGCGTGATCGTCGGCGGCAGCAGCGCGCGGATCCACATGTTGCCCTCTTCCAGCTTGGGCAGGAACTCGGTGCCGAGCCTCAGGCCGAGCCCGAAGCTGACCGCCAGAAATGCCAGGCCGATGAGGGCCGAAACGCGATATCGGCGCACCGCGCGCGGCAGGACAAACTCATACGCGCTGCGTAGCCGCCGCACGAGAAACGTCTCGACCTCGCTCACCTGCGCCGGCAACAGCACCGATGCCAGGACCGGGGTCACCGTGAACGTGGCAATCACCGCCCCGATCAGCGCATAGGCATAGGTGCGCGCCATCGGGCCGAAGATCTGCCCTTCCACCCCTTGCATGGTGAACAGCGGCAGAAACGCCGCGATGGTGATCGCCACCGAGAACAGGATCGCCTTGTCGACCTCCGCGGCGCCGTGCAACACGCGCGCCAGCTTGCCGCTCCCGTGCGCCGGATGCGACAGGTGGCGAAAAATGTTCTCCACCATGATCACGGTGGCGTCGACGATGATGCCGAGATCGATGGCGCCGACCGACAGAAGATTGGCCGATTCCCCGCGCAGCACCGTGATGATGACGGCAAGGAACAGCGCCACCGGAATGGTCGCCGACACGATCAGGGCGCAGCGCAGATCGCCGAGGAACACCCATTGGACCAGGAAGATCAACGCGATGCCGAACAGCATGTTGTGCAGGACCGTGCGCACCGTGATCGCCACCAGGTCGCCACGGTCGTAGAACGGCACGACCTTGACGCCGGCCGGCAGGCTGCCGTCGTCGTTCATGCGTTCGATCGCGGCGCGGACGCGCGTCACCGCCTCCATGGTGCGCTCGAATTTCTGCATCAGCACGATGCCGAAGATGGTGTCGGTCTGCTCGTCGCGGCCGGCGATGCCGAGACGCGGAGTGAATCCGACCCGCACCGTGGCGACGTCCGACAACAGCACCGGCACGCCGCCCTGCTGTGTCAGCACGATATTGCCGATGTCCTCGAGCGAAGTAATCACACCGAGCCCGCGCACCGTGACCGATTGCTCGCCCATGGCGATGGTGCGGCCGCCGACGTTGGTATTGCTGGCGGAGATCGCATTCATGATCTGCGGCAGGGTCAGGCCGTAGGACATCATGCGATTGAGGTCGATCTCGGCCTGGAACTCCTTGGTCTTGCCGCCCAGCACCAGCACGTCGGAGACGCCGGGCACGATGCGCAGCTTGCGCTCGACCACCCAGTCCTGCAGCGTCTTGAGCTGAATGAGGTCCATGCCCGGCGGACCCTTGAGCTCATAGCGGAAGATCTCGCTGATGCCTCCGGCCGGCGAGATCACCGGCTGCACCCCGGACGGAAGCGTGACCTCCTTGAGCCTATTGATCGCCTGCTGGCGGACGAAATAGTAGTCACGGCCGTATTCGAACTGCATCCGGATGAACGAGAGTGCGTAGACGGTGTTCGAGCGCAGGAATTTCAGACCGGGCGTGCTCGCGACCGCGAGCTCGATCGGGATCGTGACGTAACGCTCCATTTCCTCGGGCGACTGGCCAGGATTCTGGGCGATGATCTCGATGATCGGCGGCGCCGGATCCGGATAGGCCTCGATGTTCAGCGTCAGGAACGCCGCAAAACCGAGCCCGAGGAAGGCTGCGAACGTGATCAGCACGAGCGGCCGGCGCGACAGGCAGAAGGCGATCAGATGGCGGAGCATCGGGCCGGGTTACCTGCGCAACGCCGGCCGTCGGCGCGGAGCCGCCGCCACGCGGTACGACGTCCGTCGCTCCTCGCGGGTCATTGGGTGCGCCACTCGTTGTCGACAAAGATGGCGCCGCGCGCCACCACCCTTTCACCGATCTTGACGCCCTCGCGGATCTGCACCTGACCGTCCTGCTCCAGCCCGATCTTCACCAGCCGGCGGCGGAACACCATGGGCTCCTCCTCGACCCAGACCGTGGCAACATCGCCCTCGCGGATCAGGGCTTCGGCCGGCACCGCAGGCGCAGCATCACCTTCGCCGGTGGCGATCTTGAAGGTAGCGAACATCTCCGCCCGCAACGCGCCATCGGGATTGGGAATCTCCGAGCGCACCACCACGCGCCGCGTGGCGGCGTCGGAGGAGGCGCCGATGGCAGTGATCCGCGCCTTGAACAGGTGATCCGGCAAGGCAGTGACGCGCACCTCGATCTCCTGACCCACGCGCACGTGTGGAATGTCGTTCTCCGGCACGTTCGCCTTCAGCCACATCGTGGAGAGATTGGCGATGCCATAGAGCGGGTCGCCGGCATCGCTGCGCACATATTGGCCCGGCCCGACCTTGCGGCTGATGACGGTGCCGTCGATGGGTGAATCGACCGTGATGAGCGGATTGACCGCCCGCTCGCGCTCGACCCGCGCCACCTCGGCCTGGTTGCGGCCGACGATCACACGCAGGCGGTTTCGCGCCGCTGCCAGCGTCCCCTGAGCCGTCGCCAAATCGGACTCGGCCGCCGCATGCTCGTTGCGCGCCTGATCGACCTCGCGTTGCGCCGTCGCCCTGCCGCTGAGCAAGCTCGTCTGCCGGTCGAGCACGCTCTTGGTGAGCGCGACCTGGGACTTGGCCTTCTCGAGTCCCTCCACCGCGGCGATCAGATCGGTCTGCGCCTGGACCACTTCCGGGCTGTCGATCTCGAACAACGGATCGCCGCGCCGCACCACGTCGCCCAGCTTGGCCAGCAGCCGCGTCACGCGGCCGGAGAACGGGGTGAGCACGACTGTGCTGGCGTCTTCATTGAAGGCGATCTGGCCCACCGCCGTCTTCTGCACGCGGAACGAATACGGGTTCACCTTGATGACATTGAGCTGCTGCAGCTGCCCGTCGTTCACCCGAATCTGGTCGGCGCTTTTGCTCGGGCCTTGCGCTGGCCGGTCGGCAACGCCGTTGTCGCAGGCGCAGAGGGAGAGCAGCACGAGCGCGGCCGTCACAGGCCAAGCCGCATGCGTCGGCCGGCGCGCGCCCGCGCCGCGATGGATGGCCGTTGTCATTGCCGCGCGTCCGAACCCGAGGCAACCACCGGCGGCCGGTTCCACCAGCCGCCACCGAGCGCCTGGAACAGGGCGACCATGTCGGCAAGCCGCGCCGCCCTGGCTTGCACCAGGGCCAGCGACGTCTGCAGATAGGCCTGTTGCGCCGCGAGCAGAACCGGAAGGCTGACCTGGCCCTGCTCCACTTGCCGGCTGACCAGGTCGATGTTGCGCGACGCCGACTGCTCCGCCGCCGCCGCCGCGCTGACGGCGCGCGAATCCGCCTGCAGCGCCCGCAGCGTGTCGGCGACGTTCTGGAACGCGGTCAGGACCACGCTGCGATACTGCGCCGTGGCCTGGTTGAAGCTTTCCTCGGCCGCGCGCTGCTTGTTCGCCAGCGCACCGGCGTCGAACACGACTTGCGCCGCATCGCCGGCGATCATCCAGAAGCCGGTTCCCGGCGAGAACAGCTTTGACATCGCCAGCGCAGTGCTGCCGGCATTGCCACTGAGCGTGATCTTGGGCAGGCGGTTGGCAAGCGCGACGCCGATCTGGGCGCTCGAGGCATGCAGATTCGCCTCCGCGGCCCGCACGTCAGGGCGCTGGCGCACCATGTCGGCGGGCAGGCTTACCGGCAAGGCACGCGGCGGGCGGAAAGACCTGATTTCAAACGTGGCGGCGATGTCCTCGCTGGGGAACCGGCCGGTCAGGAAAGCGAGAAGATCGCGCTGCTGCGCCAACTGTTTTTCCAGCGGCGACAGCAGCAGGCGCGCCTGGGCAACGGCGGTCTCCTGCGCCGTCACGTCGATCAGCGCGATCTGGCCAAGATCGTACTGGCGCTTCAGAATATCGAGCAGCCGCGTCTGGATGCCGATCAGCCGGCGGGTCGCCGCGATCTGCCCGCGCAGCGATCCTTCCTGGATGGCGGCGAGCGCGATGTTGGCGGTCAAAGTCAAATACACGCCTTCGCGCTGGAACGCCTGGGCCTCGGTGAGCGCGTCCGCCGCCTCGATCAGCCGCCGAGTGCCGCCGAAGACGTCGGCCACGTAGGAGACCGTGACCTGGGGCGTGTACAAGCTGAACGTGCTGGCGTTGTTGGCGGCGGTCGGCGTCACGGTACCGAGCGCCTGTTTCTGCCGCTCGGCATTGAAATCGGCCGTCACGGTCGGAAACAGGGCGCCGCGCTGGGCCAGGGCGTTGGCCTGCGCCGCGCGCACGGCCGCTTCCGCCGCCTGCAAGTCGGGATTGTGCGTAATGCCCTGGGTGATGAGGTCGTTGAGGTGGCGTGAGCGGAACAGTTCCCACCAGCGCTCGGGAATGTCGGCGCCGAAAAGGAGCCTTTGGCCGGCGACAGAGTCGCCGGCCGCTGGCCCGCCGGGGGGACGCGGTAGATACCAAGTCACCCCGGGAGGTGGCGGGCTCTGAAAATCAGGTCCCACGGCACAACCGGTCAGCATCGTGGCAATAACCAAGGCCTCCGTAACGCGACCAGGCCGCCGCAAGCGACGCAAATGTCCAGCCGCGATGCTGACGACGACCAGTGCACGCTCTTCACCCCGCCATGCAAATCGCGAACTCACGTGAGACGCCGTAGCCCGAGTGCGGGCCGGCGTTGGATTAATGCCGCCCCCTTTGTAGTTGATGAGGCCACCTCTAAGAGCAATCCCCATGCCACCCGCCCGCCTGTCAGCCCGGCAATAAAACTTAATACTACTCAAATACTTGATAGTAGCGCTTCGAGCCGAATATCAGCGCGTGGGCGGTTTTCCGCTCAACGCGGTCGAGGCATTGGCAACATTCGGCCCACTGGGCTCGGCGAACCGGCGGCGCTCGAGGCCGAGCCGCGCCATCTTCTCGCTCAAGGTGCGGCGCGGAATGTCGAGCCGCTCCATCACGGCGCTGATCTTGCCGCCGGTCTCCTCAAGGCAGCGCTCGATCACGGCCCGCTCGAACGCCTCGACCTGCTGCGCCAGTGAGAACTTTGCGCTCTCTGCGAGCGCGCGGCGCGGCATCACGCTTTCCGCCAGGCCGAGCGCGTATCGCTCGGCCGCATTGCGCAGCTCCCGCACATTGCCCGGCCATGCATGCATGAGCAGCGTCTGCGTGGTGGCCGCGGACACCGGCCGCGGCTCGCGGCCATGGGCGCGGGCTGCCGACGAGGCGAAATACTCGAACAGCAGCGGAATGTCTTCTGCCCGTTCGCGCAGTGGCGCGATCACGAGCTCGACCACCGACAGACGATAGTACAGGTCGAGGCGAAACCGTCCCTCCGCGCTGGCCGCCTTCAAATCCACCTTGCTCGCCGCGATAGGCCGCACGTCGACGGGAATCACCCGATTCGACCCCAGCCGCTCGATCATGCGGTCGTTGAGAGCGCGCAGCAGCTTCGGCTGCGTCGACAGCGGCATGCTGTCGATCTCGTCGAGAAACAGTGTCCCGCCGCTGGCGTGTTCGAGCTTGCCCGCCCGCACCTTGGTGGCGCTGGTGAAGGCGCCCGCCTCGTGCCCGAAGAACTCGCTTTCCACCATGGTTTCGGGGACGGCGGCGCAATTGACGGCGACGTAATGGCCCTTGTTCCGCCGGCCGAAATCGTGCAGGCAGCGCGCCACCAGGTCCTTGCCGACGCCAGTCTCGCCATAAAGGATGACGCTGACGTCGGTGCCGGCAAGCTCGGCGACGGAGGCGCGCAGGCTTTCCGCGGCGCGCGACGTGCCGAGAATGCGTGAGCTCAGCGCCTGCTCGCCAACCGCGCGCCGCAGACGCCGGTTCTCCAGCACCAGCTGCCGCTTTTCGCTGGCGCGCCGGACCACTTCGAGAAACCGCTCCGGGGCGAACGGCTTCTCTATGAAGTCGTAGGCGCCGAGCCGCATGGCCTCGACCGCAATCGGGACGTCGCCATGGCCGGTGATCACGATGACCGGGAGCTCGGGGTCGACCCCATGCGACAGCCGCAGCAGTTCCAGCCCGTCGATCCCTTCCATCTTCAGGTCGGTCACCAGGATGCCGGGAAAATCGGTGGTCAACCGGTTCAGCGCCGTCGCCGCCTGGTCGTGCACCAGCGTTTCGAGTCCCGCGAGACCCAGCCACTGCGTGACCGCTTCGCGCATCGATGCTTCATCGTCGACGAAGACGACTGGACCGTACTCAGGCATGGATCGCGCTCTCGACCTCGAGCGGTTGCCGCACATGGCGCGGAAGCGTAACGGTCAGCTCAGCCCCGCCTTCGGCGCGGTTGGTGGCCTGTATACGGCCGCCAAAGTCCTGCACGATGCCGTAGGAAATGGAAAGACCCAGCCCAAGCCCCTTTCCTACCGGCTTGGTGGTGAAGAACGGATCGAACATGCGATCGATCTGGTCGGCCGGGATGCCATGGCCGTTGTCAGAGACAACGATCGACACGCAGTCGCCCGATGCGCGAACGGTCAGGCGAATGCACGGGTCATCGCGTTCGACCACTGCATCGAGCGCGTTACGCAGGAGGTTGAGCATCACCTGCTCGAGCTGAACCGCATGCCCCATGACCCAGACGTCCGGGGCGATATTCTGCTCGATTCGCACACCGGTTGTCCCGATCTCCGCCTTGAGCAGAAACAGGGCGCGTTCGACGGCGCGCTCGACCAGGACCGGTTCGGCGTGGCCGGGTTCGCTCTTGCGCGCGAATGTCTTCAGGTGGCCGGTGATGCTCGCCATGCGCTCGGCCAGGTCGGTGATGAGGTCGAGGTTGCGCACGACCTGAACAAGATCGCGCCGCTGCGCGAAGATCCGGGTGCTGGCCACGAAGGTGCGGATCGCCGCCAGCGGCTGGTTGATCTCGTGCGCGATCGCCGCCGACATCTGCCCGAGCGCGGCGAGCTTGCCAGCCTGCACCAGCTCGTTCTGGGTTTCGCGCAGACGCACCTCGGTGCGGCGTCGCTCCTCGATTTCGGTCTGCAACGAAGCATTGGATTCGCTGAGCTCGTACGTGCGCTCCGCCACCTGCCTCTTGAGCTCGGCACCGGATTTGCTGGCCGCGACATAGGCGCGGTGACGCTCCACCACGTAGAGCGCCAGGATGATGATGAGGGTCGATAGGCTGCCGCCGATGATGGCGCCGTCGCGCCGGTCCTCATCCACCGTCGCCAGACTGGTGAAGCGGTGAATGGTCCAGCCGTATTCGGGCAGCGAAGTTGCCTGGCTGAGGTAGACGGCATCGGCCTCCGGCGAGTTGATACGGACGATGAGGTCGGACCCGCGGTGTTCCAGAACCTGGCCATCGATATCGGCCACCGAGACGCCATAATAGCGTTCCGCCGGATTGCGCTCGCGCCGGGTTGGCGATCCGAGCAGGCCGAGGCCGCGATAGCGATAAACCGCCTCGCTGGCCAGGAACGCCACGCCGTCAGCATCGGATACGACGACATGCTCCCCTGCCCGTTCCCATGCGGATTCGAGGCTGTCGAACTCGATGCGGACCACCGCGACCCCGAGCAGCGCCTCGTCGCGGATGGCTTCGGCGAGATAATAGCGAACCCGATTGGTGGAGGGCTCGATGCCGAGATAGCTGCTGCGTCCCGATTGCACGGCCTGCACGAAATACGGCCGGTCGGCGAGCGTGCGGCCGATGAGGGAATCGGGCAACTCCCAGTCGTCGCTGGCGATCACCGTGCCATCCGGGCCGATCACGAACATTGCGCGGGTGTCTGCCTCCTGACTCAGGCGTGCGAGCTTGCGATTGAGGTTGTCAAACCGGTACGCGCCGCGGGGAGCTCCGCGGACCGCCATCAGGGCTTCGCGGACGTCGGGATCCAATGACAGGACGACCGGCAGGTGATCCTGGCGGCTGATCTCCGCCTTGATGGCGTTGGCGACGAGTTGCAGCCGCTGTTCGCTGACCGCCTGCAGCGCCTTGAGGCCGTTCTCGCGCCACACCCGCTGCGACGCATAGGCGGAAGCGGCGATTGCGCCGATGGCGCAGGCAACCAAGGCAAGCTGTTTGAGCCGTTTTCGCGCCATCCCGTTCACGCCATGGTACTTGCCTTATGCGCGCGGGATGAGCCTAGCAAATATCGTGGGCAGATACAGCCAGCGGCGTCAGACCGGGTGGACGAAGGACGGCCTGTTGTTAACCGTGTGGGCGTCCAGCCCGGCGGCGGCATGGAAGGACCGCGAGATGGATTCCAGCTCCTCGCGCGAAATCACGTCTTCGACGCGCGAGAATCCGTTGGGCGCCCGCTCTTCCACCACCTGCATGGCAGCTTCCGGGCCGAACCGGCGATTGCGCAACGTGACGTCGTTCATCGCCGGCCGTCGGGCCGCATCGTAATGAAGCAGCGCCGGCAGAGGATCCGGGATCGTCATCAGCGCCTGGGTGAGCACACGCGCGTCGATGACCGCCTGGGAGCCGGCCTGCGAGCCGGTTGGCTGCATCGGATGGGCGGCGTCGCCGATGAGGGTGACGCGCCCAAATGTCCAGTTCTCCACCGGGTCGCGGTCGACGAGTGGAAACTCGAAGATGTCGTCCGTACGTTCGACCAGGCCAGGCACGTCGAGCCAATCGAACCGCCAATCGGCAATGGCGGCAAAAAATTTTGCCGCCGGCACCTTTTTGTTCCAATCCTCGCGCCCAGGCATGTCATCGGCTACCGTCATCTGGACGAGCCAATTGGTCAGAAGCTTTCCCGCCCCGGCAGGCCCGATCGGATAGACCACGACGCGCCGATGAAAATGGCCGGCGATGATCATCGTATGGCCGCCGAGGAACGGCTCGGCTGGCACGGCGGCGCGCCAAAGGATCTGCTGGGCGAAGCGCGGCGCTCCTTCGCCCGGATAGAGTTGTCGGCGCACCGAAGAGTGAATTCCGTCGGCGCCGATCAAGACATCCGCCGCATCGGTGCCGGCCGCTTGCCCCTGCGCATCGACAAATGACGCGACGACCTTCGCACCTTCCTCGACGAACGACACCAGCCGCAACCCGGTCCGCACGTTCGGGCCGAGCCGCTGGCGCGCAGCCTCGAGCAGGATCATTTGCAGATTGCCGCGATGGATCGAGATTTGCGGCCAGCGGTACCCGGCCGCGAGCCCTCTCGGCTCGCGCCAGATGAGCTGTCCGAACTTGTTGAAGAACGACAATTCATCGGTTCTATTGCCGACCTCTGCGAGTTGCGGCCCGAGCCCGAGCTCGTCCAGTTCGCGCACCGCATTGGGCTGCAGGTTGATGCCGACGCCGAGCGGCTTCGGGTCCGCGGCCTGCTCGTAGACCCGCACCGGAATGCCGCCCTGGTGCAGGCTGAGCGCCATGGCGAGCCCGCTGATGCCGCCGCCGATCACGATCACGTCCATGCATTACCCCTTGGGCCGGCCGGCATTGCCGGTCGTCACGCCGACGCGCGCGAGTCCATGTTGCCTTCGCCACCGTCGCTATGTTGAATCAACATGTCCGTGGCGGTCACGAGGAGCCGATGAACCCTAGCAGAATCGCAGCGATGGCGCTCGCGCTCGGCGTCGGTCATGCGCATGCCCAGACGCTGACGGTCACGACCACCGCGTCGGGCTCCCTCACCCACTCGCTCGGATCGGCGGTGGCAAAGGTGGTGACGGAAGCGACCGACGTACGCCTGATCGTTCAGCCGCAGGGCGGCAACGCGCTCAACCCGTTGAACAACAAGACCGCAGAATTCGGCTTCTCCAACACGTACGACGTGGTGTTCTATGTGACGGGTACGGGCGAATACGAAGGGCGCGGAACGCAGCCGAACATCCGCGTGGTGGCACGCATGCTGCCAAACCTCTCGCCCATGCTGGTCAAGGCGAACTCGGACTACAAGTCGGTCAGGGATCTGAAAGGCAAGCGCCTCCCGGGCGGCTTCGTGTCACAGAAGGCCATTCGTCAGTCGATCCTGGCGCACCTGGTGAATGCCGGTCTCACCTACAACGACGTGGTCGAAGTGCTCGCTCCGAACATCGTGAAATCGGCCGACGATTTCATTGGCGGCAAAGTCGATGCCTTCACGTTCGGTCTGGGTGCCGCCAAGGTGAAGGAAGTCACCGCCGCGGTCGGACCGCTGCGCGCG
>Ga0209466_1000157_pt1 | contig 15407 bp, 14 predicted proteins | sample PanSoiPlo30MoBio_FD_188323 | JGI IMG/M metagenome (GOLD analysis project Ga0209466, IMG submission 188323) | Tropical forest soil microbial communities from Panama analyzed to predict greenhouse gas emissions - Panama Soil Plot 30 MoBio (SPAdes)... | ecosystem: Environmental > Terrestrial > Soil...
GTCTGCGCCGCCTTCAACGCCGACTTCGACGGCGACCAGATGGCGGTGCACGTGCCGCTGTCGCTCGAGGCGCAGCTCGAGGCGCGCGTGCTGATGATGTCGACCAACAACATCCTGCACCCGGCCAACGGCTCGCCGATCATCGTGCCGAGCCAGGACATCGTGCTCGGTCTCTACTACCTGTCGCTGTTGCGCGAGGGCGAGCCGGGCGAATGGAAGCTCGAGCTTCACCCCGAGCAGGAGCTGAGCCGCAGCAAGAAGCAGAACGTGGTGCGCGGATTCTATCGCAGCGTTAACGAGATCGAGCACGCGCTGCACGAGAAGACCGTCACGCTCCATGCCAAGATCAAGTACCGCTGGGAAGGCGTGGACGAAAACGGCCACACCTACACCAAGTGGTACGAGACGACGCCCGGCCGCGCGCTGCTCGGCCAGGTGCTGCCGCGCAATTCGCGGATCTCCTTCGACCTCGTCAACAAGCTGATGACGAAGCGGGAGATCTCCAACATGATCGACACGGTGTACCGCTACACCGGCCAGAAGGAGACTGTGATCTTCTGCGACCGCATCATGGCGCTGGGCTTCCACCACGCGTTCAAGGCGGGCATCTCGTTCGGCAAGGACGACATGGTCGTGCCCAGCACGAAGTGGGACAGGGTCTCGCAGACGCGGGACATGGTGAAGGACTACGAGCAGCAGTTCAATGACGGCCTGATCACCCAGGGCGAGAAGTACAACAAGGTGGTCGATGCCTGGTCGAAGGCGACCAAGCAGATCGCCGAAGACATGATGCGCGAGATCTCCGCGGTGCGGAAGCAGCAGGGCGCCGACCGCGAGGCCCCGGTCAACTCCATCTACATGATGGCGCACTCCGGCGCGCGCGGCTCGCAGGACCAGATGCGCCAGCTCGCCGGCATGCGCGGCCTGATGGCGAAGCCGTCCGGCGAGATCATCGAGAGCCCGATCATCTCCAACTTCAAGGAGGGGCTCTCGGTGCTCGAGTACTTCAACTCGACGCACGGCGCGCGCAAGGGCCTGGCCGACACCGCGCTCAAGACGGCGAACTCCGGCTACCTGACGCGCCGGCTGGTCGACGTGGCGCAGGACTGCATCATCACGACCGAGGACTGCGGCACCTCGGCCGGCATCAAGGTGCGCGCCATCATCGACGCCGGGCACGTGGTCGCCTCGCTGGGCAGCCGCATCCTCGGCCGCACGGTGGCGGAGGACGTGAAGGACCCGGCGGGCAACAACGTCATCGTCAAGCAGAACACGCTGCTCGGCGAGCCCGAGGTCGACGCCATCAACCAGGCCGGCGTGCAGGAGGTGCGCATCCGCTCGGTGCTCACTTGCGAGACCACGACCGGCGTGTGCGGCAAGTGCTACGGGCGCGATCTTGCCCGCGGCACCCCGGTCAACATGGGCGAGGCGGTCGGCGTGATCGCGGCGCAGTCGATCGGCGAGCCGGGCACGCAGCTCACCATGCGCACCTTCCACATCGGCGGCGCGGCGCAGATCTCCGAGCAGTCGTTCATAGAGTCGAACTTCGACGGCAGGATCAAGATCAAGAACAAGAATATCGTGCGCAACACCGACGGCGAGCTGATCGCCATGGCGCGCAACATGACGGTCCACGTGCTGGACGAGGGCGGCACCGAGCGTGCCGTGCACCGCATCCAGTACGGGGCGCGCATGCGGGTCGATGACGGCGACAAGATCAAGCGCGGCCAGCGCATCGCCGAGTGGGATCCCTATACCCGCCCGGTACTGACCGAGGTCGAGGGCACGATCGGGTTCGAGGATCTGGTCGAGAACCAGTCGCTGGCCGAGACGCTCGACGAGTCGACCGGCATCGCCAAGCGCGTGGTGGTCGACTGGCGCACGTCGGGCCGCGGTCAGGATCTGCGCCCGGCGATCGTGATCAAGGGCAAGGATGGCAAGGTGGCCAAGCTCAGCCGCGGCGGCGAGGCGCGCTACCAGCTCGCCGTCGACGCCATCATCTCGGTCGATCCCGGCGGCCACGTGAAGGCGGGCGACGTCATCGCCCGTATTCCGACCGAGAGCGCCAAGACGCGTGACATCACCGGCGGCCTGCCGCGGGTGGCGGAGCTGTTCGAGGCGCGGCGGCCGAAGGAGGCCGCGGTCATCGCCGAGATTTCTGGCACGGTGCGGTTCGGCCGCGACTACAAGAACAAGCGGCGCATCATGATCGAGCCGCACGAGAAGGATGAAGAGGCGCGGGAGTATCTCATCCCGAAGGGCAAGCACATCCATCTGCAGGATGGCGACGTCATCGAGAAGGGCGACTTCATCGTCGAGGGCAATCCCGCCCCGCACGACATCCTGGCGATCAAGGGCGTCGAGGATCTCGCGGCCTACCTGGTCAACGAGATCCAGGAGGTCTATCGGCTGCAGGGCGTCAACATCAACGACAAGCACATCGAGGTGATCGTCCGCCAGATGCTGCAGAAGGTCGAGATCGAGGAACCGGGCGAGACCGAGCTGATCCAGGGCGAGCAGGTCGACAAGATCGAGTTCGACGAGGTCAACGCTGCGGTGGTGGCCGAGGGCAAGAAGCCGGCGACCGCCCATCCGGTGCTGCTCGGCATCACCAAGGCGTCGCTGCAGACCCGGTCGTTCATCTCGGCCGCGTCGTTCCAGGAGACCACGCGCGTGCTCACCGAGGCCGCGGTCAACGGCAAGGCGGACACGCTCGACGGGCTCAAGGAGAACGTCATCGTCGGCCGGCTGATCCCGGCCGGCACCGGCGCCGAGATGAACAAGCTGCGCGAGGTGGCGCTGAAGCGCGACGCGCTCATCCTGTCCGAGCGCGAGAAGGAGGCCGCCGACAAGGCCGCCGCCGAGCCGGCGCAGCTGCCGGCGGCAGAGTAGGCCGCAGGCCCCGCTCGGACGCTAACGAAAGCCAGAAGGGCCGCCTCAGGGCGGCCCTTTTTCTTGCCCGGCGAGCTGCCCGTGCGACGCGGAACCTCAGGCCCGGCCGCCACGTTCCCGTCGCAGGCGGGACGGCTGCTGACGGACATGCCGCATGGCTATCGCCTGGTGGAAGACGGGCGTGATCTATCAAGTCTATCCGCGCTCGTTTCAGGACAGCAACGGCGATGGCATCGGCGACCTCGGCGGCATTCTCCGGCGCCTGTCGCACTTCGTCGAGCTCGGCGTCGACGCCGTGTGGCTGTCGCCGATCTTCCCCTCGCCGATGGCGGATTTCGGCTACGACATCGCCGACTACACCGGCATCGACCCGATCTTCGGCACCCTCGACGACTTCGACAAGCTCGTGGCGTCGGCGCACGATCTCGGCCTAAAAATCATTCTCGATCTCGTGCCCAACCACACGTCCGATCGGCATCCGTGGTTTCAGGAAAGCCGGTCGTCGCGCCACAATCCCAGGCGCGACTGGTACATCTGGCGCGATCCCGCTCCCGATGGCGGACCGCCCAACAACTGGATGTCGGAGTTCGGCGGCGGCGCCTGGGAGCTCGATCCGCGCACCGGCGAGTATTACTACCACGCCTTCCTGGCCGCGCAGCCGGACCTCAACTGGCGCAACCCTGAAGTTCGCCGCGCCATGCACGACGTGATGCGCTTCTGGCTCCGGCGCGGCGTGGACGGATTCCGCGTCGATGTCATCTGGCATCTGATGAAGGACGCCGAGTTCCGCGACAACCCGGCCAATCCCGACTATTGCGCCGGTGCCCCACCGAACCATGCGGTGGTTCCGCTCTACAGCGCCGACCGGCCGGAGGTGCACGAGGTGATCGCCGGGCTCCGCCGGGTGGTCGACGAGTTCGACGACCGGATGCTGATCGGCGAGATCTACCTGCCGATCGAGCGCCTCGTCGCCTATTACGGGCGCGACCTCACCGGCACGCATCTGCCGTTCAACTTCACGCTGTTGCTGTCGCAGTGGAACGCGCGCGCCATCGCGCGGCTGATCGATGAGTACGAAGCGGCGCTGCCGCCGGGCGGATGGCCGAACTGGGTCTTGGGCAACCACGACCGGCCGCGGGTGGCAAGCCGGGTCGGCCCCGAGCAGGCGCGGGTCGCGGCCATGCTGCTGCTGACGCTGCGCGGCACGCCGACCATCTACTACGGCGACGAGACCGGCCTGCCGCAGGTGGCCATCCCGCCCGATCGCATTCGCGATCCGTTTGAGAAGAACGTGCCCGGGTTGGGTCTCGGCCGCGACGGCGCGCGAACGCCGATGCAGTGGGACGCCGGGCGCTTCGCCGGCTTTTCGACCGTCGAGCCCTGGCTGCCGCTGGCCGACGATCACGAATCGGAAAACGTCGCCAATCAGCGTGGCGACCAGACCTCCATCTTCAACCTCTATCGCCGGCTGCTGGCGCTGCGGCGCAAGAGTCCGGCGCTCACGCTCGGCTCCTACCGGCCGCTCGTCGCCAGCGGCGATCTGCTGCTGTTCATCCGCGAGCACCCGCAGCAGCGGCTGCTCGTCGCTCTCAATCTCGGCGGCGAGCCAACGTCCGTGAGCTCGCACCCGCAAGCGTGGAGCGGACAGCTTCTCCTGTCGTCCTTTGCCGACCGCCACGAGGCGGTCGACGGCGACATCGCGCTGCGCGCCAACGAGGGCGTGGTGGTGAAACTGAAGTAACGGACGCTCCCGCAGCCCGGATGGAGCGCACAGCGAAATCCGGGATCGGCGGTCCCCGCATTCCGCTTCGCTCCATGCGGGCTACGAAGCGGCGACCAGCAATCCCACGCCGCACAGGGCCAGCGCTGCGGTCCACAACAGATCAAGATTGACCCAGCCGCGGCGCAGGAAGGCGACGCCGACCCAGCGATAGACGATGAGCGCGATTGCCGCGATGGTCGCCAGCATGGTGGCCGTGTGCACGCCGAGCGCGGCCAGCGCCAGGGGGATCGAGGCATTGTCCAGCCCCTGGGCGGGACCGGACAGGCACAGCGGCACCACCACCGGGATCAGCATCAGGCCGGCGCCGTGGGCGGTCGCCATCAGGAACGACCACATGGCGAGTCCGAGCAGGCCGGTCTGCATGCCCACCCGCACCCGCTGCCGGTGCCCGTAGAAGGCATGCCACAACGCCCAGCCGATCAGCACCACAGCGCCCAGCCGGAGGAGCTGCGCGTGGTCGAGCACAAGACCGAGCGCCAGCACCGCAACGAGCACCGCCGCCACCGCGGCGGCATGGCCGAGCGCGATCGGAACCAGCGACAGCAGCACGACCTTCTGGCTCTGGCGGTGCAGCCCCAGCGCCACCGCGAACAGCCAGCCCATCGCCGGATTGAAGCCGTGATACAGGCCCAGCCCGGCGAGCGCGAGCCATGGCCAGGCTTGCGTCACGGATAACAATAGGAATCCGACGAGCAGTCGCCGCCTTCCAGCCGCACCTGGTGCGGCAATTGCCCCTTCGGCCAGGCGATGAAGAATTTCGGGTCGAAGGCGATGCCGCCGCCGGCGCCGGCGTCGAGCTTCACCATCCAGCCGTCAAAACCGCCCTCGTAGAACTGGCCGTCGATGGCGCCGTACAACGAGTTGGTGAAGTACACCCGGCGCCCATCGCGGCTGACCTCGACCATCTGCGGTCCGCCGCTGAGCTTGCCGTTCTTGGCGCCCGGGTGGCCCGCCCGCGACACGATGCCGCCGATCCGCACCTTGCCGGTGAGCTTCGGGTTGAACGGGTCCGACACGTCGTATTGCTGCAGGTCGCCGGTGCCCCAGCAGGCGACGTAGAGGAAGCGGTCGTCCATCGACAGGTCGATGTCAGTGACCAGCGGCGGCACCGCCTTAAAACCCTTGAGCATGGGCGGCAAGTCGGCTTCGTTCGCCGGCTCGGCCGGGATCGAGATGATCTTCTTGGCCGCCCACCGGTCGCCGTCGCGGTACCAGGTCCAGATCGATGACGAGAGATCCTTCAGGCTGATCACGCAGTTCACGAATCCATGCGCCTTGGTCGGGTCGTGCGCCGGACGCAGCTCGAACACCAGCTGATGCTCCTCGCCGAAATCGATCTCCTGCAGGTGCTTGCGCTTGGTCAGGTCCCAGAAGTGCAGGCGCCGGCCGTATTTGCTGCCGAGCAGGATCTCGGGAACGAGGCCGTTTTCGATGGTGTCGGGAGTCCCCCATTCGCTGGTGACCATGGTGTCGTGGCCGAGATGCCACCAGGCGTCATAGGCGAGCTGCTGCGGCCCGCGATCGACCTCCCAGCGCCCGAGCGGCTCGAAGCTTTCGTGGTCCATGATGAAGATGCCGCCCGGTCCCTTGCCCTCGGCGTTGCCGAGCGCCGTGACATAGATGCCGCCCGGGCCGCAATGGACGGTGTGCGGACGCGAGTACCCGGTCTTGTCGGCGATCTCTTGCGGCTCGATGGTCTTGACGATGGTCGGCTTGCGCGGGTCCGGCTTGGTGTCGAGGATGTAGATGCGCGAGGAGCGCAGGCCCGGCACCACCAGGTAGCGCCGCTCCATGTGCGGGTGGGGGGCGTTGGGGCACAGGCTGGACGAACAGGCGTTCCAGCCGAAATGGTGGAACTCGTCGCCGGCGTTGGGCATCTGGAGGGTGCCAAGAATTTGCGAATAGGACGGCGATTTCGGATCGACGTCGACGGTCGAGACAGTGTCGCCCGTCTTCCGGCTCGGATCGAACCCGGCCACATAGGCTAATTTTTCCGACGGCGCCTTCGCGGCCTGGCGCGGTGAGGGATAGAAGCTCGGATCGGGTTGCCACGTGGCCATCAGGACCTCCCCTTGGTTGGCGCAGAATTGTTGGTTCAGCAAAGGATACCAGCTTGCCTCGCAGCCAGACAGGTAGCGCCACGCCGCCGGCGGCGCGTCCTCCGATCGGAGGACCCTCGGGCCGCCCTCACAGACTCTTGAACCTCCTCTTGAACCTCGAAATCCGGGTCGGACATGGGGGGAAGGGTCCGTGAGGCGACCGAACGCCGGGGCTCTGCCGGGGAGTCTGCCGGCCTGCTGTCTTGGGACGAGGCGGGAGGCGCCGCCGGAGGGGCAGCCCGGGGCACGCGAGTGGCCTCCGGGCGCGCAAAAATGGCCGAAAATTCAACGCTTCGGGGTTGACCTCGGTGGGGTCGCACAGTAAATACGCTCCACTTTTGCAGCAGGCGGTGAGTTTTCTGCGCATCGGCGTGGCGCCCTGAGCGCCTCGATCAACGAAGCTCAAACGCTGCTTGCGACAGCTCTAGTCAGCTGAACGGGTGCATGACCGCGACGTCGGTCGCGTCGCGGTCCTCTGAGTCCAAGGGCGTCATGGCGCGGACAAGCGCCTGGCGCGCTTTCGTTTTGCGTGGGAGCCGTCCAGGCCGCGTGCCGCCGGCCCGCAACGTTCGAGGTTAAGGCCAGGATGCCGACGATCAACCAGTTGATCCGCAAGCCGCGGGTGCAGGTGAAGGCCCGCAACAAGGTTCCGGCGCTGCAGGAGAGCCCGCAGAAGCGCGGGGTGTGCACGCGCGTCTACACGACGACGCCGAAGAAGCCGAACTCGGCCCTGCGCAAGGTGGCCAAGGTGCGGCTGACCAACGGCTTCGAGGTCATCGGCTACATCCCGGGCGAGGGCCATAACCTGCAGGAGCACTCGGTGGTGATGATCCGCGGCGGCCGCGTCAAGGATCTGCCCGGCGTCCGCTACCACATCCTGCGCGGCGTGCTCGACACGCAGGGCGTCAAGAACCGCAAGCAGCGCCGATCCAAGTACGGCGCCAAGCGTCCGAAGTAACGGGAGCCGAAAAAATGTCCCGCCGTCACAGCGCCGAAAAACGCGAGATCCTGCCCGATCCCAAGTTCGGGAATGTGGTGGTGACCAAGTTCATGAACTCGATCATGCACGCCGGCAAGAAGTCGGTGGCAGAGCATATCGTCTACGGCGCGTTCGACGTGATCGAGGGCAAGACCAAGCAGAGCCCGCTGTCGGTGTTCGAACAGGCGCTCGACAACGTGATGCCGTCGATCGAGGTGCGCTCCCGCCGCGTCGGCGGCGCCACCTACCAGGTGCCGGTCGAGGTGCGCACGTCGCGGCGCCAGGCGCTCGGCATCCGCTGGATCATCACGGCGGCGCGCGAGCGCAACGAGAAGACGATGGTGGAGCGGCTGTCGGCCGAATTGCTCGACGCGTCGAACAACCGGGGGAACGCCGTCAAGAAGCGCGAGGACACGCACCGCATGGCCGAGGCCAACCGGGCATTTTCGCACTATCGCTGGTGACGGCCGGCCAAGAACACGAGGAACCTTCCCCCATGCCACGCAGCCATCCGATCGAGGACTACCGCAACTTCGGCATCATGGCGCATATCGACGCCGGCAAGACCACGACCACCGAGCGCGTCCTCTACTACAGCGGCAAGAGCCACAAGATGGGCGAGGTGCACGAAGGCGCCGCGACGATGGACTGGATGGAGCAGGAACAGGAGCGCGGCATCACCATCACGTCCGCCGCCACCACCTGCTTCTGGAACGGCAAGCGCCTCAACATCATCGACACGCCCGGCCACGTCGACTTCACCATCGAGGTCGAGCGCTCGCTGCGCGTGCTCGACGGCGCCGTATGCGTGCTCGACGGCAACCAGGGCGTGGAGCCGCAGACCGAGACGGTGTGGCGCCAGGCCGACAAGTATAACGTGCCGCGCGTCGTGTTCGTCAACAAGATGGATAAGATCGGCGCCGACTTTTACAAGTGCGTCGACGATCTCGTCTCGCGCGTGGCCGCCAATCCGGTCTGCATCCAGCTGCCGATCGGCGCGGAGAGCGCGTTCAAGGGCATCGTCGATCTCGTCCGCATGAAGGCCGTGGTGTGGGACGACGAGGCGCTCGGCGCCAAGTATCACGACGAGGACATTCCCGCCGATCTCAACGACAAGGCGGCGGAGTATCGCACCAAGATGGTCGAGGCGGCGGTCGAGCTCGATGACGACGCCATGACGGCCTACCTCGAGGGCAAGGAGCCGGACGAGGCCACACTCAAGGGGCTCATCCGCAAGGCCGTGGTCGGCCGCAAATTCGTGCCGGTGCTGTGCGGCTCCGCCTTCAAGAACAAGGGCGTGCAGCCGCTGCTCGACGCGGTGGTGGATTTCCTGCCGAGCCCGCTCGACCGCGGCGCCATCAAGGGCACGGATCTCAAGGGCAACGAGGTGGAGCGCAAGCCGTCGGACACCGAGCCGCTGGCGGCGATCGCCTTCAAGATCATGGACGATCCGTTCGTCGGCACGATCACGTTCACCCGCATCTATTCCGGCAAGATGGAAAGCGGGATGGGCGCCATCAACTCGACCAAGGACCGCAAGGAGCGCATTGGCCGCATGCTGCTGATGCACGCCAACAACCGCGAGGACATCAAGGAAGCCTATGCCGGCGACATCTTGGCGCTGGCGGGCCTCAAGGAAGTGCGTACCGGCGACACCCTGTGCGACCCGCAGAAGGCGGTGATCCTGGAGAAGATGGAATTCCCCGATCCGGTGATCGAGATCGCCATTGAGCCGAAGACCAAGGCGGACCAGGAAAAGCTCGGCGTGGCGCTGGCCAAGCTGGCGGCCGAGGATCCGTCGTTCCGCGTGTCGACCGACCAGGAATCTGGCCAGACCATCCTGAAGGGCATGGGCGAACTGCACCTCGACATCAAGGTCGACATCCTCAAGCGCACCTACAAGGTCGAGGCCAATATCGGCGCGCCGCAGGTGGCCTATCGCGAGAAGATCACGCGTGCCGCCACCGTCGACTATACGCACAAGAAGCAGACCGGCGGCTCCGGCCAGTTCGCCCAGGTCAAGATCGTGGCCGAGCCGACCCCGCCGGCGACCGGCTTCGTCTTCGAGAACAAGATCGTCGGCGGCGCGGTGCCGAAGGAGTACATCCCCGGGGTCGAGAAGGGCCTGGAATCCGTGCTCGGCGCCGGCGTGCTGGCCGGCTTCCCGGTGGTCGATCTCAAGGTGTCGCTGATCGACGGAAAATATCACGACGTCGACTCCTCGGCACTCGCCTTCGAGATCGCGTCGCGTGCGGCGCTGCGCGAGGCGCTGCAGAAGGGCGGCTCGGTGCTGCTCGAGCCGATCATGAAGGTCGAGGTGGTGACGCCGGAGGATTACACCGGGTCGGTCATCGGCGACCTCAACTCGCGGCGCGGCCAGATCCAGGGCCAGGACATGCGCGGCAACGCCAACGTCATCAACGCCATGGTGCCGCTCGCCAACATGTTCGGCTACGTCAACAACCTGCGCTCCATGAGCCAGGGCCGCGCGACGTTCACCATGCAGTTCGACCACTACGCGGAAGTGCCGAAAGCGGTCGCCGACGAAGTCCAGGCAAAGTACGCCTGAGCCTTAGATCAAGAGAGAGAAGGGCCCGACAGGGAGAGTTCCATGGCCAAATCCAAATTCGAGCGCACCAAGCCCCATTGCAATGTTGGCACCATCGGTCACGTGGACCACGGCAAGACGACGCTGACAGCGGCCATCACCAAGGTGCTGGCGGAGCAGGGCAAGGCGCAATTCACGGCCTATGACCAGATCGACAAGGCGCCCGAGGAGAAGGCGCGCGGCATCACCATCGCGACCGCGCACGTGGAATACGAGACCGACAAGCGGCACTACGCCCACGTCGACTGCCCCGGGCACGCCGACTACGTGAAGAACATGATCACCGGCGCGGCGCAGATGGATGGCGCCATCCTGGTGGTGTCGGCCGCCGACGGCCCGATGCCGCAGACGCGCGAGCACATCCTGCTGGCGCGCCAGGTCGGCGTCCCGGCCCTGGTCGTCTACATGAACAAGGTCGACATGGTGGACGATCCCGAGCTGCTCGAACTGGTCGAGCTCGAGGTGCGGGAGCTCCTGTCCAAGTACGAATTCCCGGGCGACGACATTCCGATCATCAAGGGCTCGGCGCTGGCGGCGCTGGAAGGCAAGACCGAGGACATCGGCAAGAACTCCATCATGGAGCTGATGAAGGCGGTGGACTCCTACATCCCGCAGCCTGAGCGCCCGAAGGACCAGCCGTTCCTGATGCCGGTGGAAGACGTGTTCTCGATCTCCGGCCGCGGCACCGTGGTCACCGGCCGCGTCGAGCGCGGCATGATCAAGGTCGGCGAGGAAGTGGAGATCGTCGGCATCCGGCCGACCCAGAAGACGGTGGTCACCGGCGTCGAGATGTTCCGCAAGCTGCTCGACCAGGGCGAGGCCGGCGACAACATCGGCGCGCTGCTGCGCGGCACCAAGCGCGAAGAGGTGGAGCGCGGCCAGGTCCTGTGCAAGCCGGGCTCGGTGAAGCCGCACACCAAGTTCAAGGCCGAGGCCTACATCCTGACCAAGGAGGAGGGCGGCCGGCACACGCCGTTCTTCACCAACTACCGGCCGCAGTTCTACTTCCGCACCACCGACGTGACCGGCGTCGTGCACCTGCCGGAAGGGACCGAGATGGTCATGCCGGGCGACAACGTGACGATGACGGTGGAGCTGATCGTGCCGATCGCCATGGAGGAGAAGCTGCGCTTCGCCATCCGCGAGGGCGGGCGCACGGTCGGTGCCGGCGTGGTCGCCAGCATCATCGAGTAGCCGAACGGACGCCAGACGACCGAGGACAGACAAAAGAGGGACGGAAAAGACGCGAACGGACGACTGATCTGCCTTCTGTCGTCCGTCCTCCGTCGTCCGAAATGCCATGAACGGCCAGAACATCCGCATCCGGCTCAAAGCGTTCGACCATCGCATCCTCGATGCGTCGACGCGCGAGATCGTGAATACCGCCAAGCGCACCGGCGCCCAGGTGCGCGGGCCGATCCCGCTGCCGACCAAGATCGAGAAGTTCACCGTCAACCGCTCGCCGCACATCGACAAGAAGAGCCGCGAGCAGTTCGAGATGCGCACCCACAAGCGGCTGCTCGACATCGTCGATCCGACGCCGCAGACCGTGGACGCGCTGATGAAGCTCGATCTGGCGGCGGGCGTCGACGTCGAGATCAAGCTCTAACGCCGCCTTGGGTTCGAGAAGGACTGAAGATCCATGCGTTCCGGGGTGATTGCACAGAAGATGGGGATGACCCGCCTGTTCACCGAGACCGGCGAACACGTGCCGGTCACGGTGCTCAGGCTGGCCCAGTGCCAGGTGGTCGCGCACCGCACCAAGGACAAGAACGGCTACGTCGCGCTGCAGCTCGGCTCCGGCGCGCGCAAGGTCAAGAACATCCCGAAGGCGGAGCGCGGGCACTTTGCCGTGTCCAAGGTGGAGCCCAAGCGCAAGGTCGCCGAGTTCCGCGTCAGCGACGATGCGCTGATCCCGGTCGGCGCCGAGATCACGGCCGACCATTTTGTCGTCGGCCAGTATGTCGACGTGACCGGCACGTCGATCGGCAAGGGTTTTGCCGGGCCGATGAAGCGCTGGAACTTCGGCGGCTTGCGCGCCTCGCATGGCGTGTCGATCTCGCATCGTTCGCATGGGTCGACCGGCGGCCGCCAGGACCCTGGCAAGACCTTCAAGGGCAAGAAGATGGCCGGCCACCTGGGTGTCGAGCGCGTGACCACGCTCAATCTCAAAGTGGTGCAGACCGACGTCGCGCGCGGCCTCATCCTGGTCGAGGGCGCGGTGCCGGGCGCTAAGGGCGGCTGGATCACGGTGCGCGACGCCGTGAAGAAGCGGCTGCCCGACGGCGTGCCGAAGCCGGGAAAATTCCGCCTGCCGGGCGGCGAAGACGGCGCCGCTCCGCCGGCCGAGAGCGAGGCGGCGGCGCAGACGCCGGCCGCTGAGGGAGCGTGACATGGAACTGCAGGTCACCACCCTCGACGGCAAGGCGGCGGGCTCGGTCGAGCTGTCGGATGCGATTTTCGGCCTCGATCCGCGCGCCGACCTGATCCAGCGCTGCGTCAACTGGCAGCTCGCCAAGCGCCAGCGTGGCACCCACAAGGTCAAGAACCGCGCCGAGATCTGGCGCACCGGCAAGAAGATGTACCGCCAGAAGGGCACCGGCAGCGCCCGGCACGGCTCGGCGCGCGTCAACCTGTTCCGCGGCGGCGGCCGCTCGTTCGGGCCCGTGGTGCGCAGCCACGCCATCGACCTGCCGAAGAAGGTGCGGGCGCTCGCCTTGCGGCACGCGCTCTCTGCCAAGGCCAAGGACGGTGGCATCATCGTGCTCGACCAGGCTGCGATGGACGCCGGCAAGACCAAGGGCCTGCGCGACCGCTTCGAGAAGCTGGGCCTGAGCAACGCGCTGATCATCGACGGCGCCGAGGTCAACGCCAACTTCCGGCAGGCCGCGCGCAACATCCCCAACATCGACGTCCTGCCGGTGCAGGGCATCAACGTTTACGACATTCTGCGGCGGCACACGCTGGTACTCACCAAGGCCGCGCTCGATGCGCTGGAGGCGCGCTTCAAATGAGCCCCGATCCGCGCCATTACGACGTCATCATCGCGCCGGTGATCACCGAGAAGGCGACCATCGCCTCGGAGCGCAACCAGGTGACTTTCAAGGTCGCGCGCAACGCCACCAAGCCGCAGATCAAGGAGGCGGTGGAGAAGCTGTTCGACGTCAAGGTGAAGAGCGTCAACACGTTGGTGCGCAAGGGCAAGCTGAAGGCCTTCCGCGGGTCGCTCGGCCGCCAGCAGGCCGTCAAGAAGGCGATCGTGACGCTGGAAGAGGGTCACCGCATCGACGTGACCACGGGACTGTAAGGGCGGAGACACGCGATGGCACTGAGAACCTACAAGCCGGTCACGCCCAGCCAGCGCCAGCTCGTCCTGGTCGACCGCTCCGGCCTGTACAAGGGCAAGCCGGTCAAGCAGCTCACCGAGGGCAAGAACGCCAGCGGCGGCCGCAACAACAACGGTCGCATCACGGTGCGTTTCCGCGGCGGCGGCCACAAGCAGGCCTACCGCCGGATCGATTTCAAGCGGCGCAAGTTCGACATGCCGGCCAAGATCGAGCGCATCGAGTACGACCCGAACCGCACCGCCTTCATTGCGCTGCTCAAGTACGAGGACGGCGAGCTCGCCTATATCCTGGCGCCGCAGCGCTTGGCGGCGGGCGACACCGTGGTGGCCGGCGAGCACGTGGACGTGAAGCCGGGCAACGCCATGCCCATGGCCAACATGCCGATCGGCACCATCGTGCACAATATCGAGCTGAAGATCGGCAAGGGCGGCCAGCTTGCCCGCTCAGCCGGGACCTACGCCCAGATCGTCGGGCGCGACCAGGAATACGTGATCCTGCGCCTCAACTCGGCCGAGCAACGCCTGGTGCACGGGCGCTGCATGGCCACGGTCGGCGCCGTGTCGAACCCCGACCACATGAACATCTCGATCGGCAAGGCCGGCCGCACCCGCTGGCTCGGCCGGCGTCCGCACAATCGCGGCGTGTCGATGAACCCGATCGATCACCCGCATGGCGGCGGCGAAGGCCGCACCTCGGGCGGTCGCCATCCGGTCACGCCGTGGGGCTTCCCGACCAAGGGCAAGAAGACCCGCAAGAACAAGTCGACCACCAAGTTCATCGTTTCCAGCCGCCATGCGCGGAAGAAGAAGTAAGGCAGCACCATGGGACGTTCGGTTTGGAAGGGCCCGTTCGTTGACGGCTATCTGCTCAAGAAGGCGGAAGCCTCGCGCGCGTCGGGCCGCCATGAGGTGATCAAGATCTGGAGCCGCCGCTCCACCATCCTGCCGCAGTTCGTCGGGCTGACGTTCGGCGTCTACAATGGGCAGAAGCACATTCCGGTGCTGGTGACGGAGGAGATGGTCGGCCACAAGTTCGGCGAGTTCTCGCCGACCCGCACGTTCTATGGCCATGCGGCCGACCGCAAGGCCAAGCGCACCACCACCGCCACCCCTAGCACCTGACGTTCGCAGGCGAGGAACCGACATGGGCAAGAAGAAGCGCGAACGCAGCCTCGCCGACAACGAGGCCAAGGCCGTGGCGCGCAACATCCGGGTGAGCCCGCAGAAGCTCAACCTTGTCGCCGCGCTGATCCGCGGCAAGGCGGTGGTGACGGCGCTCGCCGACCTGCAGTTCTCGCGCAAGCGCATTGCCAAGGACGTGCGCAAGTGCCTGGAGTCGGCGATCGCCAACGCCGAAAACAATCACGACCTCGACGTCGACGATCTCGTCGTCGCCGAGGCGCATGTCGGCAAGGGTCTTGTCATGAAGCGCTTCACGCCGCGCGCCCGCGGCCGCGCCGGACGCATTCACAAGCCGTTCTCGCACCTGACCATTGTCGTGCGTCAGGTCGAGGCGACGGCCTAGGAGGAAATATGGGTCAGAAGGTCAATCCGGTCGGGCTGCGCCTCGGCATCAACCGGACCTGGGATTCGCGCTGGTTTGCCGGCAAGAACGACTACGGCAAGCTACTGCACGAGGACATGAAGATCCGCGAGGAGCTGATGACGCAGCTCAAGCAGGCGGCGGTGGCGAAGATCGT
>Ga0209466_1000158_pt1 | contig 15323 bp, 13 predicted proteins | sample PanSoiPlo30MoBio_FD_188323 | JGI IMG/M metagenome (GOLD analysis project Ga0209466, IMG submission 188323) | Tropical forest soil microbial communities from Panama analyzed to predict greenhouse gas emissions - Panama Soil Plot 30 MoBio (SPAdes)... | ecosystem: Environmental > Terrestrial > Soil...
CGGCAGGATGGCGTGCGCCATGGCGTCGCCGACCAGGCTCATGCGGCGGAGCATGAGGAACACGCCGATGGGGCCGGCACCGAGCGACAGCGCCAGCGTGCCGACCAGGGCACGGCGCATGAATTCGAACTCGATGAAGGGGGAGATGAAGGTGTCGGTGATCACGTGAAAAGAATCTCGATCGCGAGGTGCATGTTGAGACCCCCCTCCCTGTCCCTCCCCCACAAGGGGGGAGGGAACGCTGTGGCGCGCATCTTCGCAACGCAATGCCGTGCGGACGAGAGCTGATCCGCAATTCCGCGCACAGTGCTAAAAAAGGCGCTCTCCTCCGGTCCCCTCCCCCCTTGTGGGGGAGGGACAGGGAGGGGGGTTCGCAACGTCAATTTCATGAACGTCATGCGGCCTGGATGCATTCGGCCGCATGGGTATCGAAGGCTTCGCACATCCGCCGCGCCTTCAGGAGGTTCTCCGCCGTCAGCACGTCGGGCGTGCGCCCCCAGGCCACCGGCTCGCGCGCCAGCAGCAGCGACTCGGGAAAGTTGGCCTTGATCAGATCGAAATCGTGCAGCGCCACCATGATGGTGCGCTGCTCGCGATGCCAGCGCTGGACGATCTCCAGCAGGTCCGCAATGGTCTTGGCGTCGATGGCGTTGAACGGCTCGTCGAGCAGGATCACGCGAGCGTCCTGCAGCAGCAGGCGGGCGAACAGCGTGCGCTGCATCTGGCCGCCCGACAGCGAGGCGATCGGCCGCTCCTCGAAGCCGCGCAAGCCGACGGCGGCAATCGCCTCGTGCACCCGCCCGCGCGCCGCCGCGCCGATCCCGCCGAACAAGCCGGCGCGCCGCCACAGGCCCATCGCCACCATGTCGTAGACGTTGATGGGAAACGAGCGGTCGATGTCGGCGATCTGCGGCAGATAGGCGATGTCGCGGATGCCGCAGCCGTCGACCGCGATGGCGCCGGCGAGCGGCGTCAGCAGCCCGACGATGCCTTTGAACAGGGTCGACTTGCCGCCGCCATTGGGACCGCACACCGCGAGCAGCGTGCCAGGCGCCACCGCGCCGTCCAGATGATGCACGGCCGGATGGCGGTCGTAGCCCAGCGTCAGATTCTGAAAACGCAACGCGGCGGTCATCGCATCCCCGTCAGGCCATGGCCCACAGAACGGCCACCCACAGCAGCGCAATGACGACGGCCGCGCCGGCGAGGCGCTGCCACGCGGACAGCCGCAGCAGCGACGGCGGAACCGTGACCGGATGCGCGCCGGGAGCGTGATGGTGATGCGACAACCGCGCCTCGCAATGGCTGGCCAGACCCCGCAGGGCCGTGTTTTGTTATAATATAACGTTTCGCGTTGTCCAGCCAAGGCATCGGCCTCGGGGATCTCTTGTGAACGTGCGCGCGCCAGCCATATTCGGCACCCATGCGATCAGCGCTCGCCCCCCAGCAGCACGCGGCTCAGGTGCGCCCGGCTCAGGCATCGGACCTCGCGACGCTGATGGCGATCGAGGAGCGCGCCTTCGCCACCGACCGCATCTCACGCAAAAGCTTCCGCCGGCTGCTCGGCTCGCGCCACGCCGCGACACTGGTCGCCGAGATCGGCGGCAAGCTCGCCGGCTACGCGCTGGTGCTGTTCCGCGCGGGCACGGGTGTTGCCCGCCTCTACTCGATCGCGATCGCGCCGGAGTTTTCCGGCCGCCGCCTCGGCCCGAGGCTGGTCGAGGCTGCCGAGCAGGCGGCGCTCGCCCGCGGCGCCGGACGGTTGCGGCTCGAGGTGCACGAGGCGAACGCGCACGCTCTTGCGCTCTATCGCCGGCTCGGCTACCGGGAGTTCGGCCGGCATGAGCACTACTACGAGGACAAGGGCCACGCGCTGCGCTTCGAGAAGCGGCTCGCACCCGCTTCTCCACACCTGCGCGACGCGCCGCCCTACTTCCACCAAACCACGGAGTTCACGTGCGGGCCGGCCTGCATGATGATGGCGCTGGCCTGGGCCGATCCGGCGTACCGGCCCACTGCGGGGGACGAGCTCAAGCTCTGGCGTGAGGCGACGACGATCTTCATGACGTCCGGTCCGGGCGGCTGCGAGCCCTTTGGGGTGGCCGTGACATTGAAACGTCACGGACTCGCGTCAGAAATTTACGTCAGCCGGGCTGGGCCCTACTTCCTCGACACGGTGCGCCAGGAGGACCAGCGGCGGGTGATGCGGCTCGCCCAGGAGGAGTTCCGGCGCGAGGCCGAAGAGTTGAAAATTCCGATTCACCTTGCGTCCCTCGGCGAATCGGCTCTGATTGAAACTTTCGAGCAGGGTGTCGCCGCTATCGTGCTCGTCTCGGGCTACCGCATGGTGCGTCGGAACGTTCCCCACTGGGTGTTCGTTTTCGGTCGTGACGGCCGGCACATCCTGGTGCACGACCCGGCCGCTCCCAGGGACGCGCACGGCAACGCGACGGGCCAGGAGACCTATGCAGTTCCCTTAAGCGAGTTCGATCGCATGGCGCGGTTCGGCCGGGACGAGCTGCGCGCCGCGGTCCTCATCCGGAAAGGACGTTTGCAATGACCGGCTGGGTCATTCTGGTCGACCAGCCCAAGGATTTCCCCAACGCCGACACTCCGCACAAGGTCATCATGACGAGCGAGTATCTCGCGCGTCCGCGGCTGTTCGAAACGGGGCGCCCGAAGCTCATCAACCTGTCGCGCTCCTATGCGTACCAGTCCAAGGGCTACTACGCCTCGCTGCTCGCCGAGGCGCGTGGCCACCGCGTGGTGCCGAGCGTGGAGACCATGCTCGAGCTTCGCGAGGCCAAGCTCTACGAGCATGCCCTGCCCGACCTCGAGGACGAGCTCAACCGCTGCGCCCGCAAGGCCGGGTTCGAGCCGGGCGGCGAGTTCAAGTTCCTGGTCTGCTTCGGCATTGCCAATGATCCGCGCTTCGAGGTGTTCGGCCGCCTGCTGTTCGACTGGTTCCGCTGCCCGGCGCTCGAGGTGACGGTCGAGCCCGGCCAATGGCTGACGATCGGCCGCATCCGGCCGCGCACCATCACGCGGCTGGCCAACGGCGAGGCGGCGTTCTTCCGCGACGCCCTGCACCAGCACACCAGGCGCGAGTGGCGCGACCCCAAGGCGCGCACGATCGCCAAGTACGACCTGGCAGTCCTGCACGATCCCAACGAGAAGATGCCGCCGTCATCGGTGGCGTCGCTGAAGCACCTGGCGCGGGTGGCGGAAAAGCTGTCGGTGGACGTCGAGCCGATCACCCGCCGCCAGCTCGACGAGCTCGCCGAATACGACGGCCTGTTCATCCGCGAGACCACGTCGATCGACAACCATACCTACCGCTTCGCCCGCCGCGCCTGGCAGGAGGGCATGCCGGTCATCGACGATCCGATCTCGATGATCCGCTGCACCAACAAGGTGTTTTTGATGGAGCTCCTGGGCTCCAACCAGGTGCCGACGCCGCCGACCGTGATGCTGGCCGACGATACCGACCTGCCGCGCGCCATGGACGAGCTCGGCCTGCCGCTGGTGGTGAAAATTCCCGACGGATCGTTCTCGCGCGGCATCCACCGGGTGGCAACGCTGGAGGAATTCAAACGCATCGCCGACGAACTGTTCGAGGAGACGGATCTCCTGCTGGCGCAAAAGTTCCTGCCCACCGATTTCGACTGGCGGGTCGGCGTGCTCGCCGGCGAGCCATTGTTCGTGTGCCAGTACCGCATGGCGCGCGGCCACTGGCAGGTGGTCAAGCACCGGCCGGACGGATCCTCGAGCGAGGGCGGCTTCCGCACCTTCGACCTCGACCAGGCGCCGCCCGGGGTGATCGACATCGCGGTGCGCGCCGCCAAGCCGATCGGCGACGGCTTCTATGGCGTCGACCTCAAGCAGACCAACGACGGCGTCGTGGTCATGGAGGTCAACGATAACCCCAGCCTCGAGCACGGCATCGAGGATACGGTCGGCAAGGACGAGATCTGGATGCGCCTGCTCAAGTGGTTCATCGAGCGCTTCGAGCAGTAAGCCGCCCACACACCACATCGTCATGGCCGGGCTTGTCCGCGCCATTCTCGTTTCATGGCCTCGTCCACCCAAGCGAGATGCGCGGGTCACGCCCGCGCATGACGAGCCGATTTGACAATTGCGGCGGAATGTTCTCTTTTTGTTCTGATCATGGGAATCTCCTGGATTCGAACTTCGGCCGCTGGTTTGTGACAGCACGCGGGGTGACCTGGCGTCATGGACGCGACAGCCACGATCCTCCATGCCGACCTGGACGCCTTCTATGCCTCGGTCGAGCAATTGCTCGACCCGTCGCTGCGCGGCAAGCCGATCGCGGTCGGCGGCGGAGTGGTGCTGGCCGCGTCGTACGAAGCCAAGGCGTTCGGCGTCCACAGCGCCATGCCGGGCTGGAAGGCGCGCGAGCTCTGCCCGCACCTCATCTTCGTCGGCGGTCATTTCGACGACTATCAGCGGCTGGGCGACGCCGCCATCGGCGTGCTTGGCGACTACACGCCGCTGGTTGAACGCATCTCCATCGACGAGGCCTTTGCCGACGTTGCCGGCTGCACCCATCTGTTCGGTCGGCCCGACGAAATTGCGCGGACGATCCGGCGCCGCGTGCGCCAGGAGATCGGGCTGCCGATCTCGATCGGCGTGGCCCGCACAAAACACCTTGCGAAGATCGCCTCGCAGGTGGCCAAGCCCGATGGACTGATCGTGGTCGATCCGGCCACCGAACTGGAATTCCTGCACGACCTGCCGGTCGAACTGATGTGGGGCGTCGGCCCGGTCACGGCCGCACGCTTGGCCGAGAACGGCGTGCGCATCATCGGCCAACTGGCGCAGAGGCCGGAGCAATGGCTGGAGCGGCTGCTCGGCCACGCGCTGGGCGACAAGCTGGCCGCGCTGGCGTGGAATCGCGACCCACGGACGATCAAGCCGCATCGTCGCGCGCACTCGGCCGGCGCCCAGTCGGCAATGGGCAGGAAGCCCGCCGAAGAGCAGATTTTTCGCCCTGCCCTGCGTCATCTCGCCGACCGGGTCGCGAGCCGGCTGCGGGCCAAAACCCGGCCCGGCCGGACCGTGACGGTGCGGGTCCGGTTCGCCGATCTCCGCTCGGTGACGCGCGCGATCACGCTGCCGGCGCCGATTTCGGCGACCGCAATCCTTGCGGAAATCGCCGAGGACCTGGTGCGCGGCGTCCTGGCCGATCACCCCGACGAGAAGACCATCTCGCTGCTGGCGATCTCGGTATCGAACCTGGAGCGGCAGGCGATCGTACAGCTGGAGTTCCCGCTCGGACTCGACGGCGAGGAGCGCCGCCCCGGCAGCCGCAAGGGCATGGCGCGCTGGCAGGCCGATCGCGCGGTCGATGCGATCCGCGATCGCTTCGGCTGGGAGGCGGTCGGATACGGATCGGTCGCGCTGGAAATTGTCCGCTCCGTCCCCGACGAGTTCCGCGAGCTCGCCGAAAAGGACCTGTGACCGTCACGGCGCACGCGCCGCGCGCTGCCCTCACGACAACGTCTCGACGCCATGGTTCACATCCCGGCAGCCGTCGTACAGTATTGCCTTGGCTGAAGTCCGCTCATTCCGCAGGGAGGTGTGTGATGGGGACGGCAATGCGCGCGCAATGGATTGCGCTGTGTGGCTTCGTCGGGCTGCTGGCCTCGGCCGCGGCGTGCTTCGCCCAGGGCCCCACGGACAATCCGTACCGCCCGGTCAGGGGGCTGGCCGACGGTGGCGGGCCCAGCGTTCCTGGCGGTGAATGGGCGAGGCTCCCCGGCGGCCGCGAGATGGGACCGCCGGCCTCGGTGCACGTCGATATCGACGGCGAGAGCATCTGGGCCTTCATTCGCTGCGACGAGACCAGCCCGGTGCCGGTGGCGCGCGGCGGCCGCTTCGGCATCGACTGTATGAATCCCGACGGCACGCTCAAACCGCACGACACGATTTTCAAGTTCGACCCCAAGGGCAACGTGGTGAAGAGCTTTGGCGCCCAGATGTTCATCTGGCCACACGGTCTCCACGTCGACCGCGAAGGCAATGTGTGGGCGACCGACTCGGGCGCCGACGCCGCGGTTGCGACCGCCGCCAAGGCCGGTGTCAAAGCCGGCCACGTCGTGCGCAAGTTCAGCCCGGACGGACAGCTGCTGATGACGCTGGGCGAGCCGGGCGTGGGCGGCGACGACGAATATCATTTCCGCTCGCCGACCGCGGTGGTGACAGCGCCCAACGGCGATATCTTCGTCGCCGACGGCCATTTCACCAGCAACCGCATCGTAAAATATTCGAAGGACGGAAAATTCATCAAGCAGTGGGGCAAGACCGGATACGGGCCGGGCGAATTCCAGGTCCCGCACTGCATCGCCATGGACAAGCGCGGCCGGCTGTTCGTCTGTGACCGGTCGAATGCGCGGATTCAGATCTTCGACCAGGACGGAAAGTTTCTGGGCAGGTGGTACCAGTTCGGTATGCCGAGCGGGATCGCGTTCTCGGTCAACGACGACGACCTGATCTACGTGTTCGATTCGGAATCGGACAATGTCGAGAACCCAGGCTTCGAGCAGGGGATTCGGATCGGCGACGCGCAGCACGGCTGGGTGAAGCATTTCATCCTCGACCAGGGCGGCAACCCGAACACGCGAACGGGCAGCGGACCCGAATTCGGCGCCGTCGACAAGCACGGCAACGTGTTCGCGGGCGAGCCGCGGCCGCGCGTGCTGCGGAAGTACGTGAAGGTGAGATAGTCGCCTGGCCGAGGCGGACATTGGCATGTCGGCTGCGGGCAAGGCTTCACGCGATCACGGCGGCGGCGGGCAGGAGGGACCTCACTCCATCCTGCCGCCGAACAACCGCTCGGCGTTGCCGTGGGCGATGCGCCGCGCCTGATCGGCGGGCAGTTGCGCCAGCCAGTTGCGGTACCCTTGCATCAGGGTGTCGTACGCGAACCATCGCTCGTTGATCCAGGTATCCGAGCCGATCAGGAAACGGTCGGAATATTTTGCGAACAGCGCGCGCCAATCGGCGGTCAGCTTGCCGGCGCCGTCGGTGATGCCGCCACGATAGGACAGCTCGCCCCATAGCGCGTGCTTGTCGAGCAGCTCGGCGACCCGCTGCGGCGCCGTCGAGAACCCGGTATGCGCCCAGATGATCTTGGCCTTGGCGTTGTGGCCGAGCAGGATCAGCAGCGCTTCCTCGTCGCAATGGGCATGCAGATAGAGGTCGCGCTCGACCGCGAAGTCGACGATCTTCTTGACCCATCCGGTCGCGGCCGACTTGCCGTAGATGTGGAACTCGCCGATGCCGCGGTAGGCGCCGCGCTTGTATTCGGACTGCACCAGCTCGTAGATCGTCGGATCGTCGAACCAGGTCTGCATGTCGCTGCGCACCCGATAGGGACGGATGAAAGGCACGACCCACAGCCCCGGCGCCTTGGCGTCGAGCAGGGCGCGCGTGCCCGTGTTGGGGCGGCTGGTCGCCAGGATGCCGGCGACGTTGTTGCGCTTGAAAATCTCCAGCACCTTGTCGAGCGGATAGAACGGCGTCGGCTCGGCGTTGTAGTGCAGATGCGCGTCGAACAGTTTCAGCGGCGCCTGGGCGTGGGCCATGGTGGCCGCCGCGGTTGCGGCGACAAGGACGCCAAGCATGCGTTTCAGCATCGCCCCCTCCTCAAAAATCCCGGCATGGAAGCCGTCATCCCAGCGGCCCCTTACCCAATCGCGTCAGATCGAACCGATCCACCTCGCCCAGAAGCTCGACGAAGGCGCGCGCGCCGTAATCGAGCGCCGCCTCGCCCTTTTCGCGGCTGGCGGCGGTGGGGTCGCCGACGGCGCCCGAGGGATGCAGGTCCTGGGTGGCCCAGCCGAAGCCGGCCGGCCGGTAGGCGTGCAGCCACTTGAACTCGCGCTCCATGGCGACGCTCGCCGGCACGGCATTCTGCGCGCGCTCCCGGCGCACGGTCTCGGGGCGCGCCGCCAGCATCAGCGAGGTCTCGATGGCGCCGGCGTGGATGCCGTGGTGGCGCTCCTCGGCCGAGAACAAGCCCTCCGGATAACCAAAGCGGTGCCAGGCGCAGACCACCAAAAACATGTTCAGGCGCACGCGCAGCTCGCGGGCAATCAGCTCAATGGCCTGCAGATTGCCGCCGTGGCTGGTGACGAGGACGAACTTGCGCACGCCGGCGCGGTGCACCGACTCGGCGATCTCGCTCCATGCCCGGATGACCGTGGTCGAACTCAGCGTCAGGGTGCCCGGAAAGGCCACATGCTCGTCGGACTGGCCGAGCTTCTGCAGCGGCAGAAAGCTCACCGGCAGCCCGGCCGGCAGCATGGCGCGCACGCGCTCCAGATAGGCCTGGGCGATGAACGTATCGACACCGAGCGGCAGGTGCGGCCCGTGCTGCTCGACCGCCGCGACCGGCAGCACGGCGATCCAGCGGGACGTATCGGCGCCGGCCACGTCCTCCCACGTCATCTCCAGCCAGTCGCGCTTCGGCAGCATGCGGCACTGTCCTTGCAAAGTCGGCCGCCGGCCGCCTTGCACGGCCGATGATCGGCCGGTAGCTCAGGGCAGCGGCGCCAAGAGGATGCGGCGTCGGGCCCGCCCGGGCAAGACACCCGGCGTCCGGCACCGTCGAGGAGAAGCGATGAACTTTGGGCTGGTGCGATCGTTGGCCGTGGCGGCGCTGGCCAGCATGGTGGCGACGGCGGCCGGCGCCCAGGCGCTGGACAAGGTGACGTTCGGCACCAACTGGGTGGCCGAGGCCGAGCATGGCGGCTTCTACCAGGCGGCGGCCGACGGCACCTATCGCAAATACGGCCTCGACGTCACCATCGTGCCGGGCGGCCCGCAGGTGAACAACCGAATCCTGGTGCCGGTCGGCAAGATGGACTTCGTCATCGTCGCCGGCACGCTGCAGGCCTTCGACGTCGCGGTGCAGAACATTCCCACCGTGTCGGTCGCCGCCTTCTTCCAGCGCGACCCGCAGGTGCTGCTGGCGCACCCGGACCAGGGCATCGATAAATTCGAGGATCTGAAGAAGCTCACGCTGCTGGTCTCGGCCGAAGGCATGGTGAACTATTTTCAGTGGCTCAAGGCGGACTTCGGTTTCAACGACCGACAGGTCAAGCCGTACACGTTCAATCCGCAGCCGTTCCTGGCCGACAAGCGCAGCGCCATGCAGGGCTATGTCACGTCGGAGCCCTTTGCGATAGAGAAGCAGGCGGGCTTCAAGCCAAAAGTCTTTTTGCTCGCCGACTACGGCTACGACACCTATTCGACCCTGATCGAGACGCGCCGCGAGCTGGTCGAGAAGAAGCCCGACCTGGTGCAGCGCTTCGTCAATGCCTCGATCATCGGCTGGTACAACTACATCTACGGCGACAACCAGGCCGCCAACGCGCTGATCAAGGCGCACAACCCGGAAATGACCGACGCGCTGCTGGCCTATTCGGTCGCCACGATGAAGCAGTACGGCATCGTCGATTCCGGCGATGCGCGCGAGCTCGGCATCGGCGCGATGACGGACGCCCGCATGAAGAGCTTTTACGACAAGATGGTGCGGGCCGGCGTGGTGAAACCCGGTCTCGATTATGCAAAATCCTATACGCTGCAATTCGTTAACAAGCGGGTCGGCATCGACCTGCGCCCGAAGAATTGATCCGGCTGACTGGATCTCCGCTTGAGACGTTCATGACTCGCTGGACCCCCACCCCATCCCTCCCCCTTTCAGGGGGAGGGAGGAGAGCGCCGCACGCACATCGCGTCGAGCTGAAACGCCGCGCGTGCCGCAAACTCTCTCCTCCCCCTGAAAGGGGGAGGAATAAGGTGGGGGTCTTATTTCCCAGCACGAGAACGATTTGAACCAGCGATGGGCGAGCCCGCGAACGCCGTAAGGGATGCGCGCACGGAAGCGGACGGTGCGCCGATCGTCGCGCTGCGCAACGTGTCCAAGACGTTCGCCAACGGCGTGATGGCGCTCGACCGGCTCGACCTCGCGGTGCGGCCGGGCGAATTCCTGACGCTGCTCGGGCCGTCCGGCTGCGGCAAGTCGACGGCGCTGCGCCTGATCGCCGGATTGGGCGCGCCGTCGGGCGGCACCATTGCCTGGCCGCAGGATTTTCCGCGTGGCGCCACCGGAGCGATCGGCTTCGTGTTCCAGGAACCGACCCTGATGCCGTGGGCGACGGTGTTCGCCAACGTCCACCTGCCGCTGCGGCTCGCCGGCGTTACGGCGAATGAGGCACAACCCCGGGTGATGGAGACGCTCGCCCGCGTCGGCCTCGCCGACTTTGCCGACGTGTATCCGCGCGAGCTGTCGGGCGGCATGAAGATGCGCGTGTCGATCGCCCGCGCGCTCGTTACCCAGCCGAGGCTCCTCTTGATGGACGAGCCGTTCGCGGCGCTCGACGAGATCACGCGCTTCCGCCTCAACGACGACCTGCTGGCGCTGTGGCACGCCTTGGGCAAGACGGTCGTGTTCGTCACCCATTCGGTGTTCGAGTCGGTCTACCTGTCGAGCCGCATCGTCGTGATGACGCCGCGGCCGGGCCGCGTGCATGCCGAGCTCAAGATCGACGCGCCCTATCCGCGCGACGCGAGCTTCCGCACGTCGGCACAGTATGTTGGCTTGTGCCGGCTCGCGTCGGAGGCGCTGGCCGGCGCCATGGCGCGGGCCGAAGGAGGCGCAACGTGAGCGACCCGTTGCCGCAGGCCGACCACCGCGAGCGCTTGCTGCGCGCCCTCCTGCCCTGTGCCGTGCTGGCGCTCGGGATTCTGGCCTGGGACATGGTGGTGCGGCTGAACGATATTCCGCCTTATGTCCTGCCGGGCCCCCTGCTCGTCGCCAGAACGCTGGAAACCGACTGGCCGGTGTTGTCGGGCTCGCTGCTCGTCACGCTGATCACGACCTTCCAGGGCCTGGCGCTGGCGGTGATCGGCGGCGTCGGCCTGGCGGTGCTGTTCAACCAGTCGCGCGTGCTCGAATACGCGCTCTATCCTTACGCCGTCATTCTCCAGGTCACGCCGATCGTGGCGATCGCGCCGCTGCTGCTCATCTATCTGCCGCAGCCCGCCGCCGTGCTGGCCTGCGCCTGGATCGTGGCGTTCTTCCCGGTGCTCGCCAACACGACGCTGGGGCTCAACTCGGTCGACCATAATCTCATCAACCTGTTCGAACTCTACGGCGCCTCGCGCTGGCAGATTCTTGCGCACCTCAAGCTGCCGGCCGCATTGCCGGCGATGCTCGCCGGCATCCGCATTGCCGGCGGCCTGGCGCTGATCGGCGCCGTGGTCGCCGAGATCGCGGCCGGCACGGCGGGCGCAGGCTCGGGCCTCGCCTACCGCATCGTCGAAGCGGGCTACCGGCTCAACATTCCAAGACTGTTCGCCGCGCTGCTGCTGTTGTCGGTGACCGGCATCGTGATCTTCTTCGCGCTCTCGCTGGTCTCGCACCTGGTGCTGCGCCGCTGGCACGAGAGCGCGATCGCCCGCGAGCGCTGAAACCAGTCGCTTCCCGACGCGGCGGAAACGCGCGATAATCGCCCACGCCGTAGCTCAGGAGGGCGACCATGCGGAGTCTCTGGCTCGTCGCGTGCATGTGTCTGGGTGGCGTTCTTGTTCAGACAGCCTCGTGGCCCGCCGCCGCGCAGACGCCGACGCTGGCCGGAACCGTCTCCTCGGCGGAGGAAGGCGCCATGGAGGGCGTGCTGGTCAGCGCGCGCCGGGACGGATCCACCATCACGATCACCGTCGTGACCGACGCACAGGGCCGCTACGCCTTCCCGGCGAGCCTCGAGCCCGGCCGCTACGCGCTGGCAACCCGCGCCGTGGGCTATCGGCTCGATGGGCCCAAGACGGCCGAGCTTCCGGCGGCCGGTATGGCGGCCGCCGCCGACCTCAAGCTCAGCCGGGTGAAGAACGTGGCGGCGCAGCTTTCGAGCGGCGAGTGGCTGCTGAGCATGCCGGGCGCCGACCAGCAGAAGGCGTTTCTGACCCAGTGCGTCGGCTGCCACACGCTGCAGCGCGTGATCATGTCCACGCACGATGCCGACGCGTTCCAGCAGGTGTTCCGGCGCATGGCCATGTACTCGCCGGGCTCGCAGCCGACGCATCCGCAGCCGCTCCTGCCCGGCCCGCGGGGCGAGCGCCCGGTGGTGACCGGCGCCGCCGCCGTAGCCGCCGCCGAATACCTGGCGGGCCTCAACATGAGCACCGCCGAGACCCTGGAGTTTCCGCTCAAAACGCTGCCGCGGCCCAAGGGGCGTGCGACGAAAGTGGTGATCACCGAATACGACCTGCCGCGCCGGGATGCGATGCCGCACGACGTGATCGTCGACCCGCAGGGCAACGCCTGGTACTCTGATTTCGGCTCGCAGTTCGTCGGCGTGCTCGATCCCACAACCGGCAAGGTCAAGGACATCGCGATTCCCGTGCTCAAGCCGGAGCAGCCGAAAGGCGGGCTCGACCTCGAGTTCGATCCTTCCGGCAACATCTGGCTGTCGATGATGTACCAGGCCGGCGTTGCCAGGATCGATCGCACGACCCACGCAGTCACGACCTATCCGTTCCCCAAGGAGTGGCAGACGAACTCGACCCAGGCCTCCATGGTGTCGCCGAACCACTCCAACGTCGACGGCAAGGTGTGGACCAACAACCAGGAGGACCATTTCACCTACCGGCTCGACCTCGCCACCGGCACTTACGAGAACCTCGGCCAGGCCAAGGATCCGTCGGGCAAGCAGATCCGCGCCTACGGCATGCCGACCGACCAGCACAACAACGTCTACCAGCTGGAATTCGGCGGCACGAGCATCGGCCGGCGCGACGCAAAGACCGGCGAGGTGAAAATCTGGCGCACGCCGCTGGCGGGCTCGCGACCGCGCCGCGGCCGGGTGGACGAGCAGAACCGCCTGTGGTTCGCCGAGTATGGCGGCAACCGCATCGCCATGTTCGATCCGGCGAGCGAGCGCATCCAGGAGTGGATGCTGGCGACGCCGTGGAGCGCGCCCTATGACGTCGTCCCGACGCGCAACGGCGAGGTGTGGACCGGATCGATGCTGACCGACCAGGTGTCGCGCCTCGACACCAGGACCGGCGCGGTGGTCGATTATCTGCTGCCGCGCACGACCAACATCCGCCGGGTGTTCGTGCAGGAGACGGGAGAGAGGCCGGTGTTCTGGGTCGGCAGCAACCACGGCGCCTCGATCATCCGGCTCGAGCCGCTGGATTAATACGCTTTCGCCGGGGCGAACTCGGCGCGCTCCCTCTCCCCTGTGGGGAGAGGGTTGGGGTGAGGGGGCGAGTGACCCTCGATCGGCCCTTGCCCCCTCACCCGGCGCGCAAGAGCGCGCCGACCTCTCCCCTCTGGGGAGAGGTGGAGCAAGTGGCCCGGCCTCGCTCACTCCTAGCCGCCCAGCAGCAACCGCAGCGCCATGCCCAGCGCCGCCATGACGGCGACCGTCTCGACCAGGCCGCGGTGCAGCCCGAACGCCAGCACGCCAGCGATGACCGCAAGCGCCGCCGCCTTGAGGTCGAGCGCCCACACATCGATCGCATACCAGCGCAACGGCCCGGCGCGCATTTCCTGCACCTGCCCGAACAGCACGTGCAGCGCGAACCAGACCGACAGGTTGAGGATCACGCCGACCACCGCCGCGGTGATCGCCGCCAGCGCACCCGAGAGGCGCTGGTTGGCGCGCAACTGCTCGATGAACGGCGCGCCGGCGAAGATCAGCAGCATGGCGGGCGTGAAGGTGACCCACGTGGTCATCGCGGCGCCGAGAATGCCGGCGGCAACCGGCGAGAACGGCTCCGGCGCGCGAAAGGCGGCGAGGAAGCCGACGAACTGCGTCACCAGGATGAGCGGCCCGGGCGTGGTCTCCGCCAGCCCGAGGCCATCGACCATTTCCGGCGCGCTCATCCAGCCCTGGGTCGCGACCGCCTCCTGCGCCATATAGGCGAGCAGCGCATAGGCGCCGCCAAAACTCACCACCGCGAGTTTCGAGAAGAACGTGCCAATGCTCACCAGCACATGCTTCGGGCCGAACACGAGGGCGGCAAGCGCCACCGGCGTCCACCATACAACCAGACCGATCACGGTTGCCCATGCGGCCTGCCGCCAGCGGCCGGGCGGCGGTTCCGTCACGATATCGGCATCCGACTTGAGGCCGAGCGCGGCGGGTGACGAGCGGGCCACCAGGAAACCGACGAGTCCAGCGGCCACCACGATGAGTGGAAACGGCAGGGCGAAGAAGAAGATGCCGACATAGGCCGCCGCCGCCAGCGCCAGGAGCACAGAAGTCTTCAGCGCGCGCTTGCCGATGCGGATGAGCGCCTCCAGCACGATGACCAGCACCGCCGCCTTGATGCCGAACAAGGCGCCGTCGACCAGCGAGAAGCCGCGCCCGAGCGCGTAGATCAGGCTCAAGCCCAGCATCACCAGCGCGCCGGGCAGCACGAACAGGATGCCGGCCGTCAGCCCGCCGCGGACGCCATGCAGCAGCCAGCCGATATAGGTGGCGAGCTTCTGCGCCTCCGGTCCCGGCAGCAGCATGCAGAAACTGAGTGCGTGCAGGAACCGCGGCTCGTCGATCCACTTCTTCTCGTCCACCATGACGCGATGCATCATGGCGATCTGCCCGGCCGGCCCGCCGAAGTTGACGCAGCCGATCTTCAGCCAGACCTTGAAGAATTCTCCGAAGCCCGGTTGGGCCTCGCCGCCGGTTTGCGGTGAGGCTGCAGCATCGTCGACCGCCATGACGCTCCTCACGCCGCCTTGGCCGGCCAGTTGCGGCGCTCCTGCGCGGCGAACCTGAGCCACGCGAACAGCGCATCGTAGACGGATTCATGGTGACGCAGCAGGCCATGGTCGTCATCGCCGGCCAGCGCCGACAGGCCGAGCGAGACGGCGGCGTCATGCACGCCGCGGCGCCGCACGTCGACGATCTGCGGCGCCTGTGCGCTGCCGATCAACGTCCACAGATCTTGCGGAGAGATGGAAAAGCTCGCAGCCAACATGAGCCCCCTCCTGTGCCAGAGGAGGCGGTGCTTGGGCGCGAGCCTTGGAAATGCGGGGCGACCGCCGCAGGCCCCACGCGGGATACGGTATCGCATGTCGCGTGTGCGCACAATGCTCAGACGTTGGTACACCCCTCCCCCACAATGCAGGGCTATCGCATTTGAGTTGGGGTGCGAGGCAATGCCACTTGCGCCACCTCTCCCCGCGTGCGGGGAGAGGTCGGATTCCGAGCGCAGCGAAGGAATCCGGGTGAGGGGGCGTAGCCGCGAGTCTGAGCTTGTGGACAAGCCCCCTCACCCGATTTGCT
>Ga0209466_1000159_pt1 | contig 15310 bp, 17 predicted proteins | sample PanSoiPlo30MoBio_FD_188323 | JGI IMG/M metagenome (GOLD analysis project Ga0209466, IMG submission 188323) | Tropical forest soil microbial communities from Panama analyzed to predict greenhouse gas emissions - Panama Soil Plot 30 MoBio (SPAdes)... | ecosystem: Environmental > Terrestrial > Soil...
TCGGTCCTGGCAAGCCGGACGGGCTGACTGTGCCGGGGACAGAACCGTTCTGGAACCCGGCCTATCACGTTCCCAATTGGGGCTACTGATCACTCGACCCGGATGTTGGCGGCGCGCGCGACCTCGGTCCATTTGCGGATCTCGCGCGCAATGGTGGCCTGAAAGTCTTCGGCGCTGCCGCCCGCCGGCGAGATGCCTTGGGCGGCGAGCTTGGCCAGCACATCGGGATCGCGCAGCGCCCGGTTCACCTCGCTATTGAGCCGTTCGACGATCGCCTTGGGCGTGCCGGCGGTGGTCAGCAGGCCGACCCACTGGATCGCCTCGAAGCCGGGAAAGCCCTGCTCGGCAATCGTCGGCAGGTCGGGAAACTGCCGGTCGCGGGCCAGGCTTCCGGCAGCGAGCGCACGCAGGTTGCCGGCTTCGATCTGCGGCAGCGAGGCCAGCGGCGAGATCGCCGTGAGCGCCGCGTCGCCGGCGACAGTCGCCATGACGGCGGGCGCGCCGCCGCGGTATGGGATGTGCTGCAGCTTGATGCCGGCCGCCCGGCTGAACAGCTCGATCACCAGGTGGTTCTGGCTGGCGGCCCCCGGCGAGGCGTAGTTGAATTTGCCCGGGCTGGCCTTGGCCAGCGTCACGAACTCGGGAAGCGTCTTGGCCGGCACTTTGGCATTAACCACGAACAGCAGCGGGTTCTTGCCCACCATGATGACCGGCTGCAGGTCGCGCTCGCTGTCGTAGGGCAGCTTCGAATTGGTGGCGGGAATCACCGTGTAGCTCGATGCCACCATCAGCAGCATGTGGCCGTCGGGCGGCGCCTTGGCGACGGCGTCAGTGCCGACGATCCCGCTCGCCGCCGGCCGGTTGTCGACGACCACGGGCTGACCGAGCGCACGCTCCAGATGCGGCTCGATCAGGCGCGCTACTGTGTCGTTGAGCCCGCCCGGCGGGAACGGAACCACGATGCGGACGGGCCGGTCAGGCCAAGTCTGCGTGACCCCGGGCGCGGATCCCAGCATGAGCATCAGCGCGCCCGCCAGGGCGCCGCACAATTGCCGGCGGAACGCGTCGGATTGCACCATGTCGCCTCCTGTCATGCGCCAGCCCAGTGGCGGTGATCGGCCGGCGCGTCAAGCCGTGCACATGGCGCCGCCCGCACAATCGTTATAAGCAGGAGCGGCCCTGGCGCCAGCCGGGGTCCGCCGCACCTGCTCGCCCGGAGACCACCATCCCCATGCTCGATACGACGCAACCCCAGCGCTACAACGCGTACGACCGGCCGCACGAGGATTTGCGCGAGTTCGTCGAGCGCGCGGAAGGCGCGGGCGAACTGATGCGCGTCTCGGGCGCCAGTCCCGAGCTCGAAATGGGCACGCTGGCCGAGATCGTCTATCACGCGCGGCCCGAGCCGCCGGCGATCCTGTTCGAGCACGTGCCCGGCTATCCAGCCGGGATGCGGCTCCTGTCGGGCGCGACCAATTCGTCGAAGCGGCTGGCGATCGCGCTCGGCTTTCCGGTTCCCGGCCACCCGCTCGATGTGGTGCGCGCCTATCGCGACCGCATGAAGACGCACCGGCCGATCCCGCCCAACGTCGTGAGCAAGGGACCGGTGCTGGACCACGTCGACCGCGACGACCACGTCGATCTCGAAAAGTTCCCGGTGCCGCGGCTGCACGAGCGCGACGGCGGGCGCTACATCGGCACCGACGATCTCGTGATCATGCGCGATCCCGACGAGAACTGGGTCAATGCCGCAACCTACCGGTCCATGCTGCTCGACAAGAACCATGTCTCGCTGTGGATCTCGCCCGGCAAGCACGGCCGGCAGATTCGCGAAAAGTATTTCCGCGCTGGCGGGCCATGCCCGGTGCTGATCTCGTGCGGCCATGATCCGCTGTTGTTCCTGGCCGGCGGCAACGAGCTCAAGTTCGGCCTCTCGGAGTTCGACTATGCGGCCGGCCACCGTGGCCAGCCCTACGACGTGGTGTTGAGCGAGATTCACGGCCTGCCGATGCCGGCGCACGCGGAGATCGTGCTGGAAGGCGAGATGAGCGAAGGCGTCACGGCGCGGGAAGGGCCGTTCGGCGAGTTCACCGGCTACTACGCCAGCTCGCCCAGCGAGCAGCCGGTGGTGCATGTGCACCGCGCCTACTACCGCAACGACCCGATCCTCTCGATCGCCTCGCCCATGCGCCCGCCGTCGGACTTTTCGTTTTCCAAATGCGTCATGAAGTCCGGCATGATCTGGGACGAGGTGGAGCGCGCCGGCCTGTCCGGCGTCGCCGGCGTCTGGGTGCACGAGTTCGGCGGCGCCCGCATGTTCAACGTGATTGCCATCAAGCAGGCCTACCCGGGCCATGCGCGCCAGGCCGGCTTGCTCGCAGCGAGCTGCCAGTCGGGATCCTATCTCGGGCGCTTCGTCGTGGTGGTGGACGACGACGTCGACCCGACCGACATTTTCGACGTGATGTGGGCGATGTGCACGCGCTGCGATCCGGCCGGAGACATCGAATTCATCCGCCGCACCTGGTCGGGTCCGCTCGACCCGATCGTCGACACGGCGAGCTCGACCAATTCGCGCGCCGTGATCGACGCCTGCCGTCCGTTCGAGCGGCTCAAGGATTTTCCGCCGGTGGCGCGGTCGAGCCCCGAGTTGATCCGCCGCGTCGAGGAAAAGTTCGCCCACGTGCTGGGGCCCGTGCTGCGCAAAAGCTGATGGCGCGGGCGTTCAGGCGGCGAGCTTGTCCATCTCGCCGATGATGGCCTCGCCCATCTGGTGCGTGCCGACCACCGTGGTCCCCTCCGACTTGATGTCGGCGGTGCGCAGGCCTTTGGCCAGCGCGGCGGCGATCGCCTGTTCGATGCGGTCGGCTTCTGCGCCCATGTTGAAGGAATAGCGCAGCGCCATGGCGAACGAGGCGATCATGGCGATCGGATTGGCGACGCCCTTGCCGGCGATGTCGGGCGCCGAGCCGTGCACCGGCTCGTACAGTGCCTTGCGTTTCTTCGTCTTCGGGTCGACTTCGCCGAGCGAGGCCGACGGCAGCATGCCGAGCGAGCCGGTGAGCATGGCGGCGACATCAGACAGCATGTCGCCGAACAGGTTGTCGGTGACGATCACGTCGAACTGCTTGGGCCAGCGCACCAGCTGCATGCCGCCGGCGTCGGCGAGCTGATGCTCGAGCTCGACGTCCTTGAACTCGCGCGCGTGCAGCTGCGCCACCACCTCGTTCCACAGCACGCCCGTCTTCATGACGTTGCGCTTCTCCATCGAGGTGACCTTGTTGCGCCGCTTGCGCGCGAGCTCGAAGCCGACGCGGGCGATGCGTTCGATCTCGTAGGTGTCGTAGACCTGGGTATCGACCGCGCGCTTCTGCCCATTGCCGAGATCCGTGATGGTCTTCGGCTCGCCGAAGTAGACGCCGCCGGTGAGTTCGCGCAGGATGATGATGTCGAGGCCGTCCACCACTTCGCGCTTGAGGCTGGAACTCTCCGCGAGCGCCGGATAGCAGATGGCCGGGCGGATGTTGGCGAACAGCCCGAGATCCTTGCGCAGGCGAAGGAGGCCCGCCTCGGGCCGCACGTCGTAGGGTACCTTGTCCCATTTCGGCCCGCCCACCGCGCCGAAGATCACCGCGTCGGCGGCCTGTGCCTTGGCCATGGTCTCGTCTGTGATGGCGACCCCGTGCGCGTCGTAGCAGCACCCGCCGGCCAGGCCCTCCTCGGTGTCGAACCGCCCGAGCCCGTGGTCGTTCATCCAGGCGATCAGCCGCTTCACCTCGGCCATGACCTCCGGCCCGATGCCGTCGCCCGCAAGGAGCAGGAGTTTGTGCGTCGCCATCTTCACCGCCTCGCTGGATCAAGCGCGCGAAGTGCTATCGGGCGGACGGCGGCTTGGCAAGCCGACGGCCGGCGTGGCCCGATTGAACCTTCTGTCCGCGGCGGCACACCAAGCCGACGCACAGGAGGGGAGCATGATCAAGATTACTGCGGCTGGCGTGCTGGCCAGCCTGGTGTCGCTGGCGGCGATCGCCGCGCTCGCTATCGGCAGCCTGGCCTGGGGCATCGGCTCCGTCATCATTTGTGCGGCCGTCGTGGCTGCCGTCATGGCGATGGCTGGTCACCTGCATCCGATCTCATGCCCGCGCTGCGCCACGCCGATGCCGACCTTCCGGCGGCCGGCGTCGGTGAAACAGGCGCTGTGGGGCGGCTGGACCTGCCCCAACTGCGGCTGCGAGATGGACCGCTCGGGCCAGGCGATGACGTGCGAAGGTGTGGAGCAAGCCTGACGTGCGCGCCGCGCTCATGCGGCGGCGTCGGTGATCAGCAGGAGGCACCCTGTCGTGGTCGTTGCCGCTGCGTGACGATGGCCGCGGCGCGCCAGGTGGTAGTCGCCGGGTCCCAGCGTGAGCGTGCCGATGGTGAGGTCGCCTGCGATCACATAGGTTTCCTCGTCCTCATCATGGTCGTGTGCGGGCAGGTGCGCGCCCGGCTCTCCGCGGATCAGGTAGGTAACGCGCCCGCCCGGCGCCTGCCACAGGATCTTGCGCTCGACGCCGCGGGCGATCCGTTTCCAGTGTCCCTCAGCGGCGCGCACCGTCAGCGTGTCCGCCAGGCTCGCCGGGGCAGATGCCGGGCGCGGCACATCCTGCGCCTGGATCGCGGTCCTGATGCGGTCGAACAGCTGCGGCGGCGGCTCGACCTGCGCGGCGTCGACGAGCGGCATGAACCGCTCGTTCCAGAATGCGATTTCCGCCGCCAGGTCCGGATCGGTGGCGGCGTCGCGCTCCACAGCGATGCGCTCGTCGGGACTCAACACCCCGAGCACGTATTCGCCAGCGCGGACCGTGTTCTGGCTCATGGCGGCTCCATGCAGGCACGCAGCCGCGCCAGCCCGCGCCTCACCGACGTCTTCACCGCGTCGACGGAAACGCCGAGCAGCACCGCGAGCTGGTCGTAGTTGAGCCCGTCGCGGTAGGCCAGGATGATTGCGTGCCGTTCGCCGTCGCTGAGCTCGCCGAGGCAGCGCCCGAGCGAGCTCAGCTCAAACCTGGCCTGGATGGCGCCGAGCGCGGCCGCGTCCGCCGCCTCGAACGTGAGGTCGTCCGGCGGTCGAACCTCGCGCATGCGCAGCCGGATCACGTCGAGCGCATGGTTGCGCGCGATGGCGATCATCCAGGCGAGGGCGCCGCCATGCGCGGGATCGAACTGCCGCGCGCGTTGCCAGATCTGCACGTAGCTCTGCTGCAAAATTTCTTCGGCCAGGCGGCGGTGGCGGGCAATGCGCAGGCACACGGCAAAGATGCGCCCGGCGGTACGGTCGTACAGCGAGCAAAACGCCACCGCGTCCGCCGCGGCCGTGCGCACGAGCAGGTCTTCAAGCGCGCGGGCGTCGGTCGCCCTGGCCAGGACTTTTGTCTCCGTCGCCGTCATGCGCGCCCCAAAAACCGGCCTCCAGCAACGATTTCTAGCACGGCCGGCGGTGGCGGTGAAATCGGCCCGCCATAGCGGCAGCCACGTCGCAATCGCCAGACCGGCTCGCGGGGTCACGGCTCGGCGCGATTGCGGGCGCGGAGCGGGCTTACAGGCCGCTGAACCAGTTGTAGCCCTGGTCCTCCCAGTAGCCTCCCAGATCCTTGTTGGTCACGTACATGGCGACGACGTGCTTGGGATTCTTGAAGCCGAGCTTGGTCGGGATGCGGATCTTCATCGGGAAGCCGTACCTCACTGGCAGGATCTCCTTGTCGAACGCGAACGTCATCTGCGTCTGCGGATGCATGGCGGTCGCCATGTCGATCGTGTTCGAATAGCCTTCGGCGCACTTGAACCAGACGTATTGCGCCCGCGTGTCGGCGCCGACGCGAAGCAGGAAGTCGGACAGGCGCGCGCCGGTCCATGATCCGATCGCGCTCCAGCCTTCGACGCACACGTGCCGCGTGATCTGCTTTTCCTGCGGCAGCGCGTAGAGATCGGCCAGGGACCACGATGTCGTGTCGTCGACCAGGCCGCCGACCTCGAGGCGGTAGCTGGCGGCGTCGACCTCCGGGGCTTCGTCCTCGCTGTAGTAGGCGTTGAACGGGAACGGCCGCGTGATCGCGCTCTCCGGATAGGTGGGCGCGAGCCTGTTCGGATTGAACAGCCACGCCTGCGCGCCATCGTTGAAGCGCGAGACCACGCGTAGCGCGTTCTCGGCGCTCGGCCCATCGACGATGTCGCAGCCGGTGAGGACGGCGAGCGCGCCGAGGCTGGCGGCGCCGCGCAGGAACTGCCGCCGCGCTGGATCGGGGAGCAGCTTGGCGGCATCCCGGATCAGCAGCCTTGGATCGACACCGGGCGGAGCTTTGCGCAGGCGGGCCATGAAAAAATCCTCAGCGTCCGACAATCATCGCGCGCAGGCTTTTGGGAACGAGCACGGCAAGCACGACATGCACCAGCAGGAAGCCCACGATGGCCGCCATGGCGAAGAAATGCACATAGCGCGCCGCCTCGTAGCCACCGAACAGGGCGGTCAGTTCCTGAAGCTGAATCGGCTTCCAGATCGATAGACCTGACAGCACGGCGACGATCCCGGCCAGGATGACGCCGAGGTAGAGTAGCCTCTGGACGGCGTTGTAGACCGACAGGTCGTCATGCCGGAGCCGCAGCGTCAGCGCCGCGCCGAGGTCGGCTGCGAGCTGGCGCCCCCGGATCGGAAGCAGTTTCTTGCGGAAGCGGCCGGTCACGATGCCGAGCGTGACGTAGACGATCCCGTTCACGGCCAGCACCCACATGGCGGCGAAATGCCAGAGCAGGGCGCCGGCGAGCCAGCCGCCCAGCGTAATGCCGCGCGGGAACGTGAAGGGGAACAGCGGCGAGGCGTTGTAGATCTGCCAGCCCGAGCCGATCATCACCAGAATGGCGACGGCGTTGATCCAGTGCGTGACCCGAACCCAGAGCGGATGGATGGCGCCGCCGGTGGCGGCCGGCGTCCACGCGCGATCACGGTCGGTAGCGATGCTCGTCATGCTATGATCCTAGCTGGAGATGGCCGGGCCTCGTATCACAAACGTGCGAAGCGCGGCATCGTTTCCTACACGGCCGCATGAACTCGATTTGATCCGCGCGCAGCGACGCAAGCCAATGGTCAAGACCAATCCGGGTCATTTTTTCGAAGATTTTCGCCTTGGACAGGTGATCAAGCACGCGACGCCGCGCACCATCACGGCCGGTATCAACGTCCTCTATACGGCGCTCTACGGGTCCCGCTTCGCCGTCCAGTCGTCCGATCCGTTCGCCCAGGCGATCGGCTACCGGCGCGCGCCGATCGACGATCTCGCCGTGTTTCATATCGTGTTCGGCAAGACCGTGCCGGACATCTCGCTCAATGCGGTGGCCAATCTCGGCTATGCCGAGTGCCGTTTCCTCGCCCCCGTCTATCCCGGCGAGACGCTCAGCGCCCAATCCGAGATCATCGGGCTGAAGGAGAACTCCAACCGCAAGACCGGCATCGTCTATGTCCGCTCCACCGGCTTTCGCCAGGACGGCGCGCGCGTGCTCGACTACGTGCGCTGGGTAATGGTGCGCAAACGCGACGAGGCGGCGCCGGCGCCGGGCGATCACGTGCCCAAGCTGGCCGCCGCGCTGGCGCCCGACGCGCTCGGCGCCGCCTGTCCGCCGCTCGACGGCGGCGCCTACGATGTTGCGCTCGCCGGCAGCCCGTACCGCTGGGATGCCTATGCGGCGGGCGAGAAGATCGACCACGTCGACGGCATGACGGTGGAGGAGGCGGAGCACCAGATGGCGACGCGCCTCTACCAGAACACCGCGCGGGTCCATTTCAATCAGTTCACCGAGGGCAAGGGCCGGTTCGGTCGGCGGCTCATCTATGGCGGGCACGTGATCTCGCTGGCGCGCGCGCTGTCGTTCAACGGGCTTGCCAATGCGTTCCACATCGCCGCGATCAACGGCGGCCGTCACGTGGCGCCGCTGTTTGCCGGCGACACCGTGTTTGCCTGGTCGGAAGTGCTGGGCAAGGCCCCGCTGCCGGGGCGCAGCGACGTCGGAGCCTTGCGCCTGCGCACGATCGCCACCAAGGACCGGCCGTGCGCGGATTTCCCCGCGCGCCTGGGCGAGGACTACGACCCGGCCGTGATTCTCGATCTCGACTATTGGGTGCTCATGCCGATTTGAACGCTTAGGGTGGACAAATTCGCCTGTTGCAGCGCTGAATGTGGGCAACGGCGCGACGCGAATTTGCCCATCATGAAGCCGGGTACGTGCCGTTGCCCACCCTCCGCGGCTATTCGGGGCTGCTGCCGCGGTGAGACGAAAGCGAGAAGCTCTTGAAGAAAGCCCAGACTTCTTCGGCTGTCTCGATGTCATGGTTGCGAGGACCAAACTTTTCCTCGGACATCGGATTCCCGCCGGCCTTGATCGACGGAATTTGATGTCCGCCGCCTTCGATGCGGTAGAGGCGAGGATTGGCTCCGGTCCGACAATCGCTCCACTCGACCACAGTGACTTGCGTCTGATCGGAAGCATCGCGGTGCGGCAGGGCGCGCGGGCTGCGCCGCGTGCACCCATGCAGAGAGCGCCAGAAATCCATCGTCTCCGCCACCGACAGGAGGCGGCCCCTGAGGCCTTGCGCGCCGCCAAACGCTTGCATGCGATCGCTCGTCCCGGCGAGGACCATCATCGGAACCGGTCGCGGCGGCCGGCAATCGTCGCGCTGGAATTCGGTCATGCCGCTGATGAGGGAGGCGGCGGCAGCGATCCGGTCGGCCAGTGCGCAGGCCAGCGTGAAAGTCATCAGGCCGCCACGCGATAGGCCGGTGACATAGATGCGCTTAGGGTCGGCAATCTTTCTGCCCACCAGGTCGTCGACCAGCAGGCGGATGAATCCGACGTCGTCGACCGTCTCGCTTTCGACTTTCGGCATCGGCTGGTTGATCGGCCGGCCATAGCTCCATGCGTGTTTGACCGCGTCAGGATAGACCGCGACAAATCCCTCGCGGACGGCGGCGTCGTCGAATCCGGCGAAGCTGCGGAAGTTCTCGCCGATGCCGCCAAGGCCGTGGAGGGCGATCACCAGCGGCCGCGGCGCCTCCGCCAGTCCTGCCGGCCGGTAGAGCACGGCCGTGCGCTCGACGCCCTGATGCTGGAGCTTCAACGTTTCGGCCGAATGGGTGGGGCCTCCGGCTGAAAGCACGGCAATCGCGGCCGCGATGCAGAGGCACGAGCAGTACCGACGATCGAACATGACGCCAATTCCGTCGATCCGCCATGCATGCAATGCCTCGAAGCTTACGCCTGGGCGAAGCAAAAGGCGAGATCAGGCGTCGGCGCGCAGGTGCTCGACCAGCTGGCGGGCATGGGTCGGCAGGTCGTCGAAGCTGCGCACGCAGATGGTGAGATCGCGTACCGCCCAGGTGTCGGCCAGCGGCACCGCCGCGATCGCCATGGCTTTCGTGGCCCAGCGGGAGGTGGTCTCCGGCACGATGCCGATGCCGACGTCGCACTCCACCAGCCGGCACACGGCGTCAAAGCTGCGCAGCTGGACTCGCAGGCGCAGCGGCTGGCCGGCGCGCACAGCCTTGTCGGCGAGGAAGCGCTGCAGCGCGCTGGCGCGGTCCAGCCCGACGAAGTCGTGGTCGAGCACATCGGCGAAGGCAATCTGCCGCTTGCGGGCGAGCGGGTGATCGCGCGACACCACGAGCACGAAGCGGTCGCGGCGGAAGGGAAAGGTTTCCAGCGATCCGGCGTCGACCGTGCCAGCGATGATGCCGAGGTCGGCGACGCCTTCGGCGATCAGGCCCACGATCTCGTCGCTCAGCCGCTCCTCCAGGTCGACGCCGACATGGGGATGCGCCGAGAGGAACGAGCTCAGCGCTTCCGGCAGGAATTCGGTGAGCGCGTTGGTGTTGGACAACACCCGGATCTGGCTGGCGAGCCCGCCCGCATAGGCGCCGAGGTCCTCACGCAGGCGCTCGGACTGGCGCAGGATGGTGCGCGCATGCTGCACCAGCGTGCGGCCCGCCTGGGTCGGCGTGACGCCCTGGCGCGTGCGCACCAGCAGGGCGGCGCCGAGCGCCTCTTCCATGCGCCGGATGCGCGTCGAGGCGGCGGCGAGCGCCAGATGCGCGCGATCGGCACCGTGCGTGATGCTGCCCGCGTCGACCACGTGGCGGAACAGGTTGAGGTCGGCCAGATCGAACCGCATGGAATCCTCCATGCTTCGCCATTTGCGAAGGAAACTTACGCCAAAAACGCATTGTTCCCTTTGTTTTCCTAGCACATATATTCGCCAGATGCGAAGCGTTGTCCGGTGCAGCGGCTGCAGCGGCGCATTGCGGTGCCTCGCCACATTGGTTAGGAACCGTTGCACGCCTCAGCGATTCAGCGCTTGCCCGAGATTGGAGCACCGATGGCCGATACCAAGGCGCGCGTGGCGCGGCCGCTGTCGCCCCACATCCAGATCTACCGCTTCATGCTGACCTACCTGATGTCCGGGTTCCACCGCGTCACCGGCGCCGCGCTCTATTTCGGCATGCTCCTGGTGGTGTGGTGGCTGGTTGCCGCTGCCTCCGGCCCCAACGCCTATTCCCGGGTGCAATGGTTCATGGACACGGCGATCGGCCGCCTGGTCCTGCTCGGCTTCACGTGGGGGCTGATCCACCACACGCTCGGCGGCATTCGCCACCTGGTGTGGGACACGCTGCACGGCTTCGGCCCGAGCGAGCGCGAATGGCTGGCGCGGGCGACGCTGGCGGGCTCGATCAGCCTCACGGTCGTCGTGTGGATCGTCGGCTATCTGGTCTTGGGGGGAGCGCGCTGATGGATACCGAGCACGTCAGCATGAAAACCCCGCTCGGCCGCGTCCGCGGCCTCGGCGCGGCGCGCTCTGGCACGCAGCATTTCTGGCAGCAACGGCTCACGTCGGTCGCCGGCATTCCGCTCACGATCGGGTTCATCGTGATCGTGATCGCCCTGCTCGGCCGCAATCACGCCGCCGCCGTACAAATCCTCGGCTCGCCGCTGGTCGCCATCGTAATGCTGTTGTTCATCATCACGACCGTCTACCATATGTGCCTGGGGATGCAGGAGATCATCGTCGACTACGTGCATGACGATCTGGTCAAGTTCCTCGCCCTCATTTGCAATACCTGCTTCGGTGTAGTCGTCGCGCTCGCCTCCATCTATGCCATCCTCAAGCTGAGCTTCGGAGTCTAGGGCCATGGCCGCCAACGATCCCGTGACTGGCGCGCCGGCCGTCAACGGCCGCGCCTATCCGGTCGAAGATCACACGTTCGACGTGGTGGTGGTGGGCGCCGGCGGCTCCGGCCTGCGCGCCGTGGTCGGTTGCGCGGAAGCGGGTTTGCGCACCGCCTGTGTGACGAAGGTGTTTCCCACCCGCTCGCACACGGTGGCGGCGCAGGGTGGCATCGCGGCCGCGCTCGGCAACATGGGCGAGGACGACTGGCGCTGGCACATGTACGACACCGTGAAGGGATCGGACTGGCTCGGCGACCAGGACGCCATCGAATACATGTGCCGCAATGCGCCGGAAGCCGTCTACGAGCTCGAGCACTGGGGCCTGCCGTTCTCGCGCAAGGACGATGGAAAAATCTACCAGCGGCCGTTCGGCGGCATGACCACGCACTACGGCAAGGGCACCGCGCAACGCACCTGCGCGGCCGCCGACCGCACCGGCCACGCCATGCTGCACACGATGTATGGCCAGTCGCTGCGCCACTCGGCCCAGTTCTTCATCGAATATTTCGCCATCGACCTCATCATGGACGACGAAGGGCGCTGCCGCGGCGTGGTGGCGCTCAACCTGGAAGACGGCTCGGTGCACCGCTTGCGCGCCCACATGACCATCCTGGCCACCGGCGGCTATGGCCGCGCCTACTTCTCCTGCACGTCGGCACACACCTGCACCGGCGACGGCAACGCCATGGTGCTGCGCGCCGGCCTGCCGCTGCAGGACATGGAGTTCGTCCAGTTCCACCCGACCGGCATCTATCCGGCCGGCTGCCTGATCACCGAAGGGGCGCGCGGCGAGGGCGCCTACCTGGTCAATTCGGAAGGCGAGCGCTTCATGGAGCGCTACGCGCCGTCGGCCAAGGATCTGGCCTCACGCGACGTGGTCTCGCGCTCGATGACGATCGAGATCCGCGAGGGCCGCGGCGTCGGCAAGAACAAGGACCACATCTACCTTCACATCGACCATCTCGATCCCGAGGTGATCGCCGAACGGCTGCCCGGCATCTCGGAGTCGGCGCGCATCTTCGCCGGTGTCGACGTGACCAAGGAACCGATCCCGGTGCTGCCGACCGTGCACTACAACATGGGCGGAATCGCCTGCAATTATCACGGCGAGGTCCTGGCCAAGAAGAACGGCAATCCCGACCACGTCGTGCCGGGGATCATGGCGCTGGGCGAAGCCGCCTGCGTGTCCGTGCACGGCGCCAACCGCCTCGGCTCGAATTCGCTCATCGACCTCGTCGTGTTCGGCCGCGCGGCGGCGCATCGCTGCGCCGAAATCGTCACGCCCGGCGAAAAGCATCCCGACCTCGCCAACGGCTCGACCGAGCTGGCGCTGTCGCGGCTCGACCGCTTCCGCCACACCTCCGGCGGTACGCCGACGGCCGAGCTGCGGCTCAAGATGCAGAAGGTGATGCAGAGCAATTGCGCCGTGTTCCGCACCGGCGCGGTGCTGGAGGAGGGCCACAAGCTCATCCACGACGTGTTCGCCGGCGTGTCCGACCTGCGCGTCACCGACCGTTCGCTGATCTGGAACTCCGACCTGGTGGAGACGCTGGAGCTCGACAATCTCGTGGCGCAGGCGGTCGTCACCATGGATTCCGCGCTCAACCGCACGGAAAGCCGCGGCGCGCACGCGCGCGAGGATTTTCCCGAGCGCGACGACAAGAACTGGATGAAGCACACGCTGTCATGGCTCGACCGCGCGACCGGGAAGGTCACCATCGACTACCGGCCGGTGCATACCTACACGCTCAGCAACGACGTGGCCTATATCGAGCCCAAGGCGCGGGTGTATTGAGGCTGCAGGGATGGGTGAGCGCGGATCAATGATCGCGCGGGCTCGGAACGATTGAGGCTCAGATGGTCCAATTCACGCTGCCGAAGAACTCCAAGGTCACCGAGGGCAAGACCTGGCCGCGGCCGGAAGATGCCAAGAACGTGCGGGAATACCGCGTCTACCGCTGGAATCCGGAGGACGGCAAAAACCCGCGCATGGACACCTACTACGTCGATCGCGACGAGTGTCCGCCGATGGTGCTCGACGCGCTGATCTGGATCAAGAACACCATTGACCCGACGCTGACCTTCCGCCGCTCGTGTCGCGAGGGCGTGTGCGGCTCGTGCGCCATGAACATCGACGGCACCAACACTCTCGCCTGCACGAAATCCATGGACGACATCAAGGGCGTGGTGAAGATCTATCCGCTGCCGCACCAGCCGGTGGTGAAGGACCTGGTGCCGGACCTGACGAACTTTTACGCGCAATACGCCTCGATCGAGCCGTGGCTGCATACGGTGTCGCCGACGCCGGAGAAGGAATGGCGGCAAAGCCGCGAAGACCGCACCAAGCTCGATGGGCTCTACGAATGCATCCTGTGCGCCTGCTGCAGCACGTCGTGCCCGAGCTATTGGTGGAATCCGGAGCGCTATCTCGGCCCGGCGGTGCTGCTCCAGGCGCAGCGCTGGATCGTGGATTCGCGCGACGAGGCCACGGGCGAACGGCTCGATGACCTCGAGGATCCGTTCCGCCTCTATCGCTGCCACACCATCCTGAACTGCTCGAAGGCCTGCCCGAAGCACCTCAACCCGGCCAAGGCCATCGCCGAGATCAAGAAGAACATGGTCGAGCGGCAGGTCTGAACTGAGCGCGTTGCCGGGAAGCGGCGCCCAGGACGCGTGCTGCCGCGCAGCACCCAAGATCTAGGGTTTGAGGTCGGTTGCCGCTTTCATGCTCCCGTCCATGTAGAAGGGCACGGATTCGTGTTCGTGCACGATCTTCCACGCGCCTCCCACCTTGCGCAGGCCCAGGGTGAGGCGAAACCAGAGATCGGTCTGTTCGCCATCGGTCATGACTCCACTCATGTGGTTGAGGCTGTGACAGAAGGCCACATCATTGCCTGCGACGATGCTGAGGTCGCGGGTCTCGTAACTGATCGTGCCACGCCAGGTGGCGAACCACGCGTCGAGGGCCTTCGGGTCCGCCGCCGCCCGCAGAGGCGGCGCAAGGGAGAAGTGGACGAAGTCGTCCGCATGGTGCTTGGCCACGCCGCCGGCGTCCTTCGCACGGATTGCGTTCGTCACGTCATCGATCAGGGCTCGAATCAGGGCTTCATCGTCGGGCTTTCGGCTCTTGGCGGCCATTTCTCTCTCCTCTGCTGCCGAATGCTGCCCCGAGGACGAAGGATGCGATGGCGATCCGACACCAGGCCGGAATTTTTGACCGAAAGGCGAAATCGCGTTGCTCCCACCGCCTGATCGTCAGATAACTCAGGTGGCTCAGCGGGGCAGACCTCCCCGCATGCCGCCGTGCGCCGGCCGCCGCAACTTGGCTCAACGTCGTGTGTGGAGTTTCCGCATGATCGACCACATCGGCTTTCCGGTGTCCGACTATGCCCGGTCGAAGGCGTTCTACACCAAGGCGCTGGCGCCACTCGGCTACACGCTGATCATGGAAGTCGGGCCGCAACAGACCGAGAGCGGCAGTCCCGCCGCTGGCTTCGGCGTCAATGGCAAGCCCGATTTCTGGATCGGCGGCGAGGGTGGACTTGAGCGGGCGCTGCACGTCGCGATTGCCGTGAAGGAGCGCGCGATGGTCGATGCGTTCCATCGCGCCGCTCTCGACGCCGGCGCCAGGGACAACGGAGGGCCCGGCCTGCGGCCGCACTATCATCCCAACTACTACGGCGCGTTTGTGCTCGATCCCGACGGGCACAACATCGAAGCCGTGTGCCACGCGCCGGCGTGAACGCGCACGTCGTGTCGTAGGGTGGGTTGAGGCGCTGCCTTCGGCTCGCGAAACGCACGATTGCCTCTCGCGCCGAAACCCACCAGCAGCCGAACGCCCGAACGGTGGGTTTCGGCGCGCGCCGCCTGCGATAACGCGATGCCGCGCGAGGCGCCTCAACCCACCCTACGGCGCAATCCTCACATCGGCTTGAACTTCTGTGTCCGGCGGCCCCAACCGACCCCGGCGTGAGGCCGCGTGTCGCGTCGTAGGGTGGGTTGAGGCGCTGCCTTCGGCTCGCGAAACGCACGATTGCCTCTCGCGCCGAAACCCACCAGCAGC
>Ga0209466_1000160_pt1 | contig 15289 bp, 13 predicted proteins | sample PanSoiPlo30MoBio_FD_188323 | JGI IMG/M metagenome (GOLD analysis project Ga0209466, IMG submission 188323) | Tropical forest soil microbial communities from Panama analyzed to predict greenhouse gas emissions - Panama Soil Plot 30 MoBio (SPAdes)... | ecosystem: Environmental > Terrestrial > Soil...
TGCCGCTGGCGCATGCCAAGGCAGCCGTGATCATGCTGCACGGGCGCGGCGCCTCGGCCGGGGACATGCTGTCGCTGGTCGAGCTGCTCGGCCAGCCCGACATGGCCTACCTGGCGCCGCAGGCGCCAGGCGCGAGCTGGTATCCGTACTCGTTTCTCGAGTCGATCGCGCGCAATGAGCCCGCCCTGTCGCAGGCGCTGGCAACGGTCGACGGCGTGCTGGCGCACCTGTCCGAGCACGGGCCGCCGCCGGATCGCGTCGTGCTGCTCGGGTTCTCGCAGGGCGGCTGCCTCGCCCTCGAATACACGGCGCGTCACGCCCGCCGCTACGGCGGTGTGGTGGGGTTGAGCGCCGGCCTGATCGGCCCACCGGGCACGCCGCGGAATTATGCGGGCACATTGGCGGGCACGCCGGTGTTCATCGGCTGCAGCGACGTCGACTTCCATATTCCGCTGGCGCGCGTGCACGAATCCACGGAGGTCCTGCGCCGCCTGGGAGGCGACGTGACGGAGCGCATCTATCCCGGCCTCGGCCATACCATCAACGATGACGAGATTGCGCATGTCCGACGCATTCTCGCCGCAGCGGTAGCGGCGGACGCCGCCTGACGCGCGCCGCTTGCGGCCACGCGCCGCGTTTGAAAGGCGCCGCCCGGGCGCCTAGACTTCGGCTGAAAACCGCGATGGAGAGCCATCATGGCACGCAGACCCACCGGCCGGTCCGCGGGCGGCAACGGCGAACCTCAGCTGCCCCCACCGACCAAGAGCAATCGCGAAAAAATCGTCGAAGCGTTCGTAGCGCTGCTGGCCGAACGGCCGTTCGAAAGAATCGGCTTCGCCGAGATCGCGGCGCGGTCCGGGCTGTCTCTCGCCGATTGTCGCGGCGAATTTGCCTCGACGATCGGCGTGCTCGCCGCGCACGTCAAAGACATCGACCAAAAAGTCCTGGCCGGGGGCCAGGGCGATATGGCGGAAGAGCCGCCGCGCGAGCGGCTGTTCGACGCGCTGATGCGCCGGCTCGAGATGCTGGCGCCGCAGCGCCCGGCCATTCGCTCGCTGCTGCGCTCGGCGGCGCGCAACCCCGGACTGGCCCTGGCCTTGAACGGGCTCGCCGTGCGCTCGCAGCAATGGATGCTGACGGCGGCCGATATCGACGCCTCGGGTCCGCGCGGACTGATCCGCGCGCAAGGCCTGGCGCTGCTCTACGCGCGAGTGCTGCGGGTGTGGCTCAAGGACGACGATCCCGGTCTCGCCCGCACGCTGGCCGCGCTCGACCGCGAGCTGGCGCGCGGCCAGCGCTGGGCCGGATTCTTGGAAGACATGTGCCGGTTTGCGCCGCGCTGCCGCCGCCGCCGCCGGCGGCGCGACAGCCGGCGCTATGGCGACGAGGAGCCGATCACTGTCTGACCTGTCGCTATTTGCTCATGATCGGCTCGGCGGCCGCGGTCAGGGAATGATGCGGGTTGGCGGCGCAATAGGCGCCAAGCTGCCCGGCCCGCTTCGCCATCTTGTCGAAATCGATGACCGCGTGGCTCAGGCGTCCCAGTCCGGCCGGATCGCGCCGGATACGCCGGCAAAGGCGCCATCGACCAGTTCGGCAACCAGGAGGCGCGCCGGGTCCACCGGGCCCGGCATGGTGACGCTGCCCTTGGGGATGCGCCGGAACCCGGATCGGCCGTAATACGGCTCGTCCCCCACCAGCACCACCAGGCGGTGGCCCTTCTCGCGCGCCACCGTGAGCGAGCGGTCGATCAGCGCCCGGCCGATGCCGCGCTCGCGAAACGGCGGCTCGATGGTGAGGGGACCGAGCAGCAGCGCCGCCGTCGTGCCGATACAGATCGGCGTCGCGCGCACCGACCCCACCAGCAGGGTGCCGATGCGCGCGGTGAACGACAGGTCGCAGCGGTGCGCAAGCTGCTCGCGAATGCGAAAGGCCGTGCGAGCATAGCGTCCCGGGCCAAACGTGCGCTCGTGCAGCCGCTCGATGGCAAGCGCATCGTCGGCGGTCTCGGGCAAAATGGTGAACGACAGATCGCTCATCGAGTTCGGGATCGCACGGCGGGACGGCGCCAGCGAGGCCGTAGCATTTGGGTGCCATCCGGTCCATCTCGGCACTGAGACAATTGCGCCATTGCGCAATTTCTGCGGTAGATACGCCGCCGCCCGGATCGGCTAAACTGGAGCCGGACAGGGCCCAACGAGGGGAGCCAACCCGCATGTCCACTTCGACCTGGATCATTCTCGGCATCATCGCTGCGCTCGTGGTGTGGGTCATCATGGTCTACAACGGCCTCGTGGCCATGCGGCAGCGCGTGAGCCAGGCGTTCGCCGATATCGACGTGCAGCTCAAGCAGCGCCACGATCTCATTCCCAACCTGATCGAGACCGTGAAGGGTTATGTCGCGCACGAGCGCGGGACGCTCGAAGCCGTGATCCAGGCGCGCAATGCCGCGATGACGGCGCAGGGTCCGGCCGCCCAGGCGCAGGCGGAAAACCAGCTGAGCGGCGCGCTGCGCCAGCTGTTCGCCCTGTCCGAGGCCTATCCCGACCTCAAGGCGAGCGCGAACTTTCAGCAGCTCCAGGGCGAGCTGTCCGACATCGAGAACAAGATCGCGGCGGCGCGCCGCTTCTTCAACAACTCGGTGCAGGAATACAACAGCGGCATCCAGCAGTTCCCCGCTGTCCTGTTCGCCGCCTCCTTCGGCTTCACGCCGCAGGTGTTCTTCGATCTGGGCGAGGCCCGCACGCAACTCGAGCAGCCGCCGCAGGTGAAGTTCTGAGCTCACCGCCATGGCGGCGTACGGCCTCTACAGCCACATCCGCGCCAATCGCATCCGCTCGGGCTTCCTGCTCGGCGGCCTGTTCCTGCTCGTCTATGTGCTCACCTATGCGGGCGCGCTGACGGGCGAGGCCTTGTGGAGCAATGCCTCGCTCGACTGGCTCATGCGGGCGGCGTGGTACGACCTCGTCAAGGCGTTTCCGTTCGTCACCGCCGGCACGGTGCTGTGGATCCTCATCGCCTACAAGTACCACCAGGCGATCATCGACGCCGTCACCGGCGGCCGCGACGTCACCCGCAACGACGAGCCGCGCCTCTACAATCTCCTCGAGAACCTGTGCATCTCGCGCGGCATCGCGATGCCGCACCTCAAGGTGATGGAGTCGAGCGCGCTCAATGCGTTTGCGTCCGGGCTCAACCCGCGCCAATACGCGATCTCGGTCACGCAGGGCCTGCTCGACCAGCTCGACGATGCCGAGATCGAAGCGGTGCTCGGCCACGAGCTCACGCATATCCGCAACGGCGACGTGCGCATGATGGTGACCGCCGTGATCATCGCGGGCATCGTCTCGTTCTTCGCCGAGCTGTTCTTCCGCATGCTGTTTCGCTCCAGCTTCCGCTGGGGCGACCGGCGATCGAGCGACGACCGCAAGGGCTCGGGCGGCGCCTTCCTCGCCATCGTCATCGCGGTGGCGCTGATCGCATTGGCCTGGCTGCTGTCGGTCCTGATCCGCTTCGCGCTGTCGCGCCGGCGCGAATTCCTGGCCGACGCCGGCTCGGTCGAGCTGACCAAGAATCCCGACGCCATGATCTCCGCGCTGCGCAAGATCGAAGGCCGGGGCGAGCTCGAAGGCGCCACGTCGGCCGTGATGGAAATGTGCGTGGACAATCCGCGCGAGGGCTTTGTCGATCTGTTCGCCACCCACCCGCCAGTCGCGGACCGCGTGGCGGCGCTGGTCAAGTTCGCCGGCGGTCACGATCCCGGCCCGATCGAGCTGGCGCCGCCGCCGCAACCGGCGCCGGAGGACACGGAGCCGGCGCCATTGCCGGCGCCGCAACCGTCTGGCGCGACCGCGCCGAGCGCGCCGGCGCCTGGGCAGCCATTCCTGCCGCAACAATCGCCGCTCGCGCGCCCGGTCGCCGGCGAGTCGGGCCCGTGGGGACCGCGCCAGCGGTAGACCGGCGTCAGTGCGACATCAGCACCGGCACCGTCATCGACTGCAGAATCCCGCGCGTGGCGCCGCCGAGAATGAATTCGCGCATGCGTGAATGACCGTAGCCGCCCATGACAAGGAAATCGGCAGACCAATCGGCGGCGTAGGACAGGATCGTGTCCGCCACATCGATGTCGGGGGCGACGATGCGCTTGATCTCGACCTTGAGGTCATGGCGGGCGAGATGCCGCGCCATGCCGGCGCCGGTGATCTCGTCGCGCTGGGCGCGCTCGGTCGCCACGATGACGAGTTCGACCGCCTTGGCACGGGCGAGGATCGGCATGGCGTCGCCGATGGCGCGCGCCGCCGTCTGGCTGCCGTCCCAGGCCAGGAGCACGCGGTCGGCCACAAACCCGGCCTTCTGAATGTAGGGCACCACGATCACCGGCCGGCCCGACCGGAACAGGGCCGCCTCGATGATGAGGTCTTCCGCCCCGTCCTTGTCGGGCTCGCCCTGCGGCACGACCGCGAGATCATGGCGGCGGGCGATGCGGCCAAACACCTCGGCCGCCCCCACGACGGGCGCCTGCACGACGCGCGACTCCGACGCCACCCCGGCATTGCCCGCGGCCTTGTCGAAGCGCGCGACGGCGGCTTCCGCCGCCTTCCGCCCTTCGGCCCGGCTGGCCTCCATCAAATCGTAAGGAAGGCCGCCGAAGACGGTCCCCGGGACCACCGGCTCGTAGGCGAACGCTATGCCTTCTGCGTGCATCTCGAACGGCGCGCACAGCGACAGCGCATAATCCGCCGCGACATCGCGCGGCCCGCCGACCGACAGACTGACAATGACATCCTTGATCATGGGCTTCTCGCCTCGCCTTGCGCCACCCCGGCATGGCAGAAGATCATACCGTGCGACAGCAGTGCCTTGCGACAAATCAAAGCATCAGGTTTGGGCACGGCCGACAATCAAGAGGATTCACTTGGTGTGGCCGTCAGCCCCGAACTGCTTGAGGTAGGCCCACAGATCGCCGATCTCCTTCTCGTTCTTGATGCCGGCGAAGACCATCTTGGTGCCGGGGATCTTGGTGCGCGGGTCGCGGATGTATTCCTTGAACGTGTCCTCGCTCCAGGTGATGCCGGAGTTCTTGTTGGCCTCGGTGTAATTGTAGCCATCGACGCTGCCCGAATGGCGGCCCTCGAGGCCGTTGAGCACCGGGCCGATCTTGTTCTTGGCGTCCGCGCCGACGGCATGGCACGGCAGGCATTTCTTGAACGAGTTTTCACCCGCCGCCACATCCTGGGCCGTCGCAACCCCGGTCGAAGCGGCAAGCAGCGCCGTGATGAGCACCAATATCCTCGTCATGATGGCTCCTTTCAAACCCCGGTTCAGGTGAGGTGAAAACGTGGCAGGTCCGGCGATTGGATGGCGACCTCGGCGGGGCGTGTCAACGGCAATTCGGCGCCCATGTTCCCGGCAAAACCTATCCCCTTGGCGGGCGTCCGGGCCTATATAGGGGTGGCGGCAGGAGATTTTTTCATGTCCGGCAGCCGAACCTTTGCGCCTGACGCAGACGTGATCGCGCGCCGCGACCGCATCGTCGCGGACCTGCGCCGGATCGTGCCCGGCGAAGGTGTGATCTCGACTGCCAACGAGATGAAGCCCTACGAGTCCGACGGGCTCACGGCCTATCGCCAGGTGCCCCTGGTGGTGGTGCTGCCCGACACGACCGACCAGGTCTCGCGCGTCCTGCGCTACTGCCATGAAGAAGGCATCAAGGTGGTGCCGCGCGGGGCCGGCACCTCACTGTCGGGCGGAGCCCTGCCGCTGACCGACGGCGTGCTTCTGGGCATGGCCAAGTTCAACCGCATCCGCGAGATCGACTATGCCAATCGCGTGGTCGTGGCCGAGCCCGGCGTCACCAACCTGGCGATCAGCCAGGCGGTGGCGGACGAAGGTTTCTACTACGCGCCCGACCCGTCGTCGCAGATCGCCTGCACCATCGGCGGCAATGTCGGAGAGAATTCCGGCGGCGTGCACTGCCTGAAATATGGCCTGACCACCAACAACGTGCTGGGCGTCGAGCTGGTGCTGATCACCGGCGAGATCGTCCGGCTCGGGGGAAAGCATCTCGATTCCGGCGGCTACGACCTGCTCGGGGTGGTCATCGGCTCGGAAGGACTGCTCGGCGTCGTCACCGAGGTCACGGTGCGCATCCTGAGGAAGCCCGAGACCGCGCGGGCCGTGCTGGTCGGCTTTACGTCGGCGGAGGACGCCGGCGAATGCGTCGCCCGCATCATCGGCGCCGGGATCATCCCGGGCGGCATGGAGATGATGGACCGCCCGGCGATTCATGCGGCCGAGGAATTCGTCCGCGCCGGCTACCCGCTCGACGTCGAAGCGTTGCTGATCGTCGAACTCGACGGACCGCAGGCCGAATGCGATCACCTGCTCGACCGCGTCGCCGAAATCGCCAGGAGCTGCCGCGCCGCGACGCTGAAAGTCTCGAGCTCGGAGGAGGAGCGGCTGAAATTCTGGGCCGGCCGCAAGGCGGCGTTCCCGGCGGTCGGCCGCATCTCGCCGGACTACTATTGCATGGACGGCACCATTCCGCGCGCGCGCCTGCCCGAGGTGCTCAATCGCATGCGCGACATGTCAAAAAAATATGGCCTGCGCGTCGCCAACGTGTTCCACGCCGGCGACGGCAACCTGCATCCGCTGATCCTCTACGACGCCAACCAGCCGGGCGAACTCGAGCGCGCCGAGGCATTCGGTGCGGACATTCTCAAACTGTGCGTGGAGGTCGGCGGCGTGCTCACCGGCGAGCACGGCGTCGGCGTCGAGAAGCGCGACCTCATGCCGGCGATGTTCAACGAGATCGACCTGGCGGCGCAGCAGCGGCTCAAATGTGCGTTCGACGCCAACGGCCTGCTCAATCCCGGAAAAGTGTTTCCCACCTTGCATCGATGCGCCGAACTCGGCCGCATGCACGTGCGCGGCGGCCAGTTGCCGTTCCCGGATATCCCACGGTTCTGATCAGCTCAGGGCCAGGCGCCGGAGAAGCGGATCACCTGCCCGGTGGTGAATCCGGGACCGGCATACTGCGTGACATTCGTGACAAGAACGCGCATTGAACTCGCTGCCTCGCTGCACCAGCCTGAGGCCAGATGACCGATACGCTCAAGCCGCGCGACAGCAAAGACGTCGAGGACGCCGTGCAGTGGGCGTTGGCCGACGGCAAGGCGCTGGAGATCGTGGGCGGGGGATCGAAGCGCGCGATCGGCCGTCCGGCGCAGACCGATCTCACGCTGGACCTGTCCGGCCTCTCCGGCGTGACGCTGTACGAGCCCGAGGAACTGGTGCTGACGGCGAAAGCCGGCACGCCGCTCGCCGAGATCGAGGCGCTGGTGGCGGCGCGCGGCCAGATGCTCGCCTTCGAGCCGCCGGACTATGGCGGTGTCCTTGGCGGCGAGCGGGCGCACGCGACGCTGGGCGGTGTTCTGGCCGCCAACCTGGCGGGACCGCGGCGGATCAAGGCCGGCGCCGCCCGCGATCATTTTCTCGGCTTTTCCGCCGTGTCGGGGCGCGGCGAGGCGTTCAAGTCGGGCGGCCGCGTGGTCAAGAACGTGACCGGCTATGACCTGTGCAAGCTGATGGCCGGTTCATGGGGCACGCTGGCGGTCATGACCGAGGCGACCATCAAGGTGCTGCCAGCGCCTGAAACCGAGGAGACACTGGTAATCCTCGGCCTCGACGATGCCGGCGCGGTGCGTGCCATGAGCGCCGCCATGGGGCTGCCGTGCGAGGTTTCGGGCGCGGCGCACCTGCCGGCACCGGTGGCGCGGCGGATCCCGGGCGCCGCAGGCGCCACCACGGCGCTGCGGCTCGACGGGGTGCCGGCCTCGATCGCGCATCGGCGCGAGGTGCTCGCGGCGGCGCTCAAATCCTATGGGCCCGTGACGGTGGTGCCGGCGGAAAAGTCCCGCCAATTGTGGCAAGCGATCCGCGACGTGGTGCCGTTCGCGGCGGGTGCGACCGGGACCCGGCCGCTGTGGCGCATCTCCACCGCGCCCGCCGGCGGGGCCGCGCTGGCGGCCATGCTGGCTGGCGAAATCGACGCTGAGCTGTTCTACGACTGGGCCGGCGGCCTCATCTGGATCGCGCTCGCGCCGACCGATGATGCCGGCGCCGGACAGTTGCGCCGCGCCGTACGGCAGCATGGCGGGCATGCCACCTTGATCCGCGCACCGGCGTCCGTGCGCGCCGCCGTGGACGTGTTCGAGCCCGAACAGCCGGCGCTGGCGGCGCTCACCCGCCGCGTCAAGGAGAGCTTCGACCCCAAGGGCATGCTCAATCCCGGGCGGATGCGGGCGGGCGCTTGACGCCTGCCGGCGATGATGCATTTCCGCCAGAGATCACATAGCTAAGCGACACGATGCAAACCTCGTTCACGCTCGCCCAGCTGGCCGATCCGGACATCGCCGAAGCGGAAAAGATCCTGCGCGCCTGCGTGCATTGCGGCTTCTGCACCGCGACCTGCCCGACCTATGTGCTCCTGGGCGACGAACTCGATTCGCCGCGCGGCCGCATCTACCTGATCAAGGAGATGCTCGAGCACGACCGGCCAGCCACACCGGAGGTGGTCAAGCATATCGACCGCTGCTTGTCGTGCCTCGCCTGCATGACCACGTGTCCGTCCGGTGTGCATTACATGCACCTGGTCGATCATGCCCGTGTCCACATCGAGGAGACGTACCGACGGCCAGTGGCCGATCGTGTCTTTCGCACGCTGCTGGCCACCGTGCTGCCCGATTCGGGACGGTTGCGCTGGGCCTTGCGCGCCGGACAGCTGGCCAGGGGCCTGGCGCCGTTGCTCGCCGGCCTGGGCTTCCGGCGCCTCGCCGGCATGCTGCGCCTGGCCCCGGCCGCGCTCTCGCACCCGCCCGCCGGGCCGTCCCAAGCGGCTGGCGAAGCTCGCGTTTTTCACGCCGAGGGACGCCGCCGCGGCCGCGTCGCCCTGCTCGACGGCTGCACCAACCCGGTGCTCGGTCCGTCGATCAATGCGGCCGCCATCCGCCTGCTCACCCGTTGCGGCATCGAGGTGACGATCGCCGCCGGCGAGGGCTGCTGCGGCGCCCTGCTTCACCATATGGGACAGGACGGCCCGGCCCTGCGCCAGGTCCGCAACAACGTCGATGCATGGACGCATGAAATCGAGCACGCGGGCCTCGACGCCATCCTGGTGACCGCCTCGGGCTGCGGCACGACGGTGAAAGATTATGGCTTCATGTTGCGCACCGACCCGGCCTATGCCGCCAAGGCGGCGCGGGTCTCCGGCCTCGCCCGCGACATCTCGGAATACCTGGCGCAACTGGAGCTGGCGCCGGGCGCCCCCAAGGGCCTCACCGTGGCCTATCACTGCCCCTGCTCGTTGCAACACGGCCAGGAGGTCGTCAGTGCGCCCAAGAACGTGCTGGCGCGCGCGGGATTCGTCGTCAAGGACATACCCGAGGGGCACTTGTGCTGCGGCTCGGCCGGCACCTACAACATGCTCCAGCCCGAGATCGCGCGGGCGCTGGCGGCGCGCAAGGCGGCCAACATCGAACGCACCAAGCCCGACGTGATCGCCACCAGCAACCTCGGATGCATGGTGCAAATCGGCCAGGCAACGGCGATTCCCATCGTTCATCTTGTGGAACTCGTCGATTGGGTAACTGGCGGCCCGACGCCGCAGGCCTTGCAAAACGCGCCGCATGAGAGTGCGATAGAGCACGTACACGAGCCGGCCGCGTGAAAATTGTGCGACCAAGCGGCGGGAGTGTTTTGTTGTGCGCTCGTTTGGTCCATAGTGACAGCGAGGCAACGTGGAGGACGATGATCATGGCAAAGTCCAAGAGAAAGCGCAGTTCGGGCGCCGGCACGCTGAAGAAAATGAAGCGAGCCGCGACCTCGGCGATGAAGCGCGCCAAGACGGCCCTCGGGGCCAAGAAGAAGAGGAAGTCAAGCGCCAAGAAGGGCGCCGGGGCGCGCAAGGCCGCGACCCGCAAGACGGCGGCGCGCCGCACCACCCGCAAGGCTGCTGCCGGCCGCAAGACTGCCAAGAAGCGCGCCACCGGCGCCCGCAAGGCCGCCAAGAAGGCCTCGGCGCCCAGGAAGGCGCGCAAGGCCGCTGCCGCGACCCCGGCGGCTCCGAAGCCGGCTGCACCGAGCCCGGTGGCCCCGCCGGCGCGGCCGATGACCCCGCCGCCGACCCCGCCGATGGCACGGCCGTCCACGCCGCCACCGGCCCGTCCGGCCACGCCGCCGACGCCGGCGGCCCGCCCGGCGCCTCCGCCCATGAGCCCGGCGCGGCCGGCGACGCCTCCGTCGCCTCCGCCGGCAGCGCCGCCTTCGACGTCGACGACCTTCTCGGCGCCGCGGCCGATGCCGACACCGCCCGGCGGCGGTTCGTCCGGCTCGTCGGCCGCCCCGCCTCGGCCGGCGCCGACCTATACGCCGCCCCAGCCGGCCGCCCCGCGGCCGTCCTATTCGCCATCCTCGCCATCGACGCCCGGTTCGAGCGACACCAGCGGCGGCGACAAAAAGGAATGACGTGAGGACGTGAAAAAGACCAAGAAGACGAGCGGAGGCAAAAAGCGCGCGGGCAAAAAAACCGCCGCCAAGAAGAGGGCAAAGAGCAAGGCAAGGTCTAAGCCGCCAGCGCAGCGCAGAACCGCGCGGCGGCGGACCGGGACGAAGACAGCGGGCGCCAAGACGGCCGCGCCGCGCAAGCGCGCGCAGGCGGCGCGCGTCGGCCGGGCGCGCAGCACGGCGCGACGCGCGGCCTCGCTGGTCCGTCGCGCTCCCGCGCAACTGCGCCGGCGCCCGCGCGCGCAGCCGGTGGCGCGATCAGCGACGCGGGCGATCCACGGGTTGGCGCGCCGGATCCCCGGGATGGCCATCGTCGGCGCCATCGGGCCCCGCTACGAGGACATTCTCACCCCCGAGGCGCTTGCTTTCCTGGCTGCGCTGCACCGCAAGTTCGAGGCCACGCGCAAGCGCCTGCTCGTCATGCGGGCGGTGCAGCAGCAGCGCTACGATGCCGGCGAACTGCCCGACTTCCTCCCCGAGACCGCCGACGTGCGCGCGAGCGACTGGAAGATCGCTCCGATTCCTGCCGATCTCATGGATCGACGGGTCGAGATCACCGGTCCGGTCGACCGCAAGATGATCATCAACGCGCTCAACTCCGGTGCCGACGTGTACATGGCGGATTTCGAGGACGCCAACTCGCCGACCTGGGGCAACAACATCGACGGCCAGATCAACCTGAAGGACCGCTGGCAGGGCAAGCTCGACTTCACCGACGCGGAGACCGGGAAGGCCTACCGGCTGCGTCACCGGACGGCGGTTCTGATCGTGCGGCCGCGCGGCTGGCACCTGGTGGAGGGCCATGTGCGGGTCGACAGCGCACCGATCTCGGCCGCTCTGTTCGATTTCGGCCTCGCGTTCTTCCACAATGCCAAGGCGCAGATCGCCAAGGGGACCGGGCCGTATTTCTACCTGCCGAAACTGGAGACGCACCTCGAGGCGCGGCTGTGGAACGACGTGTTCGTGTTCGCCCAGGAGCGGCTCGGCGTCCCGCGCGGCACGATCAAGGCGACGGTGCTGATCGAGACGCTGCCGGCGGCGTTCGAGATGGACGAGATTCTGTGGGAGCTGCGCGACCACATCACCGGCCTCAACGCCGGACGCTGGGACTACATCTTTTCGTTCATCAAGAAGTTCGCCAAGAACCAGAACTATGTGCTGCCCGACCGCAGCCAGGTGGTCATGGGCGACGCCTTCCTGCGCGCCTATGCGCTGTTGCTCATCAAGACCTGCCACCGCCGCGGCGCCTTCGCCATGGGCGGCATGGCGGCGCAGATCCCGGTGAAGAACGATCGCAAGGCCAACGAGATCGCCTTCGCCAAGGTGCGCGAGGACAAGGAACGCGAAGTGCGCGAGGGCCACGACGGCACCTGGGTCGCGCATCCTGGGCTGGTGCCGGTCGCCCGCGAGGTGTTCGCCAAGCTGCCGGGACCCAATCAGCTCAACCTCCTGCGCGACGACGTGCGCGTGACCCGCGACATGCTGCTCGAGGTGCACAAGGGAACCAGAACCGAGGACGGCTTCCGCCACAACATCCGCGTGGGCGTGCAGTACATCGAGGCGTGGCTCAACGGCCGCGGGGCGGTGCCGATCTACAACCTGATGGAGGACGCGGCGACTGCCGAGATCTCGCGGGCGCAGATCTGGCAGTGGATCAAATACGGCGTGATGCTCGACACCGGCGTCAAGGCGAGCCGCGAGCTTTTCGAGCGCGCGCTGGGCGAAGAGATGCAGCGGGTGCGCCAGGAGATCGGTTCAGATGCTTACGACCGGGGCCGCTTCCCGGAGGCGATCGCCCTGTTCCGCGATCTGGCGCTGGCCGACGACTTCGTCGAATTCCTCACCATCCCGGCGTACCCCCTGCTCGGCTGAGCCGGCGCCGATTGCGCAAGCGCCGCCGGGCCAATAGCATGCCCGGCCAGACGGACGGCCCGGGCGGCCGGAACTCTTTCATTCGCACAACGACACGGAGCAGGTGGTCATGCCGGGGAGCAAAAACATTCTCATCATGGGCGCGTCCTACGGGTCGCTGCTGGCGTCGAAACTGCTGTTCGGCGGGCACAACGTGAAGCTCGTATGCCTGCCGGCCGAGGCCGAACTGATCAATGCCGAGGGCTTTCGCGTGCGCCTGCCGATCAAGGGGCGCAAGGAGCCGGTCGTGCTCGATTCCCGCAAGCTGCCGGGAAAGGTCTCCGCCGCCGGCGCCGGCGAGGTCAATCCGGCCGACTACGATCTGGTCGGCCTGGCGATGCAGGAGCCGCAGTACCGCTCGCCCGGCGTGCGCGAGCTGCTCGACGCGGTGGCGAAGTCGAAGGTGCCGTGCATGTCGATCATGAACATGCCGCCCCTGCCCTACCTCAAGCGCATCCCGGGCCTGAACACGGACGCGCTCAAGGCCGCCTATACCGACCCGAACGTGTGGAACAGCTTCGATCCGGCATACCTGACGCTGTGCAGCCCGGACCCGCAGGCGATCCGCCCGCCGGACGAAAAGGTCAATGTCCTGCAGGTCACGCTGCCAACCAACTTCAAGGTGGCGCGGTTCGATTCCGACGAGCACACCGCCCTGCTGCGGCAGCTCCAGGACGAGATCGAGGCGATCCGCTTCGATGCCGGCGACGGCAAGATCGAGCTGCCGGTCAAGCTCAAGGTGCACGACTCGATCTTCGTTCCGCTGGCCAAGTGGGCGATGCTGCTGACCGGCAATTACCGCTGCGTCACCAAGGACGGCGCCATCAACATCAAGGATGCGGTGCACGCCGATCTCGAGGCATCGCGCTCGGTGTACAACTTCGTCGTCGACCTGTGCGTCAAGCTCGGGGCGAAGCGCGACGACCTCGTGCCGTTCGAGAAATACGCGGCCGCAGCCGAGAGCCTGACGCGCCCGTCGTCGGCTGCGCGCGCGCTCAACAACGGCGTGCCCAATATCGAACGGGCGGACAAGCTGGTGCAGCTGATCGCCGCCCAGAAGGGCCTGCGCAACCCGGTCATCGACGCCACGGTGGCCCTGGTGGACGAACGGCTGGCAGCAAACCGCAAGGCCGCGGCTTAGGCGAAGCCTTTCCGCGCGACGACGGCTCAAGCGGCAGATGATGGGCGCCGGCGACATCGCCGGCGCCCGATTTTTTCCATTGCCGGTGCGACGCGCGGCGACGTCGCAAAACGCGCCGGCAATGTCGGATTTGTGACCCAATTGCAACAGCCCCGGACAATCGTATTTGCAACGCCGCATTTGCCCAAAAAGGCAGCAGATGATCGCGCTTTCACCTTGCCGGCTTGGTACACGTGAATATCCAATCAGTCATTAGTAACGGTAATCGGTTCCACGGGCACTCGGGACAGGGGGCTTGCCATGAAGAAGATATTCATCACGACCGCCGCACTCGCGCTTTCCACCAGCCTGGCCGCCGCGGCCGACGTGGCGACCAAGGCGCCCGCCGCCCCACCGCCGCCGCCCCCGCCGGCGTGGGACGTCGGCTTCGGCGGCCTGATCCAGAGCGACTACAATTTCCGCGGCATCAGCCAGACGAACCACCGGCCGGGAGCCAACGCCTATTTCGAGCCGCGCTTCAATGTCACCCCGAACATCCAGCTCTATGCCGGCGTCGCCGGATGGAGCATCGAGTTCCCGAACAACGCGGCGGCCGAGATCGATCTGTACGGCGGCATTCGCCCGACCTTCGGCCCGCTCGCTCTCGATCTGGGCGTGATCTACTACTACTACCCGGGCGGCCGCGTATTCCCCGGCTTCACCGCCCAGGCGCCCAACCTGTTCGATCCGAACCCGTTCTGCACCAACCTGTTCACCGGCGCGAACGCAAGCTGCAACGCCATCAAGGGCGACGTCAGCTACGTCGAGATCTATGCCAAGGCAACCTACACGTTCAACGACAACTTCTCGGCCGGCGTGGCGGGCTACTACGACCCGAGCTTCCTCAACTTCGGCGCCGACGGCTGGTTCCTCAGTGGCAACCTCAAGTACACCGGAACGGCGCTTCCCAACTTTTTCTGGCTTACCAATGTCGGCTGGTACCTCTCGGGGGATGTCGGCCACTACTGGCTAGGCACGACCGATGCGTTCTACCTGTTCACCAACCTGCCCGACTACACCACATGGGACATCGGCTTGGGCTTCACCTACAAGGTGTTCACGCTCGACCTCCGCTACTACGACAGCGACCTGTCGAAGGCGGAGTGCAACGTGATCACCAGCGCCCACACGGCGAGCTTCAGCCCGGGCAACATCACCGCGATCAATCCGAGCGGACTCGGCACCAACTGGTGCGGCGCCGCCTTCATCGTGGCGCTCAAGGCCGACCTGTCGCTGATGACGAACGTGAAGTAAGCCGGCAATAGCCCAGTCCCGATCGGGGCGACGGCATCGCCGTCGCCCCGATTGTTTTCACTCCCCGGCCAGCGCCAGGTCGCGTTCGCGCAGACGATGCCGGTTGCCGTCGCGCTCCAGCACCAGCCGGCGGCGATGGAAAGCATTGAGGGTGGAACGGTGGGCGATCGAGACGATCGCCATGCGCGGCAGGCGCTCGCGCAGCAGGCGGTACAGATCCGCTTCCGATGCCTCGTCGAGCGAGGCGGTCGCCTCGTCGAGCAGCAGGTAGTCGGGCTCGAACAGGATGGCGCGGGCGAGCGCCAGCCGCTGCTGCTCGCCGAGCGACAGCATGCGGTTCCAGTGGGCATGCTCGTCCAGGCGCGAGGCCATGCCGGGCAA
>Ga0209466_1000161_pt1 | contig 15285 bp, 13 predicted proteins | sample PanSoiPlo30MoBio_FD_188323 | JGI IMG/M metagenome (GOLD analysis project Ga0209466, IMG submission 188323) | Tropical forest soil microbial communities from Panama analyzed to predict greenhouse gas emissions - Panama Soil Plot 30 MoBio (SPAdes)... | ecosystem: Environmental > Terrestrial > Soil...
CTAGGTTGCCGCCACGACGGCGGCATCTGCCGCGCCGGGCGGCGCGTCGGCCGGCCGCGGAACGAGCCAGCCGCGATAGTGAACCAGCAGGCCGACGACCGGCATCGCGATCGGCACGTCGAAGCAGAACCGTCCGCGGGCATCGACCCGCTCGGTGGCCTGCGAGCGCGGGAGCAGGAACCGCGGCAGCCGCAGCGGCCCAACTCGGCCGCCGGTGATTTTGAGGTCGAGGCCGGCCGGGCTCGCCGTCAGGGCGAGATCGAAGGTGAGCCAGCGGAATTTTTCGGTAATCCGGTTCCGCCTCCCCGCGATCGGCGCCAGGCGACTGCGAAATTCTTTTCCACCGAAGTTGCGCGTCCACACCTCGCCGGTCTCGTCCACGCGCATCTCCACCGAGACCGGAACGTCGGCCGACGCTGCGGGAAATCCGATCAGCCACGCCAGCGCGCGGCCGGCTGCCGAGGCTGCGCCGACAATCGCGGCGCGGCCCTCCAGCACGCGCGTGCCATCCACAAGATGGCCGCGCCGGATCACCTCCGGCAGGGTGTCGAAGGCGCAGCCGAGCGCGCGCGGCATCACGGCCTGCGGCCGCACCATCGTGCGGGTGACGATGCGAAAGCGGGCGAATTCGCGCGCGATGTCCGAGAGCGCGAGCATGCCGGCGCACGGCATGGCGCCGGTCCGGTCGAGCCGTCCCGCGGCCAGCGCGCGCACGATGGCCAGCGCCGGCAGGATCGGGATATTGGGCCCGTCGGCCTCGGCGACCAGGCTCCAGGTTGCCGTCACGCTGCGGCCTGCTGCGTCGAGACCCTGCGCCGTCGCCATCATGCCGCCGCGGGCGGAGCCGAACGGCGAGAGCCACTCGGCCATGGCGCGCAGCGGCCGCGCCAGCGGCACGAGACTTCGCAGCAGCCGCACCGCCACCAGCCGGCTGAGCAACCAAACACCGAGATGCAGCACGCCGAGTTCGAGCCCGGCACGCCACACCGCCTCGCGCCGCGGCGCGAAACGCTGCGGCATCAGGTCGAGATCCGGCGTGTCGATCAAAAACAGCCAGCGGCGGCCGAGCCCCGGCATGCGGCAGCGCGCCAGCAGGCCCATGCCGCGCGCCGTGGTCCACGCGCCGTGGCGGAACACGCGCACCGGCTGTCCGGCGCGGGCCAGGATCGCCTGGACGACCGACAGGCCGCGCGGCTGGCGGTTGCCCGGCGACAACGCGATCTCGATGCGGTCGACGCGCTGCCAGTCGCGCACCAAGGTGTCGAGCACGGCCTCGGTCAGGCCCGGCGTCGTGCTGGCGCCGGTCACGGCGAGCACGCCGGCTGCCCGCGCCGCATCGTCCAGACGCGGAAACGCGGCGACGAAATCGCGCGCGTCGGCGATGTCGACGTAGTGGCAGCCGGCCGCAATCGCGGCCTCGGCAACGCGCGGCCCAGCGCCCTGGAACGGACCAGCCGCATGCACGACGCACCACGCCGCGAGCCGGCGCACATCGTCGGCCGTGATGCGGCCGGCATCGAGCGCACAGGTTTCGATCGCGGCGCCGGGATGGCTCGCGCTGAGCCGCGCCGCGAGTTCGTTGGCCGGATCGATGCGGCGCGCCGCGATCACGACGGCAAGGTCGGTCGTCGCCACGAGACCCTCGACCAGCCGCGCTCCGAACGCGCCGGTGCCGCCGATGACCACGACCCGCCGGCTCACGACCGCTCCCTGCGCCCGGTGCCGAGATCGAGGAAGCGGGCCTTCACTTCGGGGGCCGGGACGAGGCATTCGTCGCGGCGGCCGAACACGCGATAGCGGTTGCGGGCAACACGGTCATAGACAAAGTCGCGCACGTTCCTCGGCAGCAGCCATCCGACACGTGTCCACCGCCAGCGGGGCAATTCGGCCAGCGCGACCAGCACCGAATCAAACTTGAAGTACGCACAACCATCGACGACGATGGCGTTGCTTTCCGGATTGTGCGGCGTAATGCCGAAGCGTGTCGCGAGCTCACGCCCGAGCGGCGTCTGGATGGCAACGAAGCGGAAGCGCGCAGCCGCGTCGCGCTTGATAATGAAGTCGACCCAGCGCGAGCACAGGACGCAGACGCCGTCGAACAGGATCAGCCGGTCCGGCAGATTTTCGGCAGGCAACGGGTGCCAGTCGCGCTGCATGACTCGTCTCAAGATGTATTACGCGCTATGCGCGGGCTTGACCCGCGCATCCATCAAACGGTGAGTCGCCGCAATACGGCGGGTCAAGCCCGGCACTGACGAAAATCCGGCTACTGCGGCTCGATCTTGGCCAGGCGCACCAGCTCGCCGAACATTTTGACCTGGCCGGCGACGAAGGTCTTGAACTCGGCGGGCGGGCTGCCAATGGGGTCGAGCGCCAGCGGCGCGAAGCGCTCGCGCACCTCGCTGGATTTCAGCGCGACCTCCACCTCGTGGTGCAGACGCGCGACGATGTCGCCCGGCGTTCCGGCCGGCGCGAACAGGCCGTACCAGCCGCCGTCGAGGACGAAACCGGGAAAGCCCGCTTCCTCCATGGTGGGAACGTTGGGCAGGAACGACGCGCGGTGCGCATTGGTATAGCCGAGCGGGCGCAGCCGCCCGGCCTGGATATGCGCCAGGCCGAGCGGCGTGGTGACGAACATCACCTGGATCTGGCCGCCGACCAGATCCGTGATCGCCGGCCCGGCGCCGCGATACGGCACGTGCGCCATGTCGGTGCCAGCGCGCGCGTTGAGCAGCGCTCCGGTGAGGTGCAGCGTGTTGCCGACGCCGGGCGAGCCGTAGGAGAGATTGCTGCCGGGTTTGCGTGCCAGCGCGATCAGCTCCTGCACGGTCGTGGCCGGCACCGACGGATGCACCACCAGGATATAGCCCTCGGTGGCACAGATCGCCGTGACCGGCTCGAGATCGTGGAGCGGATCGTAGGGCAGCTTGCGGTAGATGCTCGGATTGACCGCGAACGACGAGGAGACGACCAGGAGCGTGTAGCCGTCGGGCGCCGACTTGACGACCTCGCTGGTGCCGGTCACGCCGTTGGCGCCAGGACGGTTCTCTGTGATCACCGGCTGGCCGAGCTGGACGTTGAGCTGCTGGCCAATGATGCGCGCCACCGTGTCGGGCGCGCCGGCCGAGAACGGCACGACGAGGCGGATGGCTCGGGACGGATAGGCTTGCGCGAATGCGGCGGACGACCATAGCGGCGCCGACAGCGAGGCCAGCAGTGCCGAACGTCTCGTCAGCATTGTTCCGCCCGAGCTACGACGCCGCCGCCTTGGCCTCGCGCTTGTTCTGGCGGTTGGTGACGAGATCGTCGACCACCGCCGGATCGGCCAGCGTCGACGTGTCGCCGAGGGCGCCGAAATCGTCCTCGGCGATCTTGCGCAGGATGCGGCGCATGATCTTGCCCGAGCGCGTCTTCGGCAGCGACGGGGCGAACTGGAGCAGGTCGGGCGAGGCGATCGGGCCGATCTCCTTGCGCACCCACTGCACCAGCTCCTTGCGCAGCTCCTCGCTCGGGTTCTCGCCGGCCATCAGCGTCACGTAGGCATAGATGCCCTGGCCCTTGATGTCGTGCGGATAGCCCACCACCGCAGCTTCCGACACTTTCGGATGCGCCACCAGCGCGCTCTCCACTTCCGCCGTTCCCAGCCGATGGCCGGCGACGTTGATCACGTCGTCGACGCGGCCGGTGATCCAGTAGTAGCCGTCGGCGTCGCGGCGGCAGCCGTCGCCGGTAAAATATTTGCCCGGATAGGTTCTGAAGTAGGTGTCGACGAAGCGCTGGTGGTCGCCGTAGACGGTGCGCATCTGGCCCGGCCAGGAATCCGCGATGCACAGGTTGCCCTGCGTCTCGCCCTGCAGCACCTTGCCCTCGGCGTCGACGATCTCCGGCTGTACGCCGAAGAACGGCCGCGTCGCCGAGCCGGGCTTGAGCGCGATGGCGCCGGGCAGCGGCGTGATCAGGATGCCGCCGGTCTCGGTCTGCCACCAGGTGTCGACAATCGGGCAGCGGCCGTCGCCGACCACGTGGTGGTACCATTCCCAGGCCTCGGGATTGATCGGCTCGCCCACCGTGCCGAGCAGTTTCAGCGAGGCGCGGCTCGTCTTCTTCACCGGATCGTCGCCCGCCTGCATGAGCGCGCGGATCGCCGTCGGCGCCGTGTAAAAGGTGTTGACCTTGTGCTTGTCGATGACCTCCCAGAACCGCGACATGGTCGGATAGTTGGGCACGCCTTCGAACATCAGCGTGGTGGCGCCGTTGGCCAGCGGGCCGTAGACGATATAGCTGTGGCCGGTCACCCAGCCGACGTCGGCGGTGCACCAGTAGATGTCGCCGTCGTGGTAGTCGAACACGTATTGGTGCGTGATGGCGACGTAGACGTGGTAGCCGCCGGTGGTGTGCAGCACGCCTTTCGGCTTTCCCGTCGAGCCCGACGTGTAGAGGATGAACAGCGGGTCCTCGGCGTGCATGTGCTCGCACGGGCACTCCGACGTCACCATCGCGGCGGCCTCGTGGTACCAGACGTCGCGCACCGGATTCATGTCGACGGCGGCGCCGGTGCGGCGCACGACGATGACATGATCGACGCCGCCGACCTTGGCGATGGCCGCATCCGTGTTGGCCTTGAGCGGGACCTTTCGCCCGCCGCGGATGCCTTCGTCAGCCGTGATGACGACCTTGGACTGGCAGTCCTCGATGCGGCCGGCGAGCGAGTCGGGCGAGAACCCGCCGAACACCACCGAATGGATGGCGCCGATGCGCGCACACGCCAGCATCGCATAGGCGGCCTCCGGAATCATCGGCAGGTAGATGGTGACGCGGTCGCCCTTCTGGACGTTGCGGTTGCGCAGGATGTTGGCGAAGCGGCACACCTCGTCATGCAGCTGCTTGTAGGTGATCTTCTTGTCGTCCTTGGGATCGTCGCCCTCCCAGATGATGGCGACCTGGTTGGCGCGCTTGGCGAGATGGCGGTCGACGCAGTTGTAGGCGACGTTGGTGACGCCGTCCTCGAACCATTTGATCGAGACGTTGTGCGGGTCGTAGGAGGTGTTCTTGATCCTGGTCGGCGCCTTGTACCAGTGGAGCCGCTTGGCCTGCTCGGCCCAGAAGCCGTTGGGGTCCTTGATCGAGCGCGCGTACATCTCCTGGTACTTGGCTTCGTCCAGATAGGCGCGCTTCTGCCAGTCGGCCGGCACCGGATAGGTTTTGTCGGTCATGCAATCCTCCCGATTCACGCGGGCGCCGCGGTCCGCCTACTCCGACGCGGCTGCGCTTTGCTCTGCCCGCATTATGCGCCGCCGCCCGCGCGAGCCACAAGGCGGCAAGGTTGAGACTTTTGTCGCGCGGGGCGCGCGGGTCGCTGCCCTCACACCCCCATGCCGCCGAGAATGGCGCCCTGGACCAGGAGGACCAGGAGCCAATGGCCAGCGTCGATGGCGGCGAGCTTGATGCCGCGCGCGCCAAACGCGTAGTTCACCGCCATCGTCGTCAGGACGAAACCGAACCACAGGAAGGCAGCCGAGACCACGCCGTTGCGCACCGTGACCTGTCCGAGGTGGCCGAGCACGCCGGCCAGCATCCAGGCCATGATCAGCTCGGCCACGAACGCGATGAGGAACGGCGCATAGGCGGCCGGACTGCCGCGCATGGCCTCGCGCTGGGCGCGAAACTCCTCCATGGTCTTACCCTGCGCCGCCACCCAGGGTTTGGCCAGCACGCCGTACCATGCGGCACCCGCCAGCCACGACACGATGGCGGCGATCACGACCGCCAGGTAGTTCATCCCGGCAAAGGTCATGGCGAACCTCCTGTAGGGTGGGTTGAGGCGCGTTAGGTCGGGGTCGCAGTGACGTCTTCGGCGTTGCGCGCTGAAACCCACCATTGCGGCCGCCGGTGGGTTTCGGCGCGAGAAGCCGCGATCCGTTCGAAAGCCGAGCGATGCGCCTCAACCCACCCTACGGATCATATCACGCCGCCAGCGACCAAACGGAGGTGCGCTTGATCTCCTGGTCTTCCAGCTCGCGCGTCGCCGGCACGGAATATTCGCACTGCCAGGTGAGTTTTTCGCGCGGCAAATAGCTCCGCCCGGGATCACCGACGAGCACGCGTGCGCCGAGCGCCGCATGGCGCGTCAGGTAGGCGAGCGCCCGCGCCGCCGTGCTCCGCTCATAAAACAGATCGCCGACCAAAACCACGTCGTAGCGCGAGCCCGCCGGCGGCGGCTGGTCGAGCAGGTCGGCGATGACGATGTCGACATAGACGCCGTTCGCCTCGGCATTGAGCGCGATCGCGGCTTCCGCCAGCGGATCGATGTCGGCAGCGACCACCGGGGCGGCGCCGGCCTTGGCCGCCGCAATGGCGACGAGCCCCGAGCCGGCCGCGAGGTCGAGCACGCGCCGGCCGCGCACCTCGCCGCTATGGTCGAGGACGTAGCGCGCGAGCGCCTGGCCGCCCGCCCACGCAAACGCCCAATAGGGCGGCGGCAGGCCGATGGCGCCGAGCTCCTCCTCGGTCTTCTCCCACAGCGGCACCGATTCGTCGGCGAGATGAAGCTCCAGCTCGGGCACGTGCGGCACCGGGCGCAGCCGCGTGTTGGCGCGCATGAAGGCGCGCGGGTCGGCGATGATCGACATACGCTCAGAGCTCGCGGTCGTTCCCGCGCAAGCGGGAACCCATGAACACAGGCCTCGCGATACGAACCTCGTCGGTGGTCATAGGTCCCCGCCTGCGCGGAGACGACAGGTCCTCAAGCTTTTACTCCACCCATCCCACAGATGATCTTCCACTCCTTGTCGGTCACCGGCTGCACCGACAGGCGCGGCTGGTGCACCAGCACCATGTCCTTGAGGCGCGGCTCGGCGCGCACGGCCGCGAGCGTCACCGGATTGGGCACCGGCTCGATCGCCTTCACGTCGACGCACACGAACTTGCCCTCCTGGTCGGTCGGATCCGGATAGGCCTCGCGGATCACCTCGACGATGCCGACGATGCGCTTCTCGTCGCCGGTGTGATAGAAGAACGCGCGCTCGCCGCGCTGCATCTTCTTGAGATGGCTGCGGGCGCGGAAATTGCGCACGCCGGTCCACGGCTCGCCCCTGTTTCCCTTCTTGACCTGATGCTCCCAGCCGAACGTCTCGGGCTCGGTCTTCAGCAGCCAGTACGCCATTGTTTGTCTCCACTCGGCGCGGTCGTCCCCGCGAAGGCGGAGACCCATGAACACCGGCACAACATGTCGCGCAAGGCGATGGTCCCCCGCCTGCGCGAGGACAAGCATGGGTTCCCGCCTGCGCGGGAACGACTGCACCGCCGTGCCACTATCCCTCCGCCCGGAACGGCCGCGTCAGCAGCGCCTCGATGGCATCGTCGACGCCGAGCCGCTTGTCGAGGATTGCCGCCACCGCGCCGGCGATCGGCATGTCGACGCCGCGCGCGGCCGCCATCTCCACCAGCACCGAAGCCGTGAACGCGCCTTCGGCGAGCTTCTCACCTTCCGGTGCAAGCTCGGGCGCCTCCCCCTTGCCGAGCGCGACGCCGAGCGAAAAGTTGCGCGACTGTGCGCTCGAGCAGGTGAGGATGAGATCGCCGAGCCCGGACAGCCCTATGAGCGTTTCGATGCGCGCCCCATAGGCGCGGCCGAAGCGGATCAGCTCGGCAAAGCCGCGGGTGGTGAGCGCCGCCGCCGCGCTGGCGCCCAGGCCCCGCCCAGCCACGATGCCGGCCGCGATCGCCAGCACGTTCTTGGCGGCGCCGCCGATCTCGACGCCGCGCACGTCGGTCGAGTGATAGGGACGGAACGTGGCCGAGCCGAGCGCCCGCGCCAGCGCCGCGGCCACGGCCTCGTCGGGCGCCGCCAGCGTCACGGCAGTGGGCTGGCCGCGCGCGACGTCGTCGGCGAAGCTCGGGCCGGACAGAATCGCCGGCACGACGCCAGGCACGCATTCGGCGATGATCTCGGTCATGAAGCGCTGTGTGCCGCGTTCGATGCCCTTGGCGCAGGCGACCACCGGCACGCCCGGCCGCAATCGCGGGAGCGCGGCCACGACCGCGCGCAGCGCCTGTGCCGGCACGACGACGAGCACCGTGTCGGCGGCGGCCACGTCATCGAGTTCGGCGGTCGGTGTGACACATTCGTCGATCTCGAAGCCGCGCAGCCGCGGACTCTCGCGCCACGTGCGCATGGCCGCCGCGATCCCGGCGTTGCGCATCCACAGGACCACGTTGCGGCCGTCGCGCGCCGCGCAATTGGCCAGCGCCGTTCCCCACGCGCCGGCGCCCAGCACCGCGATGGTATCGAAGCTCACAGCCTTGCACCTTGCTCCACCTCTCCCCGCCGCGCGGGGAGAGGTCGACTTGCGAGCGCAGCGAAGCAAGTCGGGTGAGGGGGCGTGTCCGCGAGTCTCAGCCTGTGGGCAGGCCCCGTCACCCGCCCCCGGGCACTTCGTCCCGGGGGTTCGCTCCGCTTGCACTTCGCTCGGAATCCGACCTCTCCCCGCACGCGGGGAGAGGTAACGGAGCGTGCGGCACGGTCGCGCATCACGGCTGTGTCTCGGGCGTGAGCGGCGCGACCGGCGGCTGCAGCGGCCAACGCGCGCGCGGGCTGGCCTCGAGCGTGTCGCTAAGGCCGCGCGCCAGCCGCTCGGCGCCGGCCCAGGCGATGATGGCGCCATTGTCGGTGCACAGCGACCCGGGCGGCGCCACCAGCGGGACGCCGGCGCCGGCCGCCATGCTGCTGATGGCGGTGCGGATCTCCTGGTTGGCCGCCACACCGCCGGCGATGACCAACGCGCGCGGCTCGCCGAACCGCGCGCGGAACACTCGCAAGCCCACGCGCAGCCGGTCGGTGACGATGTCGATCACGGCGGCCTGGAACGCAGCGCACAGGTCGGCGACGTCCTTCGCCGTCAATGGCGCAATCTTCTGCGCTTCCAGCCGCAGCGCCGTTTTCAGGCCCGACAGCGAGAAGTCGGGCTCGGGCCGATCGACCATGGGCCGCGGCAGCGTGAACCGTTTGGCGTCGCCGCGCGCCGCCTCGAGCTCCACCTCCGGGCCGCCCGGATAGCGCAGGCCGAGGACCTTTGCGGTCTTGTCAAAGGCCTCGCCCAGCGCGTCGTCGCGCGTGGTGCCGAGCACCACATAGCCGCCGACGTCGATCACGGCGACGATCTGCGTGTGGCCGCCCGATGCCAGGAACAGGCAGTAGGGAAACGCCGTGTTGTCGGTGAGCCGCGCCGTGAGCGCGTGCGCCTCGAGGTGATTGACGGCGACCAGCGGCTTTTCCGCCACCAGCGCGATCGCCTTGGCGGTGGTGAGCCCGACGATGACGCCGCCGATCAGACCCGGACCGGCGGCCGCAGCGATGCCGTCGAGCCGCGAAAAGTTCATCTCCGCCTCGACCATCGCCTTGGCGATGACCAGGTCGAGCACCTCCACGTGCGCGCGCGCCGCGATCTCCGGCACCACGCCGCCATAGGCCGCATGCGCGGCCTGCGACAGCACGACGTTGGAGACGATCTCGCCGCTGCCGTCGGCGTGCCGGCGCACCACCGCGGCCGCGGTCTCGTCGCACGTGGTCTCGATGCCGAGCACCAGCATTGGATGTCCATTACCGTCGTAGGCGAGCTTGGGTTGAGGGTGTTATATCAATGGTCCCGGGCTTTGGCCCATCCCTCGTCATGGCCGAGCTTGTCCCGGCCATCCCGTTTCGTCTGGCACGGCCGTGCCACGCTGAGCGAGATGCCCGGCACGAGGCCGGACATGACAATGGGTGTGTATGTTGTGAGGTCCCATGGCGCAATTGCGCATCGGCACGCGCGGCTCGCCGCTGGCGCTGGCACAGGCCCGCGAGGTGCGGGCACGGCTGGCCGCGGCGTTCAAGTTGGAGGTCGAGGCGATCGAGCTCAGCGTCATCCGCACCTCGGGCGACATGGTGCAGGACCGGCCGCTCACGGACATCGGCGGCAAGGGCCTGTTCACCAAGGAGATCGACCAGGCGCTGATCGACGGCGCCATCGACCTCGCCGTGCACTCCGCCAAGGACCTGCCAACCGTGCTGCCGACCGAGCTCACGATCGCGGGCTACCTGCCGCGCGAGGACGTGCGCGACGCCTTCATCAGCCGCACGGCGCCAAGCCTTGCGGCTCTGCGCGCGGGCGCGGTCGTGGGTACCGCCTCGCTGCGGCGCCAGGCCATGGTGCGCCGCCTGCGGCCTGACCTGAATGTCACGCTGTTCCGCGGCAACGTCGAGACGCGCCTGCGCAAGCTCGACGACGGCGTGGTCGACGCCACGCTCCTCGCCATGGCGGGACTGAACCGGCTGGGCCGCAGCGACGCCGCCACCTCGGTGCTGAGCGTGGAGGAATTTCCGCCGGCCGTCGGCCAGGGCGCAATCGCCATCACGACGCGTCTCGATGACGCGCGCGTGCGCGGCATGGTCGCGACAATCGTCGATGCCGGCACCGGCCACGCGCTCGCCGCCGAGCGCGCGTTCCTGGCGGTGCTCGACGGCTCGTGCCGCACGCCCATCGCCGGCCACGCGGTCGCGACGGGAGACAGCATCGCGTTCCACGGCCTGATCCTGAGGCCCGACGGCAGCGAGGCTCTGGAGGCGCGCAGGCGCGGCGCGCTTGCGGAGGCAGCGGCGCTGGGCGCCGACGCCGGCAGCGAGCTCAAGCACCGCGCGCCCCCCGATTTCTTCCTGCATGGATGAGCCATGCGTCTTCTGGTCACGCGTCCCGGCGCCGACGCCGACCGTACCGCGCAGGTTTTGCGCGCACGCGGGCATGAGGCTGTCGTCGTGCCGGTGCTGCAATTGAACATCATTGCCGACGCGGCGCTCGGCGCCGGCCCGTTCGCCGCCATCGCGATGACCAGCGCCAATGCGGTGCGCGCGATCGCGCAGCATCCCGGCCGTGCCGCCCTGCTGGCGCTGCCGGCGTTCACGGTCGGCCGCCACACGGCGGCGGCCGCGCAGGCGGCGGGCTTTGCGTCCGTGACGTCGGCCGACGGCGGCCTGCCGGAGCTGACGCGCCTGATCGCGGCAAAAGTGTCGGGCGGCCGCCTGCTCTATCTGGCGCCGGAAGACCGCTCGGGCGATCTTGCCGCCGCGCTCGCGCCGCATGGCATCGCGGCCGACACGGCCGTGGTCTATCGCATGGCGACCAACCCGCTGCTGGCGCAGGACCTGGGGGCGGCGCTCGACGCGCGGCCGGACGGCGCGCTGCATTACTCGCGGCGCAGCGCCCAAACCTTTCTGGTCGGCGCCGGCACCGCCGACCGCCTCGACGCCGCGCTCCGCCTCACCCATTACTGCCTGTCGGCCGAGGTCGCGGCGCCCTTGCGCGCGGCCGGCGCCACCGCGGTCAAAGTCGCGCCGCGCCCGGAAGAATCGGCCCTATTGGAACTTCTGTAGGGTGGGTTGAGGCGCCAGGCACGGGCCGCGCAATTGGCATCAACCATCGGCGCCGAAACCCACCATTCTGAATCGCCGCCGGTGGGTTTCGGCGCGCCGCCACGCAATGCCCTGTCCAGCGCCGAGCGTGGCGCCTCAACACACCCTACGGCGTAAGGTGACGTTGCCGCCGTGGCCCGTCCGCAGTATGGCAAGGCGAACCCGAATCCCTCGCGGAGGATCAAAAATGACGAGCGATCCCAAGGGCTCGTCGTCGCCCGGCATTGCCAACCCCCGCCGCAAGCGCCCGGCCGTGACCATCGAGGTCAAGGCGACCGAGGTGACGGAAACGCCGGCCCCTGCTGCCGGCGCCGCGACCAATGAGCCTGCCGCCGCGCAAGGCGCACCGGCCGCGCCGCCGGCCGACGCACCGGCGGAGTCCCTCGAGGCAACCGCCGCGGACGCGGAACTCGCCGCCGCGCCGGCGCTCGATCGCGAGGCATCCGGCGCACCGCCGGAGGCCGCGGTCCCGCCGCCGCCGCCACCTTCGCCTGACGGCGAGCGGCCGGCCGCGGTCGCGCGCGACTGGACGGTGCTCGGCGTGGCGGGCGCACTGCTTGTCCTGCTCATCATCGCCGGCCTGTGGCTCGCCGGAGCGTTCGAGCGCAGCGAGGACGCCCAGCTGGAGAAGCGCCTGGCGCGCATGGAGTCGCAGTTGCTACAGCTCGCGGACCAGAACGCCGCCGCGCCGGCCAGGCCGGCCGAGGATTCAACGCTCGCGCGCGCCGCACAGCGGCTCGACGACATCGATGGCCGCATCGCCCGCCTGGAGACCACGCCGCCGCCGGCCGCCCCCGATGCCGGACTGGCCGAGCGCCTCGGCGCCCTCGACGCCGCTATAAAAAACCTGACGCGGCGCGTGGCGGAGCCAAAACCCGGCAGCGACGCGGAGATGAAGGTGCTTTCGGATCGGCTGGCCGCGCTCGAAGCCACGACGAAGGCACTCACGGCACGCGTCGCCGAGGATGCCGGACGCGTCGACCAGGTCGCCGCGCAGGCGCAGGCCGCCGGCGCCCAGGCGACCGCCGCCAGCGAGCAGGCGGAGCAGAACCGCAGCCTGCGCACGATGCGGCCGGCGCTGGTGGCGGCGACGCTGCGCGATGAGGTGACGCGCGGCGATGCATATGCGCCGGAACTGGCGGAGCTCAAATCGCTGCTGCCGCAGACGCAGCTGGCGCCGCTCGACACGTTTGCCACAACCGGCGTGCCGACCGCGACCGCGCTGGGCCGCGAGCTGGCCGGCCTGGTGCCGGGCCTGCGCGCACGCGTCGCCCGGGCCGAAGCGCCGCCGGCCGGTGCCGGCGTGCTGGAGCGGCTGCAGGCGAGCGCGGCGCGGCTGGTGCGCATCCGCCCTATCGACGAGCCCACGGGCGACGATGCCGCCGTGGTGCTGGCGCGCCTCGAGGCGAGCGCGGCGCGCGGCGATCTCAACGCAGTGCTCGCCGACCTCGCCAAGCTGCCGCCCGACGTGCGCGCACCGGCCGAGGCCTGGGTGAAAAAGGCCGAGGCGCGCAACGCCGCCCTCGACACCGCGCAGCGCCTGGCGCGCGACACCGCCGCGGCCGTGGGGAAGGAATGAGCCGATGACGCAACGCGCAGGCCGCGCATCTTGCTCCACCTCTCCCCGGTGGGGAGAGGTCGACTTGCGAAGCAAGTCGGGTGAGGGGGCAAGGGCCTATCGAGAGTCACTCGCCCCCTCACCCCGACCCTCTCCCCAACGGGGAGAGGGAGCAGGCCGAGTTCGCGGCGACATTGGTGTGCGAGCTCAGCCCGCATGATCCGCGTCGTCCTCTATCTCATCCTTGTCGGGCTGGTGGCGATCGGCGCCGCGTGGCTGGCCGACCGGCCGGGCGAGGTCACCATTCTGTGGCTGGGCCACCGCATCGAGACCCAGGTGATCGTGCTCGCCGGCGTGATCGCGCTGGTGGCGGCGCTGACCGTGCTGCTGTGGTCGCTCCTGCGCCTGCTTCTGCGTTCGTCCTACCTGATCGTGCGCGCCCGCGCGGCGCGGCGCCGCGTCCAGGCGCAGCGCGCCATCTCGCACGGCCTGATCGCGATCGGGGCGGGCGACACGCACGCGGCGCAGCGCTTCGCGGCGCAGGCCGAGCAGCTTGCGGCGCATGAGCCGCTGGCGCTGCTGCTCAGCGCACAGATGGCACAGGCGAGCGGCGACCGCGCCGGCGCCGAGCGCGCGTTCCGCGCCATGGCCGAGCGCTCGGATACCAAGCTGCTCGGCATGCGCGGGCTGTACGTGGAGGCGCAACGGCGCCAGGACGCGCTGGCGGCGCGCCACTATGCGGAAGCGGCCGCGCATGCGGCGCCGGCGCTGCCATGGGCGTCGCACGCGGTGCTCGCCGACCGCTCCGCCGCGCAGGACTGGGCCGGCGCGCTCGGCGTACTGGAGCGCATGCGGCGGGCCGGCGTGATCGGCCGGGACACCCATCGCCGCCGGCGCGCGGTCCTGCTCACGGCGCTGGCGGAAGCCGAGAGCGATCCGGCGCGCGCCAAGGCGCACGCGCTCGAAGCGGCAAAACTCGCGCCCGACCTGGTGCCGGCGGCGGCGCTGGCCGGAAGGCTGTGCGCCGAGGCCGGCGACCTGCGCCGGGCGACGCGCATCGTCGAGACCGCCTGGCGCGCCGAGCCGCATCCCGATCTCGCCGAGGTCTATGCGCATCTGCGCTTCGGCGACACGGCGCGCGACCGGCTGGCGCGTGTGCAGATTCTCGAGCGCCTGGCGCCGGGCAATGTCGAATCTGCGCTGGCCCTGGGGCGCGCCGCTATCGATGCCCGCGACTTCGCGGCGGCGCGCCACGCGCTCCTTCCGCTCACGGTGGCACCGACGCAGCGCGTGGCGCTGATGATGGCCGAGCTCGAGGAGGCCGAGCACGGCGATATCGGGCGGGCGCGCGCCTGGATGGCGCGCGCGCTGCGCGCCGCGCGCGATCCGGCGTGGATGGCCGACGGCGTCGTGTCCGACCACTGGCTGCCGGTGTCGCCGGTGACGGGCGAGCTCGACGCCTTCCACTGGCGCGCGCCGGTGAGCGAGATCGCGGCCCCGGTGATCGAGGAACGCATCGAGGAGCGCATCGAGGCGGCGCCGCCGCTGAGCGGCCCGGCGCGCGGCGATCTCGAGGCGGACGTCGCCGATGCCGAGGAGGTACGCGCGCCGGCCGAGCCCACTGGCACGGCAACAACACCGGCGGCGTTCGCACCGGCATTGCCGCCAGCGCCGGCGTCAGCTCCGGCGGCGGCTGCGCCAGCGTCCGCTGCGACGCCAGCCTCCGCGGCGGCGCAACAACCGTCGCCGCGTCCGCGTGCCAAGCCGGTGATGCCGCTGGTGCATGCGCCCGACGATCCCGGTCCCGACGACGGGCCGCCTCGGCACGACCGAAGCTGGCGCTCGCTGTTTCGAAGGCAGGGCAACGGCGCGTGATCTCCGCCTTCGAAATGGTGGGCAGGCGCTTGCTGTTCAGGTAACGCTCTGTCTGTAGCCCGGATGGAGCGAAGCAAAATCCGGGAGCGGACTCTCCACCGCTTGTGATCCGCAGATAGGCTGTTCCCGCATTCTTCTTCGCTCCATGCGGGCTACGGGAAAGCCTTTTTCCACTTTGTCAAACAGCCAACGCTTCGCCGCCCGTTTGGCCGCTTCCGCGACCGAGGCGCACGGGCCTGCGCCTCTTTCTTTGTCTCCCTCCAAAGAGGGAGCGGAGCGCCGGAAAGGCGCTCGTGCGGCCGTGCGATAAGCCGCACTTTGGCGTGTGTGCGAGACACGCCGAAGGACGCTTGCGAGACGTCCCCGTGCCCCTTGCGATCGGGGCACTCGCCTTGCGGCGCTCCACTGC
>Ga0209466_1000162_pt1 | contig 15276 bp, 11 predicted proteins | sample PanSoiPlo30MoBio_FD_188323 | JGI IMG/M metagenome (GOLD analysis project Ga0209466, IMG submission 188323) | Tropical forest soil microbial communities from Panama analyzed to predict greenhouse gas emissions - Panama Soil Plot 30 MoBio (SPAdes)... | ecosystem: Environmental > Terrestrial > Soil...
GGCGCGGCGGGCACGATCGCCGCCGGCGCCCCGATCGTGCCGGCCTCGCCGCAGCCCTTCGCGCCCAGCGGATTGTGGGTGCAAGGCTGGCTCTCGTCGCATTCGGACACGATGTCGGGCAGATCGTCCGCACGTGGAATGCCGTAATCGAGGAACGAGGCCGACAGGAGCTGTCCGTTCGCCGGGTCGTACACACAGTGCTCGCGCATGGCCTGGCCAAGTCCCTGGGCCAGGCCGCCGTGGATCTGGCCCTCGACGATCATCGGGTTGATGACGGTCCCGATGTCATCGACCGCCCAATAGCCGATCAGCTGCATGCTGCCGGTGTCCGCATCGATCTCCAGCTCGCACGCATGGGCGCCGTTGCTGAACGCGAAGGCGGGCGGATCGTAGACGGCGGTTTCCTGCAGGCCCGGCTCGAGCGCTTCCAGCGGGAAATTGGCCGGCACGTAAGCGGCGCGCGCGACCTCGCGCAAGTGAACGCGGCGATCCGTGCCGGCGACGGCAAACCAGCCTTGATCGAATGCGATGTCGCTTGCCGCGGCTTCCATCAGATGCGCCGCGATGCGCTTGCCCTTGTCGATGATTTTCGCCGTGGCGCGCTCGAGCGCCGAGCCGCCCACCGCGATCGAGCGCGATCCGAACGTGCCGGTGCCGAACGGAACCTGATCGGTGTCGCCCTCGATGATCTCGATGCGATCGAGCGGCACGCCCAGCCGCGACGAGATGATCTGGGCGAACGTGGTGGCATGGCCCTGGCCATGGTTGTGCGTGCCGAGCATCGCCTGCACGCCGCCGTCCGGCTGGACGCGCACATGCGCCGCCTCGAAGAAGCCGGCGCGAGCGCCGAGCGCCGTGGCAAAGCGCGAGGGCGCCACGCCCGAAGATTCCACGTAGCAGGCGAGCCCGATGCCGCGCAGCCGACCGGCCCCCGCCGCGGCGGCACGGCGCGCAGCGAAACCCGCATAGTCGGCCAGATGCAGCACGCGGGCGAAAATCTTGGGGAAGTCGCCGCAGTCATAGGTCGGTCCGATCGGCGTCTTGTAGGGCATCGCCGCGGCGGGCACGAGGTTGCGCCGGCGGAGCTCGGCGCGATCGATGTTGAGCTCGCGCGCTGCCTGGTCGGCCAGGCGCTCGAGTACATAGCAGGCCTCCGGCCGCCCGGCGCCGCGATATGCGTCGGTCGGCAGGGTGTTGGTGAACACGCCGGTGCATTCGACGAAGATTGCCGGCGTGCGATAGACGCCGGCCAGCAACGCGCTGTAGATGGCGCTGGGAATGGCGGCACCGAACGTGGAGAGATGCGCGCCCAGGTTCGCCATCGTATCGACGTGCAGCGCCAAAAACTGGCCGTCCGCATCGAGCGCCAGCTCGGCCCGGGTGATGTGGTCGCGCCCCTGGTTGTCGGCCAGAAAACACTCGCTGCGGGTGGCGACCCATTTGACCGGCCGCCGCAGCCGGCGGGCCGCAAAGGCGACAATCGTCTCCTCGGGATAATGCTTGCCCTTGTAGCCGAAGCCCCCGCCGACGTCGGGCGCAATCACCCGCACGCTGGCTTCGGGCACGCCGAGTTGCTCGGCCACCAGACGCCGGACGTGGTGCGGAATCTGCGTGGCGACATGCAGCGTGAGCTTCTCATCCGCGGCATCCGCCACGGCAAGCGCGGCGCGCGGCTCGAGCGCAGCGCCGATCAATCGATTGTTGACGAGCTCGATGCGGGCGACGTGCGCCGCCTGGGCGAAGGCGTGCCGGGTCGCGGCCCCGTCGCCGCGCGACCAGCGAAAGCAGATGTTTCCGGGTGCGCTGTCGTGCAGCAGCGGCGCCTGCGGCGCCAAGGCGGCCCGGGAGTCGATCACCACCGGCAACGGGCCGTAGTCGATCGCGACAAGCTCCGCCGCGTCCACCGCCTGCGCGTACGTGTCGGCGACCACGGCCGCCACCGCCTCGCCGACATGGCGCACGCGCCCGCGCGCCAGGGCAAAGCGGCCAGGCTCGGCCATGGGCTGCCCGTCGCTGCACCGGATGGCCCACAGCGGCCGCATGGGACCGATGCCGTCCGCCGCCATGTCAGCGCCGGTCAGCACCGCGATCACGCCGGGGGCGGCGGCGGCGCGCGCCGTGTCGACCCGGTGCAAATCGGCGTGCGCGTGAGTCGAGCGGACCAGCACGCAGTGCGCCATGCCGGCGATGTCGAGATCGGCGACGTAGCGCCCGCGCCCGAGCAGGAAGCGGCGATCTTCGACGCGTCGGACCGGCGCGCCGATGCCGTGGTGACCATGCGGGTGCGCGCCTATTGCAGCTCCTCGCGGAAAAGCTCCAGGCGCTCGAAGGCGACCCGGTCCGAAACGACGAACAGGTCAGCACCGGCGTCGCTCGCGGCATGGCTGGCAAAGGTCCAGTGCGGCACGCTGAAGACATCGTGCTGCGACCATTCGAAGGTGCGATCGCCGACGGTGGAACGTCCCGCCCCGGAGACCACCAGGACGATCATGTTGCACGTGGCGCGCCTGTTGCGCGTAGCGGCTCCGGCGGTGAGACGCACGGCGTGACAATCGAGCGCCGGCATCACGGCGCCGCCGGTGGCCGGATTGACGTAGCGCACCCAGCGGGCGCCATCCGGCCCAGGCGGGACGGCGTCGAGCATGCGTCGCGCCGCCTCACCGGAATATCGGTACTTGGGAGAATGCGCCGGTGGCGGCGGCAGGTCGGCAGCGATGAGTCCGGGCTCGGCCCATAGGCGCTCGTCGCCTTCATCGACCTGCCAGAAATTTTCCGCCTTGGGATCGCCCGGCTCGAAGAAGTTGGCGTCGAGGCCACGAAGCAACGGGATGTTCGCGGCATCGAACCATACGATGCGGTGGTTGCTGGCGTTGATATGGCCATGCCAGCACATCGGCGGCGTGAGGATCAGATCGCCGCTGCGCATCTCGCAGCGGCGGCCGTTGACGATGGTGGCAGCGCCGTCGGCGCGGGTGGCAAAGCGGATTGCTGCGAACGTATGGCGATGCGGCCGCGCGCGGTCGCCCGGGTCGAGCACCGTGAACGCGGCGATGAGATTGCTGGTGGTGACGGTCTCGCCGCCGAAGGCGGGATTGACCAGGATCAGGGCACGGCGCTCGACGTCGTCGATCGGCACTTCCCCGACCGCGCGGTCGGCAAGCGCCTCAATGTCTCGCCAGCGCCAGACCATGGGCGCATCCGGCGCCTGCGGCCGCACCGGGGTGATCTTCCTGAAGCGGTCCCACAGCGGGTGCAGGTTGGCGGCTTCGAGCGCCGCCACGAATGGCGTCGGGCCGCCCTGTCCCGCCTGCCGCACCGTGCGTACGACGTCCATCAGCTCTTCGGCAGTTTGCTGTCGATATTGGAACTGTCGATGATGACGTGCTTGATGAACACGCGTGGTTCGATCTTGTCGCCCTTGAGGTAGGTCGCAAGCACGTCGACGCCGAGGCGGCCCCACTCGACTGGATTGAGCTCGACCGTCATGGCCACATTGCCGTCCTTGACGGCGCGCAGGGCCGGCGGGACGCCGTTCATGCCGGTGACCAGCGTCTTGCCGGCGCGGTTGGCGGCCAGCACCGCCTGCATCGCGCCGAGCGCCACATCATCGTTGGCCGTGTAAATCGCCGCCAGGTCCGGGTTGGCAACAAGGGCGTCCTCGGCGTGCTTGACGCCGCGCTCGCGCGTGAGCGGGCCATCGGTCTTGAACACGATCGCGATATCGGGATGTTTTGCCATCACCTCGGCGTAGCCGTCGCCGAGATTGCGGAAGGTGGGCGCGCCGCTCGGTCCCAGCAGCATGGCGATCTTGCCTTTGCCGCCGAGCCGACGGGCGGTCCATTCGGCGATGTCGCGGCCGATCTGCTTCTCGTCCATGGCCACATGGATGGTCTGGTTGGGCGACGCCGAGCCGCGCGCCACCGACACGATGGGGATTTTCGCCGCCGCCGCCGCGTCATAGGCGGCGTTCACCCCCACCGCATCGATCGGCGAGATGAGAATGCCTTTGACACCGCGCGCGACGAGATCCTGCACGCCGTTGATCTGCTTGACCTTGTCCTCATTGGCAGAAACCGTCGCTACCTCCCAGCCGAGCTCCTGCGCTCGCGCCCGGATGCCGCGCAGCATGGCGATATAGAATGGGTTGTCGTCCTGGGCGAGCGATACGCCGATCGTGGTTTTCTGCTGCGCCAACGCGGCTGGCAACGACAGCCCCAGTGCGGCGGGCGCGAGCACGGCCGCGACCAGCGCGGCACGGCGGTGGGCGATCATGTCGCTCCTCCCCTGGTTCAATGCCGCGAGCGTAACCGATCCGCTGCTGCCGCCGCAATGATGACGGCGCCCACGGCCACGCGCTGCCAGTAGGAATCGACGTTCAGCAGGTTGAGGCTGTTGCCGAGCACGATCATGATGAAGACGCCGATGATGGTCTTGTAGAGCGTGCCCTCCCCGCCGTGCAGCGCCGCGCCGCCGAGCACCACGGCGGCGATGGCAGTGAGCTCGTAGAACTCGCCGGCGGTCGGCTGACCGGACTGCAGGCGCGCCGCCAGCATCACGCCCGCCAAGCCGGCGAGCGCGCCGCACCAGACATAGGTCGAGGCGATGATGCGTTCGACGCGCACACCCGACAGATAGGCAGCCTCGCGTCCGCCGCCGGTGGCGAACACGCGTCGCCCATAGGGCGTGGCGTGCAGCAGCCATGACAACGCCGCGAGCAGGATGGCCGGCACCCAGACCAGGTAATGAACGCCGAGAAAACGGCTGGAGCCAAAAGCCAGGAACGCACCTGGCAGGCCTTCGTCGCCGACCGGCGCGCCGCCGGTGAGCAGAAACACAATGCCACGCACCAGCACCATCATGCCCAGCGTGGTGATGAACGGATTGACGTCGAGCTTGGCGATGATCAGGCCGTTGGCCAGGCCGACCGCGGCGCCGGCCGCGACGCCGGCGCCGACGCCTGCCAGCAGGCCAGCCTTCACCATCACCATGGCGGCGATACAGCCGGACAGGGCGGCGGTCGATCCGACCGACAGATCGAAACCGCCAGCGATGATCACGAAGGTCATGCCCATGGCGATCACCGCCATGATCGAGGACTGGACCAGGATATTGGTGAGGTTGAGCGGCGACAGGAACCGGTCGGTCATCAGCGCCGTGACCAGGCAGAGAAGCAGAAGCGTCAGCAGCGGCGCCTGACCGGCCAGGCGCTGGCGATCGAGCTTCAGGCTCACTTTCATCCGCCGATCGCCGTGCGCAGGCGCGTCTCGCTCAGGTCGCTCCGCTCGATGCGCGCCACCGGCGTTCCCCGGCGCAGCGCCACCACGGAATCGCACAACCGGACAAGCTCGGCGAGGTCGCTGGAACCGACGATCACGCCGCCCCCGCGCCGCGCGAAATCGCGCACCAGGGCGTGGATCTGCGCCTTGGCGGCCACGTCGATGCCCTGGGTCGGCTCGTCGAGCAGCAGTACGCCCACCGCGCGGGCAAGCCACTTCGCCAGGATGACCTTCTGCTGGTTTCCTCCCGACAGCGCCGCCGCCTTCATGTCCGGGCGGCGAGGCCGGATGTCGAGCAGGTCCATCAGCCCGGCCACCAGGCGGTCGCCGGCCGCGCGATCGAGCCGGCCACCGCGACGCAGGCGCTCCAGGCTCGGCAGCAGGATGTTGTCGCGCACGGATTGGCTCATGACGAGGCCGAGCCGGCGCTCGGCCGGCACCATGCCGATGCCGGCAGCGACCGCGCATGCGGGCGTGGCAAGCCTGCACGTGGTGCCATTCACGCGCACCACGCTCGGCCGCTCAGAGAGCCCGAACAGTCGCCGCAGCACGCGATCGGCGCCGCTACCCAAAAGTCCGGCCAGGCCGAGCACTTCCCCGCCATGCACCCGCATGGTGTCGGCGAGCGTCGCGCCATCCTCCAGCACCACGTCGCCGCGTGGCATGTCGCGCGGCTCGTGCGCCGCGATGGCGCGGCCGGTCATGGCATGAACGAGATCGTCGGCGCTGAACGCGCCGCGTCGCGCCGTCGCCGCCACCCGCCCGTCGCGCAACACGGTGCAGCGATCGGCGAGCGCCACCACCTCGTCGAGCCGATGCGACACGTAGATAATGGCGGTGCCCTGACGTTTCAGACCCTGGAGCACGCCGAACAGGCGGTCGATCTCGCGCTTTTCCAGGGCCGCTGTCGGCTCGTCGAGGATCAGCACGCGGCAGCGACGCCGCAGCGCCTTGGCGATGGCGACGAGCTGGCGCTCGGCGAAGCCAAGACTGTCAACGCGGCAGTCGGGATCGGGGGCGAACCCGATGCCGCTCAGGGCGCCGCCCGCCTCCGCGCGCAGGCGCGCCCGATCGACGAAGATGGGTACGCCGAGCAGGCGCCGGGTCGGCCAATCGCCGAGCGCGAGATTCTCGGCAACGGACAGGGCCGGCACCAGGCGCAGCTCCTGCGGAATCATCACGATGCCGGCCGCGATGGCGTCGCGCGGGCTGGCGAGGCGACACGGTATCCCATCGATCGCGACGGTTCCGGCGTCCGGCCGGTGGACGCCGTCGAGGATGCGCATGAGGGTGGATTTTCCCGCGCCGTTCTCCCCCACGAGCGCGTGGATCTCGCCAGCCGTCACGTTGAAACTGACGTCGTCGAGCGCCGTCGTGGCGCCGAAGCGTTTGGTCACATGGCTGGCGCTCACGGCCGGCGCCGGCACAACGGCAGCCGGGACCGTGCTCGCCTCCGCCATCATGCCGTCACCGCGCGACGCGGGCGACCTGCATCTTCTCGTCGGCAAAGCGGCCGCGGTCAATGATGACGTCGTTGTCGAGGGTGACCGTGCAATCGCGCATCGGCACGTCGTAGTGACCCTTGGTGGTGCGCTTGCCGCCGCCCTGCGAGTTCGGCCCGGTGGAGAACAGGAAATTGCCGGCGAAGCAGCGCGCGCCGGCATGATGGCGCTTCGGGTCGGGACCGTTGAGAGCGATGGCGTCCCACCTGCCCTGCGGATTGAGCCCCCAGCCGAGATGCGAGATCGCATGCCCGTCCATGTCGTCGGGATGGGCGCGATTGCCGTCGAGCCAGTCGCTCATCAGCTTGGCGTCGAGCCCGCCGGCGATGTTGCGGATGAAGCCGTCGCGGATATCGAGGCGCACCTCGTCCTGCACGTAGCGGCAATAGGGCAGGACGACGATGTCGCCCGGCTGCAGCACGACGCTGCCATTGGCGGAGCCCTCATTGGGGAACGTGTGGACATGACCGGCGCCCCAGTGGTCGAAGCGCCCAGGGGACTCGGCGAAGCCGTACTGGATCATGGTCGGGTATTCGCCGAGCTGGACCGTGAGATCGGTGCCGCCCGGCCGCGTGATCCGCATGGTCTTGGCGCGCTGCAGCCGGTCGCCGGCATGCACCACGGCTTCCTTCAGCCCGGGCGGCGCCATCAGCTCTTCGAGCTCGTCGGGAGCGTCGATGACCATGAGCACCCGCGTTCCGGCGTCGCGCGCCTCCTTGAGCCAGCGGGTGAAGAGCGGAATGTGCAGGCACACCAGCATGTCGGCGGCCTTGATGGCCTCCAGCGTCCCCTTGCACCGGCCGACAGTCGCGACGCCGACCTTCGTCCAGGACGGGATGGCATTGACGCACATTTCATAGGCGTCGGCCCCGAGATCTTCGGCCCCCGCGAACGCCGCCTCGACGTAGTCGCGGCGCGCACCGAGATCGCTCAGGAGAACGACGGTCTCGCCTTTCTGCACGTTGCACAGCTCGAATTCCTTGCGGAACAGCATCGCCATCCTGGCGTGGTTCAAGGCTTCGTGCATGGCGGCCCCTCGCTGGCTCGCACCGTCGGCGCGTGCCATCAGCGTCTCACGGGCGCGCGAATTCGGTCAATAGGACGCGGGCATGAGGCAAGGCGCCGCCACGCTGCACCTCAGCTGAGCTGCAACGACGACGCCCGGCTCAGCCGGCCGGGCGTCGCGCAAATGTTTGGAAAGCTCAGACCTTCACCAGCGGCACTTTTGGCACCGAGCCGCGGCCGGTCGGCGGGGATCCTTTGGGACCCGGCGGCTTCGGCCGCCGCGGCGCGCTCGCCCGGCGCTTGGGCTTGGGCGGGATCTTTTCGGGCTTGGGCATGATCGGCCCGTCGAGGAACTCGAAGCCGAGCTTGTCCAGTCCGGTCCCCTCGTCCTTGACCACGATGACGCGCACATGGCCGCCGCCCTTGAGTTTGCCGAACAGCACCTCGTCGGCCAGCGCCTTCTTGATGTGCTCCTGGATGACGCGGGCCATCGGCCGGGCGCCCATGTGCTCGTCGTAGCCATGGTCCATGAGCCACTTGGTGGCTTCTTCCGACAGTTCGATGGTGACGTCGCGGTCGGCCAGTTGCGCTTCGAGCTGCAGCACGAACTTTTCCACCACCTTGGCGATCACCTCGGGGCTGAGGTGCGCGAACGTGATGATCGAGTCGAGTCGGTTGCGGAATTCGGGCGCGAACAGCCGGTTGATGGCCTCGAGGTCGTCCCCTTCCCGCTTGGTGCGGGTGAAGCCATAAGCCGGCTTGGCCATGTCGGAGGCGCCGGCATTGGTGGTCATGATGAGGATCACGTTGCGGAAGTCGACCTGCTTGCCGTTGTGATCGGTGAGCTTGCCGTGATCCATGATCTGCAGGAGCACGTTGTACAGGTCGGGATGCGCCTTCTCGATCTCGTCGAGCAGCAGCACGCAGTGCGGATGCTGGTCGACGCCGTCGGTGAGCAGGCCGCCCTGGTCGAAACCGACATAGCCGGGCGGCGCGCCGATCAGGCGCGACACCGTGTGCCGCTCCATGTATTCCGACATGTCGAAGCGGATGAGCTCCACCCCCAGGCTGGCGGCGAGCTGGCGCGCAACTTCCGTCTTGCCGACGCCGGTGGGGCCTGAGAACAGATAGCAGCCGATCGGCTTCTCCGGCTCGCGCAGGCCGGCACGGGCGAGCTTGATCGACGATGACAGCGCGTCGATTGCCTTGTCCTGGCCGTACACCACCCGCTTGAGCGTTTCGTCGAGGTGCTGCAGCACCTCGGCGTCGTTCTTCGACACCGTCTTGGGCGGGATGCGCGCCATCGTGGCGATCGTCGTCTCAATCTCCTTGATGCCGATCGTCTTGCGCCGCTTGTTTTCGGGCAGAAGCATCTGCGCCGCGCCCGACTCGTCGATCACATCGATGGCCTTGTCAGGCAGCTTGCGGTCGTGGATGTAACGCGCGCTCAGCTCCACCGCCGCCTTGATGGCCTCGTTGGTGTACTTGAGCTTGTGGTAGTCCTCGAAATAGGGCTTCAAGCCCTTCATGATCTCGATCGCGTCCGAGACCGTCGGCTCGTTGATGTCGATCTTCTGGAACCGGCGCACCAGGGCCCGGTCCTTCTCGAAATACTGGCGGTATTCCTTGTAGGTGGTCGAACCGATGCAGCGCAGTGTGCCCGACGCCAGCGCGGGCTTGAGCAGGTTGGAAGCATCCATGGCGCCGCCCGAAGTGGCGCCGGCGCCGATCACCGTGTGGATCTCGTCGATGAACATGATGGCGCCCGGGTAGGCCTCGAGCTCCTTGATCACCTGCTTGAGCCGCTCCTCGAAATCGCCGCGGTAGCGCGTGCCAGCGAGCAGCGTTCCCATGTCGAGCGAGAACACCGTGGCATTGCGCAGCACGTCCGGCACCTCGCCGTTGACGATGCGGCGGGCCAGCCCTTCGGCAATCGCCGTCTTGCCGACGCCGGCATCACCGACGAACAGCGGGTTGTTCTTCTGCCGGCGGCACAGCACCTGGATGGTACGGCTGATCTCGGCCTCGCGGCCGATCAGCGGATCGATCTTGCCCTCGCGCGCCTTCTTGTTGAGGTTGATGCAGTAGGCTTCCAGCGCGTCGCCCTTCTTCTTGCCGTCGTCACCGGTCTTGGTGTCGGCCTCCTCGTCGACGCCCCGCACGGGCCGCGATTCGGACAGGCCGACGCGCTTGGCGATGCCGTGGCTGATGTAGTTGACGGCGTCGTAGCGGGTCATGTCCTGCTCTTGCAGGAAATAGGCGGCGTGGCTCTCGCGCTCGGCGAAGATGGCGACCAGGACGTTGGCGCCCGTCACCTCCTCGCGGCCGGAGGATTGCACGTGGATGACGGCGCGCTGGATCACCCGCTGGAATCCGGCCGTCGGCTTGGAATCCTCGCTGCCGTCGGTGATCAGGTTGTCCAGCTCGGCCTCGATATAGGCCACCAGGCTGCGGCGCAGCTTGTCGAGATCGACATTGCAGGCGCGCATGACGGCGGCGGCGTCCTGATCGTCGATAAGCGCCAGCAGGAGGTGTTCGAGCGTGGCATATTCGTGGTGCCGCTCATTCGCGAGCGCAAGCGCCCGGTGAAGCGACTGTTCCAGGCTGCGCGAGAAAGTTGGCATCAGAATCTCTTCTTGTTCACTGGCTATGGCCCCCCTGATAACGCCCTGACGCTACTTCATTTCCATCGACGATCTACTTTTTTTCCATGACGCACTGCAGAGGATGCTGGTGTTTGCGCGAGAAGTCCATCACCTGCGTCACTTTGGTTTCCGCCACCTCGTAGGTATAGATCCCGCACTCGCCGATTCCATGCTGGTGCACGTGCATCATGATTCGATAGGCGGTCTCGCGGTCCTTGTTGAAAAACCGCTCGAGCACGTGAACCACGAACTCCATCGGCGTGTAGTCGTCGTTAAGGAGCAGAACGCGGTAGAGATTCGGGCGCTTGGTCTGCGTCTTGGTCTTGGTGATGACCGCCGTGCCGGGCGAACCCGGATCGTTGCGCCGCCGCCGGTCGTCGTCCGCTAGGCGCGGCGCCACAGCCGGCGGCCGGCCCACCTCAATCCTCTGGTTCGTCGAAAGCATCATGACTGCAGCGGGCGCCGTTCAAGACGATAGTCCAAGCCTTGCGAGAATCATGCCGCAAATCGGCACGACCGGGAATTCCCTAATAATAGGGAATGCGTGAGCGGCGTTCCAGGTCGCGGCAAGTTTTCCGCAAGTTCTCCTCGCGCTTCCGTTACGTCACATTGGCAGCAAAATTCGTTCAAAAAGCGCGCGCACGATTTTTTCCGCGCCAGCGAAGTGGTTTGCCCGCCGCCGCGGCAACGCGCGCAGGGACAAAAAAGGCCCGGCGCACGCGCCGGGCCGTGGCAGTCAGCGTGGCGGTGCCGCTTACTTGCCCGGCGTGACCTTCGCCAGGTAGCCCTCGAACGGCTTGTAGGCCTCCTTGGCGATATCGGCGTAGAGTTCGCCGATCTTGGTCGCCTGGGCGACAAAGCCTTCGTAGGCGGTCTTCACGTAGTCGGTCTGCACCTCGATTGCCTTTTCCAGCGTCTTGGCGCCCATCAGCCGCTCGACCGCGGCGGTGCCATCCTCGAACGACTTCTTCGAGTAGTTGGTCACCTCGGCCGCAATCGCCTGCAGCCCCTTGGAGGCGACGCCGAACGAGCGCAACGTGGCCTCCACATTATCCTTCCCGAACTTCTGCATTTCGTCGAAGTTTGCCAGCATGGTCAATCCTTTGAGTTAGGCCACCCGGCAGGCAGCCCCGGCTGCTTGTCATCCTCACTGGCCCTCATGACCAGCGTCACAACACATTATAGTGCGCTGCACAAAAAAGTCAAGGAAATTTTTGCAGTGCACAATTTGGATTTTCCGGAAATCGCGGTTAACACTTTGGCAATTCCGGCCCCCTACGGTCGTCGGTTGTACCATCAGCAGGATGGTACGGCCCGATTGCGGGGGGCTGTTTTTCCCGCTGTCGGGGCGGCGGGACGACAACGACAGGGACCGTGGGCGCTCAAGCCTAATCGCGCTCGTGTAGCGGGGGACCGGAGAATATGTTGCGTGTTCGGGTCGGAGCCTCGCGCGGGCTTCGTTGGGGAATTCTGACGCTTGCGACTACGTTCGTTCTGGTCACGGTCGGCTCCGATGCCGCCGATGCCCGCAGCCGTCGCCACACGTCGCACAAGTATTCGGCCCAGCAGAAACGCCATTCCGCCCGCAGCTCGTATGAGCCGCCCTACGCGGCCATCGTGGTGGACGCCAATTCCGGCCGCGAGTTGCACGCCACAAATGCGGACAACCAGCGCCATCCGGCGTCGATCACCAAGATCATGACGCTATACCTGCTGTTCGAGCAGCTCGAAGCGGGAAAATTCAAGCTGGACTCGCGCTTGCCGATTTCCGCCCACGCAGCGGCGCAGGCGCCGTCGAAGCTCGGGCTCAAGCCCGGCCAGACCATCCAGATCGACGACGCCATCAAGGCCGTGGTCACCAAGTCGGCCAACGACATCGCCGTGGTGATCGCCGAGGCGGTCGCCGGCAACGAAGAGGAATTCGCCAAGCTGATGACACGCAAGGCGCGGGCGCTCGGCATGGCCCAGACGGTCTATGTCAACGCGTCCGGTCTGCCAGACGACGACCAGGTCACGACGGCGCGCGACCAGGCGCTGCTGGGACGCGCCATCCAGGATCGCTTCCCGGCCTATTACCGATACTTCTCCACCGCCAGCTTCTCGTATAATGGCCACGCCATCCGCAACCACAACAACCTGCTCGGCCGCGTTGCCGGCGTCGACGGCATCAAGACCGGCTACGTCCACGCCTCGGGCTTCAACCTCGTGGCCTCGGTGCGCCGCGGCAATCGCCACCTCGTCGCCGTCGTCATGGGCGGCTCGTCGGCACGGTCGCGCGATGCCCGCATGCGCGACCTGATCGAGGAATATGTCGGCCAGGGCGCCACCATGCGCACCGCGGCCAAGATCGTCGAAACGCCGACGGCACAGGCGCAGGCCAAGCCGGCGCTCGTCGTGGGGGCGCCGCTCGTGCGGCCCGAGTCGGCGCGACCGGAAGCCCCGGCCAACGGATCGGTGGTTGCCGCGCGCACGGCGCCCGCCACCGCCGCGGCGGTCACCGCAACGCGCCCGGTCCCCGGCTCGACCGAGCCCATCGCCGCCATTCGGGTCAAGACGCTGGCGGTGCGTGCCTCGACCGCCAACCAGAACGCCACCATCGACGCGCTGTCGGTTGCGGCCCCCGCGTCCACCCAGGCCCCGGCGCACGTGATCACGCCGGCGCAATTCCACACCGCATCGGCCACCAGCACGCCCGTCCCGGCGACTGCCGTGCCGGCGCCCGCTGTCACCGCGCCTGCCGCTCCGGCCCCAGCCGCGGTGGCGTCCGCCCCCGCAACCGCAAGCGTCAATCCGGCCGTCGCGAATGAACAGGCCGCGCCGCAGGTCACCCACTCCACCGCCAGGATGGCGCCGCGCGGCAGCTGGATCGTTCAGATCGGCGCCTTCCCGGATGAGGGCGAGGCGCGCGAGCGCCTGCAGTCGGCCCAGAACCTCGCCAAGGGGATTCTCGGCCGCGTCGACGTGGCCACCGAGCCCGTCACCAAGGGCCGCGAGACGCTCTACCGGGCGCGCTTCGTCGGCCTCGACGAAAGCAGCGCCGAAGCGGCCTGCCGCTATTTCAAGCGCAACAAGATCGACTGCTTCGCCATCAGAAACTGAGCGGGAACGAGAAAGGTCGTCAGGGGTTATTAACGAAAGGAGACAAGAGTCGCTGATGGTCGTGTAGCGTGCGGAGTAAATCAGCGATGGCGACGAAGCAGGGTGTCCTTGGCTTCATTAATGCGGGCGGCAAGGTACGTCGTCCCCCCCTGGTCGGGATGCAATTTCTTCATGAGGTTCCGGTGGGCGCGCCCGATCTCTTCCGCGCTCGCCCCCGGCGCGAGGCCAAGGATCTGATAGGCCTCCTGCTCCGTCATTGGCCCGCTGGCCGGCGCCGCTCCCCGCCCCGCTGCCGCATCACCCTGCGCGTGATCACGCCACGCGGGGTCCCGGCGGTCCAGATAAGTTGCAAGTAGCGCGCGGCTTTCCTCGTCGATCTCGGGCAGCAGGCCGACCAGCGTGGCAACGTCGAGAGCGTCGAGCGACCTGCCTTCGTGGCGGCCGACCAGGATGCGCCCGTGCATGGCGCCGGTGTCGTGCTCCAGCTCCATCTCCATGAACGCGGTGCGTACGCGCGACACCTGACCGGCGCTCTTGCGCGTGCGCTCGCCGAAGCCCGCCGGTCCCCACGGCAGCCACCCCAGCAGGCCGAGCCCCGTTACGCCGAGCGGAATGGCGAGCTCGAGATGGCCGCGGATGCCGAACACGACAGCGCCGAGCAGCGCCAGAGCACCGCCAGAGGTCTTCACCACCACCGCAACGTGATGCGGATTGCTGCGCACGAAGCTGTTAAGCAGCCACAGTACCAGGATGAGGGCCAGGAGCCCCAGGATGACTGCCGGCATTCGCTATCTCATCTGCGCCAGAAGCTTTTGCGCTCCGGCCTGCTTGCGCCCCGACAGATCGGCCAGCGCCTTGATTCCGCCTGCCGCGAAAACTGCGGCGGCGCGCAAAAGTTCGCCGAGCTGGCGGGCGGAGCCGGCATCGAAGCGGCAATAGGCGCCGCGCGTCAGGCGCGCAATCTCGCGGAAAGCCTGCTCGGCCACCGGATCGCCGGCTTCCTGAAACATCAAGGCCGGCACGCCGAGCAGGCCGAGCGCACCGGCGCCGGCGCACAGATCGTCCAGCGACTCCTCCATGGCGTCGCCGACGAACACCAGGGCCTGCACCTTCCTGGCTTCGCTTTCACGCCGGGCATGGGTGAGGATGCGCCCGATCTGGGTATGGCCGCCGCGGCAGTCGATCCGCTCCATCAGGGAGCCGAGCACGCGCGCGTCCGACACCCAGCGCGAGGCGCGGCATTCGGCGAGGCCGCGATAATAGGCAAGCTGGACGTCGAGCCCGCCAATGGCAGCGGCCTCCGAAAACATGTCGGCCTGCAGCCGGCACGCCTGATCCCAGGTGGGCTGCCGACTCATGGTGGCGTCGAGGGCGAAGATCAGCCGGCCGCGCTCGCCCGGCGCAAGCGGCGGCGCCAGGCTGCGCGCGCGCTGCACGAAAGCGTCGATTTCGGCCCGCGACGAGCCGGGAGCCGGCTCGGTGCGCCCGGTCGGCGCCGGGGTGGTGTCAGACCGGTCTTTGGCCATGCCGTATTAAGTGGCCCTTCGCCCAGGCGGCGCAATGGCCTTCAAAAGCGCATGGGCGCATGGTGGACGGCGAACCGGGACGGGACCGGGCCCGCCCTGTCGCCCTTCGCGACCACCCGGCTAGTCGGCGATGATGTCGTGGAGGTCGAGCGGCTTGTCGGCGGCAGCGAACCACTCGGCCCGCGCGGCCGCCCGCCGCCTGCCCTTCTCGTCGATCGGCAGC
>Ga0209466_1000163_pt1 | contig 15231 bp, 14 predicted proteins | sample PanSoiPlo30MoBio_FD_188323 | JGI IMG/M metagenome (GOLD analysis project Ga0209466, IMG submission 188323) | Tropical forest soil microbial communities from Panama analyzed to predict greenhouse gas emissions - Panama Soil Plot 30 MoBio (SPAdes)... | ecosystem: Environmental > Terrestrial > Soil...
ATTCATGGTCGGCGGCAGACGGGAAATTTTTGAAAGAGCCCTGCCTTATCTTCAAGCGATCGGTCCAAAGGCGACCTATGTCGGCGGTCACGGCCTGGCGGCATCGATGAAAATCGCCACCAATTTGAGTCTAGCCGTGCAGATGTTGGCGTTCAGCGAAGGGTTACTGCTCGCGGAGAAAAGCGGCATCGCCCGCGAGACCGCCGTCGAAGTTTTGCTCAACAGCGTGATGGCCTCCCCGATGGTTAAATACCGCGGGCCGTTCGTGTTGCAAATGCCGGATGAAGCGATTTTCGATGTTAACATGATGCAGAAAGATTTGTTGCTCGCCTTAGAAATGGGCCGCCAGCTCGACGTGCCCCTGCCCACCACGGCGATAACGAACGAGATGCTCACAGCCGCGCGTGGCATGGGACTCGCGGATAAAGATTTTGCGATCTTGTTTGAAATGCTCGCGAGGATGGCGGGGGTGGGGAAGTAAACAGTGATTAGTAACCGGTGATCAGTACTCATAAAAACTGCCGAAACTGTCTACTGATCACTGATAACTTATCTCAATATGGCACGTCCAAAACAGTCCAGAACGAAAGCGGCTTCAGCGCTTAGCCGCGATCAAGCGCTTCACCTTTATCGCCAGATGCTGAAGATCCGCTTGTTCGAAGAGCAAGTGAACCAGCTTTATCTGGCGGCCAAGATGCCGGGTCTCGCACATCTCTATATTGGAGAGGAAGCGATTGCCGTGGGCGTGTGCGAGGCGCTGCGGCGGGATGACTACATTACGAGTACGCACCGCGGCCACGGCCATTGCCTCGCCAAGGGCGCATCCGTAGACAAGATGTTTGCCGAGCTGCTCGGGAAAGCCCCGGGCTATTGTCGCGGCAAAGGCGGGTCGATGCACATCGCGGATCAGGATACCGGCAACCTTGGAGCGAACGCTATCGTCGGAGGTAGCGCTGGAATCGCCACTGGCGCGGCGATGTCGGCCAAGATGCGTGGAAGCGATCAAGTGGCGGTCTGCTTTTTCGGCGAGGGCGCGCTCGGACAAGGGCTGCTTTACGAAGTGATGAACATGGCTTCACTCTGGAAGCTGCCGGTCATTTACGTCTGCGAGAACAACCAGTACAACGAGTACACGAGTTATCGCGAAACAACGGCAGGAGAAGTCGCGGCCCGTGCTGAAGCTTTCGGTATCCATACGGAAACCATTGAAGGCCAAGATATCCAGCTCGTTCATGCGACCAGTCTCACACTAGTGGAACGAGCCCGCCGCGGTGAAGGCCCGGCTTTTCTGCAATGTCATACCTACCGCTTCTACGGCCATCATGTGGGCGACATCGACCGTTCCTATTATCGCTCCAAACAGGAAGAAGAAGAGTGGAAGGGCAAACGCGATCCGCTGCTGCTGTTCGCTGAATGGTTACAAAAGAGCGAGATGGCGGATCGGAAGCTGCTCGATCAAATTCAAAATGAAATCGCGATGGAAATTAAAGAGGCAGCGGACTTTGCCATTAATGCGTCTTATCCGGACCTAGATGAAGTAAGTCAGGATGTCTACGCCTAGCAAACCCGCGTCCTCATTCGCCCGCTCAAGGGGAGAGGGCCAGAGTGAGGAAACACCCCCAATTGCCCCAAGCAGCATGCCGGCTCGTGAGATTACGTTCAGCCAAGCCATTAACGAAGCGCTCGCCGAAGAGATGCGCCGAGATCCGCGGGTGTTCATCATCGGCGAAGATGTCGCCGAGGCGGGGACACCGTTCAAAGTGCTGTCGGGGCTGGTAAAAGAATTCGGCACCAAGCGGGTGATTGATTCGCCGATCTCCGAGGCCGGTATTACCGGTATCGGCGTCGGTGCGGCTATGACTGGCCTGCGGCCGGTGGTGGACATCATGTTCGGCGATTTTATTACTCTGACGATGGATCAACTGGTGAATCAAGCGGCCAAGATCCATTACATGTCCGGCGGCAAGCTCAAAGTGCCGATGGTCCTGCGGACAACTCTCGGCGCAACCCGCCGTTCCGCCGCGCAGCACAGTCAAAGCCTGCACGCTTGGCTAAGCCATACTCCCGGACTGAAGGTTGCCGTCGCCTCTACTCCGCATGATGCCAAGGGGCTGCTCAAAAGCGCCATCCGGGACGACAATCCCGTGATCTTTTTCGAAGACAAAATGATGTACCAGTTAAAAGGGGCGGTACCAACGGAGGAATACATCATTCCTCTCGGCGTGGCTGACGTGAAGCGCGTTGGCAGCGACGTTACTCTCGTGGCCACGAGCAGCATGGTTCATGTGGCGCTTGCGGCGGCGGATACTTTGCAAGCGGATGGCATCAGCGCTGAGGTTGTCGACGTTAGAACGACAGTACCTCTCGACAGGCAAACGATCATTGAATCGGCCAAAAAAACCAGCCGGGCGATTGTTATCGACGAAGGTTATGAGCGTTATGGTGTGACAGCGGAGATCGCCTCGGTCATCGCCGACGGTGCCTTCTATTATCTCGATGCGCCGGTGAAACGCATGGGTGCGATGGACGTGCCCGTGCCGTTCTCCCCGGTGTTGGAAGATCAGACGGTACCGACGGCGGAATCCGTGGCGAAGATCGCAAAGATGCTGTGCGGGAAAACATGACGTTGAAAATGTTCAAGCGGTTCAAATCGTTCAACCCGTTAAATTCTTCTGACGACTTGAACTTTTTGAACGGCTTAAACCTTGGAATGGGAGGCTAGTCATGGGCTTAAAAACATTCGGCCTGATGGGTGTCGACTGGGAAGAGCGCGTTGACCTGGAACGTCTCCGGCGTGAACGGCTGGCGCGCATCAAAAACGCTCTCAAAACCTCTGAGATGGGCGCGCTCTTATGTTTCGACATGAACAACATCCGTTACATCACTGCCACGCACATCGGCACCTGGGCCATGGATAAGCTCGTTCGTTTTTCGCTCTTACCACAGGACGACGAGCCGATCATTTGGGATTTCGGCTCGGCGGCCCGGCACCACCAGATCTATTGCCCCTGGCTTGGCGAACGTTCCCGTGCCGGAATCTCCACCTTGCGCGGCGCGACCCATCCGTCCTCAGGCTTAGCCGATGACGTAGCGAAGAAAATCAAAGTGGAACTCGATAAACGCAAACTCCTCAACCAGCCAGTGGGCGTGGACGTGATCGAATTGCCAGTGCTGTTTGCCTTGCAGGCGCAGGGAATCAAAGTCGTCGATGGCCAGCAACTGATGCACCAAGTCAGGAAAATCAAAACTCAGGATGAGATCACATTGCTCAATACGGCTTGCATGATGGTGGATTCGGCTTATGAAGAGCTTTATCGTTTCATGCGCCCCGGAGTTCGTGAAAATGAGTGCGTCGGCGTCGTCAGCAAAGTACTCTACGATCTGGGCTCGGAACATGTCGAAGGCGTTAACGCCATCTCAGGCGAGCGTTGCAGCCCCCATCCCCACGTCTACACCGACCGCGTCCTGCGTCCTGGCGATCCGGCCTTCTTCGATATCCTGCACAGCTACAACGGTTATCGCACCTGCTACTATCGTACTTTTGCCATCGGTAGTGCCTCACCTGCGATGAACGATGCCTACAAGCGCTGCCGCGACTATATGGACGCCGCCATCAGTATCGTGAAACCAGGCATCACCACCGCCGATGTCGTCAAGCTCTGGCCTAAAGCCGAGGAATTCGGCTTCGCCAATGAAGAAGCCGCTTTCGCTCTCCAGTATGGTCACGGCGTGGGATTGTCTATCTGGGAAAAACCGATCTTCAGCCGTTTAGTTTCGCTCGATAATCCTGAAGTCATCGAAGAGGGAATGGTCTTCGCTCTCGAGACCTACTGGCCAGCGTCCGACGGTTGGTCCGCTGCGCGGCTGGAAGAAGAGGTCGTTGTCACCAAGGACGGCTGTGAACTTATCACGCGCTTCCCCTCCGAAAAGCTCTTGGTGGCAGGCACACACTACTTCACCGCTGGCGGTCCCTTGCCGACGACGCGAGAATCGCAATCGAATCTGAACAATCCGGGATCACTGGAACGAGTAAAACATTAAAATAATCAAACGCATGAACGTTCGAAGGGTCGACTTCATGTAAGGAATAATGTGGCAACCGATGTAATTATGCCCGCGCTAGGAGTGGCGCAGGAAAAAGGAACGTTGCTCAATTGGCTTAAAGCCGAAGGTCAATCAGTGGCCAAAGGCGAGCCGCTCATGGAGGTTGAAACCGACAAAGCCACGGTAGAGATCGAAGCACCCGCCTCGGGAATTCTATCAAATGTCACTGCTTCTGCTGGAGATGAAATTCCAGTCGGAAACAAAATCGCGGTCATCCTCGCGCCTGGCGAAATGGTGAACGAGGATCAGGCTCGAATTTCAGTATCTAACTCACAGGTCAAACCGATAACGCAGCCAAATCCTTTTATTTCCCCCTTTGTCAAAGAGGAATCAAAGGGGGATTTCGCGACGCGCATACTCGCGTCGCCGGCAGCCAAGCGGATCGCCCGAGAGAAAGGCATCGATCTCGCATCCCTCAAAGGAAGCGGGCCTGACGGCAGCGTCCTTGCCGAAGATGTGCTTCGGTCCACGACCAGCCAAGCTGCCGCTCTAGGAGGACCACCTAAAATAAAGGAAACAGTCAAACTCACCCCGATGCGCCGCATCGTCGGCGAGCGGATGAGCAAGAGCAAACAAACTGCACCGCATTTCTATCTGACCATGGACGCGGACATAACCGAGATCACTCGGCGAAGAAGCACTTTAAAGGAAAAAGGAGAACAGCTTGTCCCATCGATCAACGACTTCATTCTGAGTGCCTGCGCCCGCGCATTGAGAGATTTTCCATCGTTGAACGCGGCCTTCACAGATCACGGTGTGGAAATTTATTCCGACATCAATATCGGCGTGGCTGTAGCGCTGGAAGAAGGCTTGGTCGTGCCGGTGATCCGCAACGCCGACCGGCTATCGCTGCAAGAGCTGGCCAAAGTAAGCCGCGAATTGGCGGAAAAAGCGCAAAATAAAAAACTCTTTCCGCTGGACTACGAGGGTGGTACTTTCACGGTCTCGAATCTCGGCATGTTAGGGATTGATAGTTTTATCGCGATCATCAACCCGCCGCAGTGCGCTATCCTGGCGGTCGGCCAGGTGGGGCCGCGCGTCGTGCCGCACGACGAAGGCATTGCTGTGCGTCCTATCATGACCATGAGTCTCTCCGCCGATCACCGCGTCGTCGATGGCGCGATCGCTGCTCGGTTTCTCCAAGAGGTCAAGAGACTGCTGGAAGCACCTGATCGCTAATTCCTTCATGACCAAGATCGTCATCCGAAATCTCACCAAGACCTACGGCGGTGGCGCCGTCGAAGCCTTAAAGAATATCAATTTCGAAGTGCAGCCCAACGAGAGTCTTTGTATTTTGGGTCCAAGCGGCTGTGGCAAGACGACACTGTTACGAATCATCGACTGTCTCATTGCACGCGATCAAGGCGAGGTGCTCATCGACGGAGTTCCCGTCACTCAACCACGTCCGGACGTCGCGATGGTTTTCCAACATTTCGGCCTATTTCCGTGGAAGCGGCTGGAGGAAAACATCGCGTACGGCCTGGAGCTCCGGGGAAAGTCAAGGGAAGAGACGACTGCGACCATTGAACGTTATATCGAACTCATGAACCTCAAGGGATTTGAGAAGTCCTATCCTCACCAGCTTTCCGGAGGAATGCAGCAACGCGCTGGTCTCGCGCGCGCTCTGGCAATCAATCCAACTTTGCTCCTCATGGACGAACCCTTCGGATCGCTCGACGCTCAGACCCGCGAGATGATGCAGGAGGAACTGCTGCGGATTTTGGAAAGCGAGAAAAAAACTATGATCTTTGTCACCCACAGCATCGATGAGGCTATTCTTCTCGGCGACCGGATCGTGATGATGTCGCGCCGTCCCGGGCGCATTCGGGAGATCTTACTGGTAAACATTCCCCGGCCGAGAAAAATAATTTCGGTCCGGTCTCATCCGCGTTATATCGAACTCAGAAATTCTATCTGGGAAATGCTCAAACAAGACTTCGATGATATCGATGCCGGAGGGATTAATCCATGAGTCAACGCCTCCAAGTGCGGCTGCTCTCGATCTTCGTATTATTCGTCGCCTGGGAATACTTTGGCCGGCGGGTCAACCCGATCCTGTTCACCTATCCAACGGCCATTGTCCGTGCCTTCATCGGCCTCGTCGCTTCGGGGGAGTTACAAAGCTATATGAAAGAAAGCCTTATGGTTCTGCTCTATGCTTCGATTCTGGCCATCATTGTGGGGGTCTTATTCGGCGTGGTCATGGGGCGTTTTGCCATCGTCGATTGGGCCACGGATATTTATATCAGCGCGCTCTATTCCATGCCGATGGTTGCAATGGTGCCCCTCATTGTTCTGTGGTTTGGCTTCAAGGTTCCGGCCAAGGTGATCATCGTTTTTCTCTTCATGGTTTTTCCGATTCTTCTTAACACCTATCAAGGGGTAAAGGATGTCGATCGAAATCTCCAGGAAGTCGCGCGTTCTTTTTGTTCCACCGAAGGCCAACTGTGGCGCCATTTGATCATCCCGTCGGCGATACCCTTTATCGTCGTCGGCGTGCGGCTGGCGATCGGGCGCGGCTTAGTCGGCATGATCGTCGCAGAATTCTATACGTCTGTTACCGGTCTGGGTTACATGATTGTGCGTTATGCCAACGCCTTTGAAACCGACAAGCTCTTTGTTCCCATCGTGGTAGTTATGATATTAGGGGTAGGATTAATGGGGCTGGCGAAGTGGGTGGAAGGGCGAATCGCCCCGTGGAGAAATTTTGAGGAAACGGAATAATGAAAGGGAGGCTTTCATGAAAAAGGCTTTTTTAGTACTCCTACTGGCTGTGGTCTGGTTATCTCCCGTTGAAGCACAGACGAAGCGAAAAGTCGTCTTCGGAGTCCCGGTCACTCCACCCAATGTCGTGCATATCCCGCCGTACGTTGCCAAGGAGATGGGTTTCTTCGGGGAGAATAATATCGACGTGGAGTTCGTCACCTTCGAAGGCGGCACACAGACCTTGCGGGGAAGCGTAGCCGGCGGGCTTGATATCACCGGCACAAGCGCCGATCCGGCGATTATCGCGGCCGCAAGAGGGGCGGGGACGAAAGTTGTCGGCACCTATTCCCACAAGCTTTCCCAATCGATGTTGGTCCAGGGCGAGATCAAGAGCTGTAAAGATCTCAAAGACCGCAAGATCGGTATCCAGGAAGTCGGCGCATTCAACGAGGTGATGAGCCGGGCAGTGTTGGCGAGTTGCGGTCTGACGCCTAAGGACGTCCAATATGTGCCTGTCAGCACCAAGGGTCGCGTGCCTGGACTTCTCAGCAACCAGATCGATACGGCTATCCTCCACGTGGATCAGGCGCTCGTGGCGAAGAAGAAGAAGCCCGATCTGAATATTCTGGTGAATCTATGGGAGCCTCTACCCAAATGGCTTTACGCAGCTTACATCGCGCCGGAAAAAGAGATCAACAGCAATCGCCAACTTTATGTGGACATCATGGCAGTGCTGATCAAGGCCAACCGCTTTATCTACAACAACAAGGCGAAGACCGTCGAGATCGCAACCAAATATACCCAGCAGGACTCTGATGTAGTGGGTCAAACCTACGATATCCTCGCGAACGCCGGCGCCTGGCCGGTTAACGACGGCCTGCCCAAGGAAATGGTCGAGTGGACGATCAACAAGCAGGTGGAACTGGGCACGATCAAGGCGGAAGAGAAACCGAGCTACGATAAGTTGATCGACCTCTCCGTTATTCAAGCTGCTCTCACCAAGGCGGGAGGACGATTGACCGGCGACAAGCGCTGGGACTAAGAAGAAAAAGAAAGGAGGAGCAATATGAACGAGGTAAAGGGAGTTCTTCTCGCAATACCTCTGATCATTTTCACCTCACAACTCGTGCTCGCGCAAGCTCCCATTAAAATCGGCGCCTCGATCTCCTTAACCGGCACTTACGCGAAGCTGGGAAGCTATACGCAGGATGGCTATCTCATGTGCGCCAAAGAGGTCAACGAGAAGGGCGGGTTGCTTGGGCGGAAACTGGAGTTTGTCGTCTACGATGATCGATCTGACCCTCCCACAGCCATCAAGCTTTATGAAAAACTGATCACCGAGGACAAAGTCGAACTGGTAATGGGGCCGTACTCAAGCCCGATCACCAAGGCAGCGGCGACGGTAAGCGAAAAATATAAGAAGATTATGATGGCTTCCCTGGCCGCTGAGACTGCGATCTGGGAGCAGGGATACAAATACCTCTTCATGACCATCTCGCCCGCAGAGGTCTACATGGAAGGGCTGGTTGAATTGGCCGCCGCACGTGGCCTTAAGACCGTTGCTGTCATCACCGAGGATACCTCCTTTGCCCTTGCCGCGGGCCAAGGAACTGTCGACCTAGCCAAGAAAAAGGGGATGCAGATAGTTCTCCATGAGGCCTACCCCAAGGGAACCACCGACTTCTCAGGTCTGCTCATCAAGTTAAAAGCGTTGAACCCCGATGTGATTTCTGGGGGCACCTACTTTGATGATTCAGTCGCCATCACCCGCCAGATGAAAGAACTTGATGTCAACCCCAAGATGTTCGGCGCGACGGTGGGAGGAGATGTCCCGGACTTTGGCAAACAGCTCGGGAAGACCGCGGAATATGTTTATGGTTCGACGCAGTGGGCGGAGAATCTTCAATATCCCGGAGTAAAAGATTTTATCGCGAACTATAAAAAGCTGTACAACCGCGAGTTCTCTTACCACGCCCCGGCTGCCTGGGGTGCCTGTCAGATATTTGCAGAGGGGATTCGCCGTGCCAAATCCCTCGAATCTGACAAAATCCGAGAACAACTGCTGAAACTAAAAATAACCACCGCGTTTGGCGACTATCAGGTGGACGAGCGCGGCTTTCAAATCGCTCACAAGATGGTCCTCATTCAATGGCAAGATGGCAAGCGCGTTACCGTTTGGCCGTCTAACTTATCCGAGGCGAAGCCCCGTTATCCAGCACCTAGCTGGAATGACCGCAAGTGACCGAGATCGGTCGCCTGGCTCGTGAAAGGTAAAGCGTGAGACATGCAGGTTAAGCAGTTCGTCCATGTCTCACGCTTTACGAACTCTTCGGGCCACCCGTCATTTTCATGACCATTCAGATCACCGGGACGATGCTGCTCCAGGGAATCGTCAGCGGACTCCTGTCCGGCGGCGTCTATGCGATGATCGCCCTGGGGATGGCGCTAATTTTCGGGGTCATGCGGGTCATCAACGTCGCTCACGGTACCTTGCTCATGCTCGGCGGATTCACCACTTATTGGCTCTTTGCTCTCTACGGCCTGAACCCGTTTTTCTCTCTGCTGATTTCTTTCCCGCTGCTTTTTCTTGTTGGCCTTCTGTTGCAGAGATTCTTCGTTTCCCGGGTCGTCGGCGCTCCCGAGCTTTCTTCTCTAATCCTCACCTTCGGCCTTTCCATTTTCATTACCAACATGGCGGTGATGTCCTGGACTTCAGACTACCGTTCCGTTGAGTTTCTGACCGGTTCTTTCCTCCTCGGCCCGATAGCCATATCCAAACCGCGCTTGGTAACGTTCGGCTTCGCTTTGCTCATCACGGTCGCTGCCTTTCTCTTTCTGAATAACACCAAGATCGGCAAGGCGATCCGGGCGACCTCCCAGCACCGTGAGCTGGCTCAGGTCTGTGGCATCAACGTCCGACGCATCGATATGATCACTTTCGGTCTCGCCTCCGGCCTCGCGGGGGCCGGCGGGAGTTTGATTTCGATCATGTTCTCGGTCTTTCCCGAGATGGGCAGGGGCTACGTCTTTAAATCCTTCCTGGTAATTGTTTTTGGGGGAGCGGGAAATTATCCGGGCGCTTTCCTTGGCGGCCTGATTCTCGGCATCGTGGAGGCGCTTACTTCTCTTCTTCTCTCAGCGCAGCTCTCGGAGGTCACTGCTTACGTCCTTCTCGTCGTCCTTCTTTTGCTACGGCCGACAGGCCTTTTGGGAGGGCGGACATGAGATGGCTTGCGCTGCTGATCGCCTTCATAATTCTCGCTGGCCTCGGGACCATGCCGCTTTATACCAGCAACTACATCATCACTTTCACCCTGCAAATCTTCATGTGGATCGCCTTGGCGGAGAGCTGGAATTTAATCTCCGGTCTGACCGGCTATGTTTCCTTCGGCCACGTCGCTTTCTTCGGCACCGGCGCTTACACGGCAGCTATTCTCATTACTAAGGTCGGATGGCACTGGCTGCCCGCGAGCCTCATGGGAAGCGTCACCGCTGCGAGTTTGGCTTTGCTCATCGGCTACCCCTGCCTGCGGCTCAAGGGACCCTATTTTGCTATTTCCATGCTCGGCCTCAACGAGGTGGTGCGTGCCTTGGTCTCTTACTTTGATAGTTTAACCGGCGGCGGCTCGGGAATTACGCTGAGTCCGATGAATTCTATCTTGCCTCTCTACTACGCGATGGGCGGAATCGCTCTGGCCGGACTCGTCATTACCTATTGGACCATCACATCCCGCTTCGGCTTGCGCCTGCTCTCGATCCGAGAAAACGAGGTCGCCGCGGAGGCCATGGGAATCCCTACCGCGGCGCTCAAGCTCTACGCTTTTCTTATCTCCGCGGCACTGCCGGGAATCGTGGGTGGCTTCTACGCGCGTTACGTGAGCCACATCGAGCCCCTCGGGACCTTTCCGCTGATCACAACCGTTACTATGATCGTCATGTGTCTGTTCGGCGGCAGAGGAACAATCTTCGGCCCCGTCCTCGGCGCCACGCTACTTTCGCTCTTCCAGGAATGGGCCTGGGCGAGATTTCTCTATATTCACGAAGCGATCTTCGGCGCGATCATCGTCTTCGTCATCCTTCTGATGCCGAGGGGCATCTTGGGAGTTCTGCAGCAACGTTATCGGCTCCCCAGGATCGTCTGATGCCCGGCGATTTTATCCTTGAAGTGCACGGCGTGTCGAAGCGCTTCGGCGGCGTCACGGCGGTTCAGCGCTGCTCGGTCGCCCTGGAGACGGGCAAGATCTCTGCTCTCGTAGGCCCTAACGGCTCCGGAAAAACCACACTCTTCAATTTGATCACAGGCGTGGAGCGGATCGATGAAGGCGAGATCTTTTTCAAGAGGGAGCGGATCGATCATCTGCCCCCTCACAAGATCGCCCGGAGAGGTGTCGGCCGTACCTTTCAACTGATCCGCGTTTTCGCGGAACTGACGGCTCTGGAAAATCTGCTGGTGGTCACACGGCAGGATTGGGAACCATCCTACCGCCGGGCGTCGGAGCTTCTGACTTTCGTCAAACTCGATCGACTTCGCGGGGAATTTGCGGGGAACCTTTCCTACGGCCAGCAAAGACTCCTAGAGTTCGCCCGGGTTTTGATGATTGATCCAGATCTGATTCTTCTGGATGAACCCGCCGCCGGCATTAATAGGAGTCTGCTCAACGATCTCCTGAGCGCCATCCGCGATCTTCGCGCAAGCGGCAAAACCGTCCTGATCGTCGAGCACGACATGAAGGTCGTCATGGATCTCGCCGAAAAGATTTTCGTCCTCGACCACGGAGAAAAACTTACCGAAGGGACGCCTGAAATTGTTTTGAAAGATGAGCGAGTCATGGAGGCCTACTTTGGCCGCTGACAGGATGCTCCTCCAAGTCCGCGACATCCATGCGGGCTACGGCAAACTCGACATCCTGCACGGAATCACGCTCGATGTCGGTCGCGGCGAGCTGGTCTGCATTATCGGCCCCAACGGCTCCGGAAAATCGACCACGCTAAAAAGCATCACAGGGTTCTTACATCCCAAGTCCGGCCATATCGTCTTCGACGGAAAGGAAATCCTGGGATTACGCTGCGACGAAATCTTAAGGCTTGGCCTCGCCTACGTGCCCCAAGGACGGATCGTTTTCCCCCAGATGACGGTGGGGGAAAATCTGGAACTCGGGGCTTACATCGAGAGAAGTTCAACCAGGGTCAAAGAAGCTCTTGGTCGGGTGTCGGCTCTGTTTCCCATTCTCGCTGAGCGGCACCATCAAAAAGCTGGCACCATGTCCGGCGGCGAACAGCAGATGCTCGCCATTGGCCGCACGCTAATGACAGAGCCGCGGATGATTCTCTTGGATGAACCTTCGCTTGGCCTGTCACCCAAATTCGTGACCCTGATCTATGAAAAGCTCCACGACATGAAGCAGCAGGGCTACACAATGTTGGTGGTCGAGCAAAACGCTGCCAAGGCGCTGTCAGTGGCTGACCGGGGCTACGTACTGGAGTTGGGTTGCAACCGCTTCACAGGAGCAGCGCAGGAACTGCTCAATGATCCGGAAGTCAAGCGCCTCTATCTCGGTGGATGATTCGATGAGCGCCGGCAAAAAAAACCGACCCGAGGAGCCCTGGGAGTCCTCGCTATTCGACTCCCCCTTTGGCGAACCCGTCGTCGTCCCAATCCAAGACTTCATCGATCTTCACGCCTTTCAGCCGAAGGATATTCCGAGCGTTGTCGAGGAGTATCTTGAGCAGTGCATCCGCCACGGCATCCACGAAGTGCGTATCATTCACGGCCGAGGCCAAGGCGTACAGCGCAGCATCGTTCACTCACTCCTCAAAACCCACCCTGCGGTAGTTTCATTTCACGATGCCCCGCCGGAAGCCGGTGGCTGGGGGGCTACGGTCGTGGTGTTGCGAGCAAAAAACTAGTTCCCGGCAAAGGGGTCTTCACCCTTGGCTTTGATGAGATAATAGACGGTGATCAGGACACCGACAGTGATAAAGCTATCGGCAAGATTGAATGCCGGCCAGTGAAAGTTTGACCAATAGAAGTCGAGAAAATCAATGACTTCGCCGTAGGCAATGCGATCGATGAGATTACCGATCGCGCCGCCCAGAATGAAAGCGAGCGCCGTGATCAAACCCGTTTCCTTGTCGGGCAAACGGCGCAGCATCGTAACCACGAAACCGATCGCTAGTATCGAAAACAGCACGAGGAAAGGTAGTCGAAAGGAAGCCGCGCTTCCGGACAATACGCCAAAGGCAGCGCCGGTGTTGCGTATATAGGTCAAACTGAACAGGTTATCGATGATCGGTATTGAATGGTGCAGCGGCATCGTCTGGTCAATGATGAACTTGGTCAACTGATCCGCAACCAGGATGAAACCGAGCCAGCCGAAGACGATTTTAGATTTCTTGGTCAAAAACTCTCCGAATTGCGGGCAGCAGCAGCGTGAACTGTCTCACAAAGGTCTGAAGCAGACTGAAAATCGCTTCAGGACGCTGTCTTAGATTCAGTCGCAATCACTTTGCGTAACTGTACTGTTAGCGGATGGCCATCCACTTTCACGCTGGTCATGTGAGAGTCTCCGTCGAGCGGTACATTGGGCCATTCAACCGCTAACGTTTCCGCAGAGATATACGAACGATGCGCCTCGACCGCCTGCAGCAGTTCCGAAGACTGCGTGACAAAGTGGACAACGATCCGATCTTCCATTTCCAGACCGGACTTTTTCCGCAGCTCCTGGACATGGCGAACAACTTCCCGAGCCATCCCCTCCCGGACTAGATCTTGGTTGATCCTTACGTCGAGTAACAGCTGGGTTCCATGATCGATGAGACCGGTCCAACCATCCGACGCCTTGGCCTTTAAGAGGATGTCGCTTGGGTCCAAGGCGACTGTTGTTCCCCCGCAGTCCAGCTCGATCTTCTCCCCCGCCTGTACCTTGGCGGCCAGCGAGTTAGCATCGAGCGCAGCCAAAGCCGTTCGGATCGATTTTACTTGCTCACCAAATTTTGGACCTAAGGTTTTTAGGTTCGGACTAATTTCGTACTTAAGCAACGCACCTTGCGCCGGGTCATGGAGACTTACCTTCTTTAGGTTCAACTCCTCTGAAATTTGTTCAGCAAAACGTTGAACGGCATGGCGCTCTGAGTCATTGGCCGGCTGGATAATGATTTCAGCCAACGGCTGGCGAACTTTGATGCGTACGCTATTTCTTAGCGATGAACCCAGCGACACAAGCCGGAGCAATGCTTCCATATCGGCGGAAAGCTCACGGTCGATCAGCGACTCATCGACTTCAGGAAAATTACAATGGTGGATGCTAAGGGTGTGGCCTGCTCCTTCGCTTCTTTTCTGCTCCAGGTTTTGGTACATGACCTCGGTCAAAAAAGGCATGATGGGCGCGAAGAGCCTGGCCAACGTCGTAAGCACAGTGTAGAGCGTTTGATAGGCCGCCAACTTGTCTTCGCTCTTTTCACTCTTCCAAAAGCGGCGGCGGTTTCTTCGCACATACCAGTTGCTGAGCTTTTCGGCTACGAAAGTTTCAGCCGCGAGACAAAAGGCCATCACGTTGTAGTTCTCAAACTCGTGCTGGGCGGTTTGGATTAACAACTGCAAGTCAGAGAGAATCCAGCGGTCGATATCGGGCCTTTCACCTACTGGAACTGCAGGGGTGTTGGGATCAAAGCCATCCAGTCTAGCGTAGTTGCAGAAGAACGCGTAGGTGTTCCACAGCTTGAAAATAAAGCGGTTTCTAATCTCGTCCGCAGGGCCATAGCCGAAATTGATGTTATTGGCTGGATTGTGTCGGCAAAACATCCAGCGCATTACATCAACTCCCATTTTTTCCGCCGATTCCTCGAATGGTATGGCGTTGCCCTTGGATTTATGCATCTCTTCGCCTTTTTCGTCCCGGACGATCGCATGACCCAGGAGTACTCTAAAAGGGGCTCGCTCCTCCATCAGCGCGCTCATGGCGAGCAGGGCGTAAAACCAGTTGCGAAACTGACCGGGAAAGCTTTCGGTAACAAAGTCCGCGGGAAACCAACTCTCCCAGTACTTGCGGTCGCGGTTGTAGGCCAGGGTCGAGTAGGGCACGATGCCGGCGTCGAGCCAAGGATTGCCAACGTCAGGAATGCGGCTCGCTGCTCCGTTACACTTGGGGCAACGAATCTTGACCAGATCCACCCACGGCCGGTGCGGAGAGTGACCGTTAAATTGCTCCCATCCGTCAATCGCGCGACTCCTGAGCTCCTCACGGCTGCCAATGACGTCGAAAGCGCCGCAGGTTTCGCACATCCAGATGGGCAGGGCAAGTCCCCAATAGCGCTTTTTTGAGATCATCCAGTCGCCCATATTTCTCAGCCAGTCGAGCTCGCGTTGCAAACCAAAGTCGGGGACCCAGCGTGCGTCATAACAGATCTTCATGATCGCATCGC
>Ga0209466_1000165_pt1 | contig 15176 bp, 11 predicted proteins | sample PanSoiPlo30MoBio_FD_188323 | JGI IMG/M metagenome (GOLD analysis project Ga0209466, IMG submission 188323) | Tropical forest soil microbial communities from Panama analyzed to predict greenhouse gas emissions - Panama Soil Plot 30 MoBio (SPAdes)... | ecosystem: Environmental > Terrestrial > Soil...
GCTTTGGTATTGGGCTCCACATACGACCCCGTGATTTTGCGAGGGCTCAAAGCCTATGGTTTTGCGCCTGATCCTGAGACAGCCCGCGGTTGGTATGAGAGGGCCAAGGAGTTCGGGTCGGAAGAAGCCCGGCGCCGCATTGAGATCATGGACAGATCGGGGTTCTAGGCTCTAACAGTCGTGCTGGCGGCGAACGGCTTATCGTGATCCGAACGTTGCCGACACGTGGGCACCGATCGAGGCGCGCCTGCCAGGGCTGCGACCCCCGCCGACGCCGTCGCAGGCTCCGCCGCCCCGGGTGATCCGCAGCGGGGAAGCCGCAAGCAAACTCGATCTCCATCATCCCGGGCGCCGCTGTCGGCACAGCTGGTGCCGACGGCAGTAAAGGAAATGGCGCTTCCAGCGAAAGGTGGCCCTCACCGGACGGTTACGGTAGCCCCGCCGTTCAGATTTTTGATGTCGCTGATCACTCCGACGGCATCGCGGGCTGTCGATGTGACGGAGCGAACGATGGCCATGAACTTCACCAAATCTACGCTTGGATGATCCGACACAAACAGCAGATCTTTGTGCTTCATATAGAAGCTGCTTGCCAGAAAATAGCCATCGGCCTGTCCGAGGTCGAGCGTGAACACTGCGGGCACGTCGGCCACGGCGGGATTCGATATTTCGACGCCAGCCTGTTCAAGCAGTTCGCGAGGGACATAGCGGAAGAGAAAGACAGATCTTGTGTCGGCTCGGTCGTTGAGCAGGCCGCCAGATTTTGCGAGCGCTTCGGCAAGCGTCAGGTTCTCCGCGTCAAAAGTCACTCGGCGGCCGGACTGACCAGCGGCGCCACTGCCAACGGAGACGGTCGATGCCGCAGCAGCGGTGGCTCCGAAGTTCAAAAAATAGCGTGGCTGATAGGTGACATTCACGACATCACCAGGCGCGAGCTGGATGTTCTGGCTTGAGTCCTGGATGATCGAGGCCAAAACAGCGTTCTCGGTTCGGCCCTTGCGCTGGAGTGTAACGATTGTGTCATACGCGGCGTAGCGCGCGCCCCCTGCGCGGGCAAGTCCGGATAGAAGGCGCAGTCCGCCCGGTTTCAGCGGAATATAGGCGGGCGTGGTGACGTCCCCGAGGATGCTGACGGCGTTCGAGGAGCGTTCGCCCAAGCTCACGATCACCTGGGGCTCGATTGCAATTTGCCGTAGCTTCTCTTCGATGTCCCTTTGAAGCTCGTGCGGCGTGCGGCCCAGCGCCCTGATGGTGCCGCCATATGGCACTGTGACGTTCCCTGCGCGATCGATTTCCTGTGGCGGGATTTGAACGAAATTGCCGGGTCTAACCCCGGCTTCGGCTGGGATGAAGAGACCGCCGGATTGCTTCTCAAAGATGGTGATGGAAACGGTATCACCGGGGCCGATACGTCCGTCGGCCGCCTGGCCATAACGCGCCAGCTGGCTAAAACGCGCGGGAGGCTGGCGCTCGGTCCGAAGCGCGGACACCACCACGGGACTGAGCTTGGCGAGCACATAGCCCACTGAGCCCTGGGCCTCGACTGTGACCTCGGCCCTGGCCCGGATTTCCGCTCCAGTAGGTCCGTCTTTGGGGATCTCGCTGCAGCCGGATACCGCAAGGAATAGGAGACTTGGGACACCGAGTGCCCACGGGATCCTGGCGAAGACAGAACCTGTTAACGAACTCATACGCCCACCCAGTCCCCTGCCGTAATAGGCGCGTGCCGAAGCCTACCCCCATCATATTGCGTTGGTTCTGCTTTATGAGCAGCGTTTCTCTCGAAAACAGCCACAATTTCAATGAGTGTGGGAATAACAACACACATCCCACGGCCCGGCAGCTCTCCTCATAGTTGCGGCCTTATAGTTGATAGTTGCAGCCTTATAGTTGCAGCCTTGGCTCGTGACGGGCTGCCGGAGTACATGCGCGCGCAATGCACGGCGAGTCACGAGCTATGGTTGTGAAACTGGCCGCGCCGTAGTGCCCATCACTTTCGGATGCGGGGATTGGGGCCGCCGTCGAACCAGGAAACTATCCTTTCCCGCAAATTAAGCTTTTGGTGGAAAAGGATAACGATAATTCCTTTCTAAACGGTTGCAGGAAAAGTGCCAGTGGTCTAGGTTGAGAAGGGTTTGCGGGGCGGCCTCCTTTGCAACCATCCGAGGGCAGGGCTCGGAGAGGAACGAGAGGCTCATGCCCGAAGGGCAGCGTCCGGCGTACTAATCTCCAACGATAGATGAGGTTCGAGGTGACTGTCTTGGAGGCAGTAAGCCGGCGAGTTGAGAATTGATATGCTTCAGCGTAGCAATGCAGCGTCGGTCGTTGACAATTCCGGATCGGTCAGCCCTCAAGAAGCGGGAGTGGGCGAACTTATAGACCTCGCCTTTGGCTTCCTGCGCCGGCGATATTTGATAATTTCGTTCTTCACTTTGATAGCCTTAGCCGCGGGTGCAGTCTATCTCAGCGTCACCCCTCCGACCTACACCGCGCGGGCGAAGCTCATAATTGGGACGCAGAGACCTCAATTCATCCAGCAGCAATCGATGATTCCTGATGTTCCCATCGATGCCGCGCAATTGGAAAGCCAGCTTCAGATTCTACAATCGGAAGGCATTGCGTCGGCCGCGGTCGAAAAGCTTGGGCTTGCGAGCGACCCTGAGTTTTTCGCCTCGGAGGGCGGATGGACGCCTGCGTCAATAAAGGCAATTGTTTCGTCGGCTCTCAAAAAGCTCGGGCTTCCGGAGGCTGAAGAATCTACCGAGTCTCCGCGCGGATCGATCGCTCGAATGGCACGAGCCTTGTTAGGGGTTCTGGCAAGCCCACCCGAATCAAAACCGGATGATTTGGACGCGAAGGAGGCAGCGATGGGCGCCTTCGCGGATCGATTGACGGCTAGCCGTGTCGGCATCAGTCACGTGGTCGAGATTGGTTTTAGCTCTAGCAATCCCGAAAAGGCTGCACGCATCGCTAACACCGTCGCGAACGTGTACATCCTTGAGCAATTAGAAGTTAATCGTCGGGCCAACCGCACGGCCGGCACCTGGCTTCAAGAACGCTTGCAAGAATTGAGTATGCAGAGCGCGAAAGCGGATCTGGCTGTGCTCTCGTTCAAGCAACAAAACAACATCGTTGCAGCTGACGGAAAACGGGTGGATGAGCAGCAGGTGACCGACCTTAACGCTCGGTTGGTTGCAGCTCGCGCCCAGACATCTGATCTGCAGGCTCGTCTCACTCGAATTCAAGCAATCGTTGGCATGGGAGTCGACGCAACCTTCGACAACACCGTTTCAGACGTGTTAACCAGCTCTATTCTTACGAACCTGCGTCAACAATATCTTGAGTTCACAAAACGCGAGGCCGACTGGTCTGCCCGGTATGGTCCAAACCATTCCGCCGTGATCGCTCTGCGGAACAGAATTAGAGATATTCGTTCGTCCACATTCGAAGAAGTGCAACGACTCGCCGAAAGCTCCAAGAGCGATTACGAGATTGCCAAGCAGCGCGAGGAGCAGATCGAAAAGCAGCTGGCAGATGCCGTCTCTCGTTTCCGGGTTACCGACGAAGCGCAGGTAAGCCTGCACGAGCTCGAAAATACCGCCAAGAATTACCGCGATCTGTACGACGCTTTTCGACAACGCCACCTTGCGTCCATTCAGCAAGAGTCCTTCCCGATTACGGAGACGCGACTGATCTCCTCTGCGTCTCCGCCAACAAGAAAAAGTAAACCGAAGACGATGCTTGTCCTTGCGCTCGCTGTTATGGCCGGCGTTGGATTGGGCGCAGGTGTCGCGTTGCTCCGCGAAGTGGCGGATCGTGTTTTTCGTACCCCCGATCAGCTTCAGGCGGCGCTACAAATGCCTTGCCTGGCCTTGGTCCCGTTGTTGAAGGGAAAAGAACGCTTCTCATTGCGTCGCAAAAAGAAGTCCGGTGACAATACGTTACCTTCGAGAAGCATCGGACACGACTCGGGTGTGCATTGGAACGCGGTCGAACATCCTTTGTCGGCGTTCGCTGAATCAATTCGTTCCATCAAGCTGGCGATCAGTTTGAATGAGACAATCAGAGGCAACAAGGTTATCGGCTTCACGTCTTCGCTGCCGAATGAGGGGAAGTCGACCATCGCTGCCGCTCTCGCGGAGCTCACGGCACAAGTAGGCAGCCGGGTTATCATAGTCGATTGCGACATCCGTAATCCCTCACTGACACGCGGCATGGCGGATAAAGCTGCGGCCGGCCTCCTGGAGGTCATCTCGGGCGAGAGAACTCTCGACGAGGCAGTCTGGACAGATCCAGGAACCAATCTCAAGTTTCTGCCGTTGGTCAAAAAGGAACCAGTGTCGCACCCCAGTGAATTACTTGCTGCCGAGTCGACCAAAAAACTGTTCGAGCAGCTCCGTGCAAGCTTCGATTACGTCGTCGTCGATTTACCTCCGCTTGCGCCCGTGGTCGATGTCCGGGCTGTCACTCATTTGGTGGACTGCATGATCTTGGTCGTTGAATGGGGTCATACGAGGACCGATGTGGTTCTGAAGGCCCTCAACACTGCACCAAACGTACACGAAGCTCTTCTGGGCGCCGTACTCAACAAAACTGATATGGATTATATTGGCCGCTATGATGCGCCGGGTAAATATCTTTATCATAGCAAGTATTACACCCAATAGAATAAATTGTATCCGAAACTTGCGGAAGTGGTGCGCCTCACAAGATCGGCAAAGATGAGAAGCTTTCAGTCAAGCAGGTGGATCACATCAACCGCATTGCTAGTCGGAATCCGACTGGCGTTCTGGCTCGTTGTATTGATGTTGATCTGGCTCACTGTCGTGCCCCCTTCGATACGACCGAGCGGCGTTGCTTCTCGCCACCTGGACCATTTCGCGAGCTTTGCGCTGGCTGGATTCCTTTTCTATCTCGGCTACGCTGATCACTTGCGGAGTCGGCTGGTCACCGCCGTCTTGTTTGCCGGCGGCCTCGAAGTACTCCAGCTGTGGGTGCCTGGTCGACATGCTCGTCTTGGCGATTTTGTAATAGATGCCCTGGGCGCCTGCACTGGAATCGTCTTCGCCTTCGCCCTCGCGAGAACGTTGGGTAATCGGTCGCATGAGAGTGTCGAGGCGTCTCCGTATTCGGCGGAGAGCCATGCGAGAAGAATTGAAATCTAATTGTTCATTATCGTTGCGAGGTGCGCGACATCAACCATGACAAAGTTGGGCGTAGCAGTACCGCGTGTGTAGGGAAACTGCGAACCGTCGCCGGCGCCAAACGCGTGGCGACGTGACAGTGCAATATCGCACCGGGATCGCAAATTGAACGGAAATGTTAGTTGGTGCGAGACCACACAAACGGTTGCGGGTATGGTTTGGGTTTCGCCGGTCGGAGTGTTCTCAGCCGAATCGCCGTAGCGACATCGTATGGCGGATAGAGTTGGACCTGTGGCGAGCAATGCAACAAAACAGCGAAGAAGCTTTCGCGGCAGCTTGGCACCAACCTCAATTCGGTCGGTAGATAGACAACCCGATCCATTTCATGAACAGTCCTTCTCTCGCCCGTTTCCAGTTCGGCAGCGACGGACAGATTTGATAGTAACGTGATTGCGGCGGCAGCCGCCGAAAGTTCCTTTCGCATCGGGCCTTCTCCCCGTCCGTGGATCAGTGCGAGGCTTTGTCGAAGTTCGATACATTAGCACGTCGCGGCAATTCCGCCAGTGGGCTACTCCGCGACGGTCGCCTGCCGTAACAGGACAGGTCCATGGGGCCGGAATCAGCATGCTCCCAGCCGGCGGAGCAACGAGGCCGAACCCCAGTCACGCAAGACCGTTTGCTGCCCCGGGTAGTGGGTCAGTTTCAAAAATGAACCTGCTTGACCGCCGGCGCATGCCCCCCCGGTTCTGTCGGCACTTGACGCGGCCGTCTGCCGCTTCCTACAATCTGGTTGCCATTTTTTGCCGACCTCGCTCCCTTCAGACGCCGGGGAATGCATACGCGAAGCCTTGTTAGTCGGGCCAGCGGCAAGGTCCGCCGCCTTTTAGCAAACCAATTCGGGCGACGAACGGTGTCGATCAGTACGCCCGTGCCGATCGTTTCGTTTACTTTCGATGATGCGCCAGTAACAGCCTTTAAGGCAGGACGCGAGATCCTCAAACGATTTGGTGCACGAGCCACGTATTACGTATCTCTCGGGCTCCTGGATGCAGAAACTGAAGTCGGCAGGATCGCATCCGTCCGCGACCTGGCGAGCGCCGTGGAGGAGGGCAGTGAGCTTGGATGTCACACCTTCGACCATCTGGACGCTTGGCACACGTCCTTTCCCGAGTTCATGGCGTCGATCGCCCGGAACAGCGAAGCCCTGCACCGGATTTTGCCAGATGCGAGATTCACGACTTTCGCCTATCCGAAAAGCGGCGCCAAGCTTTCCGTAAAATTGGGATTGGGGAATACGTTCATGTGCTGCCGGGGCGGCGGACAGGCGACGAACGAGGATCGCGCTGACCTAAACCTGCTCAAGGCGTGCTTTCTCGACCGACGGACAGGAGTCGATATCGAGTCCATCCGCACATTGTTGGACTATAACGCCGAACGGCGCGGCTGGCTCATCCTTGCGACACATGACGTGGCCGCCGATCCGTCGCCCTACGGCTGTACGCCCGAATTCCTTGAGGCGATTGTCCAATACGCAAGCCGTTCCAGCGCATTGCTCTTGCCGGTAGGCGAAGCCTGCGCCAAGCTGATGGCCTCACGCTCGGCGGAACCGAAGCCTGAACGAGCGGGCTAGCGGCTCGCGCGAAGGTATCGACTCGCTCGAAATATCTGCGGCGCCGGCCGATGCCGCGTCCTGCATGATAAAGCAAGAGGACGGGGAAGCGGTTTACCCGATTTCGAGGCGGAAGGGATTCACGCTGCAGCAGCTATGCGCTGGCGCTGAGCTGCGGCGCCTTGGAGAAAGGCGACGGCGGCCCTCGCAGACGGCTTCGCGGCACCGCGTTCCCGAGTGATCGCGACGCGTGTCCAACAAGTATGCAATTTGTCATGGAACCAATAAGGGTTGGCCAGGCCACGTCTGCGGCTGACTCCATTTTGAATTCCACCATTACCCTATTTTGAATTCCGCCCTGCCCATTTTGAATTTCCGCCATACCATTTTGAAAAGCCAGCCAGAAAATCAAGCAATTCCAAAGGCATAGGGGCCAGAAGAGTTCAGGTGTGGCGCGGATGACACAATGGAAGAAAATTTACGATTTGGGCGAAGCAGGCAGATTTCCGCCAAGATACGTCGCGAAACTTTTCACCCTCGCCACGACCGTCCGCCATGGGGAACGTCTGAGGGGGCATTTGGTGAGCAATCTGCAAGCGTTCTTGCTTGGAGTGATGATGGCCTGGTCACCAACCCTCATTGTGCTGGGTTGCCTCCTTTGGCACGCGCCGTACGAACGAGGGAGTTCCTCCCTCTGATCGGGTGGCGTTTCCCGGGTGATTGGGAGACGGACTGCGTGAATTATCAGTAGCTGGCGCGTTTCGAACGTGAATGGGCCTGTGGCCTATGTCTGCAATGAGTATGCGGCTTCACGGCGGGCAAGCCAGAGACGACGAGGGAATTGGCTCTTGGCAATTCGCAATGTTTGTACCTTTGCGATCCCATTTCAGTTGTATCGAATGGGGTGGGCGGTCGCTACGCGCGAGCGGCCGGTGCCGCGTATAAATTTTTTGCTCATTGGTCCGATTTTCGCCACTGTTTTTTTACGTCCTATTGTGACAATTGTGCCAGCGCCAGTTTTTTTTCGATGAGCTTGAGCATGATCATGATCAAGACTATTTTTACTATAGCGCTTTCCGCTCTTGCTTTCGTCGCCCCAGCATCTGCCGATCCGGTGCCGTCCAATCGGCGTACTGATTGGACCTTCACCGGTGTTCCTGGCGGCATACCAAACCGAACGACCATTTGTGCGACCTTCTCGCCCGGCGCTACGGCGTCCGCCATCAACAACGCCATTAACGCCTGCAACAATGGCGTCGTTTTCCTGAATGCAGGTACTTATTCCTCCGCTTCGCTCAGCGGGACAATCAACGTCTACAAAAGCAATGTGACACTGCGTGGCGCAGGGGCCGACCAGACAATCCTTACGGGCCTCAATGTCATAAACTTGGGAAATGGAGCCAATGTCTCCCTTGGGACGGCAATTACCAGTGGAGCGACCAAGGACTCGACGACGTTTACCGTAGCTTCCACCGCAAATCTGTCGGTGGGAACGATGATCGAGATTGACAGGATTGACGACCCGAATCTCGTCGTCAACACCGGAAACCAGGACGGTGGCAACCGCAACGTCACCCAAGTGAATATGATCACGGCGGTCAGCGGCAACGCCATCACGGTGCGCAATCCGTTCATTTATGATTTCAGCACGGGTAGCCCGAGGGTGAAGTATTACTTCACCGGGATCACGCGGAATAGCGGCGTGGAGAATCTAAGGATAGACCACGGCGGGTTCAGCGGCGGCAACAACTTTTCCATTCAATATTGCGATGCCTGCTGGCTGCGCGGGATCGAGTCGGGCCGTGCCATGGGGTACCACTTCGTCGTTCTTGGCACGTTGAATATGGAGATACGCGACTCTTACATCCACGATGGCGGTTCTGGGCCCAACAATAGCGGGACGAACTTCTTCGGCAATTACCTTTTTGGGGCCAACAGCAGCGCAAAAATAGAGAACAACATCTTCAACAAGAATTTCCCGGCCATTGAATTGAACAACAGCAGCAGCGGATTGTATATTGGTTACAATTTCTCTTATGGATCGCCGTCCCAATCCGGAACAAACCTGGTGACGTGGACGTTCGACGACGGTCACGCACCGTTCAACGTGATGAACCTGTATGAAGGCAATATCGGCGAGATGTGGGGCGCCGATAATTTTTTTGGAGGAACCGGCTACGGTACCGCATTGCGTAATTATTTTACCGGCTTTAATCCGAACTTTGGCGTGAATGGCGACGCCGTCTGGCTCGATCGGCTTGCCTATTACTACAACGTTGTGGGCAACGTGTTGGGCTCAGCGAACCAGAACCCGGCTGCGTACACCGGATGCGATACCCCGGCAATCTATCGGCTGGGCTATCCAAACCTTGGCAACTGCAGCACAACCCCATGGGATGGATTTTCACCAGCCGGGGGGTATCCTGACCCCAAGGTCGCTGCGACGCTTCTGCGATGGGGTAACTACGATTACTTCAACAAGGCGACACGATTTGTCACTTCTGAAATTCCGGCCGGCGTGACTGTTCCGACGGACCAGGTGATACCGAATTCCTATTACTATTCCGGCAGACCGGCTTGGTGGCCAACCGGCATCGCGTGGCCGCCCATCGGCCCTGATGTGACGGGTGGAAACGGGGACACGTCCGGCCACGTCAACAAGATTCCGGCTCAAGCGTGTTGGGAGTCGCGCAATCTATTGACCGGCGGGTCCTTCAACGCGTCTGCATGCTATGGTGCCGTGATCAGCAATCCGAACTTTACGATTTCGGTCGGTGCGTCACCCAGCACCGGCGGCACGGTGAGCGGCGCCGGCACCTTCGCCTCAGGCAGTTCGCGCACCGTAACGGCTAGCCCCAACAGCGGGTTCACTTTTTCCAACTGGACCGAGAACGGCAGCGTGGTCAGCACATCGGCGAGCTTCACGTTCACCCTCAGTGCCAATCGCAATTTGGTGGCGAATTTCACCGGCAACTTCAACATTATTTCGCTCAGTGCGTCGCCACCTGCCGGGGGCGCGCTTAGTGGCGCCGGAACGTTCCCGTCCGGCAGTTCGCGTACGGTGACTGCCACCGCCAACAGCGGGTTCACCTTTTCCAACTGGACCGAGAACGGCAGCGTCGTCAGTTCGTCGGCGAGCTTCACGTTCACCCTCAGTGCCAATCGCACGTTGGTGGCCAATTTCACCACCAATCCGGCGAACAGAACGATCACGCTCAGTGCGTCGCCGCCCGCCGGCGGCACGGTGAGCGGAGCCGGTGCATTTGCCCCGGGCAGTTCGCGCACCGTGACAGCTACCGCCAATAGCGGATTCACATTTGCCAATTGGACCGAAAACGGCAGCGCGGTCAGCTCGTCGGCGAGCTTCACGTTCACCCTCAATGCCAACCGCGTCCTGGTCGCTAACTTCACCGCCAATCCGGGGAACAACACCGTCGCCGTCAGTGCGTCACCGTCTGCTGGCGGTACGGTAAGCGGCGCCGGCGCATTCCCATCAGGCAGTTCGCGGACGGTGACTGCCACCCCCAACAGCGGCTACAAATTTGACAGCTGGACCGAGAATGGCAATGTCGTCAGCGCCTCGGCCAACTACACCTTTACGCTGACCGCGAACCGCAACTTGGTCGCCAATTTCTCTATCGGCGCGGATTTGCTTTGTCGCGTGGCGTCGCCTCTCGGGGATTTCAATGGCGATCGCAAAGCCGACCTGGTACTCAGACGCACCAGCGACGGGCTGATCTGGCAGTACCTGATGAACGGGGCGCAGGTCCAGTCGGCTCAGACGCTCGGCGCAGTTGGCGTTGACTGGGCGCTGGCAGCCGTTGCCGACTTCAATGGCGATGGTACGGCGGATCTGCTGTTCCGCCGCAGTGACGGAATGCTGTCGCTTTCCTTGGTTAGCGGCGCAAAGATTTTGGCGGGACAGGTGATAGGGAGCATCGGTCCTGATTTTGATTTGGTGGGCACCGCTGATTTCAACGGCGACGGCCGCGCCGACATGCTGTTCCGCCGCAAGAGCGATGGCATGCTCGCGCTTTATCTCGTCAACGGATTCCAAATTGTGCAATTCCAATTTCTCGGCGCCGTCGGAGTCGACTGGAATATTCAGGGCGTCGCTGACTTCGCTGGCGACGGCCACGCCGGAATCTTGTTCCGCCGCACGACCGACGGCATGCTGTCGCTCTACCTGTTCAATGGCTTCCAGAATGTTGGAGCTCAGATGATTGGTGCTGTCGGAATGGACTGGAGCGTGGTCGGGGTGCGCGACTTCAACGGCGACGGCCGCGCCGACATGCTGTTGCGCCGTTCCAGTGACGGGATGCTGTCGCTGTACCTGATGAACGGCTTTCAGATGCTTGGCGCTCAATTGCTTGGCGCGGTCGGCACCGACTTCAACCTCATGGCCATTGGCGATCTCAACGGCGACGGCAGGGCCGACATGGTTTTCCGGCGAGCAAGCGACGGGTTGCTATGGGCTTATCAGATGGATGGGTTCCGGATATTGCAATCCCAGCCTATTGGCAGCGTTGGCATGGACTTCCAAGGTTGCTACGGGCAGCCTCCGGTTCCAGCGCCGCTCGGGTGAGCAACAACAGCAACAGCATTCACTGTGCCATGGCTGATCGTTCACGCCCATATGCGACATCCGGAAGTCCGGTCGATTTTCGACAGCGCGGCGCTCGACCAAGCGTTGCTTCCAGGCGCCACGGCGGGTAGGCCAATAACCAGCTCGGACATCATTGATGAACAGGCCTGATCCATACAAAATATTGAATGGCGCCCTCGTCGCGATTGCATCCATCGCTTTGATGTCCGTCGGCGTCGCCCTGGCCCAGGCAGAGGACAGCCGTTTTGAATTCAGCGCCGACCGGACGAACGTCGCTTTCTATCTAAAACAGGCGCCGCGCAGCCAAGTCCTGAATGAATTGTTTGCCGGAAGCGGCATCGAGATCAGATGGATCGACTCAGGTTATGCCGACGAGCGCATGGTGGGCGAACTCAGGGGGACGCCGGCTGAGATTGCCCGGCAGTTGCTTGGACGAACCAATTTCGTGGTCGTGCACGACGAAAACGGCCTGTCGCCTCGCGTGGTCCGCGTTCTCATCGTCGGACCGGCCAAGGGAGAGCAGTCCTCCTCGGGGCTTGCGGCACTGGTCGCGGAGCTCAGTTCGGCGACCGAAAGCAAGGCGCCGCAGAGTATCGAAATGACGGGTGATCCAACGGCCAAGCTCGCTGGCGTGCAGCCCGGCTCTCCGTCAGTGCTGGCAGACTCTCCCCAACCATCGTGGTTGGTCGCTGGTCAGATTGACCGTCCAACGATTCCGTCCGAACCGGGAGCAACTGGCAACTCAGCCGGTATAATGACCGCTCCGCCGGCAGGCGTAGCCGCGCCGCCGCTCGTGCCGCCGCTCGGAGCAAAGGCGCCGCAACTTCTGGCTTCGAAAGAATCGACGACCGAACTGCCGCTCATACCGGTTGCACCCGGAACGGTAGACCCTGCGTTGCGTCCCGTATCATCTGGACAACCATGACAGCTGATGCCGCCGGGATGAAACTACGCCCTTGATCAACTTCGCGACCTTGTGCTCGGGGCTGGGATGACCCTCCAAGCGGGCCGCTACGCTGAATTTGCCTGGGCGTGGACGGTCGGCTGGCCGCTTGGCTGGAGGGCTTGGCCGGGCGGGAACTCTTTTACAGGTGCCGCGTTGCATGTACGGGGAAAACCGTCATGACAACCCTTCAGGCGTTTCTGTTTGGCATGATAGCGGCATGGATGTCATGCTTGGTCATGCTGGTTTGGCTGCTGCGGGATAGCGCCCTGGCGTCAGAGGACGATCCTGACAAGATACAGCAGGGACCAGGCTGAACCGCGCTGTCAACGGCATGCCAGAACGGCCAGCAAGGCGTTCGCAACTTGTCCTGGGGCGGCACGGAATGCGTGTGGCTGGCCGCCGCGACAGCCGCGGCGAGAACTTGGCGAATCGATCCCCATGCTCCGGGTACTTGACCGACGTCAGACAAACGTTGGGCAACTGACACCAAGCAGTCACACCAAGCGGTCAACGCCGATTGAACCCGTCGGATTTCGTAAGCTTTTCAGCCAAGTTCACAACTGTGGGCATGTGACAATACTGTGAACATGTGACGATTAAGTATTGTTCAGTTCGATTTGAAGGTACAACATGCAGGCTGCCGCGAAGCGCGAGGTCGCTTTTCGACTCGAGTAAGTCGCATGAAGCGCAGCTTGCCAGATGAACGATTCAAACACTGGCTCCTGATCTTGACGAGGGGTTTGGCCGTCTTCGCTGTCGCGCTCACCGCCCTTTGCGCAAGCGGGATCATGGGCTGGCAGTTCTATTCGTGGGCCAAGGCCGGGAGTTGGAATACCGTCGCATTCTCGCACCTTTTAGACCTGGCCGACGTAAGCCCGCCGAGGACCTACGCGCCTGCAAGTGCAACTTCGGATCGGCCTGCACAAGAGCGGATTGACATTATCGTCGAATGGCTGCTCGACCTTCCAGTAATCATGCCGCTGCTGCTTGCCCTGGGCCTGCTTACAGCATTTTACGTTTATCTATTGTCGGTTGAAAAAGAGCTTGTGCGGAACCAGTGAGCTACCAAATCCGCAACATCAAACCCAATACCCAGCCGAGCAATCCAATCCAGCCTACGGTGACAGCCAGCCCGATAATGATCAGGGCGAACGCAATACTCTGCCTGACCACAGTCATCAGACGTTGTGCCGTTAAGCTCGCATTATGTCCGACGAGAGGGCTTGCCGCGCTGTCGGAGCTGCTGCCCGGGAGGTACGTTGACGAACTCATTGTCTACCCTTCCACGCCTACATATCGCGGATGATGATTGGAGTCGAGCTTCTATGATTCACCAATCAACCTGACATGCAATTCCCGCTCAGGCTTAAAATATTCCTTTGATCATCGCTTAACCGATTTTCGCCAGCAACATAGGTTGGGACTATCGCGCCGTTTCCGTCACTCCCTCGCGAATGCAGCGGGCCCTAACCGAATGGGCCGTACGCCGAAGGCGAGGGCAAAGTGCCTCTTCGAGAGGTACTACTTTGGAGCGATAGATTGCCAGCTGCCACCCCCAGGCCTGCTGGCTTTTCGGATCCGGAGCGATCCTCGTCTCGCGAAAAGTGGCATTTGCGGCGCTCCGGCCGTAACCTCGCAGCAGAACGACACGACGCCGCCAAACCGGCATCCGCATTTCTTTTTGCGATCAGTGCCACCAGGTCTGGGTGTCGGAAACGGAACTGCCCGTCGATCTGTAGACCAGCTTGGCCTTGCCGTCGGCAGGCCATATCGCGGCGCAACCAGCCCTTTGGGCTGGCGCGCTGGTGCTAGGCGTTTGAGAGGTAGTGGTCGGAGTGGCAGGATTTGAACCTGCGACCCCCTCGTCCCGAACGAGGTGCGCTACCAGGCTGCGCTACACTCCGACTATGCCACCTGGCCGGGCGGGTTATACCGGCGGCCGTCGCTGCCCGCAAGCCATGGAGCCGCCAGCGAAAACGTTGATCCGACGCGGTTGCGCCGGTATGGTCCGCCCGCCGTTTCTCGAAAAAAGCAGCGCGCAATGGGGCGTAGCCAAGTGGTAAGGCAGCGGATTTTGATTCCGCCATTCCCAGGTTCGAATCCTGGCGCCCCAGCCAACCCCGTCACTGCCACTCAAACACGGAGGAAACCCATGACGATCCACATCGGAGCTCTTTTTGCCGCCGGCACCATCGCGCTCTCGTGCCTGTGCGCCGGCGGCGCCGCCCAGGCCGCGGATCCGTTCATGCTCAAATCCTCGGCCTTCGAGGACAACGGCAAGCTCGCGGTGAAGAATGCCGGCAACAACAAGCAGAACCCGAATTGCGTCGGCGAGAACGTGTCACCGCCGCTCTCCTGGTCGAATCCGCCGGCCGGCACCACGAGCTACGCGCTGATCATGTTCGATCCGGAAGGACGCGGAGGTCTCGGCGTGGTGCACTGGGTCGCCTACGGCATTCCGGCTTCGGTGACCGGCTTCGCCGAAGGCGAGACCGGCAAGCCGTCCGACAAATATGTGGGCGGCAAGAGCACGATGGGCCTCCCGAATTACTTCGGACCGTGCACGCCCCCCGGCGACTGGCACCACTATACGTTCACGCTGATCGCCACCGATCTCGATCCCAAGGCGCTGGAGCCCGGCCTCACGCGCGACCAGCTGTTCGAGAAGCTCAACGGGCACACCAAGGGAGCCGCCGGCCTGATCGGCCGTTTCACCAAGCCCTGAGGCAGGCGATGCGATGCTACTTGCTCCACCTCTCCCCGACGGGCAGAGGCACAGGCGGCCTCCGGCCGCCGTTCTTGGCTTCAAGAACGCCGATGCGAAGCATCGGCTATGTCGCGAAGCGATCCGGGTGAGGGGGCAAGGGCCTC
>Ga0209466_1000166_pt1 | contig 15122 bp, 14 predicted proteins | sample PanSoiPlo30MoBio_FD_188323 | JGI IMG/M metagenome (GOLD analysis project Ga0209466, IMG submission 188323) | Tropical forest soil microbial communities from Panama analyzed to predict greenhouse gas emissions - Panama Soil Plot 30 MoBio (SPAdes)... | ecosystem: Environmental > Terrestrial > Soil...
GCATTCTCTCAGTATAAGAGGACGGATACCCGCTCCCTCACTTCCCAGGACGATTCCGAGCCGATTCGGATATGTTCTGCTATAGATCGACTCCGGAGCGTTGGTGTCTAAGCCTATGATCCAAAACCCAATCTTCTTCAGGTCCAAAATGGCCCGCCTGAGGTTAGTCGTTCGGTGAATTTTTAGGTAGTGAGCCGCGCCGGCAGAAGCCTTAACCACAGTCGGCGTCACTGCTACAGCACGGTCTTTGGGAATCACGATGTGATGAATCCCGACAGACTCGGCAGTTCGCAACAGAGCTCCAAAGTTTCTGGGATCCGTTAGTCCATCCAGAATCAAAATCCAAATCGATTCTGAATTCGATGGAATCGCCTGAAGCAAATCAGCGAAAGTAGAGTAAGAATAGGCCGTCACCTCGGCGACCACCCCTTGATGCCTTTGCCCCTCCGACAATCGATCCAAAAGATCCGCAATTACGTATTTCACACGTATGCCAAGGCGCCTAGCCTGCGCGTCTAAACCGCGTAAAGCCGACGCAGACGAGCCTTTGGCAATTAAGATCTCCGAGACCTCATGAGGCGAGGCTTTTAGTTTCTCTGCGACAGGGTTGATACCGAAGAGAAATCTTGGCTCTTTGTCCATGTCAGTCCTCCACGATAGGGTGGAAGGAATTTACAAAGGTAAACCCAGCAGATAACATGGTAGAATCGTGAGACATAAAACTCTGACCCGCTATTTGATTTCTGAGATTCTTCCCCCATTTTTTTTCGGGCTCATGGCTTTTACCTTCATCCTTTTAATTGGCCGTATTCTGAAGTTGATCGAGTTAGTCATAACGCGTGGCGTTCCTCTAGTCCAAACTATCAAGCTCTTTTCTCTAATTTTGCCCACTTTTTTGGAGCTAACCGTTCCGATGGCATTTTTGTTGGCTATTCTCCTTGGCTTAGGCAGACTATCCAGCGATCAAGAGCTGCTTGCCATGAAAGCTTCCGGCATCAGTCCGAGGCAAATTCTTTGGCCCGTCGGTAACGTCGCGGCAATCATCGCCATCACCACATTGCTCTTAACTATGTTTGCACGACCCGCAGCCAATTGGGCCATGAAGAAAGAGCTTTATAACATTGCCACAAGCCGCGTGGGAACGGCTCTAAAGGAAAAGGTCTTCAACGATGACTTTCCCAACATCCTTATTTACGTGGAAGAAATTATCCCCCCGGGTAGCACCGCCCAAGGAGTGCTTATCGTCGACAAGCGAAACGGCGATAGAGAAGATATCATCCTAGGAAAAGTCGCACTCATTACCACCGACGAGGACACTAACACTTTAGGACTCAAACTCTTTGATGGCTCTATTTACGAAAGGGAAAAAAATAAGCCGGGTTTCAGCCAGACTCGTTTTAATATTTACGATTTCAAGCTTGACCTCGATGAGCTCATCAGTCCAGTCAAAAGGAGGGAGGTAGGGCCAAAAGAGATGTCCCTTCGCCATTTGCTCAGGACAATTCGAGAGAAGACGGCCCAAGGAGACAAAACCATACCTGAGCGCATGGAATTCCATCAACGTATCTCTTTCGGCTTCGTTCCGTTCGTCTTTTGTCTCTTGGGTGTCTCACTGACTCTATTGCCTCGAAGCTCTCGCGCTAACCGTTCCTGGGGATTCATGCTATGCTTTTTTTGGTTACTCACCTATTATGCATTTCTTTCCCTGGGAAAAGCAGTCGGTGATAAAGGGATTCTGCATCCGATCCTGGCCCTCTGGCTTCCCAATGTCGTTGTCGGAGGAGTCTCTATCCACTTCTTTAGAAAGGCAAGCCGCGAATCGCCTCTGCGGTTCCAGGCTGGACTAGACACAGCGTTTGCTTGGGCTAGTCAGTATTTCATCAGGCTCAAGCGGAAACATGCGGCGACATAAGGACTAAGGACAAAAGCATGGCAGTACGAGGAAGTGTTAAGTTTCTTCCGATGGGAGGCATCCTTGACCGCTATTTAGCACAGGGATTTCTGAGAGTTTTTGTCATTAGTCTGGCTTGTATCACGTCGCTTTATCTGGTCGTCGATTTCTTTGACCGCATCAGTAATTTTGTCGACAGTGGAGCCTCAATGGGGACCATCATCCGCTACTTCCTCTACAAGGCTCCAATTTCCATCTCCCGCGTGATCGGTTTCGCAACTTTGTTTTCTGCCTTGTTTAGTCTTGGAATTCTGACGCGAACGCAGGAGATTACCGCCATGCGATCTAATGGGATTAGTGTCCAACGTATCGCGCTTCCTCTGTTGATTCTCGCCTTGTTCATTTGCGTGTTCACTTTTTTTTGGAACGAGAGGCTTGTCCCAGCGTTTGCGCATCAAGCACAAATCATCTTCAAGACGGAGGTCAAAAACAAACAGCAGAAAAGTCTGTTCGGCACGGCCGACATATGGATAAGGGGAGACGGCAGTTTCATCAACATCGATAACTTCGACACCACAACAAGCACTCTGCGGGGGATCACTATTTTCCTGCTAAACCGCGATTTGAGCATGCGTGGACTGATGGAGATCCCGACTGCTCGCTGGAACGGTCAAGGTTGGGAAGCCGACGAAATAACAGAATGGCATTTTTTGCCAGACGGTAAGGTGGTCAATCAAAAAGCGAACACCACGCCCCCGATTTCAGAAACCCCAGAGGATCTCAAGCTGCTCGCACGGGACGCTGACGAATTTACTTTTTTTGACTTACAAAAGCAGATACTCGACATGAAGAGCAAAGGGATAGACGCCACTCCCTACGAGGTTGATCTACAGGTCAAATTGGCTTTCCCGTTGCTTTCCCCACTGATGATTTTGATTGCCATACCTTTCGCCCTGCGGAAACAAATGGGCGGTAGCATGGCGTTCAGCTTCGGCGTGGCAATGCTCATCGGTTTTGGCTACTGGGTCCTCTCGGCGTTTTGCATTTCTCTTGGTCACAACAGTGCGCTTCCCCCTTGGGCTGCTGCATGGCTCCCCAACGGCATATTCGCCTTGATCGGATTATTTTTCTTCACAGCGGAAGCGTAGATGTCAAATGGACGGTGAATTTTGTAGAGACGTGCTGCGAACGAAGCACAATGCGCATAGGTTGACCTGTGGGCACCCGTCCGCGGATGCAAAATGGCTCAGAAAAAGCTTCTACCGCTTGGAGTATTGGGGGCGCTTTCGTGCTTTATGGCGCCCGTATTTTTTTCGTTCCACAGCACGTGGGTCACGAGTGACAAAACCAGCCTTTTTGAGCGGCGGGCGAAATTCTGCATTGACCTGTATGAGCGCGCGTGTAATCCCGTGGCGGATGGCGCCAGCCTGACCCGAAGTCCCGCCACCTTTAACATTGACCTCGATGTCAAAACTGCCCCCGGCCTGTGTCACTTCCAAAGGTTGGAGCACAATCATACGCTCTGTCTCACGACCAAAGTATTCCCCTAACGATCGATCATTGATCGACATCGCACCCTTGCCGTTCCGTAAAAAAACGCGGGCGACGGAAGTCTTTCTTCTTCCGGTTGCAGTAGTTACCTTCTCAGCCATCGATCTCGTACTCCTATGCTTCAATCACCAAAGGTTTTGGCTTCTGTGCTTCGTGTGGATGCTCCGGACCCGCATAGACCTTGAGTTTGTTGACCAGCTTTCTACTCAGACGGTTTTTTGGCAACATCCCCTTAACAGCCTGACGGACCAGATACTCTGGCTTTTCTTCCAGCATCCTTTCCGCGGTTCTTTCGCGGATACCGCCGGGATACTCAGTGTGCCGATAATAGATCTTCTTTTGAAGTTTTTTCCCCGTGAGCTTGACCCCTCGTGCATTGATGACAATCACAAAATCACCGGCATCGAGGTTTGGGGTAAAAATCGGCTTGTTTTTTCCCCGCAAAACTTTCGCGATCTCACTGGCCATGCGGCCCAACACTTTTCCCTGAGCGTCGACCACGTACCATTGTCGTTGAGCAAACGCTTCTTCAGTCTTCATCCTCACTGACTCCGCGAACTCTGAGCTGTTTCTTGACCCCAAAAAATTGGCGGGGCCGACGAGACTCGAACTCGCGACCTCCGGCGTGACAGGCCGGCGTTCTAACCAACTGAACTACGACCCCGATATTGTTGTACGGTGAACCGCTTGGTGGGCGGTACAGGATTTGAACCTGTGACCCCCGGCTTGTAAGGCCGATGCTCTCCCGCTGAGCTAACCGCCCCTCTCAAACGAAAACAACACCAGCCTGTACCTGTTGTCCTTCAAAGCCCCCAAACCGTTCCATTTTTCTATCCAGACTCTACCCTGTTGCAATGCTAAGACGAATGATCTAGCTGAGGGATTCTTTTAGAATCTTGCCGGCCTTGAACTTGGCTGCTCGAGAAGGGGCGATTTCGATCGTTTCTCCGGTTTTGGGATTCCTTCCCGTTCTTCCCTTTCTGTGAGACACTGAAAAGGTACCAAAGCCGGAAATATTCACCTTCTCGCTATTCTTTAAAGCGGCACAGATATCCTCAAATAATCCGCCGACAATCTCTTCCGCTCTTTGCCGCGGCAATTCAAATCGCTTTGCAAGCGAATCGATCAAGTCCGCCTTTGTCATTGGCCCCCCCTCACCATCCTGCCGATCCAAAAATAAAGATAAAGCAATGGAAATTTATAACAGCCGGAATACCGGGTGTCAAATCACCCGGTATTCACAGGTTCAAAATGATGATTTACTGCGGTAAAATCTCAGGACCAGGAACTTCGTCAACTTTTCCTGGGAATGGAGGGGGTTCCTCCTTGGACTCAGCCTGCTCGAGGGGGCTTTTGAAAAGATTCTCCGGATCGTCCGTCACCAAGGCTTTCTTCAGCACTTGATCCATATGAGAAACCAACTCCAGATCTACAGTTTTTAGAACGCTGGCAGGAATTTCCTCAATATCTTTCTCATTTTCCGCCGGGATCAGAACCTTCTTTATCCCCGCTCGGTGCGCCGCCAAAACCTTTTCTTTCAAGCCCCCGATCGGGAGAATGGCTCCTCTCAGCGTTATTTCACCGGTCATCGCGAGGTCGTTGTAAACCGGGATCTTGGTCAACGCCGAAACCAGCGAGGTTGCCATCGTAATACCAGCCGAGGGTCCGTCTTTTGGAATCGCCCCTTCCGGAACGTGAATATGAACATCGATCTTCTGGTAAAAGTCCTTTTCCAATCCCAATTCGGTCCCTCGAGAACGCACGTAACTCATGGCTGCTCGAGCTGACTCCTGCATGACATCACCGAGCTTGCCCGTAATAGTCAGTTGTCCTTTTCCGGGCATCACAGTCACTTCGGTAGCCAAAAGTTCACCGCCCAGCTCGGTCCAAGCCAATCCGGTCGTCACGCCGATCTTCTGTTCTGCCTCCGCTTTGCCGTAACGATATTTGGTGGGGCCCAAATACTTATGCAGGCTTTTTGTACCGACCTGAATATGGGCGTTCCGATCCTTCTTCACCACTTCTACCGCCGCTTTGCGGCAGATCGAAGCAATTTCACGCTCCAGGTTTCGAACTCCGGCTTCCTTCGTGTAATGGCGAATCACCCCGAGAATAGCATTATCCGTAAATGTAACATTCTCCGGATTCAGACCGTTGGCCTCTTTCTGCTTTTCCAATAGATAGCGTTTGGCAATGCTGAGTTTTTCCAATTCTGTGTATCCAGCAATCCGTATAATTTCCATGCGGTCTTGTAGCGGGCGTGGAATCCTATCCAGCGTGTTAGCCGTGGTGATAAACATTACTTTGGAGAGGTCGTAGTCCAAGTCTAAATAGTGATCATTGAAGGTGGTATTTTGCTCTGGATCGAGGACCTCAAGCAGAGCGGATGATGGATCCCCGCGAAAATCTGTCGACATCTTGTCGATTTCATCCATCAAGAAGACTGGATTGCTCGAACCCGCTTTCTTCATCGATTGAACAATTTTGCCGGGCAAAGCACCGATATAGGTCCGGCGATGTCCTCGAATTTCCGCCTCATCACGAACGCCGCCCAAGGAAACACGGACAAACTTTCTTCCCGTGGCTCGCGCAATGGAACGTCCTAACGACGTCTTACCAACGCCTGGAGGACCCACCAAACACAAAATGGGGCCTTTTATTTTACCCACTAAACTCTGGACCGCGAGATACTCAAGGATGCGTTCTTTGACCTTTTCCAACCCATAATGGTCCTCTTCAAGAACCCGTTCGGCCTCAGTAATATCGAGTTTGTCATCGGTAAACTCGTTCCATGGCAAACTGAGAATCCAGTCAATGTAATTTCGGACCACCGTGGCTTCCGCCGACATTGGTGACATCATCTTGAGTTTCTTAAGCTCTTTTTCGACCTTCTCTCGCGCCTCAGCGGACAGTTTCTTCTGTTTGATCTTCTCTTCGATCTCCTGTATTTCGTTTTTGAATTCGTCCTTCTCGCCAAGCTCCTTCTGAATCGCCCGCATCTGCTCATTCAGATAGTACTCCTTCTGCGAGCGCTCCATCTGCTTTTTCACCCGCGAACGAATTCGCCGCTCGACCTCCAGGATCTCAATCTCGGCTCGCATATGGCCAAGCACCTTTTCCAGTCGCTCTGCGGCGTTAAAAGTCTCAAGCAGGTTTTGGCGGTCTTCGAGCTTGATGCCGAGATGCGCCACAATGGTATCTGCCAATCGGCCCGGATCATCGATGGAAGAAACCGACATGACCATTTCCGGCGGTATTTTCTTTTTCAGCTTGACATAATTCTCAAACGTCGAATGCACCTCGCGAGTTAGCGCTTCGACCTCTGTGTTTCGTTCAGCGATCTCCCGGGCCTCCTCCACTTCTACCAAAAAGAAATCTGAACTGTTCACAAACCGGGCAACTTGGGCTCGTTTTTTACCCTCGATGAGAACTTTCACTGTCCCATCAGGAAGCTTTAACATTTGCACAACAGTACCCAGGGTACCGATTTTGTAGATGTCTTCCTCCGTGGGCTCGTTGGTTTTCGCGTCCTTTTGCGATGAAAGAAAGATCGGCCCCTGCTTTTGCGTAGCTTCTTCCAACGCCTTAATGGAACGTTGCCGACCGACAAACAACGGAACGACCATGTGAGGAAAAACGATGATATCTCTGAGAGGTAATAAGGGAACCCGCATCACGCCGCTAGTCGGTTCGTCTTTTTTGTCTTTATCATTGCGAAATAGCATATCCATTCCTCTCTAAGCGCTCTCCGCAGCCTTGGTGTATACGACAATCGGAAGCTCGTTCTTGTTTACGACATCCTCAGAAATAACTACCTCTTTTATGTTCGGTTGGGAAGGCATATCGTACATGATGTCAAGCATGATATTTTCCATGATCGCCCTGAGTCCACGGGCACCCGATTTCCGTTTCATGGCTTCGCGGGAAATCGCTTGAAGCGCCTCCTCAGTAAACTTAAGATGAACGCTTTCCATGTCAAAAAGCTTGGAATACTGTTTTGTAAGCGCATTCTTCGGTTCTCGAAGGATGCGCACCAAGGCGCTTTCGTCCAGCTCATCTAGGGTAGCGATAACCGGCAACCTCCCAATAAACTCGGGAATTAAACCAAACTTTAACAAGTCCTCGGGCTGGACATCATGCAAAAGTTCGGTGGCCCTTCTCCCATCTCTCTCTTCGAGCTCACCGCCAAACCCCATTCGCTTACGCCCAGTGCGTTTGCGAATGATGTCTTCAAGCCCGACAAACGCCCCACCGCAGATGAAAAGGATATTGGTCGTATCCACCTGAAGGAACTCCTGTTGCGGGTGTTTTCGGCCACCCTTCGGAGGTACACTCGCCATCGTTCCTTCAATAATCTTCAGCAGTGCCTGTTGTACACCTTCACCCGAAACGTCTCGGGTAATCGACGGATTGTCTGCCTTCCGTGAGATTTTATCGATCTCGTCTATATACACGATTCCGCGCTGGGCTTTTTCAACGTCGTAGTCCGCAGCTTGCAAAAGGCTGAGAATGATATTTTCAACATCCTCGCCGACATATCCCGCTTCGGTCAGGCTGGTGGCATCTGCGATGGTAAAGGGAACTTGCAGAAAACGAGCCAGAGTCTGCGCTAACAAGGTCTTTCCGGAGCCCGTCGGCCCAAGGAGAAGAATATTGCTTTTCTGCAACTCGACATCTCCCGTCACCATCTGACTGTCAATCCGCTTGTAATGATTGTGAACGGCTACCGCCAGGATCTTTTTCGCCCGTTCCTGTCCGATCACGTATTGATCTAGCACCCGCTTGATCTCGGCTGGCTTGGGTACATTGGACGACGCTGTGAGAGTCTCGTCGTGATCGACCTCTTCAGCGATAATATCATTGCAAAGATCGATGCACTCATCACAAATATACACCGTAGGGCCGGCAATCAGTTTACGCACCTCGTCCTGGCTCTTGCCGCAGAAAGAGCAGACAAGATTCCCCGTCTCACCGTGCTTTGGCATAGAACCCCCGCTTGGCTAAATCCCTCATTTCTTGAGGTTGCTTTCCGGTCGCGTCGCGATAACTTCATCCACCAACCCGTATTCTTGGGCTTGCTTACCGTTCATGAAAAGATCGCGATCCGTATCTTTTTCAATTTTCTTTAAACTTTGCCCCGTGTGTTTCATTAAGATGTTATTCAAATCTTCCCGCATGCGGAGAATTTCACGGGCCTGAATATCGATATCGGCGGCTTGGCCTTGAAAACCTCCAAGCGGCTGGTGAATCATGATACGCGAATGAGGCAGGGCGAAGCGCTTGCCTTTTGAACCGGCGGCCAAAAGAACCGCTCCCATGCTTGCCGCTTGCCCTACGCAAACAGTTGAGATCTGGGGTCGGACATATTGCATTGTGTCATAGATAGCAAGGCCCGCTGTTACTGACCCCCCGGGGCTATTGATGTAAAAGAAAACATCTCGGTCGGGATCTTCAGATTCCAGAAAAAGTAACTGCGCGGTGATCAGGTTAGCCACATCATCGGTGACCACTGATCCAAGAAATACGATGCGGTCTTTAAGCAGCCGGGAATATATGTCGTAAGCGCGCTCCCCTCGTCCGGTTTGCTCGACGACAATAGGAATAAAGTTCATTTCTTGGGAAACTCCTCAACCACAAAGAGCATTTTAGCCTTTTTTAGCTTGTTCATCAACCTTTGTGGCGGGTGCATCGACCTCCTTAATGCGCGCGCGTTCGAGCAAAAAACCGAGTGTGCGATCGAAAACCATTTGAGCGCGCAAATCCTCACGCGTGTCCGGCCGAGAGTAAGCCTCGCGCACCGTTTTGGCCCTGTCACCGGCGGCTCGTGTCAGGTTGTCAACTCTTTCCTGAACCTCCTTATCAGAGACCTCAATGTGCTCAAGCTGAGCAATCTTTTCAACCAATAGGGTTGCTTGAACCTGACGCTGGGCACGCCCTTCGAGTGTTTTTCTAGTCTCTTCTAAAGAAGGGCTCGCGCCCTGTTGTCCGGGAGCCCGATTCTGATAGCGCTCCATGAGGAAGCGGGTTTGTCGCTCTACCATCGTCGGTGGCGGCGTAAAAGAACAGGTTTCAATGAGACGGCCTATAATCTGCTCTTTGAGTTCCTCCTGTTGAATTTGCTTCACTTCGTTTTCCAGGCGGGTCCGGAGAGCCGCCCTCAGCTCCGCTAGAGAACCGCATTCGCCATGATCTTTGGCAAAATCATCATCGACCGCCGGAAGTACTTTCTGCTTGATCTCGCGCACCACCACAGAAAAATCAACGTTTTTGCCAGCCAGCTCGCTGTTTGAATAATTCTTTGGATAGGGCACTTGAATTTTCGTTGGCAACCCCTGAGTCAGGCCTAGCACGGCTTCTTCGAATTGCGGCAACGCCTGTCCGCCACCAACTTCCAAAAAATAGTTCTCGCCCTTTCCGCCTTGAAACGGCTTACCGGCAATGAACCCTTCAAAATCTAAAGTGATAAAGTCCCCCGACTGGACGATAGCGCGATTTTCAACCGGCTCCAAGCGCGCATGACTCTCTTGAAGTCGCCGAAGCGCCTCATCCACCTGATCATCGGTAACGGACAGTTTGACTTTCTCGACTTCGATACCCAAATAGTCTTTGACTTCAATCGGCGGCTTGATCTCGAAAACAGCCGAGTAAGAAAAAGGACTACCTTCGACAAGATCATTGGCTTCAATCTCTGGTCGGGAAACAATCTGCAGCCCCCGCTCTTTAATAACCTCGCCCAGAGAATCTTCTACCAACTGGGACTGCACTTGATCCTTAAGTTCGTCCCCGTACATACCTTGCAAGACACCCCGCGGTGCCTTACCAGCACGAAATCCCTTTATCCGTACTCGCCGCCGCAGTTCTTCATACGCGCGGGAAAACCCACTCGTTACTGTTTCCGCGGGCAATTCAACGCGGACCTTACGCTGCACTGGACTTATTTCATCGACATCTATTTTCATAATTCATTATAGAAGGGGAATCCCGCTGCAGGGACAATCGACTAACATTCAATCCTAGCAGTAATCTCATAGACTATTTACGATTTTGGTGCGAGAGGGGGGACTCGAACCCCCACGGTTGCCCGCTAGATCCTAAGTCTAGTGCGTCTGCCAGTTCCGCCACTCTCGCGCTTGGAAAAATTCAAAGATACTTTACCTCGACCGGTAGAAAAACGAGAGTAGAAAACAGGGCGTGCTAAGTCAAGTGCCGCCTGGGCAAATTGTCTTCGACACGGGCTGCCGCCCATTAGCAAGATTACGCCGTTTCGCAGCTGAACAACAGGAAGTAACTTGGTGTGGCGTGTTGTTTGAAGTAAAAAGGGGCGAGACGCAGTGGGTCGAGGAAACCGAGCCTTCATTGGTGCCTTGTGCCCGTCCATTAGCATGGTTCCGGAGGAATGCGCCAACATCATTGGTGACACGTGTGGTGGCACGTGATCCCGTTTGGGAGAATGCAACGCGCGCCCCTCCGCGCCCGCTGTGTCCGAATGAATCCACTTATCAAAGGAGGAGTCCCCGTGAGCACCACCCCCACTCGTGGCAAGCGACGCCATGAAGTCTGCATTGTATCAAAGCGCAAAGTGCCGCTTCCCCCGCAACTCAAGCGGGTCAATCTGAATGCTGCAGGCATCGATATCGGATCGGAAGAGCACTGGGCCGCTGTCCCTCCGGGCCGGGATTCTGAAGGGCGGGATGTGCGCAGCTTTGGGGCTTTCACCGGAGATTTATGCGCTCTGGCCGACTGGCTGAAGCAATGTGAAATCGAGACGGTGGCGATGGAATCCACCGGCGTTTACTGGATTGCGCTCTACGAGCTATTGGTGGAGCGGGGCTTCGAAGTGCTGCTTGTCGATGCACGCCAGGCTAAAAATGTTCCCGGCCGCAAAAGCGACGTGCTCGACTGCCAGTGGCTGCAGGAGTTGCACACCTACGGATTGCTACGCGGTGCGTTTCGCCCCGTCGATCAGATCTGCATCCTACGCAGCTACCTGCGTCAACGTTCGATGTTGGTAACCTATGCTTCCCATCACATCCAGCACATGCAAAAGGCGCTAGAGCAGATGAACCTAAAGCTTGCCCACGTGGTTAGCGATATCACCGGGCTGACGGGCATGGGGATCATAAGAGCCATTCTTAGCGGTGAGCGCGATCCGGTCAAATTGGCCAAACTTCGCGATCCGCGCTGCAAGAGCTCCGAGGCCACTGTAGCGCGCGCCCTCCAAGGGCACTACCGGGAAGAGCATCTGTTTGCACTTCAGCAAGCCGTCGAACTCGTTGACTTCTATCAGCACCAAATCACTGCCTGTGACCGGCAAATCGAGGCTTGCCTCCAACAGTTCGAAGAGAAGAGCACGGAGGCTCCCGTTGCTGCCCGTTCCCGCAAGCGCCGCCGCGGCGGGATTTCCTTCGATGCGCGAAGCTATCTTTACCGGATGACGGGCGTTGATCTCACCCAAATCGATAGCATCGAAGCGAACACCGCTCTAACGGTCATCGGTGAGGTTGGACTGGACATGAGTCGCTGGCCTACAGAAAAACACTTTGGCTCATGGCTTGGTTTGGCTCCCGGCAGCAAAGTCTCCGGTGGCAAACGCCTGAGCAGTCGCACCAAACCTTCGGCCAACCGAGCCGCTGCTGCCTTGCGTCTGGCAGCACAGTCGCTCAACCAAAGTCAGTCTGCCCTCGGTGCGTACTTCCGTCGCCTCAAAGCTCATATCGGTGCCCCTAAGGCCCTCACGGCGGCCGCCTACAAATTGGCTCGGATACTCTATCGCATGCTCAAGTACGGTGCTGGCTACGTCGATCAAGGAGAGGTCGCCTATGAAGAACGTTACCGTGACCGCCTTTTGCATAATCTCAAGCGGCGGGCGGCCGAACTCGGCTTCCAACTCACTGCGATTGATTCAAACGCTGCCCAACTCGTGCTTACTTAATTCGAGCGAGGCTGGAGTTACTTGGGAGCAGGCGAAGTTACTCATGCCAAGACTCCCCTAACTCTCAGAGTGCTAGCGGGCTGGAAGATTTACGATAATTTTGGACCAATCAAAAAAGGCAACGATGAGTGTTAAGCCGAATCAGATCGTGATTCTTTACATCTGTTGCACGGACAGAGAACTCTTAGGTAATCGTATGTGTAAATTCCCGTGCTGTGACCGTCGTGCCAGCGAAATTCAATGGCGTAGTTACCTACCGGACGGATCTCCTGCAACCTGGCACCCGGAACTGAAACAAAATTTCTTTGTGCTCCGTGTCCTTGACATAATGCGCAGGGACAGTACCCACGTAGATACTCCTGCGGGTATTCTCCCACGTGACCATCATCCCAAGTGATTCGGATGATCCCGTCCGCTTTAACATGGTTTATTTCTGTCGGATAGTGCGATTTCATTTTTCCCACTACTACAATTCTTCCAAGCCTTCATCGACGGCTGTAATAAAACCAATCTTGGTTCGATTGACGAGATAGGTGCGCGGTTCCACGGCCGGACGATCAACCAACGTCGCATCGGTCACCGGAATGAAGCGGGTTTTTTCCATTAAAAGCTCATGCATGGCACCCCCGGGTGCAAGATGGATATTGCCTCGCAACCAGAACGGGCCCACACCCAACAGCGCCTTGCTAGCCTCCTTTTTCACATAGAGATGCTCGAAACCTGACCTTTTGGACCTGAATTGCGGACTCAGATCCGCGATCAAAAATACTTCTTGCATATAAATAAGGTACTCGTCAGAGCTAAGCGCCACAGGCTTTTGATTCGGACCTTCTAGCTTTGCTTCCCTGAGAGAGAATACCTCGTCTCCTTCTCGAAGAATGAAATAGTTACTGAGACGATCTTGATTCGTACCGAGGATTCCGCGCACCACGGCTGACTGGAGATACACCTCCAGAGGCATCGAGTAAGTCATTCCTTGATCCAACGTCATTATTACTCCGACTGCGCCAGGAGTATGCCGTGATGAGACAAATGGCTATGCCGATTATCTCACCACCGACAAGGCTAAACAACCGAATTCCAGCGAGATTATCTTTTCACAGGTAGGCGCTTTTGCGCTTGAAAGGATTTGATGAGCCGCCGGAGACTCGAACTTCCGACCCGATGATTGAGAGTCCGACACTCCACGAACTACCGCCAAAATGCGGCGATAAGACCCAAGATTGCTGAGCGTCCGTTACCTCTCTCCTCACTCCTTCTGGCCCTCGTTTCGGCACGAACACCCACAGCTACTTTAGCCTGCCATTCTCTTTAAGCAAATGCTCAAGTTCATCTTTCACTGTCATGTCGCGTCTTTTCACGTTCACGCGCCAGTGCCTAACGTACCACTAGCGCAGAACGCGGGCTTAGTCGCGGATGCTGTTGAAGTGTGTCGAAGCACTTGCTGTTGCCCTCAGCTCGAAGTAGTTGAAGTAGTGACGAATCAAAATATTCCAGCAGAGAGTTCAATCGATGGAGGGGTTGGGTTGCCCTTTGACCCTCGTGCTCGAGCAACTATGAACTCCCACAACCACAACCGCCACCGGCCAGACATTTCCTCATGCGATCGGGCATAAAGGCCGCTCGCGCTTCTGTCCCCCTTGGAGTCAGATGTCATTTTTGGAATCGTGAGGTAGTGATTTGGGGCCTTTCTCGGCCTGGCCCAACTGTTGCGCTCATCCGGGATGCGCTTCCATGTTTCTGCGAGGCATGGTGGGCTGAAGGAGATTACAATCTTGGCACGACTTCGTAAATCCGAAATTAACTTCCTCTGGTTGCAACTTGGGGACGTTATCGAGCACGGTAAAAACAAGGATGCAAAAACGAAGCTCGAATTGATGCGAAGGATCTACCAATTTTTGGCCAAAACGATGCCTAAAAACAAGCCGGCAAAGAAACCGTGAGTTAGGTAACCTTAGATTTCCGGTATTTTTCACTAGCCCTTTCCTCTACTCTGTTCATCTCTGTTTAAAACCACTTAACTACTTCGGCGCAACACGCCAAACTATAAGGGGGATAAAAAAAGACAGCACCAAGGAATGCTGTAAGACTGAAGGGCAAGAGAACGAACGCAATAAGTACGACAACGAACTAGAGCGCCGCGAATCTTATCCATAACTGAAGCGAGAATCAGAAAAGGCCAGTCCCTTTCCGTGCAAACAGCCGCCTTCGTATCCACCGCGTCAGCATCACCACGCCGCCGATCACTGCGGAAATCTAACAGGAGGCCATTGGTGTCTTCCCAAATCAAAATCTCATAGTGCGCCTGCTGCGACGGCAGCAACCTCATTGGGGCGTTGGATTCAATAGCTTCTGATACGTGACCGTTCTTCGGAAATCTTTTGCATAAATTTCTTCTACGGTAATCAGTCTCTTTTCCATCAAGAGTTTCGCCAGTGGTCAGTCTGCGCCATGTTAGAGACGAGAAGTTTGCTTCTACGTGACGGGTGTTTTATCTGGTTCTGCCATTGTGCTTTCTCAGTCGCGGTAGGGACCGCCCTTGCGAGCGGCCCCCGCACAGATCCGTACGTGAGGAATTACCTCATACGGCTCTTACCTCGGGTTCATCTGACGGCCAGCCGTTCCTTAGGACACAGCTTGTCGTACGCACCACAACCTCTGTGACTCGCTTCCCCGGCTCTGTGTCCGGCACGAGTGCGCTTGTGGTGCGTTCCCCTTGGTCGACCTCCTTCCCTCTGCGGACTCCGC
>Ga0209466_1000167_pt1 | contig 15106 bp, 12 predicted proteins | sample PanSoiPlo30MoBio_FD_188323 | JGI IMG/M metagenome (GOLD analysis project Ga0209466, IMG submission 188323) | Tropical forest soil microbial communities from Panama analyzed to predict greenhouse gas emissions - Panama Soil Plot 30 MoBio (SPAdes)... | ecosystem: Environmental > Terrestrial > Soil...
CATGTCATGCGTCCACGATGCTATCTGAACCCTTGCCTGGCCGCCAGCAATGCTGCAGAACACGCGTTGCGGCCTGATTATCGTATGACTACTTAAAGTTTATGACCCGCTCCCGGGGCGCTAAGAAACGGAGCGTGGCGACGAAGTTCGCGACATCGCCGCAAGGCAAAGATTCATTGCGGATCCGCTCCCGGACGGCGTCTCTTTCCCGGGGGCATCACGGGTCGCACCGAATGCTGCTTTAATCCAGAGCGAAGCGCTCGATTGCCGCAGAGGTCGTCAGTTCAATGCTGATCGGCAAAAGCCGTGAGCGTGAGCCTGTTTCGTCCGCTGCGCGTGCCTTTGGTCCGTGACAGTCAGGTGCTATCGCCGGCCGAACAGCCGCTCGATATCGGCGAGCTTGAGCTCCACGTAGGTCGGGCGGCCGTGGTTGCACTGGCCGGAATTGGGCGTCGCCTCCATCTCGCGCAGCAGCGCGTTCATCTCCTCCGGCCGGAGCTTGCGGCCAGCGCGCACCGAGCCGTGGCAGGCCATGGTGGACGCTACGTGCAGGAGGCGGCGCTCGAGCGGCAGGGTCTCGTCCCATTCGGCAATGTGGTCGGCAAGGTCGCGCACCAGCGCGGCGGCATCGATCTCGCCAAGCAGCGCCGGCGTCTCGGTCACCGCCACGGCGCCCGGCCCGAACGGCTCGACCGTAAGGCCGTAGCGGGCAAGCTCCCCGGCTCGCGCTGACAACCGCTCGACGTCGGTCTCGTCGAGCTCGACGATCTCCGGGATCAGCAGGATCTGGCGCGCGACACCGCTCGCCTCCAGCGCCGCCTTCAGGCGTTCGTACACCAGGCGTTCGTGCGCCGCATGCTGGTCGACGATGACCATGCCGTCGCGCGTCTGCGCCACGATATAGGTCTCGTGCACCTGGGCGCGCGGCGCGCCGAGCGGCCGGTCGACCAGTTCGGGCCGGGCGTCCGCCGCGTGCGGCTGCGCGTCGGCCGCAGGTGCGCCGACGTCGAACGCGGCTTGCGTCTCCTCGGCGAAGCCATCCATGGCCAGCGCCGCATTGCCGAGCGTGGGCGAAGCCGGCCGCGCCGGCGAGCGCCGCCAATCCCATGCGGCGAACCGCGCAGAGGGCCGCAACGCGGCCGCCGTTGCGGCGCCCCCGGTGGTGGCGGCGCGCTGGCTGTCGCGCGCCAGCGCCTCCTGCAGCGCGCGCACGATCAGGGCGCGCACGAGGCCGGCATCGCGGAACCGCACTTCGGTCTTGGCCGGGTGGACGTTGACGTCGACCTCGCGCGGGTCGAGCGTGACGAACAGCGCCACCACCGGGTGGCGGTCGCGCGGCAGGTAATCGGCGTAAGCCGCGCGCACGGCGCCGAGCAGCATCTTGTCCCGCACCGGGCGGCCATTCACCACGAGGTACTGCCCCAGCGCGTTGCCGCGCGAGAACGTCGGCAGCGCTGCAAAACCCTCGATGGCAAGGCCTTCGCGGCCGCCGCGGATCTCCACCGCATTGGCGCGGAACTCCGGCCCCAGCACGTCGCCGAGCCGCGCCAGGCGCCCCACAGCGCCCGGCATGGCGGCGGCCCAGGTGACCGGCGCGCGCTCTTCGCCGGCGAGCGTGAACGCCACGTCGGGACGGCTCATGGCCAGCCGCCGCACCACCTCGCGCACGGCCTCGCCCTCGGCGCGGTCGGATTTCAGGAACTTCAGCCGCGCCGGCGTGGCGTAGAACAGGTCGCGCACGTCCACCCGCGTGCCTTCGCCAAGCGCCGCCGGCTTCACGTCGGATTTGACGCCGCCGTCGAGCGCGATCGCCCAGGCATGCGGCTCAGTCGCATGGCGCGTCGCGATCGACAGCCGCGCCACCGCGCCGATCGACGGCAGCGCTTCGCCGCGGAACCCGAGCGTGCGGATGGCGACGAGGTCGTCGTCGGCAAGCTTCGATGTGGCATGGCGCTCGACCGCGAGGTCGAGATCGTGGCGCGCCATGCCTTCGCCGTCGTCGCTGACGCGGATCAGCCGCCGGCCGCCGCCGTCGGTGAACACCTCGATGCGGCGCGCGCCGGCATCGAGTGCGTTCTCGACGAGCTCCTTGACCACGCTGGCCGGACGTTCCACCACTTCGCCGGCGGCGATGCGGTTGACCACGGCCTCGGTGAGCTGGCGGACCGGCATCTAGGGTTCCGATTCGAACGGAACCGCATTTTAACGTGCGCGCCGCGGCTAATCCATCTGCGGCTTGGCCTGGCGCAGGCGCTTGACACTCGCGCGGCGCTTCTTGCCTTCCAGCCGTCGCGCCCGCGCGGCTTTTGTCGGCTTGGTCGGTCGCCGCGTCTTCGGCGTGATCGTGGCTTGGCGGATCAGGTCGATCAGGCGCTGCAGCGCGTCGTCGCGGTTGCGCTCCTGGGTGCGGTGGCGCTGCGCCGTGATGACCACCACGCCATCGTTGGTGAGCCGGCTGCCGGCCAGCCGTTCGAGCCGCGCGCGCACCGGGTCGGGCAGCGATGGCGAGTGGCGCACGTCGAAGCGCAGCTGTACGGCGGTCGCGACCTTGTTGACATTCTGCCCGCCCGGACCCGAGGCGCGGATGAAGCGCTCCTCGATCTCGCGCTCGTCGATGGCGATCGAATCGGTGATGCGGATCATCTTCTCGTCATTCCGGGGCGCCCGCGCAGCGGCGCGCCCGGAATCCATAACCACCGCCGGTGCGACAATGGCAAGACCCGTGGTTACGGGTTCCGGCCCTGGCGCTTCGCCTTCGGCCGGAATGACCGTTTGAACGACTTCAGCGTGAACCTTCCGCCGGTCTCCGCCGGCCGTCCCCGCGAAGGCGGGGACCCCATGACCACAACCCTTGCGGAAACTCAATGGCGGTGGGGTCATGGATCCCGGCTCGCGGCACCTTCGGTGCCGCGGCCGGGATGACCATGGGCGCTCAGCCGCCCTGACTCTTGGTGGTGACGCCCTGCGGACGCCCGACCACCGTGACCAGGAGCCCGCCATCGAGCAGACGCTTCGCCACGCGCCGCACGTCGGCGATGGTCACGGCATCGATCATGGCGCTGCGGCGGTCGATATAGTCGATGCCGAGATCGTCGAGCTGGATTTGTACCAGCTGTCCGGCGATCTTGGCCGAGGTGTCGAAGCCGAGCGCATAGGATCCCTTGAGATAGGATTTCGCCTGCGCCAGCTCCTCGTCGGTCGGGCCGGTCTGCGCCAGGCGGCCGATCTCCTGCTCGATGACCTCGATGGTCTCGCCTGTGCGTTCGGCCCGCGTGCCGGTGCCGCCCATCAGCATGGCGGCATGGTCGAGCCATACCAGCTGGCTGTGGACCGAATAGGCGAGCCCGCGCTTCTCGCGCACCTCGCGATAGAGGCGCGATGAGAACGCCCCGCCGCCCAGGATGTGGTTGACGATATAGGCGGCCATGAAATCGGGATCCTTACGCGCGATCCCGGGCCCGCCGAAGGTCACCACCGCCTGCGGCACGTCGAGGTCGACCACGATGCGGCGCCCGAGACCTTCCAAGTGGGCGGCGTCCACTGGCGCGAGCTCGGCCTTGGCAGGCAGCGAGCCGAACACCCGGTCGACGAGGGCGCCGGTGCTGGCCGCATCGATGTCGCCGACCACGGCGATCTTGAGCCTGTCCTTGGCGAAGACGCGCCGCGTGTAGTCCTTCAGGTCGGCGACCGTGATGCCTGGCACCGATTCAAGCGTGCCGCTCACCGGCCGGCCGTAAGGGTGCCCGGGAAACGCCGTCGACCACCAGCGCTTGCCGCTGATGTCGTTGGGGCTGGTGCTCTCGCGCGTGAGGCGCGCGATCACCTGGGCGCGAACCCGTTCCACTTCCTCGGGATCGAAGCGCGCCGTCGTGAGTGCGAGCCGCAAGAGCTCGACCGCCTGGTCGCGGTTCTCCACCAGGGTGCGCAGCCAGCCGCGGAAATGATCGCGCCCGGCGTTGAAGCCGAGCTGGATCGCCTTCTCCTCCAGCCGCTCGTGGAAGGCTTTGGAATCGAGCTCGCCGGCGCCCTCGTCGAGGAGGCCGGAGACCATGTTGGCGACTCCGGCGCGGTCGGCCGGATCCTGGGCAGCGCCGCCACGGAAGGCGAAGTCCATGGCGATCAGCGGCACCGTCTTGTCCTGGACCAGCCAGACCTCGATGCCGCCCGGGCTGACCACACGCTCGATCTTGGTCGCCTGCGCCAGCGACGTCAGCGACAGCAGCAGCGCGGCCGCAAGTGCGGTCAGGTTCGCCATCCGAGGAACGCGCACTTGAAAAAACCTCATGAGCGCTTCTCCTCCGGGCGGGACGCTTCCTTGACAAGGTAGCCGGTTACCGAGCGGCGCTTGTCGAGATATTGGCGCGCCGCGGCGCGCACCGCGTCGGCCGTGACGGCATGGATGCGGTCAGGCCAGGTGTGCACACTCTCCACCGTCATGCCGGTGGTCAGTGCGGTGCCGTACCAGCGCGCCAGCGTCGACTGGTTGTCCTGATCGTAGATCACGTCGGCGATCATGCGGCTCTTGGCGCGTTCGAGCTCGTCCGCCGAGAGGCCTTCGTCGGCGACGGTAGCAATCACCGTGTCCATGGCATCCTCGAGTTGGGGCAGCGTGACGCCGGGCTTGGGCGCCGCATAGACGCCGAAGCGCGTGGCGTCGAGCGCCGCGCCCTGGTACCAGGCCCCGGCGTTGGTGGCGATATTCTTGTCGGCCACCAGCACGCGGTAGAGCCGGCTGGTGGAACCGCTGCCGAGGACATGCGCCAGCACGTCCAGCGCCTCCGCTTCGCCGGGCTTGGCGCTGGCATAGGACGGAACCAGGTAGCTGCGTTGCAGGCTCGGCTGGCCCACGCGCGGATCCGCCAGCGTGACGCGGCGCACCGCCTCCGGCACCGGCTCGAGCGGGCGCACGCGCGGCCCGATGGTGGCGCGCGGCTCGACCTTGCCGTAGGTCTTGTCGGCGAGGGCCTTGACCTCCTCCGCCCTCACGTCGCCGGCGACCACCACCACGGCGTTGTTGGGCGTGTAGAAGCGGCGATAGAAGGCCAGCGCGTCTTCGCGGTTGAGCTGCTCGATCTCGTGGCGCCAGCCGATCACCGGCCGTCCATAGGGATGATTGAGATAGAGCGCCGCCGCCACCTGCTCGCCCAGCCGTGCGCCCGGATTGTTGGCGACGCGCATGTTCTGCTCCTCGAGCACGACCTGCAGCTCGGGCCGCACCGCGTCGTCGCTCAGCGTGAGGCCGGTCATGCGGTCGGCTTCGAACTCCATCAGGGTGGGCAGGTATTCGCGCGAGGTGCGCTGGAAGTAGCCGGTATAGTCGGTCGACGTGAAGGCGTTCTCCTGTCCGCCGATACGCGACAGCGTCTGGGAGAACTGGCCGGCCGGATGCTTGGCCGTCCCCTTGAACATGAGATGTTCGAGGAAGTGCGCGATGCCGGACTTGCCGGCGGTCTCGTCCGCGGAGCCAACCTTGTACCAGATCATGTGTGTCACCACCGGCGTGCGCCGGTCGGGGACGACCACAAGTTCCAGGCCATTCGGGAGAGTGTAGTGGCTGACGTTCTGACCGAATTCGCTGCCGCCCCGGCTGGGGGTGGCAGCAGCCGTCGCGGCCGCGGCGGCCAGGACGGCGATGGACCAAAGCTTTGTGTTCAGCACGGTCGCTCTCTAAACCCCTCGTGAATTGGTGGTGATGTTGCGGGCGGCGCTCGCTCGCTCACAGGCCGCACCCGTGTCCCCACTCTGATGCAAACTTCGGAATCAAAGGGGACACTTCATGATTCCTGGTGTGGTGGATTTGAAGTTCCTATTTGTGTGCAGCAGCTTCGTATAGGACTTCAAATCCGCCACACCAGTTAAATTACGGTAAAGTACGCGGAACCGGCTCAGTGGCGGTGCGGCCGCACCAGCCGCGCTCATTTCGTATCGGTACCGAAATCAAAGAACGAGGGGATTTTCGGCGCCCACTTCTCGGGTCTAGCCGCGTAAGGCTGATTCGGCGAGGGCGTCTGGTAGCCCACCGGCGGCTCGGTCAGGGTGGTGCGCGGCGGCTCGCTGGTGAACTCTGCGGACTCCTGCTTGCTGCTGCCGAAGAGCGAGCCGAAAATACCTCCGGTATAGCCGAGGTCCGACGGTTTCACCGGCTTGCCCTCCATCTGCTCCTGGGTGGGGGCCGGCGTGCGGCTGCGCCGGGGCGTGCCGACGTTCAACTCGCTCGGCCGCAGCGGCCGCGATTCCTCGACATCAATGTCGCGGCGGCGGTTGCCCTCCTCGCGGCGGCGCTTCTGATCGGCGTCCACCGGCCAGTTCGGCGTTCCGGCCGTGCCGTCGGCCTGGGGCGTCGGCAGGTCGATCTTGGGCGGCAGCACGAGCGGCGAGCGCTCGCGGTAATCGATATCGGGGCCACCCTTGATCCCGATCGCCCCCATGATGTTGTCCTTGATCTTTTGATCGAACGACCGCTCGTCGTCGTCGCCTGCGGCGGCGCAGTTGACGCCGGCCATGAGCGCGGCGGTGATCAGGCCGCAGGCCGCGACCCGTCTCAAGCCCCTCATCGACAACCCTCCCGGCCGCTGGTCAGTCATGATTTCCCAGACAATCGAATACGTTGCCCCGCTCCTCGCGCAGGATCATCACTGCGATCAGGGCGCTTTTGCGGCGCGTTCGCCGATCAGGGATTCATACAGGAGGCCGATCACCCCGGCAACGATGGCGGCGTCGGCCAGGTTAAATACGTACCAGTCGAAGCGGGTGCCGCCGAAGGTGGCGTGGAACAGGACGAAGTCGGCCACCGCCCCAAAGGCCAGGCGGTCGATGGCATTGCCGATGGCGCCGCCGATGATCAGGCCCAGCGCCAGCGCGGCCACCCGCGTGCGCGTGCGCGTGAGCCAGATGGTCAGCAGGACGGCGGCCGCGATCTTGATGCCGATCAAGAGCCAGCGTCCGCCGTCGCTGCCCTGCGGGAACAGCCCCCAGCTGATGCCGGTGTTCCAGGTCAGCACCAGATCGACCCCGGGCGCCAGCCGCACGAAGCCGCGGGCGCCGAGATCGAGCACGAAGATCAGCCACAGCTTGAGCGCCTGGTCGAGCAGGCAGACCACTGCCGCCACCGCGAGCCCGAAGCGGGTGAAGGAGCCTGTCACGGCGACCGCGCTCATTCCGCCGCCTTGCGCAGCGTGTCCCACTCGCGCAGCGCCTGTGCGTCGCGCGGCGTGACGTCCGGATAGGCCGGATCGGAGCCCACCGCCGGGCTGATCTTCCATGAGCGCGCGCATTTGCGGCCTTCGGCGCGGCCGGGAACGACGGCAACCCCGCGCACCTCGTCGAGGCGGAAGGCGTCGGGCGGCCCTTCGCCCTCGACCAGGGTCGCGGCCGACGTGATGCACACCTCGGCCAGGTCGACGTCGACCAGCGCGGCGAACAGGTCCGGATCGGACACGTAGATCACCGGCGCCGCCTCCAGCGAGGCGCCAATACGCTTTGCGGCGCGCTCGACCTCCAGCGCGCCGGTGACCGCCCGGCGCACCAGGCGCACCTTGCGCCATTTCTCCGCCAGCTTGTCGTCGCGCCAGGCCGCCGGCACGCTGGGAAACAGCTCCAGGTGCACCGAGCCGTCATCCGACGGATCGCGCGCGAGCCACGCTTCCTCGGCCGTGAAGGCGAGCATCGGCGCCAGCCAGGTCACGGTGCAGCGGAACAGCTCGTCCAGCACGGTGAGGCACGCCTTGCGCGTCGTCGACGAAATCGGATCGCAGTACAGCGCGTCCTTGCGGACGTCGAAATAGAACGCCGACAGGTCGACCGTCATGAAGGCGTTGAGGCTGGCGAAGATGCGCTTGAAGTCGAAATTCCCGTAGGCCTGGCGCACCACCTCGTCGAGTTCGGCGAGGCGATGCAGCATGAGCCGCTCGAGCTCCGGCATCCTCTTCGGCTCGATGCGGTCCTCTTCGCGGAAATGCGCGAGGTTGCCGAGCATCCAGCGGATGGTGTTGCGCAGCTTGCGGTAGGTCTCGACCGAGACCTTCAGGATCTCCGGCCCGATGCGCTGGTCGTCCCAGTAGTCGGTCGCGCACACCCACAGGCGCAGGATGTCGGCGCCCGAGTGCTTGATCACGTCCTGCGGCGCCACCACGTTGCCCAGCGACTTCGACATCTTGCGCCCGTCCTCGTCGAGGGTGAAGCCGTGCGTCACCACCACGTCGAACGGGGCGACCCCGCGTGTCCCGCACGATTCGAGCAGCGAGGATTGGAACCAGCCGCGGTGCTGGTCGGAGCCTTCGAGGTACAGCACCGTATCGGACCCGCCGTCGCGCTTGCGCCGGATGCCGGCGAGGCTCGGGAAGTGCTGTGGATCTTCGAGCACGAAGGCATGGGTGGAGCCGGAGTCGAACCAGACATCGAGGATGTCGTCGACCTTGCGCCAGTCCTCGTTGGCGCGCTCGCCGAGGAAGCGCTCGCGCGCGCCGGGCTGATACCAGGCGTCGGCGCCTTCCTGCGCGAACGCCTCGACGATCCGCTGGTTGACGCCCTCGTCGTCGAGGATCTCCACCGCGCCGTCGCCCTTCTCGCGCACGAACACCGTGATCGGCACGCCCCAGGCGCGCTGGCGCGAGAGCACCCAGTCGGGCCGCGACTCGATCATGCCGGTGATGCGGTTCTCGCCCTGCGGCGGCACCCAGCGCGTGGCTGCGATGGCCGCGAGCGCGCGGTTGCGCAGCGTATCGTCGGGCTTCGCCCGGCCGCCCGCGTCGGCGATGGACTTGTCCATGGCGACGAACCATTGCGGCGTGTTGCGGAAGATCACCGGCTTCTTCGAGCGCCACGAGTGCGGATACTGGTGCTTGAGGCGCGAGCGCGCCATCAGCATGCCGGCTTCGCGCAAGGCAGCGATCACGGCGTCGTTGGCGTCGCCCTTCTGGCCCTTCTCGGTGAGCACACGTTTTCCCGTGAAGCCCGGGGCCTGCTCGGTGAAGGCGCCGTTCTCGTCGACCGCGTAGGGGATCGCCGCATTGATGTCGCGCGCCTCGAGCTCGGCCCGGTGCGCCGTCCAGATCTCGAAGTCGTCGCGCCCGTGTCCGGGCGCTGTGTGGACGAAACCGCTGCCGGCGTCGGCGGTGACGTGCTCGCCGGCGAGCAGCGGGACGTTGAAACGATAGCCGCCGGAAAATCCCTGCAGCGGATGCGCGCTGACGAGGGCGGCGAGGTCGGCCGGCGGCACCGCCATCACCTTGCGGAACGACGTGACGCGCGCCTGCCGCATCACCTCTTCGGCCAGCGCGTCGGCGAGCAGCAGGCGCTCGCCCGGCTTGACCCAGTTGTCCGCCGGCGCGTCGGTCACCTCGTAAAGGCCGTAGTCGATCTTCGGCGAGAAGCTGATGGCGCGGTTGGCCGGCAGCGTCCATGGCGTCGTCGTCCAGATGACGACGCTCGCTCCCTTCAGGCGGTCGTTCGGTGCGTCGGCGACCGGGAACTTCACCCACACCTGGTCGCTGGTGTAGTCCTCGTACTCGACCTCGGCTTCGGCCAGCGCGGTCTTCTCCACCACCGACCACATAACCGGCTTGGAGCCGCGGTAGAGCGTGCCGTTGTGCGCGAACCGCATCAGTTCGCGCGCGATCGTCGCCTCGGCGGCGTAGTCCATGGTCGAGTAGGGGTGCTCCCAGTCGCCCTCGACGCCGAGACGCTTGAACTCCTCGCGCTGCACGTCGATCCAGTGCGCCGCGAAGGTGCGGCACTCGCGGCGGAACTCGACCACCGGCACCGCGTCCTTGTTGCGGCCCTTGGCGCGATATTCCTCCTCGATCTTCCATTCGATCGGCAGGCCGTGGCAGTCCCAGCCCGGCACGTAGTTGGAATCGTAGCCGAGCATCTGCCACGAGCGTGTCACCACGTCCTTGAGGATCTTGTTGAGCGCATGCCCGATGTGGATGTTGCCGTTGGCGTAGGGCGGGCCGTCGTGCAGGATGAATTTCGGCCGGCCCTTGGCGGCCTGGCGCAGCCGGCCATAGAGGCCGAGTCGCGTCCACCGCGCCAGCAGCTCCGGCTCGCGCTGCGGCAGCCCCGCGCGCATGGGGAAGTCGGTCTTCGGCAGGAACAGGGTTTCGCTGTAGTCGCGGGCTTTCTCGGTCATGGCGGTCTTGTCGGCTTGAAGTTGGCGCGCTTGGAACGGCGGGAGTCCCGGTCCTCCGCCGCGCGCTTCAAGCGCTCAGGCGGAAGCCGGGCCTGTAATCTGCCGAATGGCCGAGCCGAATCGCGAAGTCATGTGCCGCATGGACATGGGCGCCCTCATAGCAGGCGCACCGGGCGGCGAAAAGCCCCGCCGCGGCGTGAAAATGCATGCTCTATCCGATGAACATGTGGTGCAGCAGGCGGCCCGGCAGGAACGCCAGCGCCCCGGCCACCAGCATCCCGGCATAGAGGCCGAGCATGGCCGAGCGATGGCCGCGGATATGGCCGCGGCGGACGTACCACACGGCGGCAAACACGCCGAAGAAGGTCAGCGGCACGAACAGGTGGATGGGCGTGAGGCCGCCACGGCCGACGCTGCGGATGAAAACGGCCGCGACCGCCGTCACCGTCATCAGCGCGAGATAGGTGAAGCCGAAGGCGCGGTGGAGGCGCGCGCCCTTCGTCGACAGGAAGATCTGCCACGTCCCGATCGCCAGCGCCGGCGGCACGGTGGCGAGATGGATCTGGATCGCCGCCGGCGCCTGCAGGACCGCCGTGAGATGCATGACGCCACCATCCGCCTGCCGCCGTGGCAGGCGCACGGCATCATAGCACCGCGTGAAGCTTCGATCATTGGCGCGATCGACATAGGGACAACGCTGGTGGTTGCCCAAGCCGGGCGCCCACGAGGGGCTTCTGGCGTATCGCCGCGAGCTTGATGACTGGGTCGCGCAAGGCGCCACGCCTGAGGGTTTCGAGAAGCACCTGCTGCATCGGGTCGAGACCGAGCCCGAAGTGGGAAGGATGGCAAGAGCCGCAGTCGTCGAAGAAGCGGTCGAGGCGTTTCTTGACGAGCAGATCGAGGCAGCAATCAAGGCAGTGCGCGCGCCCGACGGCAGCTACAGGCCCGCCGATATTGTCGCCGAGATCAAGCGGCGGGATGGGTTCGTCATGAATGACATCGACTGTCAGATTGTCAGCTATCAGCGCCGCCACAGGCGAAGGCGCTCCCGCCATCGGCCGCCAGCGGCGCGCGCTCAAGCGGAGCCTCGGGCGCGCCGCGAGAAGGAGTGAGCGCAGACGAACCGGGCGGCGGCGAAGCCGCCCGGACAATAGCCGTTGTCCACGACGTGCGCTGTTCCCCAGGGAACAGAACCTAAATCGCCCTGGACCGCCTCACGGTGCGCGGCCGCAAATGGTGCGCGCCGCACACACAGGAGGAAGCAATGAGTAATGGTGAGACAACTCAGACGTCGGAGTTCCGCACACTCAGCGGGGCCGAGCTCGATGCGGTCGACGGCGGCATGATCAAACAGCCAGGGCCAGAACGCCTCCCCGCCCTTCACGGTAATGGTGGCGGCGAGCTTATCGAAGCCACGCCGTGGTCCTCGCACCCGATCTACCTGGGTCCCTTCTGTTAAATCTCGAACGCGACTGGCGACGAGAGCCCGCTGCGAATTGGCGGCGGGCCTTTTTTCGGGTGGAGGGTGGACGCCCGCGCCTTCGCCCGGCGGCGAAGCCGCCCGGCCCCAGGAAGGGGGGCATTCTTGGCAGCTAGATGACCTTACCGTTCCAAAGGACGTGGATCTGCTCAAAATCTTCTTGATACCGGCCTTTGATGGATCGAATCGTTTGTTCGATCTCTGCTTGCCTGATGCCGTACACACCAAAGTTGAGGTCAACCACCAGAATGAAAGGGCTGGAGTAGCGTTTCGCCGCTTTGCTTCTGATCGCTCGATCGAGTGCTTCCCAAATGGCCTCGGCGCGCTTGTTCCAGTCTTCAGGAGGATAGCGCTCGACCGCCGTACCAACTAAGTCTCGATATTCATCGCCCCTCCGCCGACCTGGCAAGTCGGCAATCGTGACCTCCACATTTCTTTCACGGCCGCCGATGTCGATGTAGCCGTCTGGCCATTGTCCCTTAGGCTCTTGGAGCCGGATTCGATCAACGATGACGTGACGGCTTAGTTCAGCAAGCGTCAACGCATCGAGCAGGTATTTCTTGTGCGGTATGCTCAAGAGTTCGCGGGCCTCCGTGCGCGCATCGAGCGCACTAACCAAATCACGGAACGCCTCCGGAGAGCGCCACATTGCAAGCGCTCGATGCGCGTCTTCATCCGTCATCGTTTTGATCTCAGGAACGGCTCGAACAGCATCCTGGGCAGTAACGCCCAGCCTGCGAATCAGGGGTCTGGTTCTGGAACCGTTGTAGCAACCTCCCCGGCGTCGATAGAGATTTCCTGCCTGTCCACAGGGCCGCTCACACCTCCGCCCGGCGGCGAAGCCGCCGAGAATAGCCGCTGTCCGCGACGTTCGCTGTTCCCTAGGGAACAGAACCTAAACCGCCTTCCTCCGCCTCACGGAGCATGGCCGCAAACGTGCGCGCCACGCACCACAGGAGCAAACGCTATGACTGCAACTGGTAAGGCTGCTGACATGAACGAGGCGTTCCCCGAACTGGCGGCAGAAGAACTTGATCGTATTGCGGGAGGATTTTCTACTCTCTACCAGTATCGCTGGGCGCAACAGCAACCCCCTCTTGATACGCGTATTTATCCAGCTGGTGTTCGCAATCCTTTGCCTGGATTCTCCATTTTTGGGCTCTAATGAATTTGTCGCGGCGACGTACACGCCGCGACAAATTTTTGCCGGGCCGGGACGCCCGCGCCTTCGCCCGGCGGCGAAGCCGCCCGACCTCAACTGAGAAGGAGGAAAAGCATGAACAGGTGCCCAACACGTGCTACCGTTCGACCTGCGCACCGAATTACCACCGGGCACACTTGTGACCAGACACACTATTGAAGGCAGAGATCAGAGTGAGGGTGCCTTTATCTGCGTCACTTGTCGTTTCCCTAACGGCGGCCTCTATCGCAGCGGCCGACGCAGTCGAGCTTGATTCCGTGTCCGTGCATCTCTTTCTGGAGGACTCGGGCACGTTTTCCCGCGATATAACTACAGTCGAAAATTTCTATAGTTGGAATTGGTCAAGCGACGAGGGCAAAGCCGACGCGATTCTAATTAAGATTCGCTTCCGCTCCGATGGAGCGGCGCTTGCACTAGGTACACAGGCCAGGGTTGTCGTAACCACGCGGAAAATGCAAACATCGTGGTCCGCAGGCAAAGTAATCATAAATGAACGTCTGAAGGATATTTCTGTCGGACCGAGCGGCACGACCTATAGGGCCATCTTCGTGCCCGGCATCGGATGCAAGCCGCTCAAAATTACTGTCACTGGTAGTGGCAAGACGATTACAAGCAGTTTATATTTTGCTTGCGGCGAATAAGCATTCTGAATTGTTGGGCTGTCGATCGACAGTCCGATATGCGCCCGGCCCGTTCGCCGCTCCGCTGAATTTTCCCCTCCCAAGCCGGGTCCCGACGCACCCTGGTGCGCGTTCGGCGGCCCGCGTCCGACGATAACGAGCCGGTGCGCTTCGCTGCGCGGCGCGCTGACGGGCAGAGCCAAATCCGGAAAGTTTCCGGATTTGCACAACGATGGCTTCGCAGCCATGCGGAAAACCGGTCTGCACCGTGCGCCAGAAAGCCCCATTTTATCGGCACTTCTTTTTGCCTTTCACGCTGTGCGGCAACCGGTTGGTGAGCTATGCCAGCCGACCCCGGTTGCGGTTCACAGGTGGCGCCCTTCCAGGAGGCCATAGAGGCGAAGGGTACTTTGTCTACGGGATTTTTCTCTCCATAGGGACACTAACGGGACACTTTTTCGGCATCCAGTTGAAAGTACAGGGCTATTCGCCATTATGGGAAGCCCACGAGGGCGCGCCTACGGTCCGACCGGCGGGAACGCGTCGGGGGCGGCGGCCAGCGCCGCCCGGGCGGCGGCGCTGTCCTGCTTCATGCGCGTGACCAGCGCATCGACATCGGCGAATTTCATTTCTTCGCGGATCCAGGCGATGAAGGCGACGTCGAGGCTGCACCCGTAGAGATCGTCGGCGAAATCGAACAGGAACACTTCGAGCAGCGGCGTCGGCGTCGCGAACATCGGGCGCCGCCCGAAGCTCGCGACGCCGTCGTGGCGCCGTCCGTCGATGCCGACCCGCACGGCGTAGATGCCGTGGCGCAGCCGGCAGGCCGGATCGAGCACGAGGTTGGCGGTGGGAAAGCCGAGCGCGCGCCCGCGCTTGTCGCCGGGAATGACAGTGGCGGTCACGAACCACGGATGACCGAGCAGTTCGGCCGCTGCGGCGACGTCGCCGGCGGCGAGCGCCTCGCGGATCGGGCCCGACGACACCGGCCGGCCGCGGTCGGTGAACACGGGCACGACTTCCACGGCGAAGCCGTGCTGTTGGCCGGCGGCAGCCAGGAAGGCGGGCGAGCCGGTGCGGCCCTTGCCGAAATGGAAATTGAAACCCACCACCGCGCCCGACACGGCCAGCCGGTCCACCAAAATGTTCCGGACGAACTCGTCCGCCGTGAGGCTGGCCAGCGCGGCGTCGAAGGTCATGACCACGGCGCCGTCGAGGCCGGCGGCGGCGAACAGGCGGAGCTTGTTGCTCTCGTCGGTCAGGCGGAACAGGGGCTCGTCCGGGCGAAAGAATTTTCGCGGGTGCGGCTCGAAGGTGAGCGCGGCGGCCGGCCGATCGAGCGCGCGGGCGCGCTCGCGCGCCGTTGCGATCACCTGCAGATGGCCGCGGTGCACGCCGTCGAAATTGCCCAGCGCCATCACGGCGCCCCGGAGGGCGTCGAGGCCGGGCCCATGGTCGCGCACGACGGTGAAGGACGGCGGCATGGTGGCGGTGAGTAGTGAATAGTGAGTAGTGAGTAGCGAATGGCGAGCAGCGAATCGACCCTCTTCCCTACTCGCCATTCGCTATTCGCCGTGGCTGGAGCATGATCCCGAAAAGTGGGTACCGGTTTTCGGAAAAGATCATGCTCCAAGCATAACTTAGAGCGAGATGGCGATTCGAAGAAAAGTCATCTG
>Ga0209466_1000168_pt1 | contig 15080 bp, 11 predicted proteins | sample PanSoiPlo30MoBio_FD_188323 | JGI IMG/M metagenome (GOLD analysis project Ga0209466, IMG submission 188323) | Tropical forest soil microbial communities from Panama analyzed to predict greenhouse gas emissions - Panama Soil Plot 30 MoBio (SPAdes)... | ecosystem: Environmental > Terrestrial > Soil...
TGGTGTGATCGCGCAAGTTTGATCCTGCGTTGCTGAGACGAGACGCCGCGGCGCGATGTGCCGCGGCGTCTTTTTGCTTCAATTCATTTTTATTCAAAAAAGGCGCGAACTCCTTCGCGCTGTTTCCCATATTGAAGGCGCGGGGCATTTTCCAAAAATGCGCCGTCGATAAGAGGGTAGAAGACGTCTAATTATTGTTCTAAGATCACTGAGGGAAGAGGGGCAATGCCATGAACTACCAAGAGTTTTTCACCCAGGCGCTGTCCCGATTGCGGGAGGAGCGGCGCTACCGCGTCTTCGCCGACCTCGAGCGGATCGCCGGCCGCTTTCCGCATGCGATCTGGCACGCCCCGCAGGGACGCCGCGAGGTGGTGATCTGGTGCTCCAACGACTACCTCGGCATGGGCCAGCACCCGAAGGTGATCGGCGCCATGGTGGAGACGGCCATCCGCATGGGCACCGGCGCCGGCGGCACCCGCAACATCTCCGGCACCAATCATCCGCTGGTCGAGCTCGAGCGCGAGCTCGCCGACCTGCACCGCAAGGAAGCGGCGCTGGTCTTCACCTCCGGCTATGTGTCGAACGAGACCGGCATCGCTACCATCGTCGCGCTGCTGCCGAACTGCCTGATCCTTTCCGACGCGCTCAACCACAATTCCATGATCGAGGGCGTTCGCCGCTCGGGCGCCGAGAAGCGCATCTGGCGTCACAACGATCTCGCCCACCTCGAAGACCTGCTGCTGGAGGCGGGCAACCGCCCGAAGCTGATCGCATTCGAAAGCCTCTATTCGATGGATGGCGACGTGGCGCCGGTCGCCGGCATCTGCGACCTCGCCGAGCGCTACGGCGCCATGACATATTGCGACGAGGTGCACGCGGTCGGCATGTATGGCGCGCGCGGCGCCGGCGTCTGCGAGCGCGAGGGCGCCATGGACCGCGTCGACGTGATCGAGGGCACGCTGGCCAAGGCGTTCGGCTGCCTCGGCGGCTATATCGCGGCGAGCTCGGCGCTGGTCGACGCCGTGCGCTCCTATTCGCCGGGATTCATCTTCACCACGGCGCTGCCGCCGGCCATCTGCGCCGCCGCCGCCGCGGCCATCGCCCACCTGAAGACGTCCAACTGGGAACGCGAGCGCCACCAGGACCGGGCGGCGCGCACCAAGGCCGTGCTGGTGGCGTCAGGGCTGCCGGTGATGCCGAGCGACACCCACATCGTGCCGGTGCTGGTGGGCGATCCGGAGAAATGCAAGGCCGCGAGCGATCTCCTGCTCGACCAGCACGGCATCTACATCCAGCCGATCAACTACCCGACCGTGCCGCGCGGCAGCGAGCGCCTGCGCATCACGCCCTCGCCCTACCACGACGACGCCCTGATCGACGCGCTGGCGGAAGCCCTGGTCGACGTATGGGAGCGGCTCGGCCTGCCGCTGCGGCGCGCGCTGGCGGCGGAGTGATCTCGGCGCCGTAGGCTGCCCACGTGCTCGCCGCGTCGAGCGCCGCCGCATCACAAGCATCCCAAGGGTCCACACACCCGAGTGCGCGTACGAGCGGCGTTATCGGCCGCGCCTAACATGGTCATGGGACGCCTGACCACGTTGGTCATGGCGCGAGGGGCGCGGGCCTTCAGAAAAGCCACGATGTCGGGGTTCAGGTCCTCCACGGCCCGATGCATCTTTCCAGTCTGCGAAAAAAGCGCGTCGCTCTTGTGGTCGATGCGAAGCGCGCCGACGTTGACGATCTCCCCGGCGCGAACCTGGAATTTGGCGTGAGGACCGCTATAGCTCTCACTGGTGTTATTGCATGCGATGCTCAGCACGAGGTGCTCGCCTGGAGGAAGCGAAGTGATCGCGCCAAATGCAACCAGCTTTCCTCCTCCCCCGACCACGCTGCCACGCACCGTTTTCTGCGGTGCGTCCTTGTTGGAAGCTTGGCCAAGGGTTAGGACCGGAAACGCGCAGCGCGTCGTGTCCCCGCCGATGGCGGGTGTGCTGAGGATCGCATCGAGGATCACGACACCTCTATGTTCTTGCAGCTCGCGGGCGATGTGCTCATCGACCGATGAGCCATCGCTCGGTCGCAAAATGTCCCCCGATTGGGCCCGGGCGGGCGCAATCGAAACGACCGCCGCCAGCCAGACAGCCAAAAGAACGGCGCGTCTCATCGCCATTGCGTCTCCCTGCAACTAGTCCAAATGGCCGTGCCGCAGGCGCGCTCGAACCGGTGACAAGCTGCGGCTCAAGCAAGAGTGCAGACCGCGCCGGACCCTTCTATGGCCGATGTGGTGGCGCGGTTCAACCTGACGGTTGTGGTCGCCGTCGGTTTCATCGCGCTCGCCGGGTGGCGGCGGAAGCCGGCGTGGTCATGTCCGTCGCTCGATCATCCATGCGCGAGCTGAAGGCACAACGTCGCGCGAGGCGTTCACGCGCGATGATGTCAACGCCGCTGTCGTGGCCGGCGTTAGGCCATTTTGCAGGTGTCCCACGTTCCTGGCGTTGCGGAATGCCGACCTTTGTGGCGACGCACCGATACGGCCGGTAGCGCGATGCCCGGAGTGAACAGTCTCAATTCCGAGCCTCGCTTCCCACGCCGCCGTGCACCTTGATCATCGCGTCGCCCATCCGGATCAGCCGCTCGCCCAGGCCCTGCGTCCCCAGGCTCTGGGCCGTCACGTGCACGCCCTCGAGCAGCAGCGATAATTCGTCGGCCAGCACATCGGGCTCGCTGAGCTTGGCGGCGGTCGCCAGCCGGGCGAGGTGCGCGCGCTGTGCGGTCTTGTAGTCTTCGATCACGCGGCGCGCCGGATGACCCTTGTCCGGAAACTCCACGGCCGCGTTGGCGAAGGGGCAACCGCGTTCGCCGGATGTCGTCAAGGCTTCGGCCTTGTCCCTGAGCCAGGACCTGATTTGCGCGAGGGGGTCTCCCGGACGGTCGGCCGCAAGCCGGTCCCACGATGCTGTGGCCTGGTCGGCGATCGATCGAAGGTATGCGGCGACGAGCTCGTCCTTCGACAGGAAGTGCCGGTAGAGCGTCATCTTGTTGGTCTTGGCCGCTTCGGCAATTGCTTCCACGCCCACGGCACGGATGCCCTGGCGATGGAACAGGTCCGCGGCGGCCGCCAGGATTCGCGCGCGCGGCGAAATTGTCTCGATTTTACCTGATGTTGCCCACGCTCCGGCGATGGTCATGAGGTCCTCCTCACGCGACTGTTACCGATCGGTACCGTTGCTCCCTTGACAGGGGAGTTACCGGTCAGTAATTACATGGGTGTTACCGGTCAGTACCGCAAGCCATCGAGGCCAAAGCATCTGACCGGACCAACCACCAAAGGAGACGTGTCATGAAGACCCTTGCTGCAATTGTTCTCGCCACAATGATTGCTTCGCCGGCTTTCGCCCAGTCGTATGACCCCAGCGTGGGCAGCGGCAACATCGCCCCGCAGGTTGCGACCTCGGTGACCGGCAACAACGCCTTCGGGCAGGCGTATCGCGGTCCGCTCGCCGCGCGCGCCCAGCTGCACATGTCGGTCGGGGGCGGATCCGCGGTCCACGCCGTGAAGCCCTTTACGGCTGACGAAAAGGCCTTGTTCGATCGCATCCGCAAGGAGTGAGCGATGCGCTCGCGAAGGTGACCGGCCCGCTTTGGCCGGTCGCTTCTTCGCTCCCCCCCACGGCTTCATCACTCGTGACTAGTGTCTTGTAGGGCAGTCGTTGGCCTGCATCGCGAGATAGTCCGGCCTACTCACCCACTGCGCCTCCGCTAGGCGTGGAGATAACAATGTCCGCCTGCATCGCCTGCCGCGCCCCACAGTCGCGAGCGTCACTCTCCTACGAGGCGACGACCCTTATCGCCGTCGTCACGGCCATGACCTTCGCGGCCAGCGGCGCCGCGCCGACCACGCTTTATCAGCGATATCAGGAAACCTTCGGCCTTACGCCGTTCACCCTGACGGTCATCTTCGGCGCCTATGTGCTCAGCCTGCTCGGCGCTTTGCTCACCGTTGGCTCGCTGTCGGACTATATCGGCCGCCGCCCGGCGATCCTCGCGGCGCTGTCGCTCAATGTCGTCGCCATGGTCATGTTCATCTCGGCGGATTCCGCGGCGGCGCTGATTGCCGCCCGCGCCGTGCAAGGCTTTGCCACCGGCCTCGCCACCGCAACGCTCGGCGCCGCGATCATGGACACCGACCGCAGCCGCGGGCCGGTGTTGAACAGCATCACGGCATTTGTCGGCCTGACCGTGGGCACCCTGGGCGGCGCTGCGCTGGTCACTTACGCGCCCGCTCCGCAGCAGCTCGTCTTTGCGGTTTTGCTCGCCCTGTCGGCGGCCGAAGCGCTGCTCGTCTGGTACATGCCGGAGACCGTCACGCCGAAGCCGGGCGCGCTCGCGTCGCTTCAGCCTCATATCAGTATTCCGGCCCGGGCGCGGCGCGCGCTCGTGCAGGTGACACCCGTCACCATCGCGTCGTGGGCACTGGGCGGCTTCTACTTCTCGCTGATGCCCTCGCTGGTCCGCGTCGCGACCGGCGTGACCTTGCCGATCGTCGGCGGGCTTGTCGTCAGCGCTTTGACGTTCAGCGGAGCGATCGCCGTGCTGTCGCTTCGTAACGCATCGGCACGTAGCATCCTGTCCGGCGGCATCCCGGCGCTTGTTACGGGCGTGGCGATCACCCTCGCGGGCGTCCAGATGCAGCATGTGAGCCTGATGCTCGTCGGCACCATCGTCGCCGGCACCGGCTTCGGCGCGGCATTCTCCGGCGCGATGCGAACCGTGATGCCGCAAGCCGAAGCGCATGAGCGCGCCGGGCTTCTCTCGGCCTTCTATGTCGAGGGCTACCTGTCCTTCAGCCTCCCGGCCATCCTGACCGGCTTGGTCGCACCCATCGCCGGCTTGCCACTGGCCGCCGGCGTTTATGGCGCAGTGGTGATTGTGCTGGCCCTTGGTTCGCTGCTGGCCATGTTGCGCTCCGGCTAGAGCATGATCCCGAAAAAGCCTGCCCCGGACTTGATCCGGGGTGGATACCGGTCTTCAGAAAAGATCATGCTTCAAGCATAACTTAGAGCGGGATGACGATTCGAAGAAAAGTCATCGCCGGTTCTTTCAAGGAGATGGCGATCAATCTCCTGCCGGCCGCTCGCGACGTGAGGACGGCGTCACCACCGCCGCCCTCACGAATTCATCGGGCACCCTCAATTCCCAGGGGTTGCGGCCTCGTACGCCGCCTCGACGGTGTCGGCGAGGAGTTTTTGACCAGACTGACTGGGATGGACGTCACACAACGTCTGCGTCGGATCGAAGGGTTTCACATTGAGCAGACCCGGCGTGCAGGTTTTTCCACCAGCAAAGGGTGTCGACGCGGCTGCACGGAACGCCGTGAAGGCGTCGGCGACCACCGCGCCGTTCGCCGCGGCGACGGTCAAGCCTGTTTGCCTGGGATCGGTGTCGTGCCTCGGTCACCCGGATCATCACGTCGCCTGCCGATATTTGCGACACCTCAGCGGATTGTGATTTTCGCCATCGCTGCCTAATCTCCCATTCCGTCCTGGGATGACTATGTCTCGCTCCCTCTTGGGGTCGACGATCCCGTCGTTGCTTCAACGTTCGAGCAAGTCCGATGACGCGTGGCATCCTGTTGAGCCTGCTGCTGTTTGCGGCCCTCTCCCTGGCCGGCTGCGACCGCAAGCCGGCAGCCGGTTCGGCCCCCCCTCCCCCGTCGGTGACCGTGGCGCACCCGGTGCAGAAGGTCATTACCGAGTGGGATGAGTTCACCGGCCGCTTTGCGGCGGTGGAGAGCGTCGAGGTGCGTGCGCGCGTTTCCGGCTTCATCGACTCCGTGCACTTCAAAGAGGGCCAGATCGTCAAGCAGGGAGATCTTCTGTTCATCATCGATCCGCGGCCCTACCGCAACGCGGTGGATCAGGCGAAAGCCGATGTGGAACGTGCGAAGGCAAGGCTCGAGATTGCCAGCCTGGACGTCCAGCGCGCGGCGCCGCTGGTGCGCAGCCAATCCGTGACCGAACGCGAATTCGATACCAGGCGATCGACCGAACGCGATGCCGCCGCCCAGGTCGCTTCAGCCGAGGCCGCACGCAAGCAGGCAGAACTCAATCTCGAATGGACCGAAGTCCGCGCCCCCATATCCGGGCGCATTTCCGACAAGCGTGTCGATCCCGGCAACCTCATCACCGGCGGCGCGACCGGCGCCACGCTGCTGACCCTCATCGTGTCGATCGACCCCATCCACTTCGTGTTCGACGGCGCCGAGGCGGACTTCCTGCGTTACCTGCGTCTGGCCGCGGCCGGCACACGCGCGTCCTCGCGCGACGTGCAGAATCCGGTCTTGGTTCGGCTGGCCGATGAAACCGACTACAAGCATCAGGGCCGGATGAATTTCGTCGACAACGCGCTCAATCCCAGGACCGGCACCATTCGCGGTCGCGCCGTCTTCGACAACAAGGATGGGTTTCTCACGCCCGGGTTCTTCGGCAGGCTGCGCCTGTTCGGCGGCGAGCACGAGGCGCTGCTCCTGCCGGACAGCGCCATCCTGTCCGATCAATCGCGCCGGATCGTGTTCACCGTCGCGGAAGACGGCACCGTCGGCACGAACCTCGTCGAGCTGGGACCGATCGTCGATGGCCTGCGCGTGATCCGCTCGGGCATCGTGTCCACCGATCGAATCGTCATCGAGGGACTGCAACGCGCCCGTCCGGGGCAGAAGGTCACACCCGAGGAGCGCAAGATCGAAGCCGCCGCGCAATAATCACACTCCGACCACGCGGCGGAACGGGGCAGGATCTCCATGCGATTTTCGCATTTCTTCATCGACAGGCCGATCTTTGCCGGTGTCGTCTCGATCATCCTGACGCTCGTTGGCGCCATCTCGTTTCGCGCCCTGCCGATCACGGAATATCCCGAGATCGCGCCCCCCACGGTGGAGGTGAGCACCGTCTATGCCGGCGCGGCCGCGGAAGTCATCGCCGACACCGTCGTCGCGCCGATCGAGCAGGAGATCAACGGCGTCGACAACATGCTCTATGTGGTCTCCCAGTCGGTCGGCAACGGCGCCGTGTCGATCCAGGTGGTGTTCAGGCCGGGAACCAACATCGACCAGGCGCAGGTGCTGGTGCAAAACCGTGTTTCGATCGCGGTGCCGCGACTGCCCGAGGACGTCCAGCGTATCGGCGTGACCGTGCGCAAGCGGTCGCCCGACCTGATGATGGTGATTCACCTGATCTCGCCGGACGGCACGCTGGACCAGCAGTACATCTCCAACTATGCCACGATCAATATCAAGGACGTCCTCACCCGGGTCGACGGCGTGGGCGACACCATCGTCTTCGGCGCGCGCGACTACGCCATGCGCGTCTGGCTCGACCCCGCCCGGGTGCAGGCGCGCGGACTCGCGGCGAGCGACGTCGTCAGCGCCCTGCGGGCCAACAACATCTCAGTTGCTTCCGGCGCGATCAATCAGCCGCCCGCAACCTCGCCCGGCGGATTCGAGATTGCAGTGCAGACGCTCGGCCGGCTGTCGAGCCCGGAGCAATTCGACGACATCGTCGTGGCCACCGACGAGGACGGCCGGGTGACGCGCATCCGCGACATCGCGCGCGTGGAGCTCGGCGCCCAGGATTACAAGCGGAACGCCTATCTCGACAACCAGGTGGCGACGGCGATCGGCATCTTCCAGCGTCCGGGCTCGAACGCGCTGGCGACCGCGGCCGCGGTGCTCGGGACGATGGAGGACCTCGCCAGGAGCTTCCCGCCCGGACTTGCCTACCGCGTCGCCTACAACACCACCGAGTTCATCCAGCAGTCGGTGGACGAGGTGATCACCACCTTGTTCGAGGCGGTGCTCCTGGTGGTGATCGTCATCATTCTGTTCCTGCAGACGTGGCGGGCGGCCATCATCCCGATCGTCGCCATCCCGGTCTCGCTGATCGGCACCTTCTTCGTCATGTCCGCGTTCGGCTTCTCGCTGAACAACCTGACGCTGTTCGGCCTGGTTCTCGCCATCGGGATCGTCGTGGACGACGCCATCGTCGTCGTGGAAAATGTCGAGCGCTATTTGCGCCAGGGCCTGAGCCCGCGCGAGGCGGCCCACAAGACCATGGACGAGGTGGGCGGCGCGCTGGTGGCGATCGCGCTCGTGCTCTGCGCCGTATTCATTCCGGCCGTGTTCATCACGGGAATTTCCGGCGCCTTCTATCGGCAATTCGCGCTCACCATCACGGCCTCGACCATCATTTCCGCGATCGTGTCGTTGACATTGTCGCCGGCGCTCGCCGCCCTTCTGTTGCGGCCGCACTCTCATGACGAGCGACGGGGCCTCCTGCGGATCCTGACGCGGCCGTTCGCGGTGTTCTTCTCCGGCTTCAACCAGCTGTTCGATAAATTGTCGTCAGGTTACGGCGCGCTGACGCGGCGGGTGCTGCGTGTCGCCGCGCTCATGCTGGTGCTCTACGGCGGGCTCATCGCGCTCACGTATTTTCAGTTTGCTCGCACGCCGTCGGGCTTCATTCCTCCGCTCGATCGCGGCTACTTCATCGTCGCGATTTCCCTGCCGCCGGGCGCGAGCCTGGAACGAACCGATCGGGTCGTGCGCCGGGCGTCCGAGATCCTGCTGACGCGTCCCGGCGTGGCGCACGCGGTGACGTTCGCCGGCTTCGATGGCGCAACGTTCACCGACGCCCCCAACTACGGCGTCATTTTCGTTGCCTTGAAGCCGTTCGAGGAGCGGGTGAAGGCCGGGCTGGCCGGCCCGAGCATCCTCAACGACCTGCGGGCGCAGATGCAGGCGCTGCGTGAAGCTCTGGTCCTGGTGCTTCCACCGCCTTCCGTCCCCGGCATCGGGACCGGCGGCGGCTTCAAGATGTACGTCCAGGATCGCGCCGGCCGCGGTCCACGCAGGCTCGAGCAGGCGGTCACCGGCGTCATCGGCCGCGCCAACCAGACGCCCGGTCTCGTGCAGGTCTTCACGCTGTTCAATACCGCCACGCCGCGGTTCTATGCCGATATCGACCGCACCAAGGCCGAGATGCTGGGGGTGCCGATCACGCGCTTCTTCGACACCCTGTCGACCTACATGGGCTCGACCTACGTCAACGATTTCAACATCCTGGGACGGACCTTCCGGGTCACCGCGCAGGCCGACAATCCGTTCCGGCTGTCGCTGCGGGACGTCGAGAATCTGCGGACCCGCTCGGTCGCCAACGACATGGTCCCGCTCGGCGCGGTTGCGACCTTCCGTGAGATCACCGGCCCGTATCGCGTGCCGCGCTACAACCTGTTTCCGGCCGCCGAGGTCCAGGGCTCGACCATGCCCGGTTTCTCCACCGGCCAGGCGATCGCCGCCATGGAAAAGATCGCCGCCGATCTGCCGTCCGGATTCGGCTTTGAATGGACGGAGATTGCCCTGCAGGAGAAGGCGACGGGCAATACGGCAACGATCGCGTTCAGCCTCGCCGTCGTCTTCGTGTTTCTGCTGCTGGCGGCGCAATACGAGAGCACGCTCCTGCCGCTGGCCGTGATCCTGATCGTGCCGATGTGTCTGTTGGCTGCGATCAGCGGCGTGCTGTTGCGCGGCATGGACAACAATGTCCTCACCCAGATCGGGTTCATCGTGCTGATCGGCTTGGCGGCGAAGAACGCGATCCTGATCGTCGAGTTCGCCCGGCAGGCCGAGGAGCAGGGGGCGAACCGGTGGGATGCCGCCGTGCAGGCCGCGCGCACGCGGCTGCGGCCGATCCTGATGACGTCACTGGCCTTCATTCTTGGCGTGCTGCCGCTCGTGATCGCGACGGGTGCGGGCGCCGAGATGCGTCAGGCGCTTGGCACCGCCGTGTTCTTCGGCATGCTCGGCGTGACCATGTTCGGGCTCTTGTTCACCCCCGTGTTCTACGTGCTCGTGCGCTGGATCGGCACGCGCCGGCGTGGCTCCCCCGCCTGAGCAATGGTCCAGCGCTGCTAGGCTGCTTGCTCGACCTCCCCCTGAAAGGGGGGAGGTCGCCGAACGCAGCGAGGCGCGTGGTCGCCCGGCAGGATCCTGGTGTCCCGCATGATGATCCGCGGCGCGGCCCGCGTGGTAGGCGACGGGGGGCTGCGCGACCCACTGTGCTGCGCGAGCCGCGAGCCGCTTGCGCCTCTTTTCACTCGCAGTCCGGCCGCGAGCGCCGCGGGCCGTTGCGGTCGTCGCGGTCGCCCGTGAAGCAACGCCGGAAATCCGGGTCACTCTCGAGCCGGAACAGGACGCGGGCCGCGACCGCGGTGTCGGCGAAGTCGGAGAACACGCCGTCGATGCCGAGCCGGTAGAACTGCAGATATTCGTTCACCGGGTTGCCTTGGTAGTCCGAGACCAGGCGCTGTTGCTCGTTGCGGAAGGTCCACGTGTGCAGCAGCAGGCCGACCTTGTGAGCGCGCTGGATCAGGTCGCCCGCCGGCAGGAGTTTTCGGCTCGCCTCGCCCGGACCCGGCAGATTGGCGGCGATCGAGCTGACGATGTAGCGCTTCCACGGACCGATGCCATCGGCGTAGGTCTTGATCTCCCGCAGCCCGGGATCGGTGACGAAGAAGCCGAAGGTGCGCGCGAGCAGGCGCGGATCGCCCGAGGCGGTCCAGTCGAAGGGCCGGTCGAACGGCGCGGTGAAATCGAGGCTGCCGTCGGGATTCACGTCGTTCGCGTCGACCAGCTGGATCAGGCGGATCGGCGTCAGCTTGCGCAGCTCCACCAGGCTGCCCTGCTCGAAGGACTGGATGAAGACTGGCGCGTCGCGACGGTTCCAGCCTGCCTCTGCCAGCGCCTGCACCAGCCGCCTCTCGAGCGGCAGGCCGATCGACTTGTGGTAGGTCGGATGCTTCGTCTCCGGGTAGATGCCGATGGTGCGCTTCTTCTCCTCGCTCTTGCGCTTGACGAGCGCGATTATCTCCTCGAGCGTGGGCACCTCGAACTGGCCGTTGAACTGCTGCGGCCGGTCGGCGAAGTCCTGCACGCGGCGCAGCTGCTTGATCTCGGCCAGCGAGAAGTCGGAGGCGAAGAAGCCGGTGTCGGGCACGCCGTCGATTACGACGGTGCGCCGGCGCGAGGCGAAGTCCGGCTGGCTCGCCACGTCAGTGGTTGCCGCGAGGTTGGGCTCGTGGCTGGCGATGAGGTGGCCGTCCCTGGTCGCCACCAGGTCGGGCTCGATGAAGTCGGCGCCCAGTTCGATGGCGAGGGCGTAGCCCTCCAGCGTGTGCGCCGGCAAGTAGCCGTGCGCGCCGCGGTGACCGATAACGAGCGGCTCGCGGAAATCGCTATCGTCGCGGGCGCTCGAGTACGCTGGACAAAGAGCCAAGATTGCAGCCGCGACCGCGAGGCCGCGCGCAAGAAACCACACTTTCATCTTATCGCCCCCATGGTGATAGACCGCGCCGCCGACCTTACCCGCGAGGAATGACGGTCGGATGACCGACAGCATTGGGCTACGCCTTGGTCTCAGCGTGCGCTGGCGCATTCTCATGCAACATATATGTTGCATGAGAATGGTGGTTGCGGTACGTTCCGGTCGTGAACCTGGATCTGTTGTTTCACGCTCTCGCCGACGGCACGCGCCGCCGCCTCGTTGATGAACTGGCCGAGCGCAACGGACAGACCTTGTTCGAGCTTCACGTGCGCATGATCCAGTGGCACGGCGCGAGCCTCTCGCGGCAGGCGCTATCCAGGCACCTTGCGGTCCTGGAGAAAGCGGGACTGGTACGATGCGAATGGCAGTGGCGGAGCAAATTCCATTTTCTGGAAACGGAGCCTTTGCGCCACGCCTTCACGCTCTGGCTCGCCCCCTATGTCAAAAGCCAAAGAAAGAAAGGAGCAGCCTCAAATGCGGATCGTACTGGCGAGCGTGCTCGTCGATGACCAAGACAAGGCGTTGCGCTTCTATAGGGATGTTCTGGGCTTCAAGCCGAAGACGGATATTCCGCTGGGCGAGCATCGCTGGCTTACGCTGGTTTCGCCGGAAAATCCCGATGGCGTCGAACTCCTTCTGGAACCGGACGCTCATCCGGCCGTCAAGCCCTTCAAAGCCGCCCTCGTCGCCGACGGCATCCCTTTCACCTCTTTCGGGGTGGATGACGTTCAGAAGGAGTACGAACGTTTGTCAGCTCTCGGAGTGATCTTCACACAGAAGCCGGCATTGATGGGACCGGTCACGACGGCGGTGTTCGACGACACCTGCGGCAATCTCATCCAGATCGCCCAGCGGCACTGATCATGCCGCCCAACATGCCGCCGAGCTCGTTTTTTGTATCTGATTTATGAGTACGTGCTAGTGCCGCGTCTCGCTCATCACGATGCGCACCAGGTCGGCGGCGTTCTTGGCGCCGAGCTTCTCCATGATGCGGGCGCGGTGCACCTCGATGGTGCGCGGGCTGATGCCGAGGTGACGGCCCGCTTCCTTGTTCGAGGCGCCGCCGGCGATCTGCGCCAGCACCTCGCGCTCGCGCGGGGTGAGCGTGTCGCGGCCGGGGAACGGCATCGCCAGCACGCCGGCATTGCTGCCCGCCGCCCTGCGGCGCTCGCGGGCCTCGATCGCCTCGCGCACGCGCGACACGACGGTCTCGGCATTGAACGGCTTTTCGATGAAATCGAGGGCGCCGTGCTTGATGGCGTCCACCGCCATGGGAATGTCGCCCTGGCCGGAGATGATGAAGATCGGCGCTGGGCAATCCTGCGCATTGAGCTCCTTGAGGATATCGAGCCCCGACCGGCCCGGCATGTGGACGTCGAGAATGATGCAGGCTGGCATGCGCGCGCGGGTGGCGTTCAGCAGCGACTGGCCGTCGCCGAAGCTGGTCACGTGATAGCCCTCGAGGCTGAACACCACCGACAGCGCGTCGCGCACCTGCGGATCGTCGTCGACGATGATGATCTCGTTTTGCCCCTGAGACATCGGGTCCTCCGTTTCTTCGGCTAAAACGGCCGCAGTCGGGTATGGCCGGCAGCCAGCGGTCATCTTCGCCGCCACAAACCCCCACTGGCCGGCTGGTTGGAGACAAATGATCGCGTGGTCATCGATCAAGGCAATGCGGTCGACCGGAATCACACACGTGAAACGCCACCGACGACAACGTACATGGCGATTCTCCCGTTCCCCAAATGCCAATGGCGTAATGCCCAACAAAAAGCAAATAAGAAGCGCTGGAGGTAATATAAGGGGGTCGGCCCCGTCCAGTGCAGGCGATCATCCATCGGTGCTGGGTTCTCGCGAGTGGTTCGGCATTGTTCGCAAGCATAATGGCGACGAATCCTCGACCACGGGTGAACGCATTCTCTCAAATGCTTGTGGATTTCTTGGCCAGAATGTCGCGGATTTCTTCAAGAAGCACCTCCTGGCGCGGGGGAGGGCTGGGTTTTTTCTCCTCCTGGCGCCACAGCTGGTTGATCGCCTTGATGAGCAGGAAGAGGGCAATCGCCACGATCAGGAAATTGATGGCGACAGTGACGAAATTGCCCCAGGCCAGGACGGCGCCCTGCTTCCTGGCCTCGGCCAGCGAGTCGGCGGTCACGGCCGACGACAGGCGGATGAAGTGGTTGGAGAAATCCAGCCCGCCGGTAACGGCGCCGATGGTCGGCATGAAGACGTCGCCGACCAGCGATTCCACGATCCTGGTGAAGGCGGCGCCGATGATGATGCCGATCGCCAGGTCGACCACGTTGCCCCGGAGGGCGAACTTCTTGAACTCCTCGAACATCGCTGCCTCCCTCATGCCGCTGCGCCGCGTCAACGTCGAACCAGCACAGGACGAAAAAATCGCGTAGATTGGTGGCACCCGGGCGGCACCGGCCGCCGCCGGCCGCCGCCCCGGAACATGCGCATGAAACTGGCGCAGGAGCGGCCATGCTGCAAGGCTGGATCGTCATCGTCGTGGCGCTCGGCTATATCGGGCTCCTGTTCGTCGTGGCGAGCTACGGCGACCGGATGCGCCTGCGCGAGCGCGCCAACCGCGCCCAGTTCCTGATCTATCCGCTCTCGCTCGCGGTCTACTGCACCTCGTGGACGTTCTTCGGGTCGGTCGGGCTCGCCTCGCGCACGGGCTTCGACTTCCTCACGATCTACATCGGCCCGATCCTGATGATCGGCCTGTGCTGGCCGCTGATCGTGCGTATCGTGCGGCTCGCCAAGGCGCAGAACATCACGTCGATCGCCGATTTCATCGCCGCCCGCTACGGCAAGAGCCAGGCGGTAGCCGCCAGCGTCGCCATCATCGCCATCATCGGCTCGATCCCCTATATCGCGCTCCAGCTCAAAGCCGTGTCGGCTTCGCTCGGCACCATCCTGGCGCACATCTCCGAGACGCCGGGCGGCATTCAGCCCGTGCTCGGCGACATCGCGCTGTTCGTCGCCTTCGCCATGGCGACCTTCGCGGTGCTGTTCGGAACGCGCCACATCGATGCCACCGAGCACCAGGACGGCCTGATGCTGGCGATCGCCACCGAGTCGATCGTCAAGCTCGTCGCCTTCCTGGCGGTCGGCGTCTTCGTCACGTTCGCCATGTTCGATGGCCCGGGGCAGCTGTTCTCGCGCGCCATGGAGCAGGCCAAGATCGCGGCCGTGATCAGCCGCGAGCCGCAGCTCGGCACGTTGCTCGCCATGACGCTGCTGTCGCTGTTCGCGATCGTGCTGCTGCCGCGCCAGTTCCACGTCACGGTGGTGGAGAACAACAGCGAGGCCGAGATCAAGCGCGCCGCCTGGCTGTTTCCGGTCTATCTGATCCTCATCAACCTGTTCGTCGTGCCGATCGCGGTCGCCGGCCTCCTGACCTTTTCGCCCGGCAAGGTCGACAGCGACATGTTCGTGCTGGCGCTGCCGCTGAGCGCCGGCTCCGACCTGCTGACCCTTGCGGCATTCGTCGGGGGACTCTCGGCCGCCACCGCGATGGTCATCGTCGAATCGGTGGCGCTCGCCATCATGGTGTCCAACGACATCGTCGCGCCGCTGGTGCTCAAGCGGCGCGAGGCCGCCGGCCGCGGCGACATGGGCGCGCTGCTGCTGTCGGCGCGGCGGGTGGCGATCTTCGTCATCTTCTTCCTCGCCTACATGTACTACCGCTCGGCG
>Ga0209466_1000169_pt1 | contig 15077 bp, 13 predicted proteins | sample PanSoiPlo30MoBio_FD_188323 | JGI IMG/M metagenome (GOLD analysis project Ga0209466, IMG submission 188323) | Tropical forest soil microbial communities from Panama analyzed to predict greenhouse gas emissions - Panama Soil Plot 30 MoBio (SPAdes)... | ecosystem: Environmental > Terrestrial > Soil...
GGTTTCCTGATCCAATGCAGTAGCTGGTTTGACGTAATGCGCCACGTCAGCGATGGCGACGAGCAGCTCGTAGTGGCCGTTGGTCTTCCGGACGCAAACGGCGTCGTCAAAGTCTCTCGCCTGCTCGCCATCAATAGTAACGATCGGTAAACCTCTCAGATCCCTTCGCGCTGTAGTCTCGTCGTCATTAACGACGTAGGACCCGCGAGCGATCTCCCTGTGTACGGCCTCGGGAAAACTCGTTGTGAGCCCGTAACGAAAAACGATCGATTGGACTTGAACCTCGGGATCATCGGGGTCTCCCATTACTTGCACGAGCTTCCCTTCTGGTCCCGACATGGCCGTCCCATACCTGGCAATTTCTGCGGCGATGACTTTGCCCTTTTCGGTTTTCGCCGTGGTTGGCTGCAGCGCGATAGCTGAGCCGATGCGCGGATCCATGGGAATGAGATACCCCCTGCCATTAAATTCATCGTAGGTCCCGATCAACCGTTTCTGCGCGCGTTCAAGAATTTGCACGACGTGGGCTTCCACGCCGCCTCGTTTCTTTCGATCGGCGCGCACCATCACCCGGTCTCCATGCATCACGCGGCGCATTTCGCGGCGATTGAGGTAAAGATCCTCCCCACCCTTCCCGTCGGGAATAAGAAAGCCGAAACCGTCCGGGTGAGCGTGGATTCGTCCAGTCACCAAGTTTTGTGCGTCCGGCAGGCCATAGTGATTTTTCTTCAAGCGAACGATTCGGCCGTCGCGCGTGAGTTCCCTCAAGGCATCGACAACTCGCTGAACTTCGTCGCGCCCAAATCCCGCCCGCCTCTGTATTTCCATCGGGGTCAATCGAGTGCTTGGCTTTTTGGCGAAGAGGTTGAGAATTCGTTGCTGCGTGCGTTCCCGGGCCGATGCCGTGGGTGGAGAACTATCCTTCATGAAAGTCCCAAGGAAGCGACTGGGTTTCTGGGTGGGAGCCCCGAGGGCGTTGGCACTATGAAGACTCCGCTGTGAGCTCTGTCATGAGCCAGTCATCGCCCACATCGGCCGGTCGCGGAATTTCCACAATCGGCACGTCGCGCTGGATCGACCTCAGTATGTTCCGTGCCGTGTCTAAAAAGTCATTCATGGCCAAAAGCACGATGATGGCTTTCTTTCGGTCGACGGTTCGGATTATTCCTACTTCTTCGTAAGACTCAAAAATGAACTTCACGTAGGCGATATGCTCAGGAAGAGTATCGAGATAAATTTCTCGCAATCCCATGGCATCAGAAGATCATTGCTTCAGAAATTGCTCGAGTGATTCCGGAAGCCAAGTTTTCCTTTCATTCTTCTCCGAGCTCTTGCCACCGCCCACGGCGGAGTCGTCGGCCTTTTGCGGAAAACTGCGGCGTAATACCTGGGCCACCGCTCGGTTTTCCGGTTTCACTTTGACATTCGGAAATTTTCCTTCTGCGCGGAAAGCAATGGACAACCTTCCCCTTCGATCGAGCAGATAACGGATCATTTTATACTCGCGCTGAAGTTCTTGAGTAATGCGCGGCGATAAAACGAGCAGCCCATTCCATTGTGTGGTTTTGTCGAATCCGACCCAGCCTGCCCCCGTGATCGTGTAGTCGGGAGTCACGAGTGACAAATCGTCGGTGCGGATCCGTTGTCCCTCCACCTTAAAGTTGGCTTTGAGAATGTCAAACGGCGTATACGGGCGATCAACTAGGGCGGCGAGGCTGGCTGGGAGGCGGGATGACCCCTTGGATGAAGCAGAATCGCCGCCCCCTCCAGGGATAATCTTCGCAATCAAATTGAAGTCACGAATGCTGCCGTTATAGACGACGCTCTCGCCCGATCCTTGGAGAGACTCTGCGAATGTCACTCCGTTTTGCCTAGCCGCATCGAATTGACCGCGAAGGTTCAGTTGTCCTTCGATACGATTTCTTAGCTGGGGAAGTTTTTGTTCCAATAGCGATGCCATCTCGATCGATTCAATTTGAGACTTCAACGTGAAGCGCTGCGGCTCTTCGACTGCGACGGGCCAATAACCGTCAGAGTGAAGCACCCCATCAAAGGCCTGTAACAACAGATTTTTGAAAGTTATACCCCTTGGCGACCAAGTTATATCTCCATGCAGTTCCCGGTATGGAATATCTTCCAGGTTTCCTTCGGAAGAGGAAATTGTTCCTGTGACCAAAGGGATGTCGTTTTGCCATTGAATTTCGCCTCTGGCCGTCACGTTCCTGATCCGGGTTGGTTTGGTGGCAGGAAACGTTGGCACGTCCATCAGATTGAGTTCCGCGGACTGCAACTTATAACGCACGCGGCGCTCGGTCAAAGCTGGGCCTTCGGCTACGACCGTGATGAGGGACGAACCTAAACGAAAAGAACCGTTTTCCAACAAAGCGTCTCTTCCTAGAAACGAAACAGCAGCGTTCAGATGGTCGATCTGTTTTCCGGTTTCTTTGTGCTTGAATTCGGCGTTGGCGAGATTCAGTTTACCCTGAATATTCCAGCTGTCCGTTGAAGCCAAGTTTTTTTGTAGTACAACGTCCCAGTGAATGGATCCAGCGACGCTATAAAACGGCAGTGGTGAAACCAGGCGCCACCAGCTTGGCAAATGGTTTGAATCGCTACGCAGCTTGAGTTGCAGGCGAGGCTGCGGTGCATCTTCAACAACGCCTGAAAGCGTCATTTTCGAATTGCCGAGACTTAGCTCCGAGTCGTGTAGCACCAGCCCATTTTTTCGCCACGAGATTCTAGTTTGGAGTTCAGCCGGGCTACCGGCAGGCTTGCGGAACCAATCCCCATAGCGCAATTCGCTTTTCTCCCCCATGATCAAAGCGCCTACGCGCAAGCTCGCCCAGGTTCCTTCAAACTGGCTATAAGCATTCACCGAACCTTCCGTCGCTAGGGCTAGTGGTAGACTCTGCTTGAAAAGGGGCAGGTTACGAAGCTGCGTCAGATTGATCGAGCTCAAGGTCAGTTTTCCTTTGAGCTGCGCCTCTGCCCAAGGACGGCCTTCGGGAGTTTCTACAGAACCCTCCAAAATGGCGTTGTAGTTTGAAGAGCCGAACAAAGGGATTTTGAGGGCAATGTCTGTGATTCGAGGTCGGTTAAAAGTGCCTCCAAGTTTTGCCTGGAGCGACAGCGGGCCGGTTACGTCCAGCTCGCGGGGAATCCGATTCCGAAGAAAGGGTAGGGCACGGGCGAGCAATGTAGCGGACAAAGAGTCGAATCGCATTTCAAGCTCCACGGGTTGCTGCAACCAGTTATAAGGTTGTCGAAGCGGGCCCAACTCTCCATCGATCCTGACATCGTGACCGAGCCCCTCGGTCACGGCCGCGGCGAATTTAATCCTGGTCTTTGCGGAAGGGTTGAGTCCTTTGATTTCCATCTCAACGTTTTTGACGCGAAACTCCGCGGGCTCCTTGATGGAGCGGTCAATGAAATCAACCCGGCCGTTCTTTACATTTATTTGCGCAACCAGAAAATGTACTGTTAGTGGCCTTTTTTCAGGTGAAGACGTTTGCGATCTTGGCGCGGCTCTGGTTTCTTTCTGTTGGCCTGCCAACTCAACCAGGTTCAACAGACCGCGTTCGTCCGTAATGATTTGAAATTCGGGTGCTTGGAAGGTCAGTGAATTGATCACAATTTTGCCAAGCAATAACGGGAAGAAGCTCACTCCCAGCCTTAATTCCTGGGCACGAACTACTGGAGTGGCAGCAAAATGAGGATCGTCAGCAATATGAAATTCCTTCGCAGACAAGCCAAGGCCGCCCCACAAGCTGGCCTCGAGGCGATCGAAGGTCACGTCTTTGCCCAGAAATCTCTGCAGTTCTTGCAGAACCTGCTCACGGTTCTTGGCCGCCAGCGAGTTGAAGGTCTTCGTGAAGGCAACAATCGCAACGGCAAACGCAATCAGAAAAAATAACAGAACTTTGTGCGATTTTCTCATGTGGCTGGTTCGCGTACGCCTGTTGTCAAAAATTACCCGATTGAAGGAGTATTTCGACGTTGGAGTGGCTCAACACCATCGATCAGGTTGCTCACGTTCCTGATTCTGACGGCATTAGAACATGAGGCCCTGGTGTTCTTTGCTTCGTAAGTCGGTGCTTAGTGAACGCTTTCCACAACAGTGGCGATACCTTGCCCCACACCGATGCACATGGTTGCGAGGCCATAGCAACTGCCGCGTTTTTTCATTTCGTGAACGAGTGTTGTCATAAGCCTTGCACCGCTGCAGCCGAGGGGGTGACCGAGGGCGATGGCGCCGCCGTTAACGTTCAATTTCTTGGGATCGATGCCGAGCTCTCGAATGCAAGCAATGACCTGGGAGGCAAAAGCTTCGTTTAATTCCACCAAATCGATCTGTTCGATGGTCAGACCGGCTCTTTTCAGGGCCTTCTGTGTGGCAGGAATCGGCCCAATCCCCATATAGTTTGGATGAACCCCGGCGGCAGCCGACGCGACGATCCGAACCATCGGCTTCAGTTTAAGCTGCTCGGCCTTTTGCGGCGTGGTCAGCAAGAGGGCCGCCGTGCCATCGGAAAGGGGCGAGGAGTTTCCAGCCGTCACCGTCCCACCTTTTTTAAAGGACGGCTGCAACGCTGCGAGCTTCTCAAGAGAAGTGTCGGCTCTTGGCCCTTCGTCTTTGTCGTAGACGAGGGGTGAGCCCTTTCTCTGGGCCATCTCAAAAGGAATCATCTCCTCTTTGAGGCGCCCTTCTTCGTGAGCCTTTACCGCTTTGAGGTGACTTCCCAGAGCGAACTCATCCTGCTCTTGGCGGGTGATCTGATATTTCTCGGCGACGTTTTCCGCGGTCTCGCCATTATTGATTAGCGAGTAGAGTTCTCCCATCCGAGGGTTGGGAAAGCGCCAACCCAGCGAGCTGTCATACAGGGTGACGTCGCCACGTTGGAACGCGTTCGCCGGCTTGGCCATCACCCAGGGTCCGCGCGTCATGCTCTCGACGCCGCCGGCGACGAAGAGGTCGCCGTGGTCGGTTTGAATGGCTCGTGCGGCCTGGTTGATCGCCTCCAATCCGGACCCGCACAAACGATTGACCGTGGCGCCTGGAATCGTATAGGGCAACCCTGCGAGAAGCGACGCGTTGCGCGCGATGTTGCGGGAATCCTCACCCGCTTGGTTCGTACAGCCGAAATAGACATCTTCGATTTCTTCCTTGTTGATTCGGGTTTTGTCAACCAATTTAGCGATGATGTAAGCGCCCAAGTCATCGGTTCGAACGTCTTTTAAAATGCCGCCGTGGCGACCCATGGGCGTGCGCACGGCTTCAACAATTACTGCTTCCTTCATGGTTTCACCTGACCTTCGTTGTATGAGTAGAATCCCTTGCCGCGCGTCTCGCCGAGAAAACCCGCGACGACCAATTTCTTTAACAGGGGCGCCGGCCGGTAACGATCGTCTCCGGTGTGACGTTGCAGGCCTTCGAGTACTGTCAGGACCTCATCCAAGCCAATCTGATCTGCCCAGCGTAGCGGACCGTGCGGATAATTCACGCCGAGGCGCATCGCGACATCGATCTCCTCCGCTGTGGCGACTCCTTCTTCGAGGCTCCTAGCGGCTTCGTTGATGATCAAACTCAAAATCCGCGGGAAAGTCAGCCCGGGTGTATCTTTAACCCGAACGGTTTCCTTGCCAATGGATTTGAACAATTGTTCGGCCCTTTGTATAGCGCTCTCCTCGGTTCGTATGCCCGCTGCAAGCTCAATGACCTTCCTGTCTTTGAACGGATAAAAAGTTGCAAAACCCACGATGCGTTCGGGTTTCGCCGTCCATGAGGCCGTAAGAGTAGTTGAAAAACCGAGGCAAGAGGTGATGATCACGGCTGGAGCAGGCAAGGCCAGATCGAGCTTTTGGAGAAGCGATTTTTTCTTTTCAACATCACTCGAACCCGTGTCGATCACCAGAGGAGTTGTCGATGTGACCTCTGCCAGATCTGAAATCAGCACTGCATCAAGCCCGGCGCCGCGGCTAAGCTCGAGCAACTCTTGAGACAGTCGACTTTTGCCGGTAATGGCGAGACTATTTTTTGTCATAGACGTAAAAGCCGCGACCCGTTTTCCTTCCGAGATTCCCCGCCATAACCATTTTATGCTGAATCGGGCTTGGGCGAAACCTCGGATCTTCAAAAAACGATCGGTAAAGCGACTCCGTTGCCGCAAAATTGACGTCGTGCCCGATCAAATCCATTAGCTCAAAAGGACCCATGCGGAAATTACCCGCCAGTCTCATAATTCGATCGATGGTTTCAATCGTCGCGTCCCCGTCACCCAGTATTCGCAGCGCCTCGTTATAGAAGGGGCGGGCCACCCGGTTAACGATAAAGCCTGGAGTGTCTTTTGCCCGGGCCGGGGTTTTGCCCATCCGGCGCATTAACTCGACTGCCTTGTCGATCACTTGCAACGTTGTGCGGTCGCCTTGAATGATCTCAACCAATGCCATCAGCGGCGGAGGATTGAAGAAGTGCAGGCCGAGAACTCGCTCTGGGTGCTGGGTGTCCGAGGCGATAGCCGTGACCGAACAGGAAGACGTGTTGGTGGCCAGTAAAACTTCGGGACTGCATATGCCGTCCAGTTGTTTAAAAATATCGCGCTTGAGCTGCAACTGTTCCGGAACCGCTTCGATGATCAGACTACTGCCTTTGAAGGGTTCTAGTTTGGTCGTGCTTTGAAGGCGGTCCAGAATCTGCTTCTCCTCGTCAGGGCTAATCTTGCCACGTTGGCGACTTCCTTCCAGGAAATTGCGAATGCGGCCCAAGCCTGCCTCGATGAATTCCTGCTTGATGTCATAAATCAGAGTTTCAAAACCCGCTTGGGCAGCCACCTGGGCGATGCCCGCGCCCATGGTACCGGCGCCTAAGACACCGATTCTTTCTGTTTGCTCAGCCATATGCTTGAACTACAACTCGTCTCACGTCTCGAGTCTGGGGTTTCGGCTTAAGACACGAGACCTGAAACCCGACACCCGAACCCGTCTCGCTATTTCCCTGTAAACACCGGCTGGCGTTTTTCCAAAAACGCGCGCACGCCCTCGTCGTAGTCGGTACTTCGCCCGGCGATCTCCTGCAAATGGGACTCGTACTCCAGGTCCGCTTCGATATCGGGTAGAATCGCGTGGTTCAGGGCCCGCTTGATCAGACCTGTACCGCGCGGCGCACCGGCGACTCTTGCGGCAATCTCCTTGGTTGACTTGGCAAACTCCGCTGCCGGGAAAACTTTGGCGACGAGTCCGATACGCTGGGCTTCACGCGCATCTATCGTTTCGCCGAGAAGAAGCAGCTCCATCGCTTTGCTCAAGCCGACAAGACGCGGCAGGATGAAACTACCGCCGGAGTCCGGCGCCAAACCGACACGCACAAAGGATTGAATGAACTTTGCTTCTTCGGAAGCCACCCGCAAGTCGCAGGCGAGGGCCAAATTACAACCTGCTCCGGCGGCAACGCCGTTGACAGCGGCGATGACTATCTTTTCCATCTGGCGGATCTGCCGGATCATCGGATTGTACTTTTCGCGCAACGAAGCGCCGAGGGATCCTTTCTGATCCGGCGTTCGGCCTTTGAGATCCTGTCCGGCACAAAAAGCCCGTCCCGCGCCGGTGATTACAAAACAGCGGATCTCTTTATCGCGCTCCCCTTCTTTTAATACATCCAATACTTCCTTGTTCATCTGGGGCACAAAGGCGTTGAGCGCCTGTGGGCGGTTCAGCGTAATGGTAGCGACGCCGTTTTCTTTCTCATAGAGGATGGTTTCGTGTGCCACGGCGAGACCGACTCCTTACTTGCCTTTGAACTCCGGCTTACGTTTTTCGAGAAAGGCCTTCATCCCTTCTTTGCGATCTTCGGAGGCGAACAGCATGTAAAACGATTTACGTTCAAACTCCAAGCCTTCGTCCAGGCCGGTATTTGCAGACTTGAGTACCGCCTCTTTGGCGGCCTTTATGGAGAGAACCGGCTTCGCGGCGATCTTCTTGGCCAGGTTCTTGGCCTCGTCGAGCAGCAGCTCAACGGGGACAACGCGGTTCACCAAGCCGAAACGTTCGGCATCTGCAGCGCTCATCGTTTCTCCCGCCAACACCATTTCCATTGCCCGATATTTTCCCACGGTTCTGGTTAGCCTTTGGGTGCCGCCGCTACCCGGAATGATGCCGAGATTGACCTCCGGTTGGCCGAAGCGCGCCGTCTCCGAAGCGACAATGATGTCGCAACTCATGGCGAGTTCGCAGCCCCCGCCTAACGCGAAACCGCTCACCGCCGCAATCACGGGCTTAGCGATTCGGTTGATTCGATCGCGATAGGCCAATCGCTCCTGGATTCTTGCATCGAAGGGGCCTCGCTCAGCCATTTCTTTGATGTCGGCGCCGGCCGCAAACATCTTCTCTCCGCCAGTCACGATCATGACCCGGACTTCGTCGTCATGATCGAGCTCCTGCATAGCCAGGGACAAGTCCTTGACCAGGTCGTAGGAGAGGCCATTCAGTTGCTGGGGCCGGTTGAGAGTGAGGACTGCAATGGAAGCGTCTTTTTCAACGATGACGTTTTCAAATTCCATACAATCCAGGCTTTTATAAATACACCATGGAAAGGGGGGATTCAAGGTAAGTGAGAGGCTCTGCCCGAGGAGAAAGCCTTGTAAAATCATTGGCCTAGGAAAATTTTGGGTCTTAGAACCCCGCAAGACCTTCAAGTTGACACTCCACGGGTGATTTGCAAGTATATGTGCTCATCCATGTCCAACCGGCTCGAACCTACTTCCCGTAACTACGACGAAAAACTCCAGCGCATATTAAAAATTTCGGCAAAAATCTTTGCCGAAAAGGGGTTTCATCGGACCTCGGTACGCGACATCTCACGGGCCACGAAGATGAGTTTGGCGGGTCTGTACTATTATTTTACGACCAAGGAAGAGCTGCTTTATCTCATTCAAGAACGCTGTTTCGTTACCTTGCTTCAGCGCTGGGAGAGCGCCGCGACGCCTGATATGGAGGTGCGCACACGGATTCGTGTGTTTGCTCAAAACCATCTGAGCTTTTTTTGCCACAACATGCACGAGATGAAAGTGATGGCCCACGAAGACGAGTCCCTCTCGGGGGAGTTCCAGGTCAAAATTTTGGTCCTCAAGCGGCGTTATGTAAAAGTAATTATGGATCTCATCCGCGAGCTCCAGGATCAAGAAGGCGGAAAAAGGGTTGACCTGCGTGTCGCGACGTTTTCTCTGTTCGGCATGATGAACTGGATTTATACCTGGTATCAGCCGAAACGTGACTTGCCGCTTCCCCAACTGATGGAGCAGATGTTGCGCATCTACTTCTTCGGTGTGTTGCAAGGAGCGGCAGTTGAGGCCCCCTGGTTCAACTCAACTTCGGGTGCCTCGAGCAAAGAAATGTTTTCTCTCTGGCACAATAATCAGTAGTGCAAGGCAAAGCGGGAACCGAGAGGAGTTTGTTCGAAATCCGCTAATGATTCGCGTTGGCGATAAGGCACCGAATTTTACCTTGTTTGGCGTGGGCTTTGTCAAAGGTCGCTTGGCGGCGAAATCACCGGCGCGTTCCGGCGCGCAGTTCTTTGCGATCGCTGTTGGCGCAGCCCTGCTGGGATATCTGATCGGATTGGTCGTCCAACATTTCTTTCCAGATGTTTCGATTCCGGTGTGAGTCGCCGTCGCGTAACTGGCTAGTCTAGTAGACTTCTAAGCAAGGTTAGATTTTCCCGATCCTCCGCCAAGTCCGGCCCTTTGGGCGTTTCGAGACACATGGGTAAACCCCAAAAGCGCCGATCGTTAAGCAATAGTCTAAACGCTTCGACGCCGATGTAACCTTTGCCAATGTGCTCGTGTCGGTCAACGCGAGAGTTGAACTCCTTCTTTGAATCATTCAGATGAAATGCCGCTAACACCTTCAAACCAATCGTCTCGTCGAATTCAGCGAAGGTGCGCTCGTAGCCGTCTTTTGTTCGGATATCGTAGCCCGCAGCGAAAGCGTGTTCTGTGTCGAAGCAGACCCGGAGGCGGTCGCTTTCCTTCGTGGCGTCGATCATGTTGCGAATTTGCTCGAAGCGGTAACCGAGGTTTGATCCCTGACCAGCGGTAATCTCCAAGGTGACTTTGACGTTGTAACCGGGGCAGGCTGTGTGAACTTCGTCCAATGAGCGGGCGATGGTTTTGATCCCTTCCTCCTCGCCGGCGCCGAGGTGAGCGCCAGGGTGAGCGACCAAGTTCGAGACGCCCAAGATTTCACACCGTTCCAACTCATCGATAAAGGCGGCGACTGAACGCTTCCGCAGAGGATCATCAGGCGAACCCAAGTTGAGCAAATACGAATCATGGGCGATCACCGTTGTGATACCGGTTGCTTTCCGATTGACGCCAAACAGCTCGATTTCTTCTTGTGTATAAGGCTTAGCCGCCCATTGCCGTGACGATTTGGTGAAGATTTGAATCGCGTGGCAATCGATCGTCTTTCCCAGGAGCAGCGATTTGTCGACTCCTCCAGCGATAGACATGTGAGCGCCCAGCAACGGGCCGCGCGGGTTCCGTTTAGTCTGCATGACGATTTGAACGGCTTGAACGATTTGAACTTCTTGAACGAGTCAGCGGCACGGCCCTTTCCAGTCGTTCCAGTTGTTTAAGGCCTTCCAGAGGTTTAGGACGGTCACGAGAAATGTCGTTTTTCGACCAGCGGCAGAGAGATGCTTCCCGCGCTTAACAGTTTGTCGTGAAACTCCCTGAGATTGAAGCCCGATCCGAGGCGAGTCTGCTCTCGATCCCGCAACCGATTGATGATCGACCAACCGAGAGCATACCCCATCGGACCTGAGGGCGATTGGCTGTACCAGTTCAGGTCAGCGCAGGCTTGCGGGCGGGGAAAGTGGAGTTCGCGGACCATGAGATCTGCCGCTTCATCGTAGGTCATTTTCCCTATCTGCGTTTTGACGTCGATGATTATGCGGAGTGCACGCCATAGCCGGTCCTTGAGCATGACAAAACGGTGTTCTTTGCTCTTGAGAAAACCCTGCTCCTGCATGAGTTGCTCGCAGTAGAGCGCCCAGCCTTCGTAGAACACCGACGACTCGTTCATCAAGCGCGGCAATGTGGATGCCGCGGGAATGGAGTTGGCTAGGGAAAACTGGAGATGATGCCCGGGATAACTTTCGTGAACCGAAGTATTCTCTAGTCCAACCCAGTTATGCTCTCGGAGCAAATCGTCATCGGTCGCCGGCGTAACATAGTAATAGCCGACTTGATCGGAATCTTTGGGCGACGGAGACAAGTAAGCGGCGAAGGGAATTTCGTGCCGCCGAAACTCCGGTGTGTGCACGACGTGAAGTTCTTCTTTAGCCGGAAACGATACGAGATTCCTCTCTCTGACAAATTCGCGTGCCGCTTCCATGGCTTTTTGATACGCCGAAAGAATCTGATCGATGGGCGGATGGTTGTCCTGGATCTTGCGGGCCACCTCTTCGATATCTTTCCCCGGTGCCAGTTCATCCGCCAAAACCTCTAGTTCTCGCTTCGTCTTGGCGAAAAGGTCTTCCCCCAGGGCTAAGAGACTCTGCGCATCATAATTCAAAAAGTGTTTTTTCTTCAGCAGGAGATTGTAATGTTCCTCGCCGACTGCATAAACACCATGGCTTCGTGGCAAAAGTTCCCGCTCGAGAAAATTAGCGAAACCGGTAATGGCGTTTTTTGCATTATCTATCGCCGAGTGGAGTGCTGCGATATCCTTAACTTCACTTTGAACTTTTGGATGATTTGGCAGGCTGTCGAGAAAACTGACCCCGCCCTTGGCACTTTCGACGGCCATCTCCGTCCAAAGTCGCGGCGGGTTGGCATCAGGACGGCTGAGATTGGCGATGCCTTGCTGGATCAAAGCGGGTGTTCGACTCAAACGGCTTAATAGATTTCCGGACAGATCGTTGGTTGAGCGCACGGTGAGAATATAGATTGCGTCCACCGGCAGATAAGTATCAGGCCACTTCAGGCGGTAGTCTTCTTTTGCGTGTTCATAGCGTTGGATGGTTAGGCGACCCTCGAGCAGGGCGTAATCGATCACCTGATCCTTTTCGAGTTCTCTGACGCGAATTTGACGGAGTTTTTTGAGCGACTCTTCGACAAAGGCTTTTTCTGCTTGATATGTCTCGTCGGAGTAATCGCTTAGCCGATGATCGTAGCCTTCGATGCCATAGTATATGGCTTCGGTAGGATGAAGCTCGAAATATCTCTTGAAGTATTCGGTACAGAAATCGGCGAAAGAAGACATCTCAATCTCTTATCATCTTAACCCGCATGCTTCAATTTTCGCGGTGTGGACATGAACTTGATTTGTGAGTGTTGTAAATTGAGATCTTAGTCCGACGAGCGAAACGGTATCACACGCCACTCTTGAGCTGCCGTCTTAAGTATTGGCCGATCGAAGCATCGGTAACTTTGGCGCGGCGTTCGCCCTCGGGCCATTCCATGACGATATGGCCGCGCACCAGGGTCATCACCGGCCAACCGGTCACCTCCCAGCCTTCATATACCGACCAGGGAGTTACCGTGTGGAGAAGATCTTTGGTGATCGTAGCGCGGCGTTTCAAGTCGATGACGATTAAATCTGCATCCGCTCCCGGGACGATCGCGCCTTTCTTCGGATAGAGACCGAAAATCCGCGCGGGATTTTCGCTCGCAACCTGCGCCAGCCGTTCGATGGAGATCCGCTCTTTGTTCACGCCCTCGCTCAACATCATCGGCAGCATGCCCTCGACGCGAGACGGAAATCCGCTGATTGTCGTCCAGACGTTTCCGGTCTCCATCGATTCGCGGGTTCTAGTGTGGGCCACGTGATCGCTGCCGATACAATCGATGGCGCCTGAGGCAAGCGCCTGCCAAAGGGCCTCGTGCGTCGAGCGATCGCGGAGCGGCACGTTGATCTTCCAGGCGTCCTTGTGCAGCACGAGGTAGTGAGTGCCGATTTCGCTGTAAACCGTCAAACCTTCCGCCTTGGCCTTTTCAATTTCCGCGATGGTTTCCTTGGTCGTCACGTGGACGATGTAAATCGGACAGCCCGCGACTTGCGCATAGTAGAGATAGGTTCTGGCATGGCCCGCTTCGGTGAATGCCGGCGAACGATCATCCCACGCCCCCATGTCGGTGCGGCCTGCATCCACCAGACGCTGCTGCAGGACGCGAGCAATCTCCCAGTTCTCGCAATGCAGCAGCGCAATCGCTGGAGCACCGAGCTTGGCTACAGAATCTAAAGTCGCATAGATGCTCCCGTCGTCAAATGCGTAGGCCGGCCACGATGATTTCCACGGCCCCTGCATCTGCAAGTGAAGCTTGAAAGAAGTGATACCGTGCTCTTTTGCCAAGTAGGGAATCTCTCCGACGTGCTCGTCCGTGCCGAGGATCGGCGTCAGAAAAAAATCGATCGCCGCGCTGCGCGACGCCTCATAATAGAGCGGCATGGCTTTGGTGAACGACGGAATATCCGTCGGTCCTTTGACCTTGTCCGCCCCGCCTGTGATCGCGAGGCTGACGAGCTGCATGCCCCAGGTTGTCACTCCGGTGGCCGCCGCCGCTCTGGTCTCGGTTTGGAAATCATCGGCCAACGGCCGATGGCTCCCTAGGTGGCATTCGGGATCGATGGCGCCAGGCAAGAGATACTTGCCGGCGAGATCTATTTCGCGATCCGCAGCCGGTAAAAAACCATCGCTTCCCACAGCCGCGATCTTACCGTCGAGAATCGCGACGCCTCCCTCGATGGTACCGCCGGGGGTGACGATTAAGCCATTTCTAAACACAAGGTCCGCTGCTTTGTTCGCCATAATTGAGGCTCAATTCCTCTCTAGCTTTACTTTCTCGCCTCCTCCAGGTAACTCAGGTCGATCACGCTGTCCACTGGTGGTGGCATTTTCTGTAGGCCGAACTCTTTCCAGCTCTCGGCGACTCTTCGCGCTCCCTGTACGTCCACGCCGCCGTCCCGGGGTATGGTTTTCTTGGTTTTCATGTACAGGGCATAGGTTTTTTCCGCTTCCTCCTTGTCCGACTTGGTTCGTTCCGCCAGCGCGCGAACGGCGGCCTCTTTATTCTTCGGCTCATAGAAAAACTCGCAGGCCTTCACATAGGCGCGCAGAAACCGGACGACTAGGGCGTGATTTTTTTTCGCCCAGTCGCGACGGACGCCGGTAATCGTGTACTGGAAATTGTCAACGTAGTCCGTCGAGAGCCCGAGAGAGCTAAAGCCCGACGCGAGAGCGATGAAATCAGAGGGCTGATTGACCAATGCCCCGGCGACGCCCTCCTTTTGTACCGCGGCCAAGCGTTGAGGCGCTCCACCAAGACCGATCATTTCATAGTCGCTCGGCGTGAGCCCATTGGCGGCCAGCATGCGCGCTAGAACATAATTCAAGGGATCCGTCGGACCCGTCACGGCCAGGCGTTTTCCCTTCAAGTCGGCGTAGCTCTTGATCGAGGGATGGACGATGAGAGTGTAGATCGGCACCGTGGAGTCTCCGGCAACAACGATGAGATCGGCGCCCGCGGAATTTGCTCCGAGCAAGTTCACCAAGTTCATCTGCGCGAAGTCGGTGGAACCAGCGACCAGGGCCTGTGTGGTAGCTGTCGTATTACCGCCGATAACTCGTTTGAAATCGATGCCCTCTTTTTGAAACAGCCCTTCCTGCTCGGCGATCAGAAACGGCCAGTTCGAAGCGGTGAGGACGATGTTGCCGTAGTTCACCGGCGTGAGCTTCTGTTGCGCTTGAGTTCGGGAGGTGGAAGTTAAAAGCAGCAGCAGCGCAAACCCTAGGCGTTGTGAACGAGCAAGGCGAATCATTCGACCTCCTTTAGCCAGTGTCCAAATCTCGACGGAGTCATCTATTGCTTGAGCCCTTCCGCAAACCGTTCCTGTTTCAGCCGTTCGATGATCGAACCGTCGACAAACTCCTTGGGATCGCGGCGCGGGGCATCAGGGTACTCCTTGCCGAAGTTTTCCAAGATCAACCGAATGCCATCCAGGGTCGGAGCTGGATAATCGGGTATGAGAGACGAGAAGAAATCGAATTCGGTGGCGACGAGTTGTGGATCGGTGATGTTCAT
>Ga0209466_1000170_pt1 | contig 15032 bp, 14 predicted proteins | sample PanSoiPlo30MoBio_FD_188323 | JGI IMG/M metagenome (GOLD analysis project Ga0209466, IMG submission 188323) | Tropical forest soil microbial communities from Panama analyzed to predict greenhouse gas emissions - Panama Soil Plot 30 MoBio (SPAdes)... | ecosystem: Environmental > Terrestrial > Soil...
GGTAGGGCACGACCAGCGTCATCTTCGGCAGGATGCCGAACTGCTTTGCCTGCTGGATCGACAGCACCGCGTCGCGGCCCCAGTTCACATTGACCAGGAACTCGGCGCCGGAGTTGGCGATATTGGTCAGATACTGGCTGAAGTCCTGCGTGCCGAGCGGCGAAATCTGGTTGGTCACCATGGTCCAACCGGCGTTCTTGGTGAGATAGTCGTTCACCGACTTCGTGACGGTGTGGCCGTAGGTGTAGTCCGGAGTCATGAACGCCGCCTTGCGGTTCTTGCCGAACTGCTTGACCAGCACCGGGCCGATCGCGTTGGCCGCCGTCTCGCCGTAGAAATTCTGGCGGAAGCCATAGCGCACGCAGTCCTTGCCGGTCGTGTCGTTCGAGCCGGAAATGCCGGTGACGTAGAGCACCTTCTCGCGCTGCGCGAACTTGTTGAGGGCAACCGCGACCGCGCTCGAGGTCGAGCCGGTCATCAGCACGATCTTGTTCTGGTTGATGAAGGTCTGGATCTCCTGCACCGCCTGGTTCGGCTTGGCGGCGCTGTCGGCGCTGAGCAGGTTGACCTTCTTGCCGAGCAGACCCTTGCTGACCTTGGGCGCGATCTTCTTGAGCAGCGGATCGCCGTTGTTGATGTGCTCGACCGCGAGCTGCCAGCCCTTGAGCTCGTCTTCGCCCTGTACGGCGTAGGTGCCGGTGCGCGGCACGGCGGCCGCGACATTGACGGTGTCGCCTTCCGAGCCGGCCGGCCAGGTCCCGATCGGCGGCTTGTCGGCGACGCCGACCGCGAAGGCGGGCATGGTCAGCGCGGACGGCAGCACGACGCCGCCGGCAAGGCCGGCGCCGGCCCGCAGCAAGGTGCGGCGGGACACGCCGCCGAACTTCTGGTCTTTTCGTGACATCTTCGGTTCCTCCTTGGGGTGTGCTCGAGTCGCCCTCGAATCGCTTTGTGACGTTGTTATCCGGGTGTGCGCTCCGTGGCCCTCGTTCGCTCAGGGCCGCACAGGTATAACGCACGAAGAATTTCTATAGCCATCCGCAAAGGCCATGCGGTCAATGCCACTTTCGGCTTTCATTGCGCTTATTGATCTGGATTAATAAAAAGGCCCAGGGTGCAGCCGAGACGCCACCATGAATGTCGCAGCGCAAACCGGGCACGATGCATCGCTCGCCGAACATCCTTTCGTGGTGCGGCTGTCGCGCCTGATGCCTCTCAGCGCGGCCGATCTCAGCAGCCTCGCGCGCATCATCGAGAGCGAGCGCGTGGTCAAAAAGCGAAAGGACCTGGTCGTCGTCGGCCACGAGTATCGCAATCTCTGCTTCGTCAAGGACGGCTACGCGATCCGCTACAAGCTGCTGCGCAGCGGCAAGCGGCAAATCCTCAATGTCATCCTGCCGGGCGACGTCATCGGCTTTCCGGTCAGCTTTTTCGACCGCTCGATCTACTCGGTCGTTGCGGTCAGCGACCTGACCTACAACGTCTGCCCGCTCGATGCATATGCGCGGCTTTGCTACGAGCAGCCGCAGTTTGGCCTGGCGTTGAGCTGGCTCGCCGCGCACGAGGCGGCGATCTATGCCGAGCACATCGTCGACCTCGGCCGGCGTACGCCGCGCGAGCGGCTGGCGCATTTTCTCCTGGAGATTCATGCCCGCTTGCTGGCGGTCGGACGCGCCGAAAAGACCAGCTTCGATCTGCCGTTCTCGCAGGAGGTCATGGCCGACGTGCTGGGCCTGAGCGTGCCGCATCTCAATCGCGTCATGCAGCAGTTACGCGCCGAACGATTGATCACCAGCCGCGCGCGCCTGGTCGAATTGACCGACATGGCGAGCCTGCAAATGCTGGCGCACTATCAGCCGCTGACTCCGTCGCCGATCCCGATGCCGGCGGAAGGCGCCTGAGCCAGAGGATTGGCCGATCACGTCAGAGCGACGGTCCCATCGGCGCGGCTCGCGCTCAGCGCGGCGGTCCGACCGGGGTCCGCAGTCGTCCCCAGCGGGTTTGCGGCACGCAACAACGTTGCTTCGGTCTCGGCCACCAGCCGGTCGAGAATCGCCGCAACGGGCAGGATGTCATTGATCCCGCCGGCGCTCTGGCCCGCAGTCAGCAGCGTGTCGGTTTCGCGGCCGGCCTGACGACTCGCGAAGATCTGGTCCCGCAAGCGATCGCGATTGCGGCGCGCCTCCTCGCGGTTCGCATTCCATTGAGCCAGAAACGGCGTGCGCAGCGAGCGCAGGACCGTGCGGTAGCCGGCCGTGCCCGGCAACGAAGTGATATCATTGAAAACGTCGGCCTTGATCGCGTCCTCGGACTTGGCGCCGGCAATCGCCTGCTTCCATCCGTCGGAAACGGGCGCTTCGCGCGAGGCGATGAAACGCGTGCCCAGGTTGACCCCGACCGCGCCCAGCATCAGCGCCGCCGCGATGCCGCGCCCATCGAAGATGCCGCCGGCCGCCACCACGGGAACCGGCGACACCGCATCGACCACCTGCGGCACCAGCGCGATCGTGCTGACCTCGCCGCCATAGCCGCCGGCTTCGCCACCTTGCGCGATGATGATGTCGGCGCCCCGCTCGGCCGCCTGGACCGCCTGTGCCACGGTCGTGACTTGCAGCATCACGCGCGATCCGGCGTCGCGGGCTTGGCGCACCAGGTCGCCCGGATCGTCGAGCGCGAACGAGATCACGGCCGGGCGCGCCGCCAGCGTGCAGCGGAACGCCTCGGCATCGAGCGTTTGCGGAATATGGTTGACCGCATAGGGGCGGCTCGTCAGCGTCCGCACCATGTCGATGTCGCGCTTGATCGCGGCCGTCGTGCGAAACAGGGATCCGATGCTGCCCAGCGCGCCGTGATTGGATGCGGCGGCAGCGAGTTCCGCCGAGGTGCAGCTGCCCATGGGGGCGAGGATGATCGGCACCTCGATGCCGAGCAGGTCACAAAGGGGCGTCTTGAGCATTTCGTCGTCTCCACACGATAAAGTGCAGCGCACGAGTATCGCTGCCCTGTGCAGCCGCCTCGCTCTGCGGCCTTTCGTCGTTCGATCCGAATTATTTCGCCTGGTCGTGGCGAAAGTCCACTCCTCACGGGGCATACGCCGGGCCGCGGGATGGCAACCCGCGGCCGCACCGTCCCGCCCATGGCGTCAAGCCTGCGCGTGCATCACGGTTGCCAGGACGTCGCTTGCCCCGAATGTGACGCGTGCTGGCGCGGACGGAGGGACTCGAACCCTCACGAGGTTACCCTCGAGGCGTATTGTCTTGCAGCCCGTCATCGCGAGGAAAGACTGCCATGCCCAAGATCGACATTGACGCCGTGCCGAAACGCAAAGGCTCGGGCTATCCGCCGCCATTTGACGCACCCTGCGCCGAACGCGTGCGGCAGCGGCTGGGCAATGCCGGCGGGCTCACGGATTTCGGAGTCAATCTCATGCGCTTGCCGCCGGGCAATTGGTCGAGCCAGCGCCACTGGCATTCGGCGGAAGACGAATTTGTCTATGTGCTCGAAGGCGAATTGACGCTGATCGAAGATGGCGGCGAGACGGTGCTGCGCGCCGGCGATTGCGCGGCCTTTCCGAAAAATTCCGGCAACGGCCACCACCTGATCAACAAATCGAGCGCGATGGCGATTTATCTCGAAGTCGGCGCGCGCTCGCCCGCTGACGTGACCATCTGCTCCGACATCGACATGATGAGTTCCAACGCCGCCGGCCGGTTCGTACGCAAAGATGGCACGCCCTATCCCGAGCCATAGTCTGGTTTGAAGTTATGGAGCGGGAGCAGCTGGCGGCGTTGGATTTGCGGTGAGCCCGCCGGGCTTCGACAGCTCCCACTCTGATTTTCAAAATGGTGCGGACGGAGGGACTCGAACCCTCACGAGGTTACCCTCAAGGGATTTTAAGTCCCTTGCGTCTACCATTCCGCCACGTCCGCGCGAGCGTGTTCTAGCATTGCGCGTCTGCGCGGCGAAGCGTGACAAAGCAAAGCACTGTGCCTGTCGTCCCCGCGCAGGCGGGGACCCATGACCATTGTCGGCGCAGGTGGCCAAAAGCCAGGTGTGCATGGGTTCCCGCTTGCGCGGGAACGACTCTCATTCCCGCGCGGCGTGCCCCCACACGCTGTCCCAGTCCTGCCCGGCGGCGTCCGTGATGCGGCCGTCGGCCTCGAAGAACTTGTTGGGCACCTGGAAGATGGCGAGCATCAGCCCGCCGTCGGGACACCAGGCGACGTGGCGGCTGCCCGCCTCGCGCCACACGAACTCGCCCGGGCCGATCTCGAGCCCGGCGGCCGGCCCTTCCTTGTCCACCAGCCGGCCCTCGAGCACGTAGGTCTGCTCGATCTTCACGTGCTCGTGGTCGGGCAGCACCGCGCTAGGCGCAAAGCGCATCAGCGCCGTTACCAGGCCGGTGGCCTTGTCGAACAGCAGCGTCTTGGCCTCGCAGCCGGGGAAGCGCGTCTTCTGCCACTCCATCTCGGCGGGGCGCACCACGTGCGAATGCGTCCCGGCGGTCTTCGGCGTCACGGCGTCCATGGGCGTCCTCCGGGTTATCGGCTTTGGGCCATTCTAGTCCAATATGGGCCAAGCGTCTTGCGGTGAGCCGCCCCTCATTTAGTCTGACGCATTGTCGGTTTTGGCTTCGGCGATGGCCTGCCTGGCCTTGGTCACGAACTCGTTCGCGCCCTTTTTCGCCGAGCGCACCATGCTCTCGAACCCTCGGAGCAACCTGTCGAGCTCAAGCTTGAGGCCGGCGGCGGACGGGTTGTCTACGTTGTCGATGTAGTCAAGCATCCGTGCGGTGACACTCATTTCCGCGCACAACACGGACAGCAGGCTATATGGCAGATTCGCGGACCGCACACGGAATTCCTCCACATGCTCCTGGAAGGCATTCCTGATCTCCTGGAACGCTTCGTCGTCGAATTCTTCGTCCAGATCTGCCATAGCGTTGCTCCTGAGCGCCGGGTCGCGCCCTGTCACAATCCACTTTCGCGGATGGGCGGCTGGAACGCCAGCCCGGTGTCCCAGGGAAAATAGATCCAGGTGTCCTGCGACACCTCGGTGATGAAGGTGTCGACCAGCGGGCGCCCCATCGGCTTGGCGTACACGGTGGCGAAATGCGCTTCGGGGAGCATGTCGCGCACGATGCGGGCCGTGCTGCCGGTGTCGACCAGGTCGTCGACGATCAGCACGCCCCTGCCCTTCCCGCCGTCGAGCGCCACCACGTCGGCGGCCACCTGTTTCAACACCTTCAGCGGCCCCTGCCTGGTGTCGTCGTAGCTCGACACGCACACGGTCTCGATGACGCGAATGCCGAGCTCGCGCGCCACGATCGCGGCCGGCACCAGGCCGCCGCGGGTGATGCACACGATCGCGGCGAACGGGCCGGCGCCGTTGAGGCGCCAGGCGAGCGCGCGGGAATCGCGGTGGAACTGATCCCACGACACGGGAAACACCTTGGCTGGCGCCGCCGCTTCGTTCATGGGCCACCTCCTGCCGGCGCGCACCGAAGCGGACCGCGGGAGCGCAACCGGCCTGCGCCTTGTAGCGTGCCAGGGCAGGAATTGGGAGCCGGTCCACCGCCGGGCGAGTCGTCGTTCGGCCTGCACGCCAGACGGGCCGAATCCCAGGTCGCCCTCTCTTGCGCTGCTCTACCGCACGTCGAGCACGAAATCGAAGCGTCCCGCCAGGCTGCCGCCGGCCTTGGCGACTTTCATCAGGAGCTCGCGGCGGAACAGGCCGTCGCTGCGATTCTTCGCCTCGCCGGGAAAGTAGAGCTGCGTCGTCAGCAGGCGGCCGCCGGACGGCTGCACCTTCACGTGATAGTGGCGCGTGCGGCCTTCATAGGCGCCGGGCACCACCGTGAGGAAGCGGTAGCGCCCCTCGGCGTCGGTGAATTGATGGCCGCGCAGGCGGAAACCGGCATTGTCGTAGTCGCCGGTGTCGTCGGCATGCCAGAGATCGACCAGCGCGCCTGCGACCGGCCGGCAGCCGCGCGTGAGCACGAAGCCGGCAAGCTCGATCGGCTGTCCCTTGATGCCGGGCTCGCGCAGGTCGAAACGCTCGGGCGAGCGCAGCTTGAAGAACGGGCCTTCGGTCTGGCGGAGGGTCGGCTCGTCGCCGCAGGACGGCGTCGGCGGGAGCTCGCCTTGCGCCGCCGCGCGCGGCAGATCGCTCAGGCTCAGCCACGTCGCGGCCAGCGCGCCGCTGAGGATGTCGCGACGGTCAGGATGATCAGACATAAAGGCCTCCCTATATGGATGCAGGAAGCGCGCGCATCTTTACACCATACGCGGCCCGCCTATTGGTCGAATGTTGTCCGATCGCGCCACGAAATTGCATTCCTGCGCCAATCGTGTGGCAAACCTGCCGATGTATCATCACAAAGTGAGCTTGGCGCTTGACCATACGGAACCTGCAGTTATGTCTTAGGCGGGGACAGGCTGCGAATCAAAACCATGACTGATTCAGAGACTGCATGAGCGTGCGCCCGGGAGAAAAAGCTCAGTACCAGTATAAAGATTTCCCACCAAATGCCGTTGCGCCGGCCACCGTTCGCGGCGTGCACGAGGCCAGATCCTGTCCGTCGTCGACGATCATCGAGCGCATCTTCGAAACGACGCTCGACCTCATCCTGGTGGTGGATCGCAAAGGCAATTTCCTCCGCGTCAGCCCCAGCTCCGCGATCATACTCGGCTATCGCCCGGACGAGCTCGTGGGCCGCAGTGCGGCCGGATTCCTCCACCCCGACGATCTCGAGAACACCCGCGCCGAGATGCGCCTCGCCCGGCGCGGCCAGGTCATGCGCAATTTCGAGTGCCGCTATATCCACCAGAACGGCGCGGTCGTGCCGCTGGCGTGGACCGGCGTGTGGTCGGAGCCGGACCAGCAGCACTTCTTCATCGGCCGCGACATGACCGAGCGGCTCAAGCTCGAAAGCCAGCTGCGCCAGGCGCAGAAGATGGAGGCCGTCGGCCAGCTCACCGGCGGCATCGCGCACGACTTCAACAACATCCTCACTACCATCATCGCCACCACCGAGCTCATGGCCGACCAGGTTGCCGACAATCCGGCGCTGGCGCAGATGGTTGCCTCGCTCGACCAGGCGGCGGAACGCGGCGCCCACCTGGTGCATCGCCTGCTCGCCTTCGCGCGCAAGCAGCCGCTGCAGGTGCTCACGCTCGATCTCAATGAGATCGTGCCGCGCATGGTTGCGATCCTGCGGCGCACGCTGGGGGCCGACATCTGCATCAAGACCGCGCTGGCGCCGGACCTGTGGCCGGCGGTGGCCGATCCCTCGCAGCTCGAGGACGCGATCCTCAACCTGGCGGTCAACGCCCGCGACGCCATGCCGAAAGGCGGCCAGCTCGTGATCGAAACCGCCAATGCCCACCTGGACGAGCATTACGCGGCGCAGAATGTCGACGTCGCCCCGGGCGACTATGTCGCCGTCATCGTCACGGATTCCGGCCGCGGCATGCCGCCCGAGGTGATCGAGCGGGCATTCGAGCCGTTCTTCACCACCAAGGAGGCAGGCCACGGCACCGGGCTCGGCCTCAGCATGGTATACGGCTTCATCAAGCAGCTGCGCGGCCACGTGAAGATCTACAGCGAGGTCGGCCACGGGACGAGCATCAAGCTCTATCTGCCGCAGGCCAAGAGACCGAGCGCGGCCGTTGAGCCGGCCGCGGCCGCCGCGCCCTACCCCGCCGGTCACGAAGCCATCCTGGTGGTCGAAGACGAGGCCTCGGTGCGCGCCGTCGCCGTGAGCATTCTGGAGAATCTCGGCTATCGGGTCGTGCAGGCGGAGGACGCGCTGAGCGCGCTCGCCATCCTGGAAACATCCGAGCCCATCGATCTCCTGTTCACCGACCTGATGCTGCCCAACGGAATGAGCGGCCAGGACCTCCTGCGCGAGGCGCGCGGCCTGCGCCCCGCGCTCAAGGCGCTGTTCACCTCCGGCTATTCGGCGCAGTTCATTGCGGCGCGCGGCGACTCCGACCTGAACGTGCCGCTGCTGGGAAAACCCTACCGTAAGCACAAGCTCGCCGAAGCGATCCGCGATGTGCTGGATGGCACGGGCTGACGTCGTAGCCCGGCTGGAGCGAAGCGAAATCCGGGAAGCGCCTGGCCAGTTTGCACCGCCGCTCCCGCATTTCGCTGCGCTTCATGCGGGCTACAAGCGGAGCTACCGTGCAAGCGCCGCCCGCACGCGCCGCAGCATGTCTTCCACGGCGGCCGCCGCGGCCGCCAGCCGTTCGGCATCGCGCCCGCGCACGACCACGTTGGTGTTGGGTCCGCGCTTCTCGTCGAAGAACGGATAGCTGCCGATCGTCACACCGGGATGCGCCTGCGCGATGGCGCCGAGCTCGCTGCCGATGTCGCCTTCGCGCAGGTCGGCGCGCAGCGTCTGCGACAGCATGCGGGCGCCGGTCTTGAGCGTCGGCGCCACCTCGTCGAGCATGGCCTGCATGATCGCCGGTACGCCGGCGAAGACGTGGACGTTGCCGATGCGGAAGCCAGGCGCCGCCGAGACCTTGTTGAGGATGAGGTCGGCGCCGGCCGGAATGCGCGCCATGCGCAGGCGTGCCTCGTTCAAGTCCTTCTCGGCGATGCGCGTCAGCAGCAGGGCGCGGGCGCGCGGATCGACGTCGATCGCAACGCCGAACGCCTTGGCAACGCTGTCGGCCGTGATGTCGTCGTGGGTCGGCCCGATGCCGCCGGTGGTGAACACGTAGGTGTAGCGGTGGCGCAAGGCGTCGAGCGCCGCGATGATGGCGGCCTCCTCGTCGGCGACGACGCGCACCTCCTTGAGGTCGACGCCGATGCTGGTGAGGTATTCGGCGATGTAGCCGATGTTCTTGTCCTTGGTGCGCCCGGACAGGATCTCGTCGCCGATGACCAGGAGCCCGGCGGTGACGATCTCGGACGGTGCGGCGTCGTTCATGGCAAAGTTTCCCAACGGCCCGATCTGCCTTACAGTGACTGGGAAAAAGTGCAAGCACCAGCCGACAGCCGATGAACGAAGCCGCACGTCCGCTCGACCTGACCCGGCCGCCGATCCGGCCGATCGCCTATGCGGCGCCCGACATCGCCTGCGAGCGGGACCGTGACGGCGCGGTGCGCCTGCGCTCGCGGACCCCGCTCGCGCCCTACGACGCCAGCCTGGCGCGCCTGTTCCGCGCCGCCGCAGAAGCCCAGCCGGACCGCGTGTTCCTGGCCGAGCGCGACAGCAGCGGTTGGCGCAGCCTGCGCTACGCCGAGGCGCGCGCGAAGGTTGACGCCATCGCGGCCGCACTCATCGCGCGCGGCTTGTCGGCGGAGCGGCCCGTCATGATCCTGTCGGGCAACGCCGTCGACCACGCCCTGCTGATGATGGCCGGCCATACCGCCGGCGTCGCGGTCGCGCCCGTCTCGGTCGCCTATTCGCTGCAGAGCCGCGACCATCTCAAGCTCAAGCACATCGCCGCGCTGCTCGACCCGGGCCTGATCTATGTGGCCGATACCGGCCCGTTCGCGCCGGCGCTGGCCGGCCTCGATCTGTCCGGCCGCGAGGTTGTGGCCAGTCGCAACGGCGCCAATCTCGCCGGGGTCACGCCTTTCGCACAACTGGCGGAAACGCCTGCCGGCGCCGCCGTGGAGGCGGCCGCCGCCGCGATCACGCCCGCCACGGTGGCGAAGATTCTGTTCACCTCGGGCTCCACCGGCCTGCCCAAGGGGGTCATCAACACGCACGGCATGCTCGCGGCCAATCAGCAGCAGATCTTTCAGCTGTGGCCGTTCCTCGCCGAGCAGCCGCTGGTGCTGGTGGACTGGCTGCCGTGGAACCACACGTTCGGCGGCAACCACAACTTCAACATGGTGCTGCGCCACGCCGGCACGCTGTACATCGACGGCGGCAAACCGGTGCCAGGGCTGGTCGAGGAGACGGTGCGCAACCTCACCGACGTTGCGCCCACCATCTATTTCAATGTTCCGGCCGGCTATGCGGCGCTCGTTCCCTTCCTGGAGCGCGACGACGCCTTCGCGCGCTCGTTCTTTGCCGGGCTGCGGCTGATCTTCTACGCCGGCGCAGCGCTGCCGCAGGATCTCTGGCGGCGCCTGGAAGAGATCTCGGCGCGGGTGGTCGGCGAGCGCATTCCGATGACGTCGTCCTGGGGCACGACGGAAACCGCCCCCATGGCCACCATGGCGCATTTTCTGATCGAGCGCGCCGGGCCGATCGGCGTTCCCGCGCCCGGCGTGGACATCAAGCTCGCACCCGGCGGAGCCAAGCTCGAAGTGCGCGTGCGCGGGCCCAACGTGACGCCGGGCTACTGGAAGCGGCCCGATCTGACCCAGGCGGCCTTCGACGAAGAAGGTTTTTATCGGCCGGGCGACGCCGTGCGCTTTGCTGATCCGGCCGACCCGATCCAGGGCGTGGTATTCGACGGGCGCCTCGCCGAGGATTTCAAGCTCATGACCGGAACCTGGGTGCACGTGGGCGCGCTGCGTGTCGGGGTACTCGCTGCCGCCTCGCCGGCGCTGCAGGACGCGGTCGTGGCGGGCGAGAACCGCGACTTCATCGCGCTGCTCGCGTGGCCCAATGCCGGCGGCTGCCACAAGCTGATCGGCGACAATCTGCCGGCGGCCGATCTCGCCCGCCACCCGCGGGTGCGCGAGCACGTGCGCGCGTGCATCTCCCGCTGGAACGCCGCCAACAGCGGCGCGTCGCAGCACGTCGCCCGCGTGCTCATCCTGGCCGACCCGCCGTCGATCGACGCCAACGAGATCACCGACAAGGGCTACATCAACCAGCGGCTGGCGCTGGAGCGCCGCAACGCCGACGTGGAGCGGCTGTTTGCTTCCGTGCCCGACGAGGATGTGATCGTTGTTTGATTGCGTATGCCGTGCAAAAACTCCGCTGTCATCCCGGCCGAGCGCCGTCAGGGCCGTGGCGCTGGTCGCTCGACTTGCCGCGTGGCCTCAGACATGACGGTCGGCGCGGCTTGGGCATGGGTCGAGCAGTCGTCCACGAGGATGCCGACCGTCGTATTGACGGCGCGGACGGTGCCCGGCAACTTGATCTGTGTCAAAACGTCGAAAGTGCGCTTCCTTTGAAATGGTGACGTGCGACGACCCAAGTTGCGACCAACGATCAATTTTGGAGGTCCACGATGCGTGTCGATCCAGAAAAGACTCACCTTTCCCGGCGCCTGTTTCTCGTCCAGCTGGCGATTCTAGGCGTCAGCAGCGTGACAGCCATGAGCCTGGGCGTAGACGGAGCCACCGCCGCTCCTGCGAGCGAAACCGTCAACCGCGCGAAGGGGCTCGCGAACGAGGCGGAGGGTAAAAAGGCCGAAGTCGTTCAGCAGGTCGATCCAAATGATCCACTGCAACACTTCAACCAGCCTTATTACCGTCACCGTCGACGGGTGGCCCGCCGACACTATAGGCGGGGGCGTCGGTACGCCCGGCGGGCATACCGGAGGGGCAGACGTCGATCGTACTATTACTACTGATCCGGCAACACCGTGAGGCCGTCACGGCGTTGACCCGCTCGACGATGTGACCCCATTCGAAGCTCGACACCGCCGTGGCCGTGGCGCGGGTCGTATGGTGCACGTGACCCCACCGTATCGGCCCTGGCGATCACGCGGGGACGTTCACCACGCATGCGCTCTCGATGGCTCGCCGTCGTCGGGATTCCGACAGGGTCCCGGGCCTTGCCGCTCTCGCGGCTCGCCCGGGATGACAGCCGAGGCTGCTGCACTGTCGCGTCAAATGCGATAGCTTGTGACACAAGGGGAGATGTCCGATGTCGCTTCGTTTGCCCAGCGTTGTCGTCACCGCTTTGATCGCCGGCTTTTCATTGCCGGCGGCCGCGCAATCCCCGCCGGCGCTCGACTACGAATTCTTCAAGGCGCGCGTCGAGCCGGTGTTCCTCAAGAAACGCGCCGGCCATGCGCGCTGCTATGTGTGCCATGGCGCCGGCAGCAACAACGCGTTCAAGCTCGAGAAGCTCAATGCCGGCGAAAAATTCTGGAGCGAGGAGCAGTCGCGCCGCAATTTCGAAGCCGTCTCCACGCTGGTGACGCCCGGCAATCTGGCCGCCAGCCGCCTGTTGACGCAGCCGCTCGCGCCCGAGGCGGGCGGCCACGTGTTCCACTCCGGCGGCCGCCAGTTCGCCTCGCGCGACGATCCCGACTACAAGGCCCTCGTGCAGTGGGTCAGTGGAGCGAAGCTCGCGCCGAAGAGGTAGGTTTTCCGTCCGGGATCACCAGCGTGTTGATCCGTTTCGGCACCTCGCCCACCGCAATGGTGGCAATCAGCTTCATCGCCTTGGTGTCGATGGCCGAGACCGAGCGCAGGCCGGCGTTGGAGATATAGATCGTCCGGCTGTCGGGCGTGAACGTCACCCAGTTCGGCACCGCCGCGATCGGTCCGCGTCCGGGCAGCCGCAGGTCCGGCAGCGCCACCTCGCCGATCAGCTTGAGGTCGTCGAGCCCATAGGCGAACACCGCATTGTTGGGAATGCTGGTGACCCACAGGGTCTTGCCGTCGGGCGCCACGCCGATGCCGTGCGACGGCGCGGTTGCGCGGCCGGCGTCGGTTTCGAACTCGGCCTTGGCCTTCGGCAGTTCGATGCGCGCCACCTCCTGGCGGGTGGCGAAATCCACCACTGCAAAGCCGTTGAAGTCGGAGAGCTGGACGAAGATGCGGCGCGTCGCGCCGTCCGGCCCGGCCTCGATCGTCATCGGGCGGATGCCCTTGTCGAGCTGCAGTCCCCACACCGGCTGCTCGGTCGCCAGGTCGATCGCCGTGATGATGCGGCTGCGGATCGATCCCGTGATCACGTGCTTGCCGTCGGGCGTCACATAGACATTGTGCAGGCGGCCGTTGACCGGGATGCTCTTGGTCACCGTCAGCGTGGCGGGATCGATCACGTCGAGTGCGCCCGGATCGCGGGCGATGCCGACCACGATGCGGCCGTCGCGGGCCACCGCGATGTTGTTGGGATGATTGCTCAGCGGCACCTTCTTGATCAGCTTGCCGCTCTTGCGGTCGAACACGTCGAGCGTCGTGTCGGCCTCGTTGCTGGCGTAGACCCGCCCGCCGTCGGGCGAAAAGGCAATGCCGTGGGCGCCTTCGATGCCCTTGATTACCTGCACGACCTTGTTGGTCGCCGGGTCGATCACGTGGATGCTGTCGCCGGCGCTGTTGGTCACATAGACCCGGACCAGGTCGGCGGAAGCCGGAAACGCACCAAACACCAGCACGAGCGGCACGGCCGCGAGCGCAGCGCAAAGGGTTTTCATGGGACGCTCCTGGTGGAAACCGGGATACGAGCCTAGGCGCAAAGCCCGCTCGCCTCAAGGTGGTGCCGGCCGGCGCTGCTGCCGGAATCGGCAGCCGTGCCGCATGGAACGCCGAAATCATGGGCAACCGGCCCGCTGTGCCTGCCGGGCGGGCGCCGCCGCTTGGGTTGGCGCGCCGCTTGCAGCTAACATCGGCGACTGAGACCGATGGCGCCGCGAGGGTTCATGGCCACCGCCTTTGACGAGATGACCGGGCCGGACGGCCAGGTACGGCCGGCCTATGGGGCGCTGGCGCAATGGCTCCAGGGCGCGCCGCCGGAATTGCTCGAGCGCCGCCGGCGCGAAGCGGAGCTTATGTTCCGGCGCATCGGCATCACGTTTGCGGTCTACGGCGACGCCGAGGCCCAGGAACGCCTGATCCCGTTCGACGTCATCCCCCGCATGCTTTCGGCCGCCGAGTGGAGCCTGCTCCAGCGCGGGCTCGAGCAGCGGGTCAAGGCCATCAACGCCTATATCAATGACGTCTACGGCAGCCGCGAAATTCTGCGCTCCGGCGTCGTGCCCGAGGAAATGGTGTTCCAGAACCCGGTGTTTCGCCCGGAGATGAACGGCCAGAAGGTTCCGCATGATATCTACGTGCACATCGCCGGCATCGACATCGTGCGCGTCGACTCCGAGACTTTCTATGTCCTCGAGGACAATACCCGCACGCCGTCGGGCGTTTCCTACATGCTCGAAAACCGGGAGATCATGCTGCGGCTGTTTCCCGACCTGGTCGCCCGCCACCGCGTCGCGCCGGTGGAAAACTATCCGGACGAGCTTCTGGCGACCCTGAAATCGGTGACGCCGTCCGGCGCCAATGGCGACCCGACCGTCGTGCTGCTCACGCCCGGCGTCTACAACTCGGCCTACTACGAGCACTCGTTCCTGGCCGACAAGCTCGGCATCGAGCTGGTCGAGGGCCGCGACCTCTTCGTCAAGGGCGACACGGTGTTCATGCGCACCACGGAAGGGCCCAAGCGCGTCGACGTGATCTACCGGCGCATCGACGACGACTTCCTCGACCCCCTCGCGTTCCGACCGGATTCGGCGCTCGGCGTGCCCGGCCTGATGTCGGTCTACCGGGCCGGCCATGTGACGCTCGCCAATGCGGTCGGCACCGGCGTGGCTGACGACAAGGCGGTCTACAGCTACATGCCGGACATCGTGAAATTCTATCTCGGCGAAGAGCCGATCCTGAAGAACGTCGCCACCTGGCGCTGCTGCGATGCCGAGGGCCTCGCCTACACGCTCGACCACCTGGAGGAGCTGGTAGTCAAGGAAGTGCACGGCTCGGGCGGCTACGGCATGCTGATCGGGCCGAAGGCCGACAAGACCACGGTCGCGGCATTCCGCGACAAGCTCAAGGCCAACCCGAAGAATTTCATTGCCCAGCCCACCCTGGCGCTGTCGACGGTGCCGACCTGCGTGGCCGCCGGCATTGCACCGCGCCATGTCGACCTGCGGCCATTCGTGCTCACCGGGCGCGACCGCATCCGCATCGTTCCGGGCGGCCTCACCCGCGTGGCGCTGGCAGAAGGGTCGCTGGTGGTCAATTCGAGCCAGGGCGGCGGCACCAAGGATACCTGGGTGCTGGATCGGTAGATCGACACCATGCTCTCGCGCACCGCCGACAGCATCTACTGGCTGACGCGCTACGTCGAGCGCGCCGAGTACCTCGCGCGCATTCTCGAGGCGACG
>Ga0209466_1000171_pt1 | contig 15029 bp, 27 predicted proteins | sample PanSoiPlo30MoBio_FD_188323 | JGI IMG/M metagenome (GOLD analysis project Ga0209466, IMG submission 188323) | Tropical forest soil microbial communities from Panama analyzed to predict greenhouse gas emissions - Panama Soil Plot 30 MoBio (SPAdes)... | ecosystem: Environmental > Terrestrial > Soil...
GCGCACGTTGATGCCGACCACATCGGATCCATCCGGCATCTTGCCACGCACGAACGACTCGACGCCGCACACGGTGCAGGACAGATGCTCGACCACTTTCCTGTTGAAGCGGTACTCGGTGAGACAGTCCTCGCCCGAGCGCAGGGCGAATTGCTCGGGCTTCACGAAGGTCCACAATGCGCCGAGCTTGCTGCAGATCGAGCAGTTGCAGCTCGTGACATTGGCGAGATCGGCCGTCGCCTCGTAGCGCACCTCGCCGCAATGGCAGCCGCCGGTGTAGGTTCGCATCACAGCCATGGGCTTCTCCGCATGACGACGCCCGGATCATACGCAGCAAGCGGAGCGGGGCAACCTCGCTTGTCGGCAGGGCTCAGTGCGTCACGGCTGCACCGGCCCCTTGCGCCGGCGGGCCGGATCCGCGTCGGCGCCGGCATCGCGTTTCTGCGCGCGGTCACGCTTGGGCGCGGCCCGCGACGGCCGCTTCTGGCGCGGCCGGCTGCCGTCGTCATCGGGCGTGATATAAGGTCCGCGCGGGCCTTCGGCGGGCTGCCCGGTGGCATCGTCGACGCCGATGCTGATGCTCGCCTTCGCCATCACGCTCACCTGTTCCGATCGCATCCCGACCCGCGCCGATCGTCAACAGAACGCCGGCGGCGGCCGATGGTTGCGCGATCGGCGCGCGATGGACGTCCGCGTCACAACAACTTGTGAATGCAAGGTAATCGCCGGACCACGTGGTCCGGCGCGGAACCGGACTCCGCGCTGCCGCGTTTCCCGCGTGGCCCCGGGCCCGAACGCGGGCCCAAGCGAGAGACGTCATGAAATCCCTGGTGCTGCGCAAGCGCCGGCGGCGGCAAAGGCTGCGCCGGCCGAGCAAGCTGGTGCGCTCATACCGTCCGTTCCTGGAGCGGTCCGACGCGGGCGACGACGACGCGTGCGAACTGATCGGTCCGGGCAACGACCACGGCGACTCGCCGTGAGGGCGTGCCGCGCCATGGCGCAGCGCAAACCGTGCCCTGCGACCATATGCTCACCGCCGCTTGGCCGTGCGCCGTGCCGTCGTCTTGGCGCGCCGGTTGTAGGGCGACCGATTGGCGGGTGCGAGTGAAATTCCTTCGCGCTGCGCCTTGCCGCGGATCGCGGTTTCGGTGCGACCGATCTTCAGGCTGATCACGCCGGTCGGCGTGTTGCCCTTGGCAAGCTGCCTGAGCTGCCGCACGTCGTCGCGTGACCACGGCTCGCGCATGTTGCGCTTGTATTTCGCATTGGCCTTGCGCGGTCCCTTCTTGCCGATCGGTGAACCCGGCCGCTGCCATGCAGCCTTGCGCGCGGTCTTCGCCATGGCGATCTCCTGCCGTTGCGCGTGAACAAGTGGAAGTCAAACGCCCGGCCGCGCGATCGGGTTCCGTTCTTCCGTTGCCGCGCGCAGCCATGAAAAATTCCGCTGAACCTGTGCCGCCGACCGGGCGACCAAGGGCGTCCGTTCGTGCAGCAAGGAGATCACCACTCATGATGACAAGTCTGCGAATCGCGTGTGTGAGCGTCGTTGTTCTCGCCGGATCGTTTTCGCCGCCGGCCTCGGCGTTCGCCGAGGAGCCGGGCACGCCGGCACAGAAGCGCGCGTGCCGGCCCGACGTCTATCGGCTGTGCGCCGGTGAAATTCCCAATGTCAGCGCCATCGTCCGCTGCCTGAAGGTCAACGCGAGCCGCCTCAGCCCCGATTGCCGCGCCGTGTTCACCAGCGGCTAGGGCTAGACCGCTTTCCGCTTTGACGAAGCGGAAAGCAGTCTCAGAAGTTTATGATTGGTCGCATTTTCTACGGAAAACCGGTTCCCACTTTTCCGGAAAATGCTCATACCTAGCGATCCTGGAACTCGATGCGCCGCTCGGGATGCTCGAGATCGATGTGCAGCGCCTCGCACAGGCGATTCGAATAGTTCCACATGCCGCAGAACACCGTGAGCTCGACGATCTGCTGCTCGGAGAAGTGCTGCTGCATCGCCTGGAACGCCGCGTCGTCGTCGCGCGCCGTCATGTTGGTCACGGCCTCGGCCCAGCGGATCGCCGCCTTCTGCCGGGCGTCGAGCGCGGCGCTCGCCATATAATCGCTGCCTTGCGCCGCCGCGATCTGCTCCTCGGTCAGCCCGACCTTTTTGCCCAGCGGCACGTTGTGCGACATGCAGTAGGCGCTGCCATTGAGCGCCGAGGTCTTGATGATGACGAGTTGCTGGATCTTCACGTAGTCCGGATCGGCTTTCACGTTCTTCAGCCGGATCGCGTCATTCGGCAGCATCCAGCCCTGCAGCGCCGCCGGCTGGTGCGCCAGCACCTGGGAAAAGTTGCTGATGCGTCCCCACTGGGCGCGCACCGCGTCGTAGACTTCAGCCAGCTCCGCACCCGCCGTTTCCGGCGCAATCATTCGAACGCGCGCCACGTTTTTCTCCGTGCCATCGGGATTCCGACTTGCCCGCCGGATCCAATCAAAAGGCAGAGGCCGGCGCAACGTGGCGCCGGCCTCGTGAGCAAGCGGGACTAGCCGAGAACCTTGTATTTCTTCAGCCAGGCCTGCATCTGGTTCCACGCATCGTCGGCGGCCTCCTTGCGGTAGCTCGGGCGGTAGTCGGCGTGGAAGCCGTGCGGCGCGCCGGGATAGATCTTGAACTCGGCGGTCTTGCCGGCGGCCTGCAGGTTGGATTTCATCTGCTCTACCTGCGCGACCGGGATGCCCTGGTCGGCTTCGCCGTAGAGGCCGAGCACGGGCGCTTTCATCTCGGGCGCGAGCTGCGTCGGGCTCTTCGGCCAGGCGGGATTCTGCGGATCGACCAGCGAACCGTAGAACGCCACGCCCGCCTTGAGGTTCGGGCTGTGCGCGGCGTATTCCCACACGGTGCGGCCGCCGCGGCAGAAGCCGATGATGCCGACGCGGTCGGTGTTCGCGCCTTGCGATTTCGCCCATTGCACCGTGGCGTCGAGATCGGACATGAGTTCGGAATCGGGCTTGCTGTTCACCAGCGGCATGAGCTGCGGAATCTCGGTGATCTTGGTCAGGTCGACGCCCTTGCGGAAATAGTAGTCGGGCGCAACCGCCAGCGCGCCGAGTTTGCCCAGGCGCCGCGTGACGTCCTTGATGTATTCGTGGAGGCCGAAAACCTCCATCGCCACCAGCACGACCGGCGGGTTCTGGGCATTGGCCGGCTTGGCGTAATAGACCGGCATCTCGCCGTCTGCGACCTTGACCTTGGCGTCGCCGGCGGAGAGCCCGCTCGTATCGGTACGGATGGCTTCCGCCCGCACCGGGCCGGCGGCGAGCGTGTAGCCGGCGGCGGCCGCGGCCGACGCCGTCATGAAGAAACCGCGCCGCGACAGCGGGTCGGTCTGGTGCGCCAGGCCCTCGATGTCGGATGCGAGTTTTTGCTGTGACGCGGGCATCATCTACTCCTGTTGCATTGGGGCGCCCCCGCGGCGAACGCCGCATGGCGCGCATTATTGCCGCGCAGGAATGACCTATCCAAGACGGATGGGGAACGCCGGGGCGCATCGGCTCTACACAAAAGCGTGTTCGCGCGGCGGCCTGCTTCACGGCTCCGAGTCCTATGGCGCGCCGGTGTGCCGCCGCTATAGTGAGACGCTCACAACCGAAGGGAGGGCCGGATGCCGGAAGTCGTCGTCTATGCGCTGGGCGGACGTTCGCTCGACCAGAAGCGCGCCCTGATGAAGGACATCACCGAGGCGGTGGTGAAGAATTTTTCGGTGCCGCCCGAGGCCGTGGTGGTCACGCTGGTCGAGAGCGAGAAGCAGGCCAAGATGAAGGGCGGCGTCCTGTTCAGCGAGATGGGGCAGCGCTAGCGGTTTCCCTCCGGCGCCGACCCTCACGCGGCCCAGCCTGTTGCTGCGGCCAGTTCCCGCGTCTCTACATCATGGCAAGGCTGTCGTGCGCCGCCAGCTCCAGCGCAGCGGTGGCGCGATGGCGCCGTCGCGGTGGCGTCCTCCGGCGCCGGCGGCAAACCACGCCGCGGCGGCACCGGCCGCGAGCGATGCCGCCGTCATGAAGCCGAGCAGCACCGAGGTCACCCGCGCGCGCCGCGCCGCCTGGCGCGCCTGGGCGACGACTTCGTTCACGCGCCGCTCGGCATCGGCCGGGGCGAGCCCGGTGCGCGCCGCCACCAGACGCGCCAGATAGGCGCGATCCTCGGCCGCCATGTCGCGCCGGCCCATGCCGGTCATCATGATGCGGGCTGCTTCCGAGCGCGCCTCGGGATCGGCTTGCGCCGGCTGCCGGTCGGTGCGGAACAGGCGATCGAGTTCGTAGCTCAGGAAGGCCGGCTCGCCGTTGGCCGGCCGCATCACGGTCGTGCTGCCGGCACCGATCGCACTGATGGCGGTGGCGGTGGCCCAGGTGAGGAACGCGCCGAGCACGATGGCCAGCGCCCACACGAGGAGGCCGTGGGCGCCGTCGCGGAATTCCACTTCGTCGGGGTTGGTCGACCACGTCGATCGCACGCGCCCCGCCAGATAGCCGCCGAGCGCAAAACTGGCGAGCGCGGTGACCAGCAGCCACAGGCCGGAGAGCAGCACGAGCCACACGGACGTGTCGCGCCAGGTCGGCGAAGGCGAGGCGGTGATCATTCCGATCGCAGCGGCGAACGTCATCAGCACCAGCCAGGTGGCGGCGGCCGCGACGGCGCCGGCAAACACCGGACCCCAATGGATGTAGGACAGCGGCCCGCCGGGTATCGGCACGGGCCCTTCGCCCGGCACGGCAGGCGACGGTGTTGCGAGATCGGTCATGGCGGTGATCCTCGCGGCTCTAGCGAAGGCCGAGGAATGAGAGGATGAACATGATCACGACGATCAGGCCAATCAGATAGATGATGCCGTTCATTGTCGCCTCCTGACGGCTCCGGTGACGCCTCCGTTGAGGCTGTGAACGAGCAGGGAACGTTCGGCGAAAGGCGAAGGTTCCGACGCCGGCGGTGACGATGGCGCAGGGGCGGCGGAACGGCAGCGGCCATTCACGCGTTTCTGTTGGGAACAAGACTCTTTGCGGTTCGCGCGTCGAAGCGACGTGTGGCCGTGCCCCGCGAAGGGTGACATGTCGTCGGTGTCGATCGAGGGTCGCTTCGCGCATCTGCGGCATCTGTTTGGCCGTCTCGGCACAACGGCGGATCGGCCGCCGCCGCCCGCGCGCCCCATGGCCGATCTGCGTATCGCCGTCACCGTCACGTTGCTGCTCGTCATTACGACGACGGCGGCGACGTGGCCGCGATCGCCGCGGCCTGGAGCGGCCGCCGCAAAGCCCGAGGACGCCGCCGCCGATGCGGCCGCAGTGCCGGCGGGGCCGGTGCGGATCGTCGGCGCGAGCCCGCGCGGCGACAATTGCAGCGAACAGGTGTGGCCCTACATCGAGCGGCGCTGCCTCACGCGCGCCCACCGGCCGCAGCGGCAGGCACAGGCCGCTGCACCCGAAGCCGGCGCCGCCGCCGGCGCAGGCGCGCGCGAGCGCGCGACCGTCGGAGCCGCGCCAGGCGAGCCCATCCTTCCGCAGCGCGATACCGGACAGGCGAGGTCGCGCGTGGCCACCGCGCATCTGGCGATGCCGCGGCCGCGGTTCGATCCGATGGAGCCGGTGCTGTCGGAAAGCGCGAGCGACGGGCTCCGGCTCGACGAGCCGCCGCGCCGCCGCGGGCGCCGCGCGCATCGCTTCCGCCACCGCCACCACGGCGGCGGATTCTTTTTCCCGTTCCGGTTTTGAGGCGAGTGGCGTCGCGCGCGACGTTCGTTGCGCTTACACGATCATCGGCGCCTCCGCCGCCGTGGTCAGGAGCGCGAGCATCCGTTGCGTGTCGGGGCTCATCGCCGGGCGCGCGCGCGGCTCAGTGATGCGCAACGCCAGCCGCCAGGCCAGCCAGAAGGTGCCAACCCACAGGACGAAGAAAATCGGAATGGTGACACTGCTCGGATAGAAACGTTCGAGTGCCAGACAGATCGTGACGTTCGCGACCTGACCGACGATTGCGAGCACGATGAAAGCCGCAAGCAGTCCCATTTCTGTCCTCCCAGGGTTCGACATCACGGGCGGACGCTAGCTTGGGCGCCCGTGGGGCGAACTGCGGCACGCCGTTGCGCGGACGAAATGTCGCGCGCGAGCGCGGCGCGGCCGGGAGGCGGGCGCGAGTGGCAGGCCCCTTACGCCGCACGTCGTCCCACGTCGCGGGCCCGATAGGTGTCCTGGATGCGCGACAAGAAGAAACGGTCCTTGGACTCGGCGCGGAGAAATTCGTCGGCAATGCTCTCCGGCACCGTGTCGTAGACGGCGATGCGGCCGCTCATGAACGCGACCGTGAGCCGCCACGTGCGCGGCTCGTAGGAAAAGGCGCGGATAATCTGTGGCAACATGGTGCAATAACGCGAATGCGGCGGATTGGTTCGCGCCCCCGTCACGACACATGTGCGTCAGGGCCCGGACGCGTGGCGGCGCGGGCGCGGCACGCGTCCGAAGCAATGCGGGGCATGTGACCCATGCGTCCGCCGCGCAGCCGGGAACCGCCGGGGGCCATCCGGCAAGTCCTTTGGCCATCGCGCCAATTTCTCAAGTTTCGCGGCCAACCGCTTGATTTGACTCCGGTCAACATGGTCCCGAGCAGGCTCGCGGGCGCCGCGGGGCTGTCATTGCATCGTCATCCGCCGCCGTTCTGCCGGCCTGGCTCGGTCGAGGGACCGCCGCTGCGTGGCCACGAGCCGGCCGCATTGATGCCCCGCCGCCGTGGTCCGGTTTGGTTAAGGCCACCCGCGCGACCCTCTTGAGCGAGTCGCGCGGGTGCTTTACAGGGGGGACGGGAGGGGGAACATGCCTGCCAGCGACACCTTCGCGCGCCTGGGCCTCATTGCTGCGGTCACTGTGGTGGTCGGCATCAGCACGCTTGGCCCCTTGCTGCGGCAGGGCCCGCAGCCGGAAGGCAAGCTTGTGGCCTTGGCGGCAGTCGTGCCGCCGGCGCCCAGCTTCGCGCGGGGCGATCGTTCGACTGGTCTGGGCGTGCCCGCGCCAGACGACAGATTGACCGGCATGGCCGTGGCGGCGCCGTCCACGCGTGCCGCGGCCGCGCCGCCGCCGGTCAAGACCGGGCTTGCAGCGCTCACGCTCGAAGACCCGCCGCCCGCGGCGCCGAAAGCCAATCAGGTGGAGGCGAGGGCAGCGCCGGTCGAATCGGCGTCCACGTCGGCGGATCCCAGCGGCGCGTTCCCCAGCGTCCAGACATTGGATGAAGTCTCGACCGGCCAGACGGCGGCGCAGGCCGCAGCGGCGGCGGCAGCAGCCGCGGCATCCGCCAAGAAGGCCAAGCGCGCTGCCGAGGTTCGCGCCGCCAAGCGCAAGGCTGCCTCCCGTCCGCAGCCGTTCGACATCCGCGACTTCTTCGCCGGCCGCCTGTAGCTCCCGCCGCTTTGCTGCCATCCCGCTGGCGCCGCCGCACGCGGTCCGTGCAACAATAGCTGTTCGACTGTGAGCTAATTCACACGGCCTTGACTATCGCTCTTGCATCCTACTCGCATGTGCAGGCAGGAGGGTGCAATGCCGTCGAATCATCGACCTGAGCCCAGCCACCTCGATCGGATCTGCGAAATCGCAGCGCGCCTGAACGAGGATGCGGCCGTGCTCCGCATCCTGGGACTGCACGAGGCCGCGCGGCTTCTGTCCGTGGCCGAGGCTCATCTCGACGACCGGGTCTATGCCAGCTGTCACGCGCATGAGGCGACGTCCGGCCTGCTGCCGGAGCCGCCGCGTGCCCGCCGCACCCGGCCGCGGTCGGCGCGCCATTAGGGCCCGCCCGAGGCGATGTGTTTTCTGAGCAGATTCAAGGTCTTTTGAGCCATTAGGGCGGCATTAACGAACCGCGCTGATAATGGCGGCAGCGACTTCAGCCAGGTGGGCGAAATGCGCGAGAACCGTCGATTTGTGCGCGTCCGGCCGACCGGCTTGGTCTCCCGGTCCGGCAAAATCATCATCAACCCGAAAATGCCGACGATCGACTGCGGTATCGTCGATCTTTCGGCCGGCGGGGCCTGTCTGGAAGTCGACAGCAGCGCCGCCGTCCCCAAGCGGTTCGTGTTGCTGCATGGCGGCACCAAGAAGAACTGCTCTCTGGTGTGGCAGAGGGGACGCCGCCTCGGCGTCACGTTCTAGGCCAAGGCGCACCCGGTCAACCGGTCGCGCGCGCGGTGCCTTGCGTTCCATTTCCTGCGGTTTCTCCAGCCTGTGCCTGACCGCCATGGCCGCGTCGCGCCCGCGCGCGTTAGCCATGATTAACAATTGGTTGCCGTTACGGCCCACGGCGGCTGTCGCGGCGGCTCCGGCCGGGCTAGTGTCCTGCGCGATGCGGCTGCATAGCGTAGGAGTTTGAGGACGATGAACAATCGGACTCTTGTGGCCGGATTGGCTGTTCTCGGCGTGGGATTGGCGGTTCTGCCGGATGCCGCATCCGCGCGCACAGGTGGTGTTGCGGTAGGGGGCGGCCGGGCCTCGTTTCATGGCGGCATCCACCGCGCTGCCCCGCGCCCGTTCATTCGCAACATGCCCAACCATTTCGTCCGGCGCGCGCCGTTCCGGCATCATGCCGGCAAGCATTTTCATCATCATCGCCGCTTCGACGACGGGCCGGCCACGGGCGTGGTGATCGAGGTTCCGGATCAGTCCGACTATCCGGCTTTCGGCGTCGGCCCGATGGCGGACCCGTCCTTCACCGGCTCGCTGCTCGAGCAGGGCGCGGGCGCGGACGTCGCCTCGGCGCGCTCGTGCAAGGCCACCACGACGATGGTCCCGTCCGAAAGCGGTGGACAAGTGCCGGTCACCGTGACGCGCTGCCGTCCGCTCGAGTGATGGCCCGCGCGGCCGAGCGGCTCGCGCAGCGAGCCGCGGCCGGTCATGACCCGGTCAGCAGGGCGCGACGCGGGTCATGCGCACGCGGTGCGTACGGCGGTGGACCTCGGCCGAAACCCGGGCGACAACGCCACACGCCATTGCGTCGCAACCTGGTTTATGCTGGCGGCTTCAGGTGATTTGCGAGGTTGTCAGATGCGACGCATCCTTCCGGTTCTCGCCCTGGGCCTCCTCGGCCTCAGCGGCCAGAGTGAGCCCGCGAGCGCCGACTACATCACCTATCCGTGGTGCGCCAACTACAACGCCGGCCGCGGCGGCGGGCGCAACTGCGGCTTCTGGACCTTCCAGCAGTGCATGGCCACGGTCTGGGGCATCGGCGGCTTCTGCGAACTCAACCCCATGTACCGCGGGCCCATGGCGGGACAGATTCCGCCGCCCGGCCGATCGGCCTATTAGACGCGTTTCGCCGGACCGCAGAGCCGGCGCACCATAGCGGCAGCGCAGAGCGCTCGCGTGCTGCGCGCAGGCGTGGCGCTATTTTTCCTTCTTGCTCTTGCGCTTGATGTCCTGGCCGTGTGCGCGCTTGTAGGTCTGGATGTCCTTGAACCGCCCCTGCTTGTCGCGAACGGCGTAAAGCTTCGTGCCCGTGGAGCTGCGATGTGTGGTGCGCTTTGCCATGATCGTCACTCGTCCCGGCGAGGTCTTCGTCGCCCAACAGAACCTTAGGAGCAACCGCCGCGCGGGACAATGTCGGAAATGGATGCACCAGCGGCAACGCGTCGTGCCATCCTTGGTTCGGACGGAAGGGCCAGGTGTCGCCGTCCGTGATGCGTTCGCGAGAGGAAAGCTTCCATGTCCGGTGTGCCCAAGCAAACCATCGCCACCGTCATTCCGGCGCTGCAATACCAGGACGCGCGCGCAGCCATCGCGTTCCTGTGCCGGGCGTTCGGCTTTGCCGAGAAGGCGGTCCACGAAGGCGAGGGCGGCTCCATCGCCCATGCGGAGCTCACGCTCGGCAACGGCATGGTCATGCTCGGGTCGGTGAGGCCGTCCGAATATGGTAAGCTGCTGGTGCGCCCGCGCGATGCCGGTGGCGTGACCATGAGCGTCTACGTCATCGTCGACGACGTGGATGCGCATTTCGCCCGCGCGAAGGCGGCCGGCGCCGTCATTACGCGCGAGCCGGTGACGCAGGACTACGGTGGCCGCGATTACACCGCCCAGGACCCGGAGGGCCACGTGTGGACCTTCGGCTCCTATGATCCGTGGGCCAGGCCGGCATGAACTTTTGCCGCCGGTCACGCGACAGAACCGCGACGGAAACGATGGCGCGGCGATTTCGTTGACGCTGTAGTTGTTCAGACAACGAGCGAGGGCATTCAGATGCGACGCATCTTCATCGTGCTGGCGCTGGGCCTGCTGGGGCTCACGTCCCAGATGGAAACCGCAAGCGCCGAATATGTCACCTATCCGTGGTGCGCCCAGTACGGCGGCCGCGGCGGGGGCGGGCGCAACTGCGGCTTCTGGACCTATGAGCAGTGCATGGCTGCACTCTGGGGCAACGGCGGCTATTGCGAGGCCAATCCCATGTTCCGCGGCCGCGTGCCCGGGCAGATTCCGCCTCCCGGCCGCTTCGGCTACTAGCTTTTCGCCGACCGGCAGGGCAGGCGCCTCTGGCGGCAGCGCGCCCGCGCTCGCAGGGCGAGCATGGCGCCGACCGGCAGGGCAGGCGCCCGAGCGGCAGCGCGCCCGCCGGCGGGCATGTCGCCGCGGCTGTGCCAGACCTGCCACAGCGGAATTGAACGAAGGGCGTAGCCGGCCCGGCCGCCGTGGGCATGAACATCCTGGCGGTATGCGACGACCAATGCCTGGATCGTCGTTCAAACCGGTCGATCGGGGCGTGTATTCGTAACCTCGCTTCACGCGCGACGTGAAGCCGAGGCTGCCTGTCCCTGCCGTGCAAACGGGCTTCAAGTCGGGCATCGACGAACGTCGTGACGTGCTGCACTTCCGCTATTGATCACAGGAGACCTGATCGATGCTTGCTCGATGCCATGCGCGTGCCGTGGGGGCGGCACTCACCGTCGTGGGTTGCATATGGGCCGCGGGCCCGGCCCGTTCCGAGATTCCGTCCGCCGGCTGTCCGCTCGGATACGCCGGCGTGGGCGCGCGCTGCGTCAGCGAGACCGGCCGCGACGTGATCGAAGCCTTCCGGCCGATCCAGGCGATCCGCTACGTGCTCGGCTCGAAGCGCGTGATCGGCTACTTCATGCCGGCGAGCGGCGAATGCCGCCTGACGCTGATGCTCGCCGAGGAGGTGGACCCGATGGTGAGCGAGCCGCTGTCGGCGGCGCGGCTCGTCGTGTCGCTGCGCCCGGGCCAGAGCGCCAGCGTCGGCAGCGCCGAGGCCGAGACCATGCAGGTGACCTGCCAGGGCGCCGCCGACATGGTGGAGGTCAAGCGGCACGCGCCCGACGAGGCCTACGCCATGCGCCGCGGCGCGAAGTCCCAGGAGGCACGCTGACGGGCGTGCGGGGCGCCGCGTCCAGGCACGCATTTGTGATGCCGGGGGGCGCGCCCGCGACGACGCAGGCCGAGGCGTTGGGCGCGACCATCGTCTACAATGGTACCTGCTTCGGCCACGGCGCGCGGTGCTCGCGGTCGTTGACCTGGGATCATCGAGAGGCTCGCCATGCGACGTATCCTGACCGCTCTGGCGCTGTGCGCCGTGGGCTTCACGGCCGCCGGCATCGAACCGGCGAGCGCCGATATCACCTATCCGTGGTGCGCCCAGTACCGGGGTGGCGACCGCGGTGGCGGGCGCAACTGCGGCTTCTGGACCTATGGTCAATGCATGGCAGCGGTATCGGGGATGGGCGGCTATTGCGAAGCCAATGCGATGTACCGCGGCCCGCAGCCGGGAATGATCCCACCGCCGACGCCGCTGCCGCCGACGGGCGGGCGTGTGTATTGAGGTGAAGCAGCCGCGCCGCAGGACGCTGGTGTCCCTTAGGCGCATCCAATCATCGGGAGGGCACGGACATGCGCCGTATCCTGATTGCCCTGGCGCTGTGCGCCGTGGGTTTCACCGCCGCCGGCATCGAACCGGCGAGCGCCGAGATCACCTATCCGTGGTGCGCCCAGTACGGCGGGAAACGTGACGGCGGCGGGCGCAACTGCGGTTTCTGGACCTTCCAGCAGTGCATGGCCACGGTGTCCGGAACGGGCGGCTTTTGCGAAGCCAATGCGATGTACCGCGGCCCGCAGCCGGGCATGGTCCCGCCGCCGCCACAGCCGCGCGGGCGCGGGTATGGCGTCGGGGGTATGTACTGACGTGAAGCCACAGCGCCGCGGGGTGTTGTTGACCTGAGGCGCTTCCCATCATCGAGAGAGGTTCGACATGCGACGCATCCTGATTGCTCTGGCGCTCTGCGCCGCAGGCTTTGCGGCCGCCAGCCAACCCGCCGGCGCCGACACCACCTATCCGTGGTGCGCGGTGTACGGCGGCCGCGACGGCGGCGGGACCAACTGTGGGTTCTGGACCTACCAGCAATGCATGGCCACGCTGTTCGGCAATGGCGGCTATTGCGCCACCAACGCGATGTTCCGCGGTCCCCAGCCCGGCATGATCCCCCCGCCTGGCGTTCCGCCGCGGCGCGGCTATTAGGCCGACTTGGCGAACAGAAACCGGATGGGTTGAGCGGCAGCAAAACCCATCCTCTTGCCGAAACGTCCGCAATGGAGTTCGCTTTGCCGATTCCATCGGCAGGGCGGAGCGAACGTCATGGCGGATCCCGAACAGCCCGACTGGTGGGCGGCCGGCCTAACTCCGCCGTCGCCCGACAAACTGACCAAAGCTCTCGAGTTCTTCAAAGACTGGACCAATTACCTGTTGGTCACGACCGTCGCGGCAATCGGCTGGGTCGCCGCCGAAAAGGCCGCGATCGCCAATCATCCCAGGCTGAAGTTCTTTTGCTTGTTGGCGCTCGGACTTTCGGCGGTCTTCGGCATCCTGACCCAGGCCATGGTTCCTTTGATTCAGGAGCAGCGGCGGAATGAAACGTCGAACTATTCGGTGCCGGTGAAGTTTTGGTTCTGGCCAAAGCTGGCTCGGCTGGTTGAGCCGCAGTGGCGGGACGGCATGCGGCTTACATGGATGTGTTTCCCGCAACACCTTCTGCTCATCATCGGGATCATGCTTTATGTCTATGCGGCATGGCCCAAACGGTGAGCCATAGTTGCGCCGCCCGAAAAAGCCAGGACTTGATCCGGGCTGGATGCGGTTTTCGGAAAAGAACTGACGATTCGAAGAAAGTCATCTCGCGCTAAGGCGCAGGCTGGCCGACACTCGCGACGGGCCGCTCGGTCGTGACGGGCCGTCCGTCCGGCGCGAGCGCCCGCGCCCGCCACTGCGTCATGAGCGCGGCCAGGGCCTGGTGCGACAGCCCATAGGTATCGAGCATGACGGCGTTGCCGCCGAGCATGCTCACCGTCTCGGCGATCGTGCCCTTGAGCCTGGCGTCGTCATAGACGACCACGCGCGAACGCCTGAACCATTCTTCGCCCTCATCGTCCTCCGTGACGGAAAACTCGCTCACCTGCCGCCACGGCGTGCGCGCGTTGCGGAGCATGTGGCGGGTCTCGAACCCGTCGGCGTCGAGCGTGAGGCTGCCGCTTGCGGGCAGCAGCATGATCACGGCGACGAGACCGCACAGGCCGAAAAAGACGATGCCGGCCCAGGCCATCGACTGGTCCCATGCCTCGTCGATGCCGAGGTCGCCGCACAGAATAAAGACGCAGGCCAGCACAAAGGCGACGGCGATGGCGAGGACGCCGAGCCAGCGCGCACGGCTGACCGCCAGGGTCACGGGCCCGGGAAAGCGCGACAGGAGCGCATCGACCTTGCGTGCCCGTGCCGCCAGCATGGCGCGATCTCCGACCGAGGTCGTGACCAGACTAGCATCGGCCCCGTTGCCGGCAAGCCGCCACACGCCCGACCGCGGGCCATATGCACTCGTGCTCGATACCGCCCTGTGGTAGGTTTGCGGCATGACCAAGACTCTCAGAGACATTCTCGAGCGTGCCGCGACCTGGCCCGATTGGGCGCAGGAAGACTTGGCCGAGCTCGCGCTCGAGATCGATCGGGAACTGAAAGCCGGAACCTATCGCGCCACGCGCGACGAACTGGCCAAGATCGACGAGGCGCTGGCGGCCGTCAGACGGGGCGAGGTCGCGACTGAAGAGGAGGTCGAGGCGACGTTCGCCAAGCACCGCCGCGCATGAAGCTGGTGTTGTCCCGGCTGGCCCTGGCCGAGCTCGACGCCATCCTTGCCTACATTGCGGAGCGCAGTCCCCTCGGGGCAGAGCACGTCGCGGCGCGAGTCCGGCGCGCCTTCGCTCACATCGCACGATATCCGGAAGCCGCAGAGCAGGTCGAGCAGCGTCCGGGTGTGCGGCGCTTACCGCTCTCGCGCTATCCTTATGTCATCTATTACGAGATTGGTGCGGAAGAGATCACAATTCTGCGCATCCTGCATGGTGCCCGCCGGTTGCCTTGGTAGCGTGACAGTGCGTTCGGATGTTGCGCCCCGAGGCTCGGGACGCGAACGCCTACGCGGCTGCGCGGCGCGCGGCTGGCGCCGCCTGCCGCGGACGGCCTGCGGCTGCCTTACGCCGGGTCGGCCGGAACCTCCACGCGACCCGGGCGTTTCGCTACCAGGAGATCGCCCGCACCGGCGGGTGACAGCATGCGCAGCAACAGCCGAATCCTCGCATTGACTGCCCTCGGGGCCGTCCTCATGGCCGCATCGTGGGGGGCGGAGCGCGTGTTCGCGGCCGATGACGGCGTACCGCAGGCCGAGCCGCCGACGACACGCGGCGCCCCCGCGGAGACTTCCGCCAGCCGGGCCAGCGGGGACGTCGCGGCGATCGTGCTCGCCCGGCAGGATGTACAGGGAATTCTTGGGCGGCAGGTGCTGAGCAGTGCCGGCGAGGACATGGGACGGGTGGTCGACATCGTGGTGGACCGGAACGGGCAGGTGCGCGCGGCCGTCATCGACTTCGGCGGCTTCCTCGGCGTCGGCAACCGCAAGGTGGCCATCGACTGGAACGCGTTGCACTTCGCGCCCACCGGCAGCCGGGACGACCGCATCACGCT
>Ga0209466_1000172_pt1 | contig 14953 bp, 14 predicted proteins | sample PanSoiPlo30MoBio_FD_188323 | JGI IMG/M metagenome (GOLD analysis project Ga0209466, IMG submission 188323) | Tropical forest soil microbial communities from Panama analyzed to predict greenhouse gas emissions - Panama Soil Plot 30 MoBio (SPAdes)... | ecosystem: Environmental > Terrestrial > Soil...
CGTTCGCTTCGTCGCGTGCCTTGAGATACACGCCGGCCGCAGCAACAAAGCCCGTGACGGTCAACGCGCCCAGGAGCCCCACAAGCAGGCGTCGGCGAATCGAGTTCATGGGATTTTGAGTACCATGTAGCCAATGCCACGGCTCGGCGGCTCAGTGACCTTCACGTGTACTATCACACGCGAAATCTCGAGTTCGTTTGGGTCAAGAATATGCCACTTGGAATCATATTGCGGTTCCCACACCACAAAGTCATCCAAGAACTTGGCTCCTTTTGTTACCTTTGTTTGAGGCATAATAAATGGCTCCCATTTTTTAAAGCAAAGCGGGATGCTCTGAAGATGTTGCCTGCCATGTTGCAAAAGCGCGCGAAGATCCAAGCCAGAAAGAGGGTCCCAAACCGCTACATACGCTCAGTTCTGACATCGATGTTCACCTCTGGTTTCTTTAGACAAAAAGTGAAACAGCTGGTTGACGGCTAAAGACGTTAGGCCGTGTTCTTCAGGTTATTGAATCCGAGAGAACGCCTTGCAGTGCCTAAGGAACTTAGAAGCTTCGAATCAGGGAAATCCCGATAGCTGAAAATCATAGTCTTCGGCAAATTCAAAAGTTACAGAACCGGCCACTAAGCCGACAAAAGGTGTGCAATATGCATTTACTCCCCCATCGTCTATTCGCGGCCAGACCTAAAGAAAAGTTGGGCCTTTTGAATAGGCCGTCGATTGTTATTTCGACGAGTTCATAATTGCGCTTGAAAAGCTAGAAATGCGAGTGGCTATAATTCACGACTGGCTTATTACGAACCGCGGGGGGGAAAAGTGCTTGGAGGTTTTTTGTGAGTTGTTTCCCAGAGCTCACATTTACACACTTATTTATTCGCGTAATCGAGTTTCGAGTTTGATCAAATCGATGAAAATCTGCGCTTCCCGACTGAATGATATCCCGTATATTGAACGTATCTATCGGTACTGCTTGCCTCTATTCCCACGAGTCATTGAATCGTTTGACTTAAGAAACTATGAGCTTATCGTTTCAAGCAGTCATTGTGTAGCCAAGGGAATCTTTCCGTACCGTGCGCCGCACATTTCGTACGTCCATGCTCCGATGCGCTATGTCTGGGATATGCATGAAGCCTACTTCGGAGGGGCTGGATCGCTTTTAGCTCGGATCGGCATGTCCTTATGGCGCCGTTATCTCCAAAGATGGGATGTTGCGGCTTCGGAGCGGGTGGATTACTTTTTGGCGAACTCGCGAAATGTCGCCGCGAAGATCCAGAAACTCTACGGGCGGCAAGCCACGGTTATCCATCCTCCGGTTGATTTAGAAAAGTTCCACCTAGGCGGTAGGGTAGAGTCCTACTATCTTATCGTCTCGGCTTTGGTGCCTTACAAGCGAATCGACATCGCCATTCGCGCGTTTAACCAAATGCGACTTCCGCTGAAAGTTGTCGGAGAAGGGCCTATGCGCGGCCGACTGGAACGGAGCGCAGGCTCCACCGTAGAATTTCTTGGTTGGGTTGACGACTCGGCATTAGCTGCGCTATACGGCTCATGCCAAGCGCTTATATTCCCGGGAGAAGAGGACTTCGGTATCGCCCCGTTGGAAGCTCAAGCTTGTGGCAGGCCGATTATCGCATACGAGAAAGGTGGAGTCTTGGAGACGGTGATTCCGGCAACGGCAAATGCTGAAGGCGGCGACTCTCCCACCGGGATTTTCTTTTCGCATCAGACACCGGAAGCATTGACTAGAGCCGTGGAGCTATTTCAGAGAATGCAAAGCCGATTCGAGCCAAGAAAGATACGTGACCACGCTGCGCAGTTTTCCCGAGAACGTTTCAAGAATCAAATCCACGAATACGTACAATCTCGATTGACCGAGTGGTGGGGAGCGACCAAGCCGTGCTAAAGCAACGCAGCGAGTTCTTTCAGAGTTTGATGATGCTTAACGACCTCTTCTTCCTGAGCGTCGCATGGTGGCTCGCCTATCTGATCCGTTTTGAAACAGATTTGTTCCCAGAGCCCGAGCCGCATCTTTTGCCGCACTACACAATCGCCTGGCTGATTATCTTGATCGTCTGGACCGCAGTCTTTCACTGGCTAGATTTTTATCGCCCCAGGCGGCTGTCGAGCCATAACCGCGAAATCGTCGAGGTGCTCAAGGGATGCAGTCTTTCAGTGCTAGTCTTTTTAGGGATCGTGTTCTTGCTTCGCGGCGTCGTCCTTTCCCGGATCGTTGTAATTTTCTTTGGCGTCTCCAGCTTTGTTTTTCTTAATCTTAGTCACGTTGTCTTTCGAGAAGGGTTAAGGTTCTTGCGTAGACGGGGCTATAATCAGCGCCACGTGCTACTTATTGGCACGCCGCGGCAAGTTGATCAGCTGGGACAAAAATTACGAGCATACCGCCAGTTCGGTCTTAGCATAGCTGGGGTCTACCTTACTCAGCAACCGCCGGCGGAGATGACGCCTATTTCAGGAGGGTGCCTCAAGGACATCGCTGAACTCAATCGATTGGTCAAGTCCGGAACCATCGATCAAATCTTTGTCACTTTACCCTTAGAGCAAGCAGGCAAATTGGTCGAAATCCAGCAATGGCTGGATGATGAGCCGATCACGCTCCACTTCATTCCGGACGTAGGAGACATCGCCAAGCTTCGCGGACGAATGGAGGAATTTGATGGTTTACCGATCATCAGTTTGCAAAGCTCACCGTTGCACGGATGGAACTCTTGCCTTAAGCGTATCATGGATCTGTCGATCGGCGGATTGGCGTTACTGCTTTTTTTACCGTTAATGTTGTTGATCGCGGTAGTGATCAAGTTAACTTCCTCCGGACCGATTCTCTATCGACAAGAGCGAATGGGCTTGGATGGAAGAAGGTTCAAGATTCTCAAGTTTAGAACGATGGTCAAAAATGCTGAGCATACCACCGGACCGGTATGGGCCACAGCCGATGATCCCCGAGTGACCTCGCTTGGGCAAATATTGCGGGCAACTAGTCTGGACGAATTGCCCCAGCTTATAAATGTGCTCAGGGGTGAAATGAGCTTGGTGGGTCCACGGCCGGAAAGGCCGGTACTGATTAACTACTTTCGGAAATCGATTCCAGGATATATGCTGCGGCACAAAGTGAAAGCGGGAATGACCGGCTGGGCACAGGTCAACGGATGGCGTGGCAATACTTCATTGGAGTCACGGATCCAGCACGATTTGGATTATATCGGGAATTGGTCAATCTGGCGTGATATCAAGATTCTTGTGCTTACCGTTTTCGGCGGTTTTCGCAACAAGGGCGCAGGAGGCCTGCGAAGTTGATTTCATTTATTTTGCTCTTCACCCTCCTGTGCCCTTGACTGTGCCGCAGTGCTCTCCATAGAGTGCCTCCTCCTATTCCGACAACACATGGACAAAGTCATCGCCTGGTGGGGTAAGGGTATATTTGTTGCGCTCTGTTTCTCCATTGTCCTGCTGGGGACAGGACCGTTTGATTGGTCTTTGCCTGGCGCGGGGATCCGCACCTGGAGCGTTTCCCGGACGACGTTTTTCATCTGGCTTATCTGGAAACTGCTGATTTGGATCCGCTACGGCAGCTCTCGGCTCGGGTTTCATAAGCATACCGTCCCGATTCCCCTGCTGCTTTTTTTCACATTCGTCACGATATCCTTATTTCCGGATTATTTTCATCGAGCCGGCGACTATCGTTATTTTTTCCTTGGAGCAATGCACTATCTGATGATCTTGGACCTTTGCTCGGATCAAAAAAGATGGCGGCTCATATTTTATCTCTTAGCTCTCTCGCCCGGTCTTCTCGCGGTACGCGGTATTTTGTATGACCCACTGATTCTTGAACTGGATCAGATGCGGCGATTTGAGTATCCGTTACCACATCCAAATATCGCCGGTTACCTTTTCGCCATGACCCTCCCGCTTTGTTTGGCGATAGCAGTTGGAAAAAGAGGAAAGATGCGCGCGTATTCGCTTCTTTCATGTGGCGCCCAGTTGCTGGCGTTGATCCTTACCTACTCAAGGGGTTCTTGGTTCGGGTCGTGGGCTTCAATTTTCTCCTTTGGCGTAATGCTCAAACGATGGACAGAAATTTGGGTCATTTTGACCATTGTCGGACTTTTCCTAGCTTTTGCGACACCGCTGCAGGAACGCTTATTCACGCTGGTTCGACCACAAACTGACTTTTCCGTCAACGAAAGGATGAAGGCGATGGCAGCGGGTCTGAAACTGGGATTGAACCATCCCGTTTTAGGCGCGGGATATGGGCGTGGTCGGCTCAGAGAGGGTCTGACGGAGCTTGAACGCGGCGGGGTGCTTAAGATTGGTCATATAGCGCACACCCACAACATGTATATCGAACTGTTCGCTCAAACCGGATTGCTGGGGCTCGGCAGCTTCCTTTGGTTGCTTTTTCAAGCCGTCTCGCAGAGTCTAAGCAGTGCAAGTCGTTTCGAGAACGCCGACCGAGTATTCGCATTGGGCATGGGGGCCGCCTGGATCGCGTTTGTGGTAACCGGCCTTGGTGATGTCCCTTATTATCATCATGAAATTCGCATATTGTTTTTTACCCTTTTGGCTCTGACCCATCTCTATGGTTATCCTTCCGCACCGACTCCCCGCAATTAGTTTTCACCTTTGGGAAAATTTTGATATTATAAAGCCGCGTAAAATGGCTCATCAGACTTATCAGGGGAGAGTCGTTGAAAAGCCCTGGGGCTACGAGCTCATTTGGGCTCATACACCACGCTATGTGGGAAAGATTCTTCATATTAACAAAGGGGAATCTCTGAGTTATCAATACCATAGAGTCAAGGAAGAAACGGTTCGCCTGCTGAGTGGAAGCTTGGAGATGGAGGTAGAGTTGGCAGGCGAGAGAACGAAGCTCAAGTTCAAGCCAGGTGATTGCCTTCATATTGTTCCTGGAATGAAACACAGGATGACTGGCCTCGATGAATGCGACGTCTTGGAAGTGTCAACTCCTGAACTCGATGACGTCGTCCGACTGGAAGATCGCTACGGCAGAGCGAATACAAAGGGTTAACTCACCTCGCGCAAGCAAGAATTTATATGGACTTCTATTCGAGTCTCACAGAGCAGTTGATTGAACGGAGGCTCCTCTCGAGCGAGGAGATGGAGCGGGTCGCCAAACTTCAGCAGGAACAACAGGCCCCGCTCACCCGGCTAATTGTCGAGCTAGGATTCCTTTCTGAGGATGATCTATTGCCTGTGCTGCGCGATCATTTCGAGATTCCGCTGATCGCGCTCAAGGATTTTCCCGCAAGCCCGCTCCCCGTAGAATTCGCTCCCACGGTGAGCGATTTTTTCAAGCAGGCCCGCATGGTACCGATAAAGATTGAAGGCCGAGACTTGGTCGTTGCCATTACGGACCCCCTCGATCTCTCTCGCCTCCATGCCCTGGAACTTGCGGCCGGATTGCATGTTAAACCTGTGCTGGCTAAGGAAAAAGATATTATCGCGAGAATCGAGACTCTGTTCGGCAATTCTTATTCACCCGAAGCTAATCCAGGTTCACCTGCCCGTGAGATCGAAGGCGCGGTGGATGAGGAAGATGTCGCCCATTTGCGTGATATGGCGTCCGAAGTTCCCGTTATCCGTCTGGTGAATCAGATGCTCGTGCGGGCGCTTGAGAGCCGCGCCTCGGATGTCCATATCGAGCCCTTTGAGAATCAGTTGAAGGTCCGGTATCGCATCGATGGCATTCTCCACGAAGTCGAACCACCGCCTCGCCAGTTGAAGGCAGCCGTGATTTCGCGTCTAAAAATTCTGGCTCAACTCAATATCGCAGAGCGCCGGCTACCGCAGGATGGACGCATCAAGATCCGGCTTGCAGGAAAGGATGTCGATCTCCGTATTGCCACTGTTCCCACACTATACGGTGAAAGCGTAGTTATTCGTCTATTGGAGCGCGCGCAAATCTTTACGCAGATGGATACGATGGGCTTTCCCACGACAATCCTCAAACAGTTCAATGAAATGATCTCCAAACCCCATGGGATGATTCTCGTGACCGGACCCACCGGTAGCGGTAAAACAACGACGCTCTACGGAGCCCTGCAGAAGATCAACGATCCCGGCAAAAAGATCATTACCATCGAAGATCCGGTGGAATATCAACTGGGCGGTGTAAATCAGATCCACGTTAAGCCTCAAATCGGCCTTACTTTCGCCAACGGTCTGCGCTCGATCGTGCGCCAGGATCCTGATGTGATCATGGTCGGCGAAATCCGCGACGCGGAAACTGCCGAGATTGCGGTGCAAGCCGCGCTGACGGGCCACTTGGTCTTCTCCACATTGCATACGAACGATGCTTCCGGTGCGATTTCTCGGTTGTTGGAGATGGGGGTTCAGGATTATTTGCTTTCTTCTTCGCTTCTGGGCGTTCTAGCGCAAAGACTCGTGCGCCGGCTCTGTGCAAGTTGTTGTAAGGAGGTTGCGTTCGCAGGTTTTAACGGCAACGAGGCCGAGTTGCCGCTTCAAAGCGTAGCGAGACCGCAGACAGTGTGGGAAGGCGTGGGTTGCGATCGGTGTAGTGGCACTGGATATCTCGGCCGTGTAGGAATCTTTGAGCTTTTACCCGTGACTTCCGAGATCTGTAAGGTCATCGTCCAGCGGGCCGATGCAGGAATGATCCGTAGTTTGGCTGTTCAGCAGGGCATGCGCCTGTTGAGGGATGATGGCTGGGATAAGGCGCGACAGGGCATCACAACCGTTGCCGAAGTGCTGCGAGTTACCAGAGAGGAAGCTTAGGTCGGGCTTGAAATAGTAAAGCGTATAGCTCCCGGAGTCTAACCGTTTCTTGCCTCGACTAACTTGCGTATCGCAATGGCCTTCTTTCAATATCGTGCCGCCGACCAAGCCGGAAAGGTCGTCGAAGGTGTAATGGAAGCCGATGCTGAACAGGGTGTGGTGGCTCGCCTCCACGAGATGGGCTGCATTCCGTTACGGATTGCTGTTCCTGGAGACCGGTTAACTGCAGCCTCTCAGACGCGCTTGCCGTTGTTTCCGAAGCGAAAGGTCAATCAACAGCAGTTACTCCAATTCACCCAGGAGCTAAGTACGCTTCTAGCCGCCGGGCTGCCGCTGGATCGCAGCCTCTCGCTTCTCGCGAATTTGATCGAGGGCGAGGATTTTATCAAGGTGATGCGTACCCTTCTGGAGGCGGTGCGCGCTGGTAAATCGCTGGCCGCATCGATGGGGGAACATCCCGAGGTGTTTCCAAAACTCTATGTAAACATGATTCGTGCGGGAGAGGCCGGAGGTATCTTGGAAAGTGTTCTCCGTCACCTCGCCGAATATCTGGAACGCTCCGTGGCTCTTAAGGAAGACATAAAATCGGCTTTGGTCTACCCGACAATCTTGGCGGCGGCCGCAGGACTCTCCTTGACCTTACTTTTCATCTTTGTCATCCCGCGCTTCGCCCTAATTTTTAAAGATGTCGGCCAAGCGTTACCGTGGATTACCAAGGTTGTTCTCGATTTTAGCCAAGTATTGACCGAATACGGTTGGTTTATTTTGCTCTTGCTTGTTGTGGTATCAGTGATCGGAGTTTACTATCTTCGCAGCCCGGAAGGGCGGGCGGAGTGGGACCGGCAATCGCTTCGGATTTGGCTTGTAGGCGACCTATTGCGAAAGTTCGAAACGGCCCGCTTCGCGAGAACCTTAGCGGCGCTATTGAAGGGAGGAGTGCCCTTACTGGAAGCTCTCGGTACAGTTCAGGGTATCGTCGGCAACCGTTTACTATCAAGGGCCATTGGACAGGTTCAAGTTCGGGTGCGAGAAGGAAAGGGGATGGCACAACCCCTCGGGGAAAGCGCACTGTTTCCACCGCTGGCATTGAATATGATTGCTGTCGGAGAGGAGACCGGCAAGCTGGAAGGCATGCTCAGTGAGGTCGCTGAGCATTACGATCAAGAAGTCAAACGGACGACGAAGAGATTAACGTCATTATTAGAGCCGGCACTTATTTTGGGACTGGGACTCATCATTGGGCTGGTGGTGGTATCGATGCTGCTAGCTATATTTAGTATCAATGATTTACCATTCTAATAAAAAGCGAAATAGCGACGGTTTCACACTCATCGAGTTGCTCGTAGTGATGGTCATCATCGGGCTGCTTGCAGCGCTGGTAGGGCCGCGCTTCATTCGTCAAGAAGAAAAGGCGAAAATCAAAGCGGCCAAGGCGCAGATTGAGCTCCTGGGTACCGCTCTGGATACTTTTCGACTCGACGTCGGGCGTTACCCGACCACCGACGAAGGGCTTGAGGCCCTGAGGACCAAACCCGGCGGCCTCGAACGGTGGGATGGCCCCTACCTCAAGAAGGATTTGCCTCTAGATCCCTGGGGCAAAGCCTATGCTTACAAGAGCCCAGGCGACCATGGTCCCTTTGATATTGTTTCTTACGGTGCTGATGGAGCCTCCGGCGGTGAAGGGGATAATCGTGATATTACGAGCTGGGAGCGATAACCAGGCGTTTTCGCTCTTAGAGCTGCTCCTAGTTTTGCTTCTCCTAGGTTTGAGTAGCTTGATCGTTCTCCCAACTATCGATAATGGACTGCGCGAAAGGGCAGTCAGACGCTCTGCCCTGAGTCTTGCCGCGGTAGCGCGGGAGCTCCGTAGCCGCGCCATATACGAAGGAATCCCGCAACAACTGGTCCTAAACGTCGTTGATAGTAGTTATCTCATCGCTCGAGATCGTGAAGTTCACCTGCCTTCGGATGTGAAGTTCTCCCAGGTCGAGGGTGGCGAGACCCTCGAGAAGAGCGTACGGCAATTTATTTTCTTCCCGAACGGGAGCAGCCTCGGAGGAGAGATCGGCTTGTCGGGTGGCCGAAATGCAACTGCGTATTCGGTGCGATTCGAACCGCTGAGCGGCAAAGTGGATGTGATAAGGGGCGACAAATCGTGAAACTCATACGTGGGTTTTCTTCGCTGTCCGCTGGATTCACGCTGTTGGAAGTTGTCGTGGCAATGACCATCGTGAGCATTGGCGTCGTGACTCTTTTGGAAATTTTTTCCACGGGACTTCGTTTGGGCTCTCGGAGTTCCGGCGCGACAGAAGCCGTGGCCTATGGTCGTCAAGCGATGGATGAGATCTTGTTGCGGCGAAAGATCGAGGAGGGCGCGCAGCAAGGTTCGTTCAATGAAAGAGCCCGTTGGAAACTAGGGATTGAGCCCGTACCGGAGCCATCCGATACGCTGTCCTTGTCATCGGCTTGGGAGTTGAAAGAAGTTACCTTGGACATGCGTGTGACGGACGCAGGACGGGACCGACCGGTGGAGTTGCGAACATATCGTCTCGTGAGAAAGAGGAATCCGTGACCAGGAAATCTCAAAAAGGTTTCACCTTGATCGAGATGATTCTCGCGATGACGATCTTTGCTCTCATGGGCACCCTGCTCTATGGCGCGTTTTTTCTGGGTCATAGCGCCGTGGAAAAGTCCCAGAGGAGTTTTGAAAACAATCAGAAGTTACGCGCGGTGGATGAGCTTGTGGGAAGTTATATTCGCTCGGCGTATCCCTATCGCTTTTCTCCTCAGGATGCCGCTCTTCTCTTCGCGGGCGAGGAGGCCGAGCTCACCTTCGTTTCCTCTTTTTCGCGCGCCATGGGCGGCCGAGGTATGGCAAAAGTGCATCTTTTTTGGCAAGGCGACGAAAAGCGGCCGGGCGTGCTGCGGTTAGAAGAAGAAATGCCGATTCGTGTTCCGAGCGAAGAAAGCAATGAAGAGCATGAAGGTATCAGAAACGGCCTGGTTGTTCGTGAAGGGGTCAAAGAGTTTCGCATAACCTATTTGGACCCCCAAAGCGAACAAGAGAAATGGGAGGAACGCTGGGACGCGAAGGAAAGAAATACGCTGCCGCGGGCCATACGCCTCCATTATCTTACGAAGGAGGGCCGGGAGGTTCAATGGGTTTTCCCAGTGATGATGAGCTTGCTGGGACAGCGGCCATGAGTCTGGGCGGCAAGGATAAATCATCCGGTTGTCTTAACCAGCGGGGTGTCGCTCTGTTGGTTGTCCTATGGATTTTTATTTTTCTTCTCGTGGTCGCCTTTGATTTCAGCGCCTCCGTCCGAGAGGAGGCGGCGGCTGCACATCGTTATAGTGACGAAACGGAGGGTTATTATATCGCTCTGGCTGGCTTCGAGCGTGGGGTCTATGAATTTCTCCAGCAGTCGGCGGGCCGTGAGGTGATTGGAGCGCAGAAGCGCGCCGATATTTTCGATGGTAGCTGGCGGGAAGAGGCCCTTAGTAGCGGGACTTTCCGAGTTCGCTGGGTAGACGAGGGAGGCAAGATCAATATCAATCGTGCAGACGAAGAGACCCTACGGCGTGTCTTTACTAACCTGGGTGTTGAGGAGCGCACTAAGGCGATTCTGGTGGATTCTATCATGGATTGGCGCGACCCTGATGATCTCCATAGAGCGAGCGGCGCGGAAAATGACTATTATCGCTCCCTAACCCCGCCTTATACAGCCAAGAATGGGCCTTTCGACACAGTGGAGGATCTTCTTTGGGTAAGGGGCATGACCGCGGAGCTCTTTTACGGTTATGGCGATGCCAAGGGGAAGCGAGAGGAGAATGTAGAAGGGTTGGGTCTGCGGGAGATTTTTACCGTCGATAGCCCCATTGATCGCGTCAATCTTCGAACCGCATCAGCGGATGTTATTCACGCGCTTACTGGAATACCCTTAGAGAAAAGTCGCCGCTTTATCGATGAGAGACAAAAGCTCTCCGAGAGAACGCTACCTGATTTGCTGCCGCTGCTGGGTATTGGTGCAAACGATGCCGCTTTACAACAGTTTGTTTTTGCGAATCCAGCTGTTGTTACCATAGAGGCCGAAGGCCGTCCCGCGCAATCGGGTGTCTCACGGCGGGTCAAAGGTGTCGTGCGAGCAGGCGGCGGGGGTCGAGAGTTTGAACTCGTGCGCTGGATCGACCGCGATGTCGGAGTACCGGCGCGTTGATTTCTAGCATGCGGGCAGTTTCTAGTGCTAAAATAAGGAGCATAAAATCATGAACTTGCCTCCATGGCTGCACAATCTCTACCGCGCTGATTTTCTTCGCAGTGTCGGTCTCTATATCATGCGCGACCACCTCGTTCTGGTTCGGATGCGCAAAAACTTTCTACGCCTGTCCCTCGCCGAACAAGAGGCTCGAGAGTTGCCTTTGGGAGAGAATCAACAGGCTATATCGGAGTTGACCGGCTGGATCGCGGAAGACATTAGAGAGATCGCGTTACGAGCCGAAACCGATTCCCGTGAACGGGCTTTGAGGCAAGCCATTGTGAGCCTCTTGCCGCATTTTAGTGCGGGCAAAGACTCGTTGTACATCTGCGTTCCCCAGGAGCAGGCGGTGGTCCAAAAGCTATTCTTGCCGCAGGCAGCAGAGAATAATCTGCGGCAAGTGCTGGAATACGAGATCGAACGCCAGCTCCCGTTTCGTCGTGACGAAATCTATTTTGATTTTATTCCGCTGGGCAAGCAAGGTGACAAGATCGGCGTGTATCTTTTCGCGATTCCGAAAAAAAGTCTGGTCCATATCCTCGATGTACTTGGTTCATTTGGCATACGACCGAACGGAGTTGAGACCACAGTCACGGCTATGGCCAATTATCTCCTCTTCTGTCGGGGCGATTTAAATAATCCGGCGGTCGTTGTGGGCAAACAAAATGAAGCTTGGGAAATGGTTGGAATTCGAAACGGTGTCAACGGATGGAAGCACAACCCGGCGTTACTCTTCTCCCACTCTTTGCAACAGGCGGACTGGGCTCAAGGTCCGGGCAAAGAAATACGTCAGGAGTGTCTTGCTAAATCGCCAATGTTCTTTGGTTGGGGCGAGGTTGAAGGTTTTTTCAGTTCCGTATCCCAGGACGGAGCATCACTCCAATACGAAGATCTCGTAGCTGCCGGCAATCAGCGGCTTGCGGGAAGCGGGAATGTCGCTCATCCCCAGGTTCTCCCTGCCCTTGGGGCTGCGCTCCGCGGGCTTCGTGAAGCGTCCTTCACCGTAAACTTCCTGCGACAGGAGGGTGCTGTCGATGGTGGCGCAAAAGCATTCTCAGGTATTAATGCAGTCCTCTTGGGCTTATTGCTGATTGGGGTCCTCGCATGGGGAATCAGTTATCCCGTCAAAGACGAAATTCGCCTGCGTCAACTGCAAAAGGAAAATCAAAAGCTCGCGCCTGCTGTTGAAGCCCTTCGTCGGGAGGAGACGGAACTCCAAAAGGCCCGCAAGGAAGTCAGTTTTTTCGCTGATTTCGACCAGAGGAAGGGCGAAGTTCTGCGCGTATTAGACGAACTTTCCAAAACGGTTCCGACCAACGCCTATCTTTCTAATCTGCGTTATCGCGGTGGAAACTTGGAGATCCAAGGCAGTGCGGAAAATGCGTCCGCACTGATTCCCGTCCTCGAGCGTTCTCCGCTTTTTGAAAACGTGGGATTTAACGCGCCCTCTAACCGCGGGCGAGACAACCGTGAAACGTTTTCATTAAAGGCGGATATCGAGAAACCGAAGGGAAAGGCAACCAAACCATGAATCAGTTTTGGCAGCGACTTTCCAAAAGAGAACGGGGCCTTGTTGTCTTTACCTTGGTGATTATTGTTGTCGCGCTCGCCCGTTACGTGTTGATTGGCCCGTTTGTCGAGCGATGGGAATGGGTTAGAAGTCAGCTGGAGATCCAGCCGCAGCTTCTGGAAAAAAACCTTCGTTTCCTCGGTCAAAAGGACGAATTGGCTGCGATGCTCGAAGCCACACAAAGCGAGCTGAAGGCTCGGGAACCGAAGCTTCTGACGGGCGATACTCCATCTGTGAGCGCGTCGGATCTGCAAGATGTCATCCAAGGTCTGGCGACAAAGGAAGGCACCCAGGTGATAACAACGCGGGTCTTGAACCCCGAGACTGCTGGAAGCTTTGCCAAGATTTCCATCCAGATGGAAATCGGCGGGCAAATCGACCAGCTGGCGAGTCTGGTTCGAGGCATTGAAAATTCCCCGAAGCTGTTGATGGTTGACGAAATCAATGTGCGCTCTCTGTTCCGGCCGGCGGGGTTCCCTCAACCACAAGGTACCCCTCAGTTAGCAGCGCAAAATCTACGCGTAAGCCTAACGGTCTCAGGACTCGCACGGTCCCAGGCATCTGCGGCAACTAAGTCGGAATCCACGCCGAGCCAGTCCAAAGGCAATTCGACCAAGACCAGTGAGCCCTGAAATGCGGGATGGTTTACGATGCCGGAATGAATTCGCCGAGGCTAAGAACCCTTAAAATGGCCGTGGTTTTGATCCAGGACGAGCAGAAACCCGCTTTGAATTCTAGAACATGTTCCTGATAAATGAGTGCCGATTTGACGCGCAAGTCAGGTGAAAGTAAAATGAGGGTCTTTTTGGACCCGAATTGGTAGGAATTTAGTTATTTTGACACGATCTTCACTGCTGAGCATTCTGCTAGTTGTCGCCACAGGATTGGTGCTGGCGAAAACCTATTGGCTGTGGACGTCCAGTCCTTGGGATATGCCGAATCCGGGAAAGGCCAAAACGCCGGTTCTCGTCGAGGGCTCCAAGGGAGTTGCGAGTCCGCCCGCGATAATCGGGACGGAAACCATTGTCAGCAAGAATATTTTTGACCCCGAACGCGGAGCGGGCTTTACCCGGGAAGCGGAGGCGAACTCTCAGGCCTTTCAACGCATACGAAGCATGGTTCTATTGGGCACTGCCATCCTTGGGAATAACCGTTTTGCCATTATGCAGGATGGAGCGACTTCTTCTGGAACACCTGGAGTCCCTGGCCAATCGGCTGCGACGATGCGGATCAAACTCGGGGATACCGTCGAGGGGTTTAAACTATCAGAAGTTTCGGAAAAGAGGGTTGTTTTCGCCAGGGGTGCCTCAACGGTAGAGGTTCCGCTTGATTATTTTCGTAAAACCGAAATCGCTCAACCGCGAAGACCCGTAACGGCACAAACAGGTGTTGTAGCACCGACGCCGGCACAAACGGGTGCTGTGGGAACGGCGCCCGAACCTCGAGTCGTCACACCCGGACCGGCAAACGTCCCAGGACAAAGAGTGCCCAGAGCCATTCCCGCGTTGCCGCGGCGAGATCGGGAGTTAAGCAAAGAAGATTGAGAAGACCGTTGGCGACGGCAGGAGGAATAATGCCAGGAAAACGCTTTACATGGTTCATCGTCTTCTCTTATGTCTCAAGCATCGCATTGCCTTTTAATGTGCCAATCATTAGGGAGGCCTGGGCTGCAGAGCCACCAACTCCCCCTCAAGCCCAGCCGGCGCCGGAGGCAGTGCCGCCAGCCCAGCCTCCGGTCACTCCTGCGCCTCAAGGGGCCGCGCCGGCGCAACCCGGCGGCGCTCCCGGCCGACCCGAGCGCACGCCGCTACCGTCTCCGTCAGCTGCCCCCGGGGGGATGGTTTCGCTTAACTTCAATCGCGCGGATTTGGTCGAGATCATTCACATCCTCGCTCAGCACCTGCGGCTTACTTATACTATCGATCCTGAGGTAAAGGGCACAGTTACCATCAACAGCGCGGAGCCCCTAAGAACGGAGGATCTGCTGCCGATTTTTCACCAAGTGCTGCGGATGAACGGCGCGGTAGCCGTCAGAACAGGGAATATTTATCGGATTATGCCCATCAAAGATGGCAAAGGCCTGGCGCGACCGATGGGCTCGAGCAGGGAAGATAGTTTTGCCCTACAAATTGTGCCCGTGCGCTTCTTCGCTGTCGGGGAAATGAAGAAGGTCCTCACGCCATTTGTCATGCCAGGTGGTGAGATCATCGAAAATCCTCGGGGAAATTTCCTTATCATCATGGACTTGCCCACGAATATTCAGCGGCTGGTGGAGATCGCCGACCTTATCGATGTGCAGGTTTTTGCCGGCATGCGAATGGAGATCTATCAGCCCAAGGTGGCGAGCGCTGAAGAACTT